>OBYX01000037.1_pt1 | contig 56209 bp, 55 predicted proteins | sample 1476831 | NCBI WGS metagenome assembly OBYX01 (sample SAMEA2580219, study PRJEB22360) | human gut metagenome | biome: human gut; feature: human-associated habitat; material: faeces | place: Denmark | collected 2008/2010 | reverse complement strand
TTTATTGCTCCACCCGCATAGCAGGTGGTTTTTTATTTCGCATACTTCGTATGCTCAACTGACTTAAGTCTATATGTTCAAATTTTCAATTTGAACAGGTAAAAATAAAAAAGAAATTCTACGAATTCCTTTTAACTGCGATACATCAAATACATTTGATTAATTTCTTCTTTTATCTTATCTCTTAATTCCAACGGTTTAAAAACCTCAACATGATTAGCTAATTGTAAAAAACCACTGACTAACTTTTTATCATCAGGAACCCGTTCAATTGAAACATTTACAAATCGACGGAATTGTTCAACTGTGAATGTACATCCCTTAAATCGTTGATACAAAGCTTCAAAAATATTCTCATTTCCTAAATACACACGTAATTCAATGTTGATCAAATTATCTTTTCCAATATCAAGCGGATCATTAGATAACCAGATTCGCTCCTTAAAACACTCAGTCTTTGCTTGGATATATTTAGGGGTACGAGTTATTTTCAATTGATCAATGCGATCAATTCGATAATATGCCAATTCAAAATCTTCACTACTATTTATTAGGTAACCAACTAAATATACTTGATCATTTTTTATATCAATATTAGTTGGATATAATAAAATTGTTTTATGACTAGGCCTATCTATAACTTTGTTTTCAACAACACTATATTCCAATTCTTTAAATGATACACAAGCAAATGTATTTATAGCCTTAATAATTTGCTCTAAATACACTGTAATACAATTATCTTCATAAGTTGAATTGATATTATCTAACAAATGATAATGATTTATTTTATACAAAGAACTATCTGATAATACTTTTTCTAATAATTTTGAATCATTTTGACTTTCTAAATGTAATCCTCGACCTAATAACCTTGTCAATAAAATTAATTGAGCATCAGTATAATATGTCTTTTCAACGTACGCACCTTTTTTTTGTTTTGTTGCATAATTAATACTACCACTTTCATTGCATATAAAAGGGGTAAGCAACTCATCTTGACAATCTTTTATCAAATTATTATAAGATTTTATTGATTCAATATCTGCTTTAATCGTATTGCTAGAAATCGTCGTTCCTAACCCACCAATTCTTTTAATTAGTTCATCACGTGATAAAGCATGATCTTCGTCTGTTAATCTTTTTAATAAATATTGCGTTAGCAATATGCGAGTTCCATTACTAATATCTCCCATTCCTCAACCCTCCATACTCTATATTTTACTTTATCTTCCAAAATATGTAAAATTAGTAAATATAATAAAAACCAATTATTTGGTGTATAAAATTGTATACATAAAATTAATTTCACTATCCAGCAAAAAAGTATATGTTTATGACAAATTTATGACAATAAAAAAGACTAATTTATTAATTAGTCTTGATATTTTCTAATAAAACTATCAATTTTACTCCAATAAACTTGACCACCAATTTTTTCACATTGAGCATGTCCGGCACCCTTGATTACCAATTTTTCCTTAGGACAATTAGCACTTTGATATAATTGATTGAGCATTTTAAAAGGGACAAAACGATCCTTATCGCCATGAATAAATAATGTTGGCGTAGTTGATTTTTTCACTTGTTCGATTGCTTCAGCTTTGCCAAATGAATAACCGGCTCGAATCTGAGTCACAATATTTGCAATATCTAAAAATGGTCGACTTGGCAAATTATACATTTCTTTTAGCTGATAGGAAAACATCTCCCATGTACTAGTGAATCCACAATCTTCAATAGCAGCAATAACATTGACAGGCAATTTTTCCCCTGTTACATTCATTACTGTAGCCGCTCCCATAGATACTCCATACAGGATAATTTTAACTTTTGAATCATTATCAATTAAATATTTGATCCAGTTAATTATGTCTAAACGATCGAGCCAGCCCATTGCAATATAGTCACCTTCACTCTGCCCATGACCTCGAAGATCAGGAAGCAAAAGATTGTAACCTTGCTCATAAAAATGTTTAGCACTCGCATGCATCAATTTACCTTCAGATGTATATCCATGGACAATAATCACATAATCATGCCCGTAATTCAAAAATTGATAAGCATGCAGTTTTAATCCATCATCACTGTCTAAGAATACATCCTGATAATGAATAGTATCAAAAAAATTGCTACTATCTCCCTTCTTATTTATATCGGTTCTATCTTTATCGGGTATTTGATTATTTGTTGAGGGATTAGTAAATATCGCATCTTTATTAGCCTGTTTATTTAATGCCAAATTATATAAATAATTACCAGCATAAAATAAACTACCAATTCCAGCTGCCAACATAGTTAAACTACCAGTTAATGCAATTTTCGTCTTTTTTCCCATTACTAGAACAGTGTTCCTTGTTTACCCCAATTTGGATATTCATCAAACGAAACATAAACATCATTAATTTCAATATTTGTTGTTTCTTTGATCATTTTTACTAACTCTTCAGTAAATTTCTTTTTAGCATCAAAATCAATTGTATTATATAATTTAACCGCAATCATCATGCAAGGAATGTCATCACCGCGGAAATACATAATTTGATTATCTTCTAAATGTAACATTAAATTTTCTTCTTTTTTACCAGGTAAGATTGTAATCAGCTCCCCAGTTCTTTTAGCAATTTCATTTTCTTGCCTAAGTGTTAATTTATGATTTGTTGTAAATGAAATAAATGGCATATATTTTTCCTCCTTATTTTTATTAAGGATATTTTAACACTTTTTATAGCCAATGTTAACAAATTATTAGCTATCTTAATTTGAAGTTAATAAAATTTATTAAAGCGTTTACATAAAGGATTTGATTTCTTTTTTTGATTATGTTAAAATATAAGAGCAAAAGTAGCAATATAATTTTCAAAGTATCACAAGTATTAGAAGATTGTATTACCTTTATGTACCGCCGCAATCCGATATTTGTGATTTAGAGTTACATAGAGTATTTCCTTTTTGCACATCTTTCAAGGAGGTACCATTAATGAGTACAGGTAAAGTAAAATGGTTTAATCAAGAAAAAGGGTTTGGATTTATTACAAATGATGAAGATGGAAAAGATATCTTCGTTCATTTCTCAGCAATCAACGCTGAAGGATTCAAAACTTTAGAAGAAGGTCAAGTTGTTGAATTCGATATCAACGAATCTGATCGTGGACCACAAGCTCAAAACGTAACTGTTAAAGCTTAATAACCAGAAGAAACCCGGTTAATCGGGTTTCTTTTTTATTCAATTATTCCATAATGAAGCAGAGCTTTATAAATTCCTCCATCATAAATATCACTTGTAATATATTCACTAGCTTCTTTTGCCACATCAACACCATTTCCCATTGCAATTGGATGCCCAACTACTTTGAACATACACACATCATTAAAACCATCACCAAAAGCATAGCTATTATCACGTTCTATTTTTAAAATCGTCAATAGTTTTTTAATTCCAATTCCTTTATCATAACCAATAATTGTTGCATCAGCAGAATTATGACCAAAGTGCTCATTTAAAACTACTGTATCTTGTAAATAGGAAACAATCTTTTGGTAATGTTCTTGATCATTAAAATGAACATCAAACATGTGGGCATCGATCTCCTCTGTTTTAAAATCTTCAATAAAATATGGATGTTCGTAATCTGTTTGCATATCAGCTAACTTATTAAAATCAATTCCATGAGCATAGCCAAGATTAACGCCATTAAAATTATATCCACATTCTAATTTATCAAAACCATCCACAAAATAACTAACCTGTTTCCTAGTCAATGGTTCATCCAATAATACCTCTTCTTTATACACGATATATCGACCATTTGCACAAATAAAACCATCAACATATTTTTCAAAATGATATTTTGCGTAAATATATGGTCTACCGGTACAAATAAAAACGTAATGCCCTAAATTTTGTAACTTTCTTAAAGCTTCTTTTGTATCTTCAGGAATAATATTTTTTACTGCTAAAGTCCCATCAATATCAAAAAAGAATATTTTTTTACTCATAATAGTTCCTCCATTACATTATTATACAATAAAAATAAAGTAGAGTTCAATGAACTCTACTCCATAACTCGAATTGCATGATATCCTTCATGAATTGCTGTTAAAATTTTTCTTGGTGCTTTTGCATCACCAATCACTGTAACATCATCATAAATTTCCTCTAAAGCATCTTCTAATTGATCATTTGGTTTAAATCCAGCTGCATTGATAATTGTATCACACACGATTGTATACTCCTGATTATCTTGGAGATATGTAACTCGATTATCTTCAATTTTAGTAACAGTTGCTTTTGTAATTTTATTAATATTATTATCTTGAAGCATTTGTCTCAACGCCTGATCATTATTTAAACAGTGGTCACAACCAAATAAAATATCTTCCTGCATTTCAATAATAGTTACCGTTTCCGCATTTTCTTTAAGATAACATGCTGCCTCACATCCTGCTAGACCCCCACCAATAATTACTATTTGTTTTCCTGCTTCTTTACGGTCAGTCAAAAATTCACTTACAAAACCTGCTTTTTCAATTCCCGGAATTGGTGGCATCATTGGTGATGACCCTGCTGATAGAATAACTTTATCGTAATCTTTTTTAGCGTCTTTGAGCGTAAACTCTGTATTTAAATAAACATTCACACCAGTTTTCAAGCATTGTCTTTCAAGATAAGTAATCAATTTCAAGACATCATGCTTAAAGGTAGGCATTCCTGCCGCCCAAAGTGTACCCCCTAATCGTTCTTCCTTTTCATATAAGTCGACTTCATATCCACGTTTTCTTGCTGTGATAGCAGCGTACATTCCACCTGGACCGCCTCCAATAACTAGTACTGATTTTTTAATTCCATCAACTTTTGGCAGTGCGAATTCTTTTTCCGCATAGCAAAGTGGATTTACAGCACAATAATAATGTTTTCCAGAAAAACCTGCTAATAAACATTCATTACAGCCAACGCATGGTGCAATATCCATTGTATTTCCCTGCTTTACTTTATTAGCCCAATGTGGATCAGCAAGCATTTGATGACCTAAAACAACATAATCCAAAACTCCTTGTGCTACTACTTCTTGTGCTTTTTTTGGATCAAACAACTTTCCTTGCCCCAATACTGGCAATGATACATTTTCTTTAATTGCTTTAACTACATCTAATTGGTGTCCTTCTTCGTTGTAAACAGTTGAAATAGCTTTATACCAAGCCTCATAACATCCTACATCAACATGTAATGCTTCAATCCCTGCACCCTCAAGAATTTTAGCCATAGCAATTCCTTCATCAATTTGTCTAAATCCCTCAACTTTATGAACCGGAGTAAATTTAACTAAAATTGGAAAATCCGGTCCTACATTTGTTCTAATCGCGGCAATACATTCAAGCGTAAAACGCATTCTATTTTCTAATGAACCGCCATATTCATCAGTACGTGTATTCCATTGTTTTGAATGAAATTGATCTAATAAATATCCGCCGTAAGCGTGTAATTCCACCGCATCTGCTCCTGCCATTTTTGCTAAAGAAGCACCATATCCAACCTTTTCAACGATATATTTTATATCTTCTTTTGTAAATGGCTTACATTTCAAATCAGGAAACCAAAACGCCCCACAATCACTAGCTGAATATGGTGGTGTAAATGGATCAGTAAATTGTTGTCTTCCCAATCCTGGTGATACTTGAACACAAACTTTAGCGCCATAGTTATGACATCTTTCTACTAACATATTCAAACGCTCAACATGATGAAAATTACTAAGTTCCGTACATGGCCGAGGTTCATATTTAGTGGATACAACATTTGCACCAGTTATAATTAAGCCGGTACCTCCCTTTGCCCTTTCAGTAAAATAATTAATTGCATCGATATTATATGCCCCATCTGCTTCACCAGTTGTTCCCATCGGTCCCATCACGATCCGATTTTTTAATTTCATTTTACCGATATAACTTTTTTCAAATAATTTATTCATAATTCTCCTCCTTTACTTCGGTAATATTTATTTTACTCAAGTAAAGTATAACATAATAATCATAAATGTAAAGGGTTACATTTATGATTACATTACTTGCTTTTTTTACTAGATGATTTATACTTAATTATTAGAAATGAGGAATACGATGACAAAGATTACAAAAGATATTATTATTGAAACAGCTTACCAACTGTTTTTCAAACATGGATATAATAATGTTACAATCAACGATATTTGTAAAGAATGTAAAATCACAAAACCAACTTTTTATACCTATATAAAATCTAAAGACGATATTTTAGCACATTTTTATGATGACATTACAGAAGCAATCGTTGCTAATACGGCTAATATAATCATGGCAGAAAATTATTGGCAACAGTTATTGATCTGTTTTGAAACATTAATGGAAGAATCAATAAAACTCGGCTATGACTTAAGTAGTCAAATGTTTATTATGAATTTAAAAGAAGACCGTGGTAGTTTTGATTTTCGAGATCATTTGACCAATATCGCTATTGCAATTATAAAAAAAGGTCAAGCCACCAAACAAATTAGAAATCAAAACGATCCTGAAATACTATATCAAGCTTCAGCATATGCATTTACAGGTTATGAATTAATGTGGTGCATAAAAAAAGGTCAGTTTGACTGGAAAAAAGAATTAAGAATAGCATTAGAAAACATATATGATGTTGCACCAGAACTTCGAGGTTAAATATGAAACTATATAATACCATAAAAATTAACAATCACAGCTATTATATCAATGATGAGGATGGTGACTCTTGTTATCTAATAATAGGAAATACCCATGCTCTATTAATTGATTTAGGCCTATTTAAAGAACCACTTTTACCGACGATTAAAAATATTACTAATAAAGAATTAATTATAGTATGTACTCATGGTCACTTTGATCATATTGGCACAATCAAAGAATTTAAAGAAGAAACTATCTATTTATCTCATCGAGACCGTGATATTTATTATGATAATGCTCATATTATTAAGGAACTTTCTTTGATTGACTTCAACCAAATCAAAGATTTAAAAAATCATCAGCAAATTGAGCTTGGTAACTTTGAAATAGAAGTCCTTGCTCTTCCTGGTCACACCCCGGGATCAATGATTTTTCTAGACCGTCAAAATAAGTGTATTTACACTGGTGATGCAATTGGTTCCGGCTGTGGTGTTTGGCTACAATTATTCCATAGCCTTGATTTAAAAACGTATCATACCGCTCTCCAGCAGACTATTGACTATCTTGAAAAACAAGGAGTAGACGATACTTGGCATTTTTGGGGTGGACACAATCAACAAGAAATTCAGTCAAAAATTTCTGCATATAATAAGTTAGATTTTGTTTTAATGAAAGATCTTGAACAACTATGCCTAAAATTAATAAACAGTCAGATTACTGGTATAAAAAACTCAGCTCCAACATTTGATGACAACCAAGCCTACTACGCCAGCTATGGTAAAGCTGAGATAATTTATCAAAAAAATAGTTTATAGTGAAATTTTCGGATTTCACTTTCTTTTTTCATTCGCATTAGAGCTATTATCTATGATAAAATAATTCCATATGGAGGTTTACCAATGAAAACATTACATGGTTTAGACTATAGTTTAAAAATAAAAAATACAATTATCAATCACATTAATCAAGCTCAGAAAAATCCTTTTATAAATTATTATTTTATTGTTGACGATCCATTATATTTTGAAGAAGCTTTTTTTAAATATACTGATACACTTTTTAATATTAGAATCATTACATACAATGATTTGATCAAAAAATTATTAGAGCATTATCAACTATACTCTTATCAAGAACTATCCAAATTAGATAAAATCCTAATAACAAAACAACTTATTGAAAATTCTAATAACTTATTCAATACTAATAGTAAAATGGATTTAATCTATGAATTGATTGATATTTTCGATCTTTTCTTTCTTGAAAGTTTTAGTAATTCAGAGTTAGAGCAGCTGCCCCCCCTAGCGAAACAAAAAATTGCAACAATTATCGGACTCTACCAGCAGCTAACTACTTCATTACCTAATAATACATGTTACAAATATGAAGAACTATTATTTGAACAAATTGATAATTCTAATGTTGAAGATCATTATATTTTTATTAGTGAACAAATTTTCAAACAACGTCGCTTTGAACTAATAAAAAAAATATCACTTTATAATGATGTAACAATTTTGGTTAATAATAGTAGCGATTCACGTGATTTGAATAAACCTTTTAATAAATATCATGGTGATCAAAAAAACGTCTTTGAAAATGATAATCCTTATTTGAGCCATCTCAATAAATACTTATTTTCATTACGATCACCAAAGTATGAAAATCATACACCACTACATACAATTATTCAGACTACACCAAAAGCTCAAATTGAAAGTGTAGTATTAAATATTTATCAAGATATTGTAGATAATCACACGCACTATCACGATTATGCTATCTATTACCCCAACCAAGAATATTTAACCTTATTAGTTGATACTCTAAATAATTTTAAGATTCCCCATAATATTAAAAAAAGATTAATATTCAAAGAATTGGATGCTTGTTTATTATGGATTAGATACTGTTTAAATCATGATAATAATGATCTTTTAGATTTATTGGATACTAAAGTTTTAAGTCGATATAATGACTTTGACTATCTTGATTTGATTAAGAAAAATTATCTTGAAAAAGGTTATATTGAAGATCCCTTTAGCACCCTATATAACTTTGAAAAAGCGCAATCACTAGATGATTATTCATCAGTAATGATTAATTTTATTAATCAAGAAATGCTTTTTTCACAAAATCAGACAATGCTAATAAACTTCTTTACTAATTTAACAAGTCCCCAGTCCTTTACACTTGCCGACTTTTATAGTTTAGTAAACCAATTAAAACCGTCTTTAAAAGAAGATATCAAACCATGTAATGATCATTTATATTTATTAAATTATCAACAATGTTACAGCGGTATCTTAGAATGCAAAAAAATCTATTTGGTTGGTGTCAATGAAACTGTTGTTCCAAAACAAAATAAAGATACTGGAATATTACTAGATCAAGACTATCAAATTCTACAATTACCTGATTTAAATCATCAAATTAGTGTTGATCAAAATAATATTCTAAAAGTCTTAAACAGCCAAACTGAATTTACAGCAATATGTTTTAGTAATGGAACAATTGATGGTCAACCGCTATTAAAATCTTCTTTGTATAACCAATTAAAACAAATGTTTAAAATTTCAAATATTGATATAAATAATGAATATTATCACTATAGCCTGAAAACCAATTTATATCTACATGGTGGTAAGGATATTGAATTATCATCACTAAATACAATGATTAAGCACTATATACAAACTAATAACCAACCAGATAAATTAACTGTTCCACTATTTTCGAATCATCTCTCAGCAAGTAAGCTGGAAACTTACAATGGTTGCCCATACAAATATTTTAATCAATATGGATTAAAATTATACCCTTTTAAACAACCGCTTTTTCAAATAAATGAAATTGGTACGATCATCCATTACGTACTTGAAAAAACTCAAGCCCTCTTTACTGACAATATTACTGCTAGTAAAGCTGAAGTCGATGATTTAGAAACAGTTATTAACCAGCATGTCGAGCAATATTTAAATGAACATGGTTTAACTGAGCGCTTAAATTACGGTACTAATAACTATATTATTAAAACGGTCAAACATGATCTAGTTAATACTGTAATCGTTCTTATCAACCAAATGAAAGCATCTGATTTTTATATTGTTGGTAGTGAAGTTGATATCTATCGGAATTATCCTGATTTTAAATTTAGCGGTATAGTTGATCGAGTAGATCAATATAATCAATATTTAAAGATTATTGATTATAAGTCAAGTAACAAAGACCTTGACCTTTCTTTGGCAATTCAAGGTTTTAATATTCAAATGCTCTTATATTTAGATACTTTAACAAAACAAAAAAAACTTGATAAAGGTGCTTTGTTATACTTTAATACTAAAAAAAGAATCCTTACTAGTTCTTTAAAAATCAATGAATCTGAACTTAGTGAAAACTTTTTCAAATTATATCGAATGAATGGTTATGTTAATAGTGAAGTAGTCGAAGAAGTTGATAACAATATTGATAAAGATTCAGCAATCATTAAAGCAAAATTTGTTAAAAAGGATGACTGTTACAAAGGAAATATTTTAAGTAGTTTCTCTTTTGAACGTTTAATTGATTATGTTAGTCAACATATCGAAAATTTATATCATGAATTAGCAAACGGAAATATTGGAATTAATCCTAAAGGTAGTGATGATGCTACGGTCTTCACTGAAGTTAATCCATGTACTTACTGTAACTATCGTAGTCTATGTAATTTCGATGTCTTCTATAATGAATATACTTTAGTTGACAGTAATAATTTAGAACACTTGCTTGAGGAGGATAATAGCGATGCCAATTAATTCTTTAAATGATGGTCAGTATGAAGCTGTCGTAACCCGCGGATGTTCCATTCTTGTTTCAGCTCCAGCTGGTTCAGGGAAAACTAAAATTCTTGTTAATCGAATCATGGCTTTAATTGAAGATGATGGTTATAATGTCGATCAACTGCTTGTCTTAACCTTTACTAATGCAGCCGCTCTTGAAATGAAACAACGTCTTCAAGTTGCATTAGATGAACGTCTTCAAGAAGATATCAATAAGCCATTGGAACAACATTTATTAAAGCAAAAGCAATTATTACCAAAAGCTTATATTACTAATTTCCATGGTTTTTGCAGTACTCTTTTGAAACAATATGGATATTTGATCAACCTTAATAGTAAATTTGATATTTGCACTGATCCTTCACTCATCAAACACCAAATTCTCGATAACTGTATTGAAACATGGGCAGAAGATCAAACATTTATTGATTTTATCAGTACTTATTTTCCAGAATACTATTTTAACAACTTTAAGAACGCTATTTTCAAATTTGAAAATTTAAGCAATACTATTTATGACTTTGATAATTATATTGATGCAGTCAAAAAAGATATTTATTATCACATTATTAACAACGATGATGATGCTATAAACAATTGGCCTATCAGTAATAAAATTATCGAACTATTACATCAACAAGCTACTATGGGATTGAATAAGGTTTATGAATTAGCTAGTTATGCCAGTTCCCATAATTTGTCTTTTTACTATCAAAATCCCTTTGGTGATAAGCCTAAGAAAGCAGATTTACCAAGCCCATATGATTGTCATTTAAAATATTACTTCGATGTCATCAAGGCAATAGAAAGTAAAAACATGACGAATATCATTATCGCTAGTAAAGCTAGTTTGATGAAAAGTTATGATAGTAGAGGTTTATTTAATGAGGATAATGAACTTTATAAAAAAGAATATAATCGTCTTAAAAATAATATCATCAAATTTTATCGCGATAAATTTAATGATATCGTATACGATGATTTTGATGAGTTTAAATTAACTTTATCAACCTCTTTAGAGCCTTTAGAAAAATTAATTACTTATTTAAAACAGTTTAAACAGGCCTACCAAGATTATAAGCTAGCTCATAATCTTTTAGATTTCAATGATCTTGAAGCTAATGCATTAGAATTACTAGAACCCAAATACGGAATTGTTACACTTCTATACCAACAATTAAAAGAGATCATGATCGATGAATACCAAGATACTAATCAGATTCAAGAAACTCTAATTAATAAAATTGCAGATCTTCATGAACCCAAGATCAATCGCTTTATGGTTGGAGATATGAAACAATCGATTTATCGTTTTAGAGAGGCTGACCCGGAAATTTTTAATGAGAAATATCTTACTTTTAATCTACTACCTAAAACTAAACGTATTGACTTAAAATTTAATTACCGATCAAATAAAATTGTCCTTGACAGTGTCAATTATATTTTTAATCAAATCATGGATAAGGATATTGGCGGTCTTGATTATTACTTAGATGAAAGTGCCAAATTGAATTATGATTTTTTACGTAAAGAAGGTGCAAAAGAATTAGAAGATTTGCCAGAAGTCACCGCCAAAGCATCACAACGTCTTGATGAAGAAGCACGCTTTACTAGCGAAGTCATCCTATCATATCAAACTGGTACTATAAGCAATGATGCTGAATTAGAAGCAAAAATTGTTGCTAAAAAAATTCAGGATATGATTGGTCACTTAGAATTGGATAATTTTAACGGCACAAAAAGACTGGCAGATTATAAAGATATTGTTGTTTTAATGCGTAGTACTCGCAGTTTTATAGCTTTTAAAAAGATATTTAATAAATTTAATATTCCTAGTCATATTGTTTTATCTCAAGGTTTTTTACAAGCTCCAGAAATAATTAATCTCGTTAATGTTTTAAAAGCTTTTAATAATCGTCTTGATGACATCGCCTTTACAAGTTTACTAAAGGGCAATTATGTAATAAGTCATTTTAGTGAGAATTTTTTAGCGCAAATTAAAATTGATGAAACTATCTCAATGTTTGATAATTGTATTAATTATCTTGAAAAAAAATTAGATAATTATGAAGCTTTAGAAACATTTATAAATTATTATCAAGATATGCGAAACTATTTTAATAGTCATTCTATTAAAGAAAGTTTGATGAAATTCCTTGAGGATAGTAATTATTTACCTTTCTTAGCTTCATTAGTCAATGGTCCTCAACGAGTTGCAAATATTGAATTAATGATTCAAAAGTTAGATGAAATGCATGATGATTCTTTAAATACAATAACTACTAAATTTGATGATATGATCAATAATGGAGTCAATCTCTCTCCCGCAATGGTTTCAAGTAATGATGATAATGTTGTTTCTTTTATGACTATCCATAAATCTAAAGGATTAGAGTTTCCAATTGTTTTTGTTTCTAATATGCAAAATAAATTTAATCAGCAAGATGCCCGAGAACGAATCATTAGTGATAAAAAATTAGGAATTGCGATCAAACCGCGAGTAAAATGTGATTTAGAACCCTATCAAGACGTTATTGTTGAATACGAAAATAAATATCGAAAAGTAATTGCAACAGCACAGACTAGTGAAGCAATCAACGAAGAAATGCGAATTTTTTATGTTGCATTGACTAGAGCTTCACAAAAACTAATTATGACTGGCTTAATTAAGGAACCCCAAGATCTTATCAAATGGCAAAAATATGTAATTAATAATAGTGAAGATTCAATGATAAATCCACGTTGTAAAGATAAAGTAATTCTTTATCATAATGCACGTAAGCAAAATAGCTATTTAGATTGGTTAGGAATTTCTTTAATGAGTCACAGTAATATTATTAATCAAGGTCTAAAAAAAGAACTCCTAGACCATGATCAAACAGATGATCTTGTTAATGAAATAAAACAAAATTTTCAAACTATTTTGATTCATCAAAATAAGCATTTAATTCAAGAAAATACTAAACATAGTAAATTTTCTATCAAGATTCTTAGTCATCATGATGTTGAAGAACAAATTATCGTTTCAAATAAAAGTGATACTATTCTTGACTTAAGCAGCTATCATCGATATAGTAATTTTGAATATCCATACCCAACTAACCTAGAAAAATCCATTGCTGTAACTCGTAAAATTGAAGATGGCGATAGAAGTTTTAAGGATATAAGTTATGAGCTTGATGATTCCCCAGTTGATGCTGGAACACGTGGAACAATTATTCATAGTGTGCTTGAACATCTTGATATTGACGTTCATTTAGATTTATCAGATAACTTAAATAAACTCAAACAAGCAAACCTTTATGACAATGAAGCCTGGCAATTAATTGATAAATATCAACAACATCTTGAAAACTTTATTACTAGCCCAGTTTATCAGTTAATGGTTAATGCTGACTATCTTTATCGTGAAAAAGAATTTTCTATGCTTGAAAACGGACAAATTATTCATGGAATTTTTGATGTTGTCTGTATTAAAGATAATCAAATAACAATTATCGATTATAAGACTGATAATTTGAATAAAAACACTAGTAAAGAAATACTGATTTCTTTACATAAGCCGCAAATGGATTATTACAAAAAAATATTAGCTCGTGTTTTCCCACAAGCTAATATCCAGGCAATCGTTTATTATCTATATATTAATAAATATGTAACTATTTAAAAATGGGTTATCCGTAACCCATTTTTATTTCACAACAATATCTTTAATATTCTTTAAGATGATTCGCGTCATACCGCCCTCATCCATTTCCTTGACGATATCTACACCTTCAAGATAATCCTCAACATTTAATTCAATAATTCGATCATCATCTAAAACTAATTTACAACGTGACATCCGATCTAGCGATACTGGAACGTTGACAATTTCATCATCTTCTTCAATTCCCAGATCGCGCATAATTAATTCAACCTCTTCAGTTGCATTATAGTCGTTTCCCATAACTTTTTTAGCCAATTCCATCGGTTTTACCGGACGATGATCCATTACTAAATCAACAAGTTCTTTTTTTACTAATGGTAGGGGATCCCCTTCAACAACATTATATTCACTGTCAACTTTCTTTACAACTTTATTAACAATACTCATTTTTTGTTTATCTGTTAATTTTGGTTCACCTTTAATATATTGTTCATTCAAGTAATATCCTGGTTTCCCATCAATCATATAACGTTTTTCAATAATCGACAAAATATTATCTTCAACATTGATAATAATTGCTTCTTCAACAGCTGTTGTTTTATTTGGTAAAATTTGTTGATTAATAAATCTAATACTACGTATACCATCATTTTCTTCAATTAAACTCATTGGCATAGTTTTATAGTTTAACTTAATAATTAAAACAAATTTCTTACCATCTACTTTTAATTCTACAAACATTAAATTAGCATTTGGCATTTCTTCAATTTTTGTACATAAATCAAATAAATCTTGCGTTATTTTAATCGATTCTTCTTTAAACGCCTCATTACTTTCAATCATTTTTTTACCAGCTTGTAATAAGTGATGCTCACTACCGGTTACCAATTCTTTAATTCCAGAATTTTCTAAACATTTTTCAATTTTTTTATCATAATACTCAGTTGTTCCTTCAGTTAAATTAATAAATGTATCTGAGTAAATAATTTTACTATGTTCCAAATCCAACATATGAATCAAAATCTTATCAATTATAATTGTATTATTCATTCTTTCATCACCACGGTTAAGTATATCATATTTTGTTGAAATACGATATAATAATCTTGGTGATTAAAATGAAAATTATTATCGCACCGGCAAAGGTGATGAAAACAAAACAAGTAAATATTGAAACTACAGATATCTTATTTAAAGACAAGACTACACAGCTACATAATTATTTAATGAAATTTAATCTTGATCAACTCCATGACATAATGAAAATATCTTTTAAAATGGCAGATACTGTCTATAGTTATTTCCACAATGAATATACTGCGGTTCCTGCACTATACTGCTATCAAGGTACTGTTTTTAAACAGCTTAGTTTGAAAGACTATGATGCAGACGATTTTGTATACTTAGAACAGTATTTAAATATTTTATCGGCTTATTATGGCATCTTGAAATACAATAGTGCAATAACCCCATATCGTTTAGATATGATTATGAAGATTGATTTTAATTTATATCAATTTTGGCAAGATGAAATTGATAATTATTTTAAAAATGAAGACTATATTATTTCCCTAGCCTCTAAAGAATTTACTAAGATGCTATCACATCCCCATATCATAAACATTGACTTTGTTGAAGATAAAGCAGGTAAAATGGTACGCAATTCAATGTATGTCAAACAAGCTCGGGGAAAAATGCTTGATTTAATGGTTAAAAATAAGATTAGTGATCTTGATAGCTTAAAACGTCTAACGTTTGATGGCTATATATATCATGAAGAATTATCAACAGACGATAATTATGTTTACATTAGAAATGGAAAACAAACATATAAAAAGCTATAATAAAAATAGATGGCGTGCCATCTATTTTTATTTATTTAAATATTCTTCTAAGAAATTTATCATTCTTTCCATTTCTTCATCTGTCCCGATACTAATTCTTAAGTATTGATCAATTCGCTTAGTATTCCAATGACGAACGATTATTCCTACTTGCCGCAATGCTGTAAATAATTCTTGGCCTTCAACATCAGGATGTTTTACAAAAACAAAATTTGCATAACTGTCAGGTACAATAAAACCTAATTCTTTTAATCTTGTTTTAGTCATTTCTCTTGTTTTAATTACTTTAGCACACTTTGCTTTTGTATCTTGATCGTCAAGGATACTCGCTAAACAAATTTGTTGTGCGACATAATCAACTGGATAAGAATTAAATGAATTCTTAACATCATACAAATGTCTGATTGCCTCTTTACTTCCTAAAGCTATTCCTAGTCTAATTCCAGCTAAAGAACGTGATTTAGAATATGTTTGTGTTACAACTAGATTATCATATTTATCAATTAAAGAGACACAACTAGTTCCACCAAAATCAATATACGCTTCATCAATGACCACAATACTGTCAGGGTTATTTTTTAATATTGTTTCTATAAAATCTAAATCAACTAACAAACCAGTTGGTGCATTAGGATTTGGAAAAATAATTCCACTATTAGGCTGCATAAAATCATTAAGATTAATTTTGAAATCACGGTCTAATTTAACCAGTTTATATGCCATTTGATATAATTCACAATATACCGGATAAAAAGAATATGTAATATCCGGGAATAAAATTGGTTCCTTTCCATTAAAGAACGTTAAAAAAATCAACGCAAGTACCTCATCAGAACCATTCCCCAAAAATACTTGTTCTTCTTCAAGTCCATAATAATTAGCTAATTCTTTACGTAAATCAACAGCATCACTGTTTGGATATAACCTTAAACGATCAATATCCAAAGATGTTAATACTTCCTTAATTTTAGGACTAGGTCCATAAGGATTCTCATTTGTATTTAACTTGATCATATTCACAATTTTAGGCTGTTCCCCCGCTACATATGGTTCAACCTCGCGCAATTTATCTTGCCAACTCATATAATTCCCCCTTATTTAAGCATTTCATCAATCAACTCCGATAAATAATCGACTTGTTTATCACTATGCTTTTTAATCAGTTCATCCGCTCGATTAAAAGTGTAACCATGATCCGCGTGCTCAAACATACTAATATCGTTATACGAGTCCCCAATCGCATAACTTACAACATCTTCATTAAGTAAACTAACTAGATTGCTAATTCCAGTTCCTTTCGTACATCCACTTGGCGTAATGTCTAAATAATGCATATTTAATGTACCATGCGCTTCATCTGCATAATGTTCATCTATATATTTTTGAATCTTTAAAACTTCATCAATCTGCTGGTTGTCTTGATTTATCGCTATTATATCAAACTCCTCAACATTTGGATACTCTTTTATAAAATCATGCTCATTCGTTACAATACTACGTCCTACCTCATCATAAATATATGTTTGACCTCTCAAATACCCTAATGTCTTTTTTCCATCATAAAAATATATCCACATATCATCATATTTCAAACAATGTTCTATGATATCAATACCAGCTTGTTTTGAAATAACTCGTTTAAATAATTCTTGATCATTACGATCAACAATATGAGCTCCATTATTTAAAACTAAATAGTCATAATATAAATCTAATTTGTTTGTACTGCGTAATGCTTCTTCATAATTTCTCCCAGTATTAAAAGCAAACAAGTGCCCAGCCTGGTGAAGCTTTTCCACTTTCTCTTTATCCGGGGGATATAATAACCCATCTAAATCAATAATTGTTCCGTCCATATCACAAAATAGTATTTTTTTCATAAAATCCTCCAATATATAGCCATATTATAACAGTTTAGACTAAATCATCAAAGAGCTGATAAAGCATTTGATTACTTTTATTTACTTCTTGTAACGCTGTTTCAATATCTTTCGCCACAATTTTTCCATCTTGCAGGCATACACACTTACCGCTTTGATTATCTTGAAGAAGTTCTATCGCTTTATTTGCCATCCTTGCAGCTAATATCCGATCTTCCGGCACCGGTGAGCCGCCTCGTTGAATATGTCCTAAAACAATCGAGCGACCTGAAAATCCTGTTTCTTCACTGATTCGTTGTGCTAGCTTTTCAACATCTAAAATTTTTTCACTTGCAATTACAATTGCATGGCGTTTATTATAAACAATTTCATTCTTAATCAACTCTTTGATTACATGCTCTTCATCATAGCCTGTCTTATTAGTGATAACAAGTTCACTTCCACAAGATATAGCTGCATAAAGAGCTAAATTATCTGCATTGTTACCCATTACTTCAACTACAAAACAACGATGATGAGAACTTGAAGTATCACGTAATTTATTTACTGCATCAATAATATTACATAATGCAGTATGAAAACCAATCGTTTCATCAGTACCATTGATATCATTATCAATAGTTCCAGGTATTCCAATACAATTTATACCTTTTTTTGCTAACGCTTGTGCCCCACGGTAACTACCATCACCTCCTATTACAACAAGACTATCTATTTCATGTTCTTTTAAATTGTTTATTGCTTTATCTTGAACTTCATCTAAAGTAAACTCCGGTAGACGTGATGATTCTAAAATAGTACCTCCTTTTGCAAGAATTTCAGAAACATCTCGATAGCCTAAGCGTGCTATTTTATCCTCTACTAATCCTCGATAGCCTTCATATACTCCATAAACTTCAAATCCATGTTTTATTCCTACTCTGACAATTGCTCTGATTGCTCCATTCATTCCAGGAGCATCACCGCCAGAAGTTAATACTGCGATTTTTTTCATTTTTTCACCTCATTTAACTTTCTCTTCTAACCAATTTTGATAAAACTCTAGTTGATTCTTTAGATGAAAAAAGTGTTCCCCATTTTCCATGATTTTTAAATCACAATTAAAATGACTGGCAAATTTCTTTATATATTCATATTCACATAAATTGTCATTTTCACCATACAAAATCATTGTTTGACTATTCCATTCGGTGACTGAATGTTCTTTAACATAGCAATAATAGTCATAATACAATGTTTCCCCAATAGGTGTTTCAATCATTTTTTGTTCTTTTAATTTTTCTTCATTTATTTCAAACCAAATCATCATATTTTCAATTAAACGTTGCATATCAACAACTGGTGATAAAAATAAACACTGATTAAATTTAACACATTGATAAGCTAATAAACTAAAAAATGCTCCTAAGCTACAGGCCCATAAACTTATCTTTTCATATTTTCCTTTAACATAGTCATATATCTTTAATAATTCCTCTGTACAATTTTGTGCATTACACAAAGTATCTTCATATACTCGATCCCCATGTTTTGGCAAATCAAAACTAACTATTTGATATCCTCTATTTACTGCTGTCTTTGCTAGCATTTCTATAACAACATCTTCTTTATTAGATTTATTCCCATGAACTGCAAGAAAAACTTTTGAACTCTCTGCTCCCCAGATAACTGCAGGGATATTATCAATTTTTAAATATTTCTTTTTCATCTTCCCACCACTTCCTTATCAATGATTATAACATAGTCCAAATTTAATATTTAGCTTTTGCAAAAAATAATACTACAACAGTTTATGTTGCAGCCTTGTCTTTGGCTGGTGGTTGGTAGCACGAAACCTCCACAGCGGGCTTTCATCACCTAGTTTTATGTCGTGCGCAGCACAGCAAAAAAGGAACTGATTATTCAGTTCCTTTACTATTACCCACTAATTTATTCATATCAGCTTTAGTTTTATATGTGATTTTTAATCGATAACCATCTTCGCTTGAAAGAATTCTCATTGACACTTTTGTATCATCTTCTGATTGAGTGATTCCTATTCCATAATTACCAATACTTTCATTTCGTTCATTAAAATCATTTTCTAATTGATTAAACTTCTCTCCAGCTTTATTAAAACTTACATACATATCATCACCGTTAATCAATTTAACAATTTCTTTTAACATCGGATAACTTTGCTCGTTGATTTTCATAGCTTCAAAATCTTTAAAGCCGTTAATAGTATAACCTATATTAACAGCATTAGTTGTTCCTGATAAGTCATATGAAAAACTAATTGACATTGTTTCATTTTTACCAATCTTTAAATCATAATTCAGACTTGTATAAACATTATTTTGATCAGTTACATAAAAATCATAATCTTTATCAATCGTTGTTTTACCATACTTATCAGCAATTGCAGTTAAATCACTTTCTAACTGCTTGATCTTCTTAACATAACTATCACTATTAGTTACTAGTTTATCAAAATCTTTTAAACTCCCAAACTGATATTCTGTTACCTCTTTATTAATATTAACCTCACCTAGTGGACCTAGTGTAATTGCTTTATCCGGTGTAGTAACAGTATTACTTGCAGTTCCGTCACCTAAAAAATTACCAAATAACATTGATGAAATCAGCGGTGAGAAAATCAATACTAAAGCTAAAATACCGTATAAATAATTAGGAAATGTATTTGTTCTTTTCATGGGTTGATAGCCTTTTTCTAAGCGTGTACCACAATGAGGACAAACTTTGGCACTATCAGGAATATTTTTTTTACAATGTGGACATTGTTTCATGCAATCACCTACTCATATATATTTGCCATCCAGGTCTTAAAGTCTTCCACAAATTTTTCTTTTGCCTGGGCTTTTTTTGTATCATCTTTTATTTCATAATACTCTTCACTTAGATAAGTATACTCGCTAATTGTTTCACCTTTATTAACTAATTTTAAAATTGGTGTCCAATTAAAATCTAACTCCTCACGAATATTTTTATAAAAATCAATTTCTTTTTCAGATGCCCCCTCTTGCATGGCGGCATCACGAAATGCCTGAATATTTAAATAATATAAATAAGTACCCTTATTTTCCTCTAAATACGATGTTAAAATCGGATGAAACTCTTTACAATCTCCGCAATCAGGACGACCAATATATAAAACAAAAGTATCATCACTAGATAATTTGTTTTCTAATTCATCATAAGTAATTTCATGAAGACCTGATAAACTATTGTCTTTTTTTATACGATTAATGGATGCGTCTTGGCATCCACTAATCATTAATACACATACAATTAAACTTAATAATTTTTTCATTATTTAAGTAAAGATTCTCCATCCATTTCAGCTGGAATTTCAAGTCCTAATAATTGTAAAATCGTAGGCGCTAAATCTCCTAATTTTCCACCCTCTTTTAATTCTAAATGAGAATTTGTTACAATTAAAGGCACTTCATTTGTAGTATGCGCTGTAAATGGGTTATTATCTTCATCTAACAACATTTCACTATTACCGTGGTCAGCAGTAATTAACATTGTTCCACCTAATTCAAGAACTTTATTGTATACTTCACCTACACATTCATCAACAACACTCACAGCTTTAATTGCTGCTGGTATAATTCCTGTATGTCCAACCATATCGCAGTTTGCAAAGTTAACAATAACAACATCGTGAATATCTTTATCTAATTCTTCAATTAATTTATCTTTTACTTCATATGCTGACATTTCTGGTTGTAAATCATAAGTAGCTACTTTTGGTGAATTTACTAACACTCGAGTAGCACCTTCAATTTCCTTATCAACACCACCGTCAAAGAAGAAAGTAACATGAGCATATTTTTCAGTTTCTGCAATTCTTAATTGTTTCATACCTTTTGCAGATAAATAATCACCAAGTGTATTAGTTAAACTTGGTAAAGCAAAAGCAATCGCACCATTAACACTATCTGCATATTTCATCATACAAACAAATGTTAAATTTTTTGGCACATTATTAAATGCATGGTCATAGAATCCATCATTAGTCATCACTGTTGCTAATTGAATCGCACGGTCAGGTCTAAAGTTTGCAAAGATAACTGAATCACCATCAGCTACTTGTCCATCAACATTTTTATTATATCCAGGAATTACAAATTCATCATAAGTTTCTTTAGCATATGAATCTTTAACATATTGAACAGGACATTCAAAGCTTTCACCTTTATGATTAACGATAGCATCAAACGCTAATTCAACACGATCAAACCTCTTATCACGATCCATTGCGTAATATCTACCAGATACAGTTGCAATTTCACCAACACCTATTTCTTCAATTTTATCTGCTAATTCTTTAACAAAATCAGCACCACTATCAGGAGCAACGTCACGACCATCTAAAAATGCGTGTACATATACTTTTTCTAAACCTTCTTGTTTAGCTAATTTTAATAAGGCATAGATATGTTCATTTGAAGAATGCACTCCACCATTTGATAATAATCCCCAAATATGTAATTTAGTATTATTTTCTTTGGCATTATTAATTGCTTTTAAGAATTCAGCATTCTTATAGAATGTTCCATCTTCAACAGCTTTATTGATTAAAGTTAATGATTGGTAAACTGTTCTTCCAGCTCCAATATTTAAATGTCCAACTTCACTATTACCCATTTGTCCATCAGGTAATCCGACAGGCATTCCAGAAGCTTTAATTCTTGTTGTTGGATAAATCATTTCTAAATCATCTATATTTGGTGTATTTGCAAGTTTAACTGCATTTCCATCAATTCTTTCACTTAATCCGTATCCATCTAAAATACATAATACAATTGGTCTTTTTTTCATTATCTAATTCCTCCATTTTCATGAACCATTATAACTTGTTTAACTACAATAATCAAACAAGAAATACTTGAAATAATCTAAATTTAATAACTTTTTACTAACAAAATCTCTTCAGTTAAAATAGTTTTATATTTCTATAATATATTGATATATAAATAATAAAGGGGAAATGCTATGAAAAAATTATTATGTTTATTACTCGTTTTTATGCTATGTGGTTGTAGTATTGATAAAAGAGCAACTACTAAAACTGTTGATGTCAGTCCATATCTCTATAAAATTAGTGACAATAATAATCACTATCTTTATCTATTAGGAACCTGTCATCCTGGTCGTGATCAAATTGATAAACTTGATATAACTACCGAAAAAGCAATCAAGGATAGTCAAAGTATTGTTTTAGAATGTTCATTAGATCAAAATGAAACTGCTAAATATCAAAATTATCTTTTAGAAAACAGTTTAGGTGAACTAGATTTGATTAACTATATTCCTAAATTAAAAGAAAACTATCCTACACTAAAAAAATACCGTGTTAATGAATTTAATGCTATGGCAGTAAGTTCTTTAGTAACCTCTGATATTCTAGACGAAGTAGATGGCAATAATAGCACTTCCATTGATGCTTACCTTTTTAATCTCACCAGAAGTAAAAAGATTCCTTTTGAAGAAATGGAAGGAATTGAATTTCAGATGCAATTATTTTCACAATTATCTAAAGAATCACCTCACGCAATTTTAGAATCCTTAAAAGATCGACAACAATTAATCAAAAGTACAAAATTGATCCTTGACAGTTATTATAATCATGATCTTGATACATTAGCGACAATATACAGCTATCAAGAACTACCAGATAGTGAATATCAACAAGAATATCAAAATTATCAACAATTATTAATAATTGACCGTAACCAAACTATGCAAGCTAAAATAATAGAATATTTAAATCAAAATAAAGTCGTTTTCATCGGCGTTGGTGTAGGTCATGTTGTTGGTGATTTAGGATTAATAACATCGTTAAGCGCAGCCGGTTATAAAGTAGAAAAATTAGGTTAAAAAATAAAGGTCTAGAATTTATCTAGGCCTCATTTTTTCTTTTTCTTTGGCGAACTTAAAATGTACATTCCAATAAAACAGAGAATCAAAGGCCAGTAGCCTTTTATATAGTATGCAATCGTTGATACTATTCCTTGAAAGTCTTTAGTTCGATCCATGGTTAAAATCATTCCTAAAATAATTAATACAATTCCCGCATTCTTTCTAAAGTCCATTTTAATCACCCCCATTATCATAGCAAGGGCAATCAAATGAATTTGTCGATTAGAGGATAGAACGTGCAAACCGTAATAAATTATTTAAATCTACAGGTTCTTTACCTTTTTGTGAATATACATAAATTCTATCATGATCATGATATTCAAATTTATTAGAATGAATAATACTATTAATATCCCGACGTATGTCCTCATCAATATGAATAAACAAGTTTTCAGACATTTTTCTAAGTAAAATGCATAAACTTGCTAACGCTAATTCTAAATCAAAATATGCTCTAATTAAATCTTTTTGGATAACATGTTCATCAAAGATACCTTCTTTTATTTCAACTTTTTCAATATGATTCAAAACGGCATCGACACTATTTAACTCATCTTCAAGCATATCCAAGTAACATTCTTCTTTAATTTCTCTTTTGTTCATCTACAAGCTTATCCTTTTCCTTAATCATTTGTTTCAATTCTTTTGCATATAACACAAATGACAATAACATTAATGCACTGCTAGTGATAATCATTAACTGACTAGCAAAAGTATCAGGAATGTGATACCCAATAAGAATTATTACAACAAAATAAAAATAAGCTGTTGCAATTTTCCCCCACCATGAAGCTCCTTTTATTTTTAAGCCATAATCATATAAATATAATCCAACAATTCCTAACATTCCATCTTTCAATACAATTATTATTAATAACACCCAAGCTAAGGGATATGTAAATAACAAAGTAATCGCAATTGTAAATTGTGTTAATTTATCAGCAATCGGATCAATTAATTTTCCAAAATCTGTAATCATATTATATTTTCTTGCAATATAACCATCTAAACAATCACTAATACCTGAAAGCACAAGAATAAATGCTGCAATAATATAATGATGTTGCCATTGTGCATTAAAATACACAAATAAAAATACTGGTATTAATAAAATTCTAAAATAACATAAGCAATTTGGTATATTAAACAACTTTGTTTTATCTTTCATATTCATCTTCTATCCCTCTTTTTACATAATTATAGTTAACTTATTAAATAAGTCAATGATAGAAGATTTAAAGTATCTTTTTCATTGTAACATGCGGGCACCACTCATCATAATACATATCTCCATCAGGTTTATATCCTAATTTTTCATAAAATTTCTGAGCCTGCTGTTGAGCTGACAACTCAGTTTCAAGACAGCCCAATTCTCGAGCTTTGTTCTCTAAAGCAGTGACAACCTTACTTCCTAATTTTTGCCCACGATATTCTTTGATCGCTGCAATTCTTCCTAAGATCATTGTTGTCTTATCTTTAAAATACATTCGTCCAACCGCAATCGGCTGCTCATCCTTATAAATCACCAGATGATACGCAGTATTGTCAAGCTTATCAAACTCCTTTTCAAAGCCTTGTTCTTCAACAAATACAGCTTGGCGAATTAAAGCTGCATCTTTAAAAGATGTTTTACCATAACTAAATTTAAAATCCAACTTAGATTCTATCATCATTAATAATGTATCAACTTCTATAACTTGAGCAAATCGATTCTTCCAAATCTTTTCTTCTAAATATTGCTTTAACACTTTTCCACTTATTATATCATTGTCAAAAGTCGTTGTAGCATCTTTTGGAACAATAACTCTATATCCTAATTCAAATGCTACTTTAATACTAGTATCAATACAATATTCACTTTGCATACCAACGATAATCAGATCTTGAATTCCCTGTGATTTTAAATATGCATCTAAATTTGTATTTTTAAATGCACTATTATATTCCTTTTCAAAAATTTTATCATCTTGTCTCGGAGTAATCCGTGAATCTATTTGCCAACCATCACTATTTAAAATCAATTCCTCATCATGATGACGAACATAGACGATTTCGAGATGTTGATTATGACATACCCTGATTAGTTTTCGAATATGCTCGATCATCTTATTTTCATCTACTGGATACTGGCTCGTCAAAGCAGTTTGAACATCAATTATTAATAAACATCTTTTACACATCATTTTCCTCCATTGTATCAACTAAAAAAGTCGTAATCGTTGAATACACAGTTTCCTTATATTTTTCATTGAGAATTTCATGGCGCATATGCTCAAATAAAATTGAAATCACATGTTGATAGCCTTGTTTTTTTAAATGAGTTACAGCATTATTAAATGCTTTTTCATTAATCAAGCAAGGATCTTCTTTGCCAGAAATAAATAAGACTGGTAGTTTTTTATTTGCTTCATAATCTATATTTTTATATGTATTTTGCATTAAACTTAATAAATTATAAAATCCATTTACACTAAATGTGAAGGTACACAGCGGATTATTATTATATTCATCAACTACTTGGCTGTTACTGCAAATCCATTCATTTGGCTTATCAAAGCCCTTATTAAAAGCACCAAAAGACATTTTCTGTAATAGTTTACTATGATACTTATCCCCCTTGACCATTGCTATCGCTTTGCATAATAGCTTTCCTAATCCGGCTAATTTATTTTTACTTGGGCTGCCACAAACTATTAATGCATTAATTTCATGATCATACTTTTGAATATAATTTCTTACAACTAAAGAACCCATTGAATGCCCAAATAAACAAACTGGTAAATTTGGATATTTTTTCTTAATATAATTAGTTAATTGGTGAACATCTTCAACGATTGCACGGGCACCTTCACCATAAAAATAACCCAAATCAGTTTCATCTAAAACACTTTTTCCGTGTCCACGATGATCATGTATGATAACAACATATCCACAGTCATTTAAATATTCAATAAAATCTAAATAACGCTCTTTATGCTCACACATACCATGAACAATCTGAAAAATTGCTTTTGGGTGTTCCGGCGCTGAAACAATTACGTCTAAAGGTAATTTATCAGATATTGAATTAATTTTTAGATACTCCATCGTTTTTCTCCTTTTCATGATTATATCATATTGATTGCTTGAATAAACTAAACAAACTCTTATTTTTATCTAAATAAACAAAAACCTGCAAATTATGCAGGTAATCATTTTTGTTCAATTGTATTTTCAGTAATAACTAGCTTCCGCTTCTTTAGAATCATATTAATTACTTCACTGGCTAATGAATATAAACAAGCAGCACTAGGAACCGCAATGACCATTCCAAATACACCAAATAAATCACCGAAAACAAAAATTGATAATAAAACCCAAATTCCAGGTAAGCCAACTGAGTTTCCAACAACACGCGGATAAATGAAGTTATCTTCTAACTGTGATAAAATCTGAAAATATACCATAAACCAAATTGCCATCAAAGCATCTTTTGATAAAATTAAGACTGCACCTACAAACATTGCGGCAATTGGACCAAAAAATGGAACAAATGAAAATATTGAAATAATTGTAGCAATCAATTCAGGGTATGGAAAATTAAACAGCTTCATAGTTACATAGTACAACACCCATAAAATACAAGCTTCAACCAATTGACCACTGATAAAATTTGAAAAAACTTCATTAGTTTTATGTGCATAATCAAAAATTACACAAGTAACTTTATAACCACAAAGTGCTCCAATTGCTTTTCTTAATTGTCGTAAAAAAGTTTCCTTATTTCCAAGCAAATATAGAGAAAAAATAAATCCTGTAAATACTACTCCAAATGTAGATAAAAAATTTGTTGCATTATTCATGATTCCCCCAGCACTTCTAGTTAGGATATCTAGTGCTTGACCAACCATATCTTGCCAAGGCATATTGATTAAATCTTTAACACTAGCAATATTTTCCATTCTAAAATCAATATTGAAATAGATAAATATATCATCGATATTATTAAATACTGATGTTAGAAAAGCAGAAGTATTACTGATCAATGAAATTAAACTGCTTATTAAATTTGGAATTACGATACTAGCAATCAAAACAATTAAACAAATAAATAGTATCAGTGTTGCAATTATTGATAAACCTCTTTTTTTTCGATATAAAAAACTAGTTTTTGTACAATATTTTGTAATTTGTTTTTCAATCAGCTTCATAGGCTGATTAAGAATATATGCAATAATAATCCCATAAAACAAATATACCAGCGTCCCTAACAACGTGCTGATCATTCCATAAATATTACCTAAATTCATAAGTAAATATATCAAAAAAACTGTAAACGCTGAAATTATCAATCCAGGTTTAACATGACGTTTCAAATCATCATCTAAATTAAAATTACGCATCTAATCACTCCTTATTCCGCTTGATTATAACATATTTATCATACATTTTATAACCATTCGTGATATTTATTTAGATAAACACGTTTAACTACTGTTGTCAATGCAATATATAAAATAACAATTATTATTAATAATCCAAAATAATAAGCTGGCAAACTAGTAAGCCCAATTGCTTTAGCTAAGTGACTAAATGGAATAAGCGTTAAAACAAATGCAGATAATAATGTAAAAATCGTTACAAATAGGGCAGGTTTACTTTGAATAAATGGTACTTTTGCTGTTCTAATTAAATGAATAACAAGAATTTGGCTCCACATTGATTCAATAAACCAGCCCGTTTGAAAAACTGCAATGAAATAATCAGGATTTGTTAATGATTGATAACTTCCTCCAGCCATTATTGGGGCTATAAAATAAAACATCAATACATATGTCATAATATCAAAAATTGAACTAATTGGTCCCATCCATAACATAAATCTTCCAATTGATGATGCTTCCCATGTTCGAGGGATTTTTAAATACTCCTCGTCAACACGGTCAAACGGTAAGGTTATACAAGCAATATCATAGATTAAATTTAGCAACAATAACTGAATTGGTGCCATTGGTAAAAATGGTAAAAATGCACTTGCAATTAAAACTGAAAACATATTACCAAAATTAGAACTGGCCGTCATTTTTATATATTTAATCATATTAGCATAAACTTTGCGGCCTTCAACCAATCCTTTTTCAAGAACCATTAAGTCTTTGTCTAATAAAATTACATCAGCTGCTTCTTTAGCAATATCTACTCCACTATCAACAGAAATTCCTACATCGCTTGCCTTTAGAGCTAATGCGTCATTAATACCATCGCCCATATATCCAACGCTATGTCCATTTTCTTTTAAAACTTTAATAATCAGTGCCTTTTGTTCCGGTGATAATTTTGCAAAAATTGTTGTTGTTTCTACAACTTCCTTCAGTTTATCCAAGCCCATCTTTGCAACATCTTGGCCTAATAAAATATTTTCAACATTCAATCCTACCTTTTGACAAATTGCTTTAGTTACTTTTTCATTATCTCCTGTCAAAATTTTTGTTGCTACACCATGTTCCTTCAATGCTTTTATCGCTGGGGCTGTTGATTCTTTTGCAGGATCTAGAAAAGCTAAATATCCAATTAAAACCATATCTTTTTCATCACTAACGGTACATTTTTGTACTAAATCCTGATCTGTTTTTTGACTCACTCCCAAGACCCGTAAACCTTTTTCATTAAGTTGTTCAACTTGATTGATAATTATTTTCTCTAATTTTTGTGTTAACGGCCAAACTTTACCAAGATACTCAACATATCTACAAACACTGAGCATTTCTTCAATTGCTCCTTTTGTAACCATCTGTACTTTACCATCTTGATCCTGAATAATAACAGACATTCTTCGTCGTTGAAAATCAAATGGAATCTCATCAATTTTTTTATATTTGTTTGTTAAATCTTTTAAGCTCGAATCATTATCTTGTTCAGCCAACGTACTATTAATAATTGCTTTATCCATTAGATTATTTAATCCTGTTTGATAATAACTATTCAAAAATGCATGTCGCAAAACTCTTAAATCAATTTTCCCGTGAACATCTAAAGGAAATTCTAAAATTACTTCATCTTGTGTTAAAGTTCCTGTTTTGTCTGTGCAAAGAATATCAATAGCACCAAGATTTTGAATTGAATTTAAATTTTTAATTATAGTTTTTTCCTTAGCCATTGCAAGAGAGCCTTTAGCAAGACTAGTTGTGACAATCATCGGAAGCATTTCAGGTGTCAAACCTACAGCAACACTTAATGCAAATAAACTTGCATCTAACCAATCTCCATTAGTAAATCCATTAATAAATAAAACAACAGGTACCATAACTAACATAAAACGAATCAAAAGCCACGATACAGAATTAATTCCAATTTCAAAAGTTGTTAATTCTCTCTTTTTATTTAAATCAACAGAAATTCTTCCCAGCATAGTTTCATCACCTGTCGCAATTACCACACCGACAGCACTTCCGCTAATTACATCACTTCCCATAAAAGCCAGATTTTGTGCTTCAAGCACATTCGTCCCTACAGTTGTTTCAATTGCGAATTTTTCAACTGGTTCACTTTCACCTGTTAAACTTGCTTGGCTAATAAATAAATCTTTAGCTTCAATAATTCTCAAATCTCCAGGAATCATATCTCCTGCGCTCAAATATACAATATCACCAACAACTACTTCATCAATTGGAATCTCTTTTGCTTCTTGTCCATATCGTTTAATATTTGTAGTATTTGAAATCATTGCAATCAGCTTCTCTGCTGCACTCCCACTTCTTTGTTCTTGAATAAAGCGTAATATTCCAGATATCATTACCATAACTACAATAATGATTACTGTAGTTGGATCCTTTTCACTAGTTTCTGCAAAAATCACATTAGTAAATAAAGATACTACTGCTAGTATTAATAAAATTGCAGTAAATGGATTTATAAAAGCGTTAAATATTTTTTTTAATATAGAATCTTTTTTTTGTTTAGTAATAATATTTTTACCAAATTCATCACTATGATGTTTGACTGTTTCATTCGTGATTCCCATTTTATTTGTTTCAAAACTATCTAAAACTTGATTAGTTTTATTCTCACTCGCAAAAACTAATCTCTCATTAATTGAATTAAATTTTCTCATTGTTATACCCTCCAAATTAAATTTTAGAGTATGACAAAACTATCCTAAAGAATGGCATCGCCATTATTCGGGACTTATAAACATCATTGTCATACCGGCCATGCTCTTCCATTCTTTTTCTCCTTTCAAAATTTTAGATATAGAAAAAGCCATCATTAAGATGGCTAGGCGAAAATGGACGTAATTATCCCATCATCAAAAAGCCATCTTTTAAAATTCATCGATAAATAATCATCCATTTTCTTCACCTCCACAAAATAAAAGCCTCATCGCTCAAACGCGACAAGGCATGAAAATAACTTTATCTCGTTCAAGCTTCAACATCATAGGGCCATGTAATTGCATTAGTTTTTGCCTTCACGACAAGAACTGTTGACCAGCGCACAGTGTCTCCACTGCTTTGCGGTAGCAACCCGTATCCCTATGGTAGTCTCACCTACCGATTCTTTTATCGCTTATAGTTTAACACTATTAAAGATAATGTCAACCCCTATTCCCCTTCAACTAGCTCTACTAGGATTTCTACTAATTCTTGACTTACAACCTCATAATCATCACCGTGATAACTAAAATTGACTTCATCACGACTTGTAGTGGAGTCTGTATGCCAATCTTTACATGAGCTATGAAGCTGCTTAATTCCTGTATAATCAAGCATTTTTTTCGCATTTCCTGCATTTATTCCACTTCCCGCTAAGATTTCAATATTCTCACCATATGCATCATACAAATATTTAATCATTTCTTTTCCTCGAGTTGCTTTACCTTGTAAGCCACTCGTTAAAATACGGTCTACCCCTAAAGTAATCAAAATGTTCATTGCCTCGTCAATATCATTAACACAATCAATAGCACGATGAAATACTGCGGTTTTGTGATATGATTTAATAATATCGATCATTTCTCGGGTTTGTGGAATATTAATATCTCCTTCTTCATCAAGGCATCCAAATGCAATCCCATCTGCACCATTATCAAGTAATATTTCCGCATCCAGTTTCATTACCTCAAAATCTTCATCATTGTAACAAAAACCAGCACCACGAGGTCTAACCATACAAATAACTTCTAAATCTGTGTTATCTTTAACTTTTAATAAAGTTGCTAATGATGGGGTTAAGCCACCTAAGTGTAATGCACTATTCAATTCTATTCTTCTAGCTCCACCGTATTGTGCCTGTAATGCATCATAATAACTCCCACAACATACTTCTACAATTTTATCCATTTTATCAACTCCTTACTTGTATATTTATTATAACACTTTTCCAAAAGCATTAATTGTTATTTTTAAGTAAAAGTTGGTTTGCATTTTGTTAATAGTAATGGTAAAATTTATGAGCATAGTTTATTTGCAATAAATAAAAATTGTAATATAATAAGCTAGTTCTGTCCCCTTAGTAAAATGGATATTACAAGACCCTCCTAAGGTTTAGGTGCAGGTTCGATTCCTGCAGGGGACGCCAATTATAATTTATAAAAATATATTATTGAAATCAGGTGGATTATAGACCTTTTAAATCCACCTTTTTTATATGAATATTTAACTTTTTATAATCTAACAGAACACATACTTACTATTTCTTTCAAAGATACCTATACAAAAATAGGATTTTCATAAGCACTTTTGACATAACATATTACTCTAGTTCAAAAGCATCAGTATAGAAACTATAATAAACATCATGCTTTGAAATGAGTTCATCATGACTCCCCCATTCAATAATTTTCCCAAAATTCAAAACAATAATAGTTTCAGAATTACAAACCGTTGATGATCAATGAGCAATTACATAGGTTGTTCTACCTCTCATTAAATTATCCATTCCTTGCTGAACAAGCACTTCTGTCCTAATATCAATCGAAGAAGTTGCTTCATCTAAGATCATAACTGGTAAATTTGCAACAGCCGCACAAGCGATAGAAAACAATTGCCTTTGTCTTCGAGATAAACTTGCCCCATTTTGCATCTCATAGATAGGTTCCCTTCCATTTTTTAAAGAACCTTCTCATCTGAAACTTCAATGATTCGTTCACATGATGCTCTTGCCATATTGATCATTACCAATACTTGTAATAACATCATCAAACAATTCAAAATATTCATTGCATAGGCAATCATACTTGATAAGTCCCCTGTGGTCATCGTTGATGCATTTATAAGAATAATAATTTTTGCTCCAAACCAGCAAAGAAACAACAAACAGCCATAAACTGCATTATAGGCATATAAATGATTTAACTACCCGAATTCCTGCCAAATTTTCCTGTACTACACTATTCAATTCATCATAGATATGAAATACCTTTTCAAAATATGGATGTGAACGACTAACAATAAAATAAAGACCTGCCTCTAAAACTGGAACTGCAATTAAAAATATTAATGATAAATCCCTATTTATCATTAATGAAACAGCTAGTGAAAATGCCAGCATGATGGTGCTCGCACTGCCACACGAATAGTCATCATATGTGCATTTTGAACGTTAGTTACATCAGTCGCTAATCTTGTTACCAAACTTGAAGTAGAAAACTTATCAATATTTGCAAAAGAATATTCATGAATTTTATAATACATATTCTGTCTTAGATTTTGAGCAAATCCAGCTGAAGCTATCGCACAAAAACCTCCTGATAACATGCCACAAATAACTCCTAAAGTAACACAAAAGATTAAGACTACACCCCATTTGCCAAAAATACTATATTTACAAGTCAGGAAGAATATTTCATGAATACTCAACAATTAGAATGTTTTGTGCGAATAGCAGATAAATTGAATTTTACAAAGGTTGCTGAAGAATTATATATTACTGCTCCAGCAGTTGCCCATCATATCATAAATTTAGAAGAATTAAATACGTCATTATTTATCAGAACTTCCAAAATGGTAAAATCAACTGAGCCAGGCTCATTATTCTATAGTGAAGCAAAAGATATTCTCCAAAAAATATATATGGTTGAGAAAAAAGTTAAAAAACTAGCCAGTCAAAAACTTTCGATATTACGAATTGGCTGTTCTAGTCAAGTAGAACTTGAGATATTAGAAATACCATTAATAAAATTAAGAGAAGAATTTCCAACTGTTTATCCCCAGATTATTATTCAGGATTATTTTATTCTAAAATCTCTATTTGATAATAAACAATTAGACATTTTAATCAGTACAAAAGAGATGATTGCTGAGGCTCACGATTATATATTTAAAAAAATAAAAAACATTTCCAGTTATGCAATCATAGCTGAAAATTCCCCGTTTGCTAAAGAAAAAGAAATATGTTTTATAGATTTATATGATACACCACTTACTACTTTGCATCCCCGCTTTATCCCATTTTAATACTGAGATAAATTACAAGAATTTATTGCTCTCCATGAAAAAATCATTTTCATCTTTTATGTAAAAATGACCAGGCTGCTATTCTTTTCGCTAAATGTAATTACGGTGTAGCTATTTTACCAGAAATATATATTCCAACACATATTAAAAGAATTGTCGCTTTACCATTTATGGATGATCAAATGACAATAGAATATGGAATAACTTATCACAAAAATCTAAAAGAAAAATATATTAAGGAATTTACAAACTATTTTATAACTAATAAATAATAAAAGAAGATTTAATTTCATTGATATAATCAATTATTTTAAATCTTCCCTTTAATTAAAAATATTTTATAACTTATCTTGATTATTTGTCATTTAATTACATGATAGATAAGCTTAACATCATTATACAATAGATGCCCTATATATTTGAAGAATCACATTCTCCAAACAAGTATTGAACTCAACACTAGTCTGATTTATTGATAAATCAGATAATAATGCTCTAGAAAAACTCGCAATAAGCCCGTGATTTTCCCTTAATAACCCATTTGCCTGCTCTCTATCATAACCGCCAGATAGAGCAACAACCCTAACTACATGGGAATCTTTCATAAGTTCCGCGTAAAAATCAGGTATGGTTGGAATGGACAGTTTAAATATAAATTTAACATCATTGTCTAATAAAGTTAGATGCTCATTAATTTCTTTCAATAACAATTCTTCAGCCTCTTTTTTTGAGGTACTTAAAATAGATACCTCTGGCTCTAAAATAGGTACAAGCCCAGTTTTAGCAATTTGTAATCCTAATTCAAACTGCTGATCAACAATTTTCTTGATACCTGCTGGATCGGCTTCCAAAATTACACTACGCATTTTTGTACCAAAGATATATTTATCTCTTGCCTTGTTTAATATTGCTTCCAGTTCAGGAATTGGCTTCATTAACTGAACACCATCTTTTTCTACTTCTAATCCTTTGTCAATTTTCAAAAATGGCACGATTTCCTTCTTTAACCATAAATATTCAGCAGTATCTACACCCTCAATTTGAGAATCCATTGTCTTTTCAAACAAAATAGCACCTAATATATGCTTAGAGGTAAAAGCCTTACTAGTAATAATACGACTACGCATTTGATGAATTAAATCAAACATTTCTTTATCATTACTATACGCTGATTCATCAATACCATATGATTTTAATGCCTTTGGTGTACTTCCACCACTTTGATCTAACGCTGCGATAAAACCTTTTCCATATTGCATACGCTCTAATTGTTTTGTGTTCATTTAAGAGCACCTCCTTTTCCTGCCCTTATTATACCCCTTGTCCATCAAGTATTCGAATAATACGTTCTATTTTGTTAGATAAGAATAACTATTTTTACAAATAAGAATCGCTTTTAAAAATATGATAGATTATTTTAAAATATGCTATAATTAAATAAGATAATCTTTATACATAAGGAGATAATTAATATGTCTATCACAGTAAACATTTATTACACTGGAATGAACGGAAATGCTAGAAAATTTGCAGAAGAAATGGTGACCAGCGGTATTGTTGATGCTATTAAAGCAGAAAAAGGAAATGAAAGATATGAGTATTTCTTTTCCATGAATGATCCAGAAACCATACTTTTAATTGATAGTTGGAAAGATCAAAAATCAATTGATGCTCATCATGCTACTATAATGATGGAGCAAATTACAGAATTAAGAAATAAATATGATCTTCATATGAAGGTAGAACGCTATACTTCTAATGAAGAAAACATAACTTCTGCTGACAAAAAATTTATTCGATTGTAATCTAAATTAATAAAACCCATTATAAAGTCAATATTATAATGGGTTTTATACTATTCATATCAAAACATATTTCTGGTAATTGAAATATTTATTCCTTATTTACCATTTTAGTTATAATTTATCCTGTCACAATTATCGTTCTTTATTACCAAGTAAATATAGCTTTTAATTATAAATATATAATTCTAATAAAAAAACATTGCCTATTTAACATTACCGCTGTTAATTCCTTCTTCATAAGGATCCAAAGGTAACCATTCTAATACATCTTGAATATATTTATTCCAAAAATCCCAATTATGACTTCCTACATCCTCTTTATAAACTAAATCAAAACCAGCATTTTCTAAATAGCCTTTAAATTTTCGATTTACTCCAATTAGTTCATCATCACGTCCACAAGCCATATATATCTTAGGAAAAACAATAGTATTGTCTTCTTTTTTTGCCTGAATTAAATTTTCCAAACAAACTTTTGGATTCTTATCACCCAGATATGCTTCATCAATATCACCAAAACAACTATCTTCACCCATTACACATCTTGATTCATCGTGAACTGGTAATTCGAAAATATTTAGAGCACTTGATAAAGCTGCAATATATCCAAAATTTTGATAATATTTCAACCCATTTCTTAGAGCACCAAATCCACCCATTGAAAGTCCGGCAATAAAAGTATCATCCCGATGATTAGATAAATGAAACATCCTTCTAGTAACTTCAATAAGTTCAGTTCCAATAAATATACCGAAGTCATTGTTCTTTACTTCTTGATCCACATAAAAAGAATTATCACCAGATGGCATGACTACAACTAAGTTCTTTGCTTCTGCCCATTCTTGTATTCTTGTTCGTGTTACCCAGTCAGTATAATTTCCTAATAAACCATGTAATAAATATAAAGTTTTATATTCTTTAACTGGTTGACAATTTCCTTTAAAAAGAAATTTATCAACCGGTAATATTACATTCATTGAAACTGTTCTTTTTAAACTTTGAGAAATAAAATTTACTTGTACTAATGCCATAATAAAACACCCCTTTACTCTTTTTAAATCTCATCAATTGACATATCTGTTTTATAATTATTTAAAACGTAATCATAAATATAAGCAATTTCACTAATTGGTATTGTTATATTATACTGATTAGCAATCGCTTTAAAGCTAATTCTAACTCCATTGATAAATTCTTGATTATTTTTTTCAAAATCAACAATATTAATATGTGAAACTATCTCTTCTTTTTTTATTAGACGTTCAATCAAACAACAAAGATGAATATTCAAACCAATAATAGTTTTTGCTAAAAAAGTAAAAACTTCCAATTATATAAAATGGATCTTTTCATAATTTTCAGATATTATGTAGAATAAAAAAACACTAGACTAATAGCCTAGTGCTTCATCATCTAACTCAGTTTTATTTACAAGATATTTGCTAGAAAGAGACTTATAATCAGCCACTACCATAAGTGGATTCATTTCATCTGTTTCTACAAAATCTTTATCATATTTATAAAAATACAATCTTAACATCATCATCGCTAAGATGTGATATTGTTTTTCTTCATTAGTTAGTTCCTCATAATTTTCAAAGTAAATATCTTCAATAGGTACTAAGTACTCAAATTTGTATAATTTACTTTGTTCTAGATAATTATCAATGATTTCATCATCGTTATCTACGTAATTAAAAAGATGTCCAAAGAACTCTGGACCATACTTAACTTTTTCTAATATCTCATTATTCATTAATTGATCATCAAAAGCATAACCTTTAAATGAATAATCATATGAGAATCTATTTTTTAGATAGGGTTTATATTTGCCTTCATCAGGAATATCAACCTTGTTACCATTAACATACATTTCTATTTCTTTATCAAATTTAAATGTTAATCCATATTCCTTTAAATAGTTTGAAAAACTATTTTCTTCTGTTAATAATTCTAACAGACTTAATCCATCATTATCAGATTCTTTTAATCTTCTAGATATACTATAGAAAGGCACTTTATCAATATTTCCTGTAAAATTTCTTTTTACAATATTGAAATAGCATTCATATAAATCATCAATATATAGTATTTGATGATCTTGTTGGAACATATAGAAAGCTGAATCTATAATATCTAAAATTACTTGTTCATTTAATTTTAATTCGTTACATAACGAGTTTAGAATACTTTGGTATAATGTTGCATTTAATTGCATTGTTTCACCTCCGATTAAATTATTTTAAACGTGTTTTATAACACTAATCCCCTTTCAGTCATAACTGATACAATATGATTCACATATTGATTACACAGTTCATCTGTTGATGCTTCAACCATGACTCTAATAACTAGTTCTGTTCCCGATTCTCTTACAATGACTCTTCCTTCTTCACGTAAAAGTTCCTCTACTTCTTTAACAACTGCTTCATCTTCTCTCGCAGCTTTTTTGTTTTCAACTCTTACATTCTTTGTAAGTTGAGGATAGATAGTTACTGGCTCTGTTAATTGAGCTAAAGTTTGTTTACTTTCAATGATTGCTTCCATGATTTTTAAAGACGTTAAGATACCATCTCCTGTTGTCGCATGTTTAGAGAAGATAATATGTCCTGATTCTTCTCCACCTAGACAATGATTATTTTCTACCATGTTTTCATTAACATATTTATCCCCTAATGCAGTTTTTACATAATCAATATTTGTTTTATCTAATGCTTTATATAAACCAAGATTACTCATGATTGTTGTAACAATGGTATTGTTACTTAATTCATAATGATTTTTTAAGTATTTATCACATACATATAAGATTAAATCTCCATTAACAACTCTACCAAATTCATCAACAGCAATACATCTATCAGCATCACCATCATAAGCAAGGCCAATATCTAAACCTTTTTCTTTTACAAATTGTGATAAGACATCAATATATGTTGAACCACAATTTGTATTAATATTGATTCCATCAGGATCATTATTAATAACATACGTCGTTGCGCCTAAAGAATCAAAGACACTTTTTGCAATAGCACCCTAGCTCCATTAGTACAATCTAAACCAACACGTATATTTTTAAATGCACGTGTTGGAATAAACATAAGATAACCAATATATCTATTTCTCCCTACTGAATAATCACTTGCACATCCAATTGTATCTTTTCTAGCAAGTGGTAATTCATCAATAAGACCATCAATATAATCTTCGATCTTTTTTTCTACTTCATTATTCATCTTATGACCTTTATTATCTAAGATTTTAATTCCATTATCATAGAAAGGATTATGAGATGCACTAATCATGATTCCACAATCAAATTCATCAGTTCTTACGATGTAAACAACTGATGGAGTTGTTGTGACATGCATTAAAAAGGCATCTGCTCCTGATGCCGTTAAACCAGATACTAAAGCATATTCAAACATATATGAACTTCTTCTTGTATCTTTTCCTATTACAACTCTTGCTTTATGATTTTGAGAGAAATATCATCCTAGGTATCTTCCTACTTTATAAGCATGTTCTACAGTTAAATCTATATTAGCCTCTCCTCTGAAGCCATCTGTTCCAAAGTATTTTGTCATTATAATCTCTCCTGTTAATTTTTTCTCCAAACCATCTTATCAACTACACCGGTATAAGATTGAATAATCTTAACTACTTTAGTAGATACTATTTCATCTGTATAATTTGGTACTGGAATACCATTATCATTATTATTTACCATATCTATAGCTGTGGTTACTGATTGCAATAAAGATTTTTCATCAATACCTGCTAAGATAAAACAAGCTTTATCTAATGCTTCTGGTCTTTCTGTAGATGTTCTAATACATACTGCAGGGAATGGATTCCCTACTGATGTAAAAAATGACGATTCTTCTGGAAGTGTTCCACTATCAGATACTACACAAAATGCATTCATTTGAAGATTATTATAATCATGGAATCCTAATGGTTCGTGCATAAATACTCTAGAATCTAATTTGAATCCTGTGGATTCTAATCTTTTTCTAGATCTAGGATGACACGAATATAGAATAGGCATATCATATTTTTCTGCTAGTTTATTAATAGCGGTAAATAGTGATAAGAAGTTCTTTTCTGTATCAATATTTTCTTCTCTATGGGCACTCAATAACATATATCCTTTTGGTTTAAGGTTTAGTTTTTCTAAAATGTTACTAGCTTTAATATCTTCAAAGTTATTATGTAATACTTCTGCCATAGGTGAACCTGTTACATATGTTCTTTCTTTAGGAAGACCGCATTCTGCTAGATATCTTCTTGCATGTTCACTATACGCTAAGTTTACATCAGAAATAATATCTACGATTCTTCTATTAGTTTCTTCAGGTAAGCATTCATCTTTACATCTATTACCTGCTTCCATATGGAAGATAGGAATATGTAATCTTTTAGCACTAATAGCACTTAAGCAACTATTAGTATCTCCTAAAATTAATAATGCATCAGGTTTGATTTGATTCATTAGTTTATATGAACAGTTAATGATATTACCAACTGTAGCACCTAAATCATCACCTACTGCATCCATATATACTTCTGGATCTTTTAATTTTAAGTCATGGAAAAATACTCCATTTAAGTTGTAGTCATAGTTTTGACCAGTGTGTGCTAACACACAATCAAAATATTGTCTACATTTATTGATTGTTGCGGCAAGACGAATGATTTCAGGTCTTGTACCTACAATGATCAATAATTTAAGTTTTCCATTATCTTGGAACTTTACATCACTATAATCTGTTTTAATTTCCATTCTACTTATACCTCCTCGAAGAATGTATCTGGATGATTTGGATCAAAGGCTTCATTAGCCCACATAACAGTAACTAAATCTTGGGTATCTGATAGATTAATAATGTTATGAGTATATCCTGGTAACATATGAATAGCTTGAATGTTATCTCCTGATACTTCAAACTCTATTACTTCATTACTATCTATTCTTCTTTCTTGTATTAGAGCTTTACCTGATACAACAATAAAGAATTCCCATTTACTATGATGCCAATGTTGTCCTTTAGTAATTCCTGGTTTTGATATATTAACAGAGAACTGTCCGCAGTTTTCCGTTTTTAATAATTCAGTAAAACTTCCTCTATCATCTTTATTCATTTTTAAATCAAAGATAGCTTTTTCTTTAGATAAATATGACAGATAAGTTGAATATAGTTTTTTAGCAAAACTATTATTTGGTATTTCTGGCATTACTAATGTATTGGGTTGATTTTTAAAAGATTCTAATAAATCAACAATCTCACCTAATGTAGCTTTATGTGTTGTTGGAACATAACAATACTTACCAGTATTGTTATCAACAACATTTAAACCATCATAGTTACAATGATGTTCATCATTAGTTAATGCACTTAGCATTTCTTCAACTAAATCATCAATATATAATAACTCTAATTCAGTACTTCTATCATTAACTTGAATATCTAAATCATTAGCAATGTTGTTACAAAATGTAGCAACAGCACTATTGTAATTAGGTCTACACCATTTACCAAACAGATTAGGAAATCTATAAACTAGTACTTTAGCACCTGTTTCTTTTGAGTAATCAAAGAATAATTCTTCTCCTGCTAATTTACTCTTTCCATAATCACTTGTTCCATATCTTCCAATTAATGTAGCTTGAATTGAAGAAGATAACATAATAGGGCAAGTGTTATTATGTTTCTTTAATGTATCTAATAATGTAGAAGCAAAACCAAAGTTACTTTGCATGAATTCATCATTATCTTTAGGTCTATTTACTCCTGCAAGATTGAAGACAAAGTCACAATCTTTGCAGTATGTATCTAATAATGATGAATCAGTATCAATATCGTATTCATAGATTTCTTCAACAAAAAAAGATTTCGTACGCTCCTTACCATCTTTTATATTCTTTAATGACGCTACAAGATTTTTTCCAACAAAACCTTTTGATCCAGTAACTAATATTTTCATTTTTCCTCTTTCTTTACAAATAAAATATTAAAATAAACTTTTAATATTTGTAATTTTTAAAAATTAATATATATTTCTTTTTATAATACTTACATAAAATTCTAATGTTTTTTCAAATATTTTATTATCATACTCAAAAATATCTTTCGTAATTTTAAACTCAATTCCTTTATTCAAATCTATTAAGCTATAATATCTATCTGCAAAAAATTCATTTGGATCATTATCATTTAAAAAAGATATAATTTTTCCCTTTTTCTTTTCTGTATAATCTAAAATATAATTATTTCCATTCAAATAACTTTGGAAAACAATCGAATGATACCTCATTCCAATAGCAGCTTTCGAATTCTTAATTATTTCAAATGTTTGGAATAAGGATAAAGGTTTATGTATTACAACAATATTTTCATAATCCATTAATTCTTGTTTAAGTTTAGAAAAATAGAATCTATCATCTCCTCCTATAGAAAAAATATGATTTGGCAATAATACTATCTCTTTAAACTGATTAGACATATTTTTTAATAAAGAAATCAATTTATTATCAACTATTGTTAATAAACTGTTATCTGTTTGAAATCCTAAGTCTCTAAAATTAACTACCAATCTATCTTTAACGTTATTCTCACATTTAAAAAATCCAATTGGTATAATTGCAGGATCGTTAGAAGCATATAAAGTAGTCTCATCAATTCTATTTCCAAATTGATTATTCAATATTTGAGCTTCACTCAGTGAATTAGTATCCCTAAAAATAGAAATATCACTATTTATAAGTATATTATATACACTTCTTCTAAACTCTGGTTTATTTAAAGGGCCAATTCCACAACCAATAATACCTGTATGAATTTTTCTTTTTTTTGCATATTGAAAAGATTTGTCAATAATATCAAGTTCAGAAAGATCCATTAACGGTCCTCCACCCATAATAACTAAATCAGATGTTTCAATTTGTTTTTTTAAGGTTTTGCTATTCAAAACATCAAAACAATAAATATTACTAGTTATACCCATAATATTTAATGCTTCTTGTTCTTCAATTAATGTTCTTTCAGTAAAAAACGGATACAATGACCCAATACTAATATCATTTTTTTCAATACTATCAAAGATTTTAATTATACCTTCAATAATAGCTCTGTCTCCTAAAGTTTCAGTACCATACCATCCTAAAATACAAATATTCATAGTTCTATCCTTTCATAGGTCTCTTTGAGAATTTTAATATCTCATCCATATAGTCTTTGTAACCTTCATTTGTCAATGCACCCATATAATGTGAACACTTATCACAATAAGTATTTTTTATCTCATCATTATATAATTTATTTTCAAAATATATTTTCTTTATATCTACATTACTATTTTTAACATTTACTAATGCTTTACTATGTGTAGCACAATAACAGATATCACCCGTTGGCGTAAGTGTTATACCATTATGTAAAAATTGACAATTTGATATTCTTTTGGGTTCATCATCTTTTAAATACCTAAAAAGGCCGTAATATGTTTTGGAATGAGTTTGCTTAAATTTTGAGTATAGAAATTCCCTAGCAAGCATTTTCGCTTCTTTATCAGTAAATAATGAATAATACTGATATTTAATATCATTCTTTAATCGTTCGTGTTCAGTAGCTACATTATATGTGATTTGAATACCGTATTTTTGAGAAAAAGCTTCTAATTCATTCACACTATATATATTTTTTTTTGTTAATGTGCAAATGAAATTTATGCTATCACAATATAGATTTATATTTGACTTTATTATATCTAAAGTATGTATTAACTTTTGAAAGGTACCTGGTCTTCCACGCATTTCATTGTGCATTTCATCAAATCCATCAATAGAAAAGCTCAAAGTAAATTTAACATTATGTTTTTTACATAAGTTATATATTTCTTTTATTTTATCAGGACAATTTGGAATAGTTCCGTTACTAATTATATAGAGATTACGTAAAGCGGGAAGTGTATCAAGAATAGTTTCAATAATACTAGTTATATCTTTTAAAATAAATGGTTCACCCCCATTAATTCCGACTGATTCTACTTTGCAAAATATTGAATTACTTAATACTCTTTTAATATCATCTATATTCATTTCATTTTTTATATCATTGCCATGAATATTACACATAATACAATCTAAATTGCATTTATTTGTAATCGGAAATTGCAATGTTTTTGGATAATTAAGTTTGTTATCTTTATTCCAACAAGAATTGTATATGTTTCTCAAGAAATATTTGATTCGCATATTAATAGATTGTTGGATATGTAAAAAATCACGTTTAATATATATATTTTTAATTATCTTTCGAATTAGTTTCTTCATCTTCTACTCCTTATAATTTTTTTAACTTCATCTTTAATGAACAGTATACTTATTAATGAGATTATAAAAAATGAAATAATCCCACATATCATCCAATAGTCATTGAATATAAATAATGTTAAAACTTGAAAAACCAAAATAAATATTATTAAATAATTAAATTTCAACATATTTATTTTTAAATATTTTTTTGTATCATACATTCTTACCATAAAAACAAATATGTAACTAATCAAAGTTGCAATCGCAGCTCCTATTAATTTATAATGTGGTATTAGAATTATATTTAAAATAATATTTATAACAGCCCCAAGTAATGTAGTATACATATTCATTTTATTATCCTTTTCCACTACATAACGAATCCCAACAAATGATGAGAGAATATTAAACATTGCAGTAAACACTAATATAGCTCCTGATTCCCAAGCTTCATAATATGATTTGCCCACATAAAAAAGGGTAAATGGCTTTAGAATCAGTAATATGAAAGATATTGCTAATGAAATACAAACAAATAATATTTTAAATATCTGGTTGACAAATTGTTGTTCACTTTCTGCACCTTTTTCTTTGATAGCAGATAATTGCCATGCCTGAATGAATATTTGAAAAGTATAAATTACTATAGTTGGTATCTTATTTGCAACTGAATATACCCCATTAAATGCATTACCAATTATAAATACTATTATATATTTATCCGAACTAGTGGTAATCCACCAAAATATAGAATTAGGTATTAGATAAACACAATAGTTCAACATAATTTTAAAAGTATCTACGATTGAAGATTTATCTATATTCCTTAACAATTTTACTGGCTTTATGATCATTATTAAAAATATAGAACATAATCCATACGAAATTAGGTATGCGTATAAATATCCAAATATTTGTAGCTTCATATATCCTAAAAAGAATATATTTAACAATGAGATTATTATTACCAATAATACATTAAAAAGAACATATATTCCATTTCTGTCCAATCCTCTAATAAACTCAGATAATAGTAGATAATATATTTCAAAAATCAAAAGAAGTGCTGATAATATAAAATAGGGATTATTAATAAAGATATTGGTTATAAGCGAAACAATAATGATAAGTATAGAGCTACAAGATGTAACAAAAAAGCCTATAAAAAACACATTGTTTTTATTTATATTTTTGTCAAGTGAAAATCTTAAAATTGAATTATTAATAGATAATGCCACTATAGGAATCAATAAATTAATAGTGGCAAATATAACATCAATTTTTCCATATGTTTCTGCACTAAGTACTGCAGTATAAAAACTTACCATAAAAAAAGTAATTATTTTTGTACTAAAAGTTGATATGGAATATAAAAAAGTATTCTTGAGTAAATATTTATTTCTATTCAATTATTTAATCCTCCCTATTTAGTTGAATTAAGGATTTCTTCTTTAACTAGTGGTACTTCCATTAGTTTGTTCATTACTGCTTCTACATCCATTAAGTGAGTATTATTTGAATTGAATTGAGTAAGTGCAGACTCCTCAATACCTTCATTAAAATATTTGTCATAATTAAGATCACGCTTATCCGCAGGTACTCTATAGAAACCACCTAAATCAATCGCATTAGCACATTCTTCATCAGTTAATAATGTTTCATACATTTTTTCGCCATGTCTGATACCAATTACTTTTACTTCATTATCAGCTTTCATTAGTCTTTTTACTGCTTCAGTAAGTACACCAATTGTACAAGCAGGTGCTTTTTGTACGAAAATATCTCCTGATTGACCATTTTCAAAAGCAAATAATACTAAATCAACTGCTTCTTCTAATGTCATAACAAATCTTGTCATATCTGGACTAGTTACAGTTAAATCATTACCAGCTTTTATTTGGTTAATAAAAAGAGGTACAACTGAACCTCTTGAAGCTAATACATTACCATATCTTGTACACATAATACTTGTTTTTTCTGGATCTACTGTTCTAGATTTAGCTACAATTACTTTTTCCATCATAGCTTTACTAGTACCCATAGCATTTACAGGATAAGCAGCTTTATCTGTTGATAAACATACTACTCTTTTAACTCCTGCTTCAATAGCAGCTGTTAACACATTTTCAGTACCTAATACATTAGTTTTAACTGCTTCTATTGGAAAAAATTCACAACTAGGTACTTGTTTTAATGCGGCTGCATGATAGACATAGTCTACACCATGCATAGCATTCTTAATACTTTGTATATCTCTTACATCCCCGATATAAAACTTTAACTTATTAAAAACATCAGGGTATTTAGCCTGATATTCATGTCTCATATTATCTTGTTTTAATTCATCTCTACTAAATACTCTAATTTCTTTTATATCTGTATTTAAAAAGCGGTTTAGCACCGCATTTCCAAAGCTACCAGTTCCTCCAGTAATTAATAATGTTTTGTCTTTAAAAGATATCATTCTTTTTTCCTCCTAAATATTTTATATTTAATATATTATTTTAAAATAAAGTTATATAAGTTGATTTTTAACATCATACAGTATCGTACAATTTTAAATAATCTTTAAATTTATCATACATATTAAAACAGTGCGCTCTAGATACGCAAGAATTCTCCAATGTTTTTTTTAAAGAAGTAATATCCACAATGGTATTTTTTAGCTTTTCTAAATCATCACATTCTACTACCAATCCGCAACTAGAATCAATAATTTCAGGACTTCCTCCTGTATTGAAAGTGACAACTGGGGTTCCACATGCAAGAGACTCTATGTTTACCGTTGGAAAATTATCTTCTCTTGTAGGATTAACAAAAACATCAGCGGATGTATAAATTTCAGCAAGTTCAATTTGGTTATTTGTTCTTGGAATTGCATAGATATTTTCATAATCTTTCAATTCATCCACATTGTTCAAACCAACTAGTACAATAACATAATCGTCATTAATTATTTTCGATAAATCATAAAAAACGTCTAATCCCTTTTTCTTTCCCCAAGTAAAGGATACACCTAATATAATTTTTTTTCCTTCTAAACCCATTATAGTTTTGAATTCACTTTTTCTAGGTTTAAATATACTCAAATCTATTCCATTATTGATAACCTGTACAGGATAGTTTTTAAGATAAGATTCTTTAACCAAATTTGATAGCCAAATTGAAGGTGTGACAATAGTCATGTTTTCAACGTTGTTAAACCATTTTCTTTTTAGTTTCCACATCATTTTTGTTCTATCAACAAAAGCTTCTGGATATTCTTTATACTGTGGACATTTGAAACACCCTGTCTTCCATTTATCACATTTAATGATAGTAAAATGTGGACATTGACCTGTAAAACTCCAACAATCGTGGAGTGTCCAAATAATCTTTATCTTATTCTTTTTTATATATTTAAATAATAATGGATAGTTAATTTCTATACCATGAATATTATGTAAATGAATAATGTCAGGATCATATTTTTTTATATTGGAAATTAGTGTATGAGTTTTTAATATTGAAAAACAGCCTTGAAAGCCAGTACATTTTTCTAAAAAATGGTTTACTTTTCTACTGATAATTCCTGATATCAAAATTTTGTCACCTGAGTATTCAACATTATTTTTGGTATTTGGATATACCATACAAAAAGTATTGTTATTATTTGATGATTTTTCAATTCCCATCATTATCTTACCAGTACTACCATAATTACCTAGATTTATTTGCAATATTTTCATTTTAGATTCCTCACAAAATTTATAAGTTTTTCACCTTGAATTTCCTTATTTTTATTCTCTAAAACGTATTTTTTCCCTAAGTTCCCTTTAGATTGTAATGCATTCATTTGCATTGAACTAATATTATCAAGTGTTTTAGCAATTCCTTTTGGTGATTCATCTTCAATCAAGAATAAGTGCTCCATATATTCTTTAGGTATTCCTTCCAATTTAGTGGTTAACACAGGTGTTCCACTAGATAAATACTCAATGGTTTTTGAGGGAAATGAATATTTAGTAAACAAATCAGAAGTTGGTCTACAGTTTATAAGAAGAGATGCTTTTTTTTCTAATTCAAATATTATATTTGGAGGTAATATTCCTCCATATACTATTCTATGATTACATTCTATTTTCTCTTTTATATATGGAACTATAGTACCTTCTCCATAAACATGTAATATAATATTTTTGTTTTTTGTAAAGTCAATTGCATCTATAAGATTTTTGAGTCCAAATTTTTCATATAATCCCCCTGCATAGAGCACAACAAATTCATTGGATTTTTTTTCGTTAAAACATGAATTATTTAACAAGCCATCAGTATCAGTAGCAATACCTTCTATTACTATATATGGCTTATTTGATGCATTTATTTCATTCATGGATTCAGTCAAAAAACAATACGAATCAAATCGTTTTATTAAAAAATTTAAAAAAGAGTCCTTGAATTTTCGAAACAAAGACACTTTAGCTGTTTTATTGATTGCTGTAACAAGATTGGGTAAATCAGTGACTATAGCACAACACTTAATTTTTTTTATTTTGCATATCAGCAACGAAGAAAAAGCCCCACAAATTGAAAGAACATCTGTAAAAATAATTGTGTCCTTTCTATCATTTGAACTTTTTATGCACTTATTGATAGTTTTATAAGTATTAAATACCATATCAACGTAAACTATTATTCTCTTATTTCTAATTTTAATATACTTATAACTTACACCATTTTCAAAGTAATTATCCTCTTCAATCATATTTATAAAAGAAGTGGCAGGATTAACACTTCTTATTGATACGCAAGTTACAGTACATCCATCTGCTGAAGCCATACCTTCCATTAATAATTTATAATATTTCTGAGACGGGTTAACTTTATCTTTAGTTTTTATTGATGAAACATATTTATACATATCATCATTACACGTTGACGACACCATAATATAATTAGTTTTACTCATATCCAAGCCTCTCATTTCTTAAAAATAACATTATATAAAAAATAGGTGACATACACATTGACTGTCCCATACAAACAACAATATATATTATCATACATAGAATTACTAAAAGTTTAGATTTAAAAAGGTTTTTCATTGTTCGATACAGTAGGACAAATTGTGTCAAAAATAAAATTAACCCAAATTGTGCAAAATGAATAAACCAGGTATTTGCATTATGAATTAAACTAATTCCCAATAATTCTTTTGTTATCACAGAAAAATTTAATTCTACATAAGATAATCCTTTACCAACCAGTATATTTTTACATCCTATATTAGTATTACTAATTAATGAAGCAACTCTAGAATTGAAAGATATATTATCTGAATTCATTTTACCAAATATAGCACCATATGCACCTCCTGATAAAAAGTCATTATTAAATGATACAAAGAATACTACAAATATTACCAATAATAACATTATTTTGATATTTTGATTAAGACCCGCTTTGCTTTTTGTATTGCTACTATTAAAAAGGATAGCAATAAGATAGAATCCAAATGCAATAAATCCAGTTGTAGAAAATGTAGTTATTAATGTAATAGTAAATATAATTATTCTTTTCACCGAACTATTTTCATTTATAAAAGTTTCAAATATCAAAGCAATAATAATGTAAATTGCAAATACTCCAGGTTCTCTAGCAAATCCAAAATTTCTAATTATTCCACCTGGTTCTATAGGCAAACTACAAACAAGCCAAGTATAGAATCTTTGTCCCCCAATATTTGTTAATATAAATATTTTAGATAATTGGGGCAATAGAATATACGCCGCCTCATAAACAAGCGAAAAAACAGTAACAAATGACATAATTTTATTAAATATAGCAGAAAATGTTTGCAAAGAATATCTCTTACAAAAAATATAACTTGCTACTATTACTAACACTTTTTGAATATATCCAAAACGAAAATCTGCATTAAACAACATACTACATATTATTACTAGTACAAATGTAATCAAGTAAATGAAATCTTTTTTATTATAAGTATTTTTCAAACTATAATTTTTTATTATTAAAAAAATATATACTATCGCAAATAAAAAGTACTTAATATTAACAAATACTGTATTTTGGTTTGTCCCAAAAATTAGTGAATCATCAGAGCAAAACACAAAGATTACTATTATCAAATATAATATCATTTTTTTAATCTGGCTTCTCGATATTTTTAACATTAAACTATTCCTTTCTAAAAATATATATTAAGTACAATAAAATTTTTCTACTAAATGCTATTTTCCACTTTATTAACTCAGGATAATAGTCCAAAACCTTTTTTTCTAATTTAATTTTTGTCTTACACATGTATATATCGTTTTTATTGTATCCATTTCTTATCATTTTTAAATATAATGTAAAATATGCTCTTTTACGATTTATAATGGCGTATTGATAATAAGTTGGAAAATCAATTGCTACTTCTTTTACAACTAAATCCCACATATATAGTAAATCTAAATGTTTTTTATTAAATTTTTTATTAGTTACTCCACTACTATTTCTATAATATAAATAGTATTTATTAGAAGTATATATACATTTATTGCATTTTTTTATAATGTCATAAACACCTTTAACATCTTCATTCATATATCCTTCAATTAATTTGAAATCATCCAATATATCAATATTTATTAGTTTGTTACACAATGTATGAGTATCTTTTTCACCTGAAGTTCGAAAGAATCTATTCAACATATCATCTTTGTTCATTAATTTAATTTCTTCAATATTATTAATTTTATTGGTTTTATGATTTCGAACATATTTTATTTCACATTCCGCCATGTCCGCTTTATGTATTTCAATTAACCCTAACATATCATGAAACATATTTTTATCAATCATATCATCAGAATCGATAAATGAAACATATTGTCCTTTAGCCTTAGATAATCCAATATTTCGTGCATGACTTGCACCAGAATTATTAATATTAATCAGTTTAAATCTTTCATCTTGATGTTTATACTCTTCACAAATACTTAATGAATTGTCTGTCGAACCATCATTAACTAAAATTATCTCTATATTTGTGTAAATTTGATTTAAAATACTGTCTAGGCAATGCCTAAGATGTAACTCAGAATTATAGATAGGTATTATCACGCTTATTAGCTTGTTCAAAAAATTCACATCCTTTCATATTTTTTTAAAACACAAGTATTTAATGTTTACTTTTTCTTAATATTTTTTCACTTAATAATTTAACTATTGTCGACGGAAAGCAATATAAAGATAGTTGTCCTAACACAATATAAGTCATATCAAAAATGTTAATAATTCCTTCTTTATAAAATCTATGCATAATATCAATATACTCTTTACAATTAACAAATGATTTTCTTCGTTTTAAATTATCATTATTTGTCCGATAATATAACAAACATTCATTTAAATTTTCACATAATAAATTAGAATTTGCCAATCGAACAAATAATCCAAGATCCTCTTTTCTTTTAACCGTTGGATAGCCCCCAAATGTCATAATTATATCTTTTTTATACATTACAGTAGGATGATTAAATGGACTTCTTTTATGACTAAATTTCGTAATTTCATCATTTGAACATGGAACTACTCTCATTTTACCTGTATTAGTAACTGTCTTACTAAACTCAATTATTTGACCACCTAATATAGCTAAGTCTTCCTTTTTTTCGAATCTTTTTAATTGTAATTCACATCTATTTTGAAAGGAAATATCATCAGAATCCATTCTTGCAACAAGGTTATTTTTACAAATTTTCAACCCCTCATTTAATGCATTTCCTAATCCACCATTTTTTTCCAATGCTAATATTTTAAAAATGTTAGGATATTTTTCATTATAAAACTTAATTACCAAATCCAAATCACTAGTCAAAGGTCCATCTTTAACAATAACTATTTCATCTGGTTTAACCGTTTGGTTAATCATACTATCTATACTTTTTTCTAAAAACTCTGGTTTTTCTTTTATATATACGGACATTAAAACACTATATTTTTCCATTTTCATCACCTTCTGTATTTAAAATAGATTTATAAAAAGTCTGACTTTGATAATCTAAATTGATATCAGACATTTCCATATCGTAATAAGAATCGCCAAATGCTTTTGAAGACATAGTACTAATTCTACCAGGCAATTTTTTTAATAGTTTGATAAACAAGGACATACCAGGTAACATTATAATTTTGTGACCTTTAATACTTGCTATCATTTGTACCATGTCCGATGTATTTATATATTCATCATTTTGTGGAAAGAATACACCGAATTCTTCATTATCAATTATCAATTTAATGAATTCACACAAATTATCAATGTGTAACATTGATCTTTTATTATTGACAATCGGAAATACTGGTAACTTTGCTGCTAGTTTTGCTAATTGTGGATAATTACCTTTAGAACCTTTTCCATAAATCATTGGTGGTCTCACTATTACAACCTTAAAAGATTCATCATTCATTTTTTGTAGTTTTAAATCAGCTTGTAATTTACTGTCACCATAGAAGTTTTCTGCTTTAGGTTTAGTATCTTTTGTAATGTGTGTGGTTCCACAACCACTGTAGACAATCATTGAAGACATAAAGATAAATTGTTTTACTTTAGCTTCTTTTGCCTTATTTGCTAAGTCTATTGTTAAATCTGTATTTACTTTATAGTATCTTTGTTTTACTTCTTCAGATACATTTCCTACATCAGCATGAGCTATTCCTGCAACATGAAATACAGTATCGTATTTAGAAAAGTCATACTCTTTCCAATTAGGATCTAACATGTCTAATGTATCTATTTCATATTCGTTATTTGAGTCGTTTAACCATTTTTCTACTGACTCACCAATATAACTATTAGCACCAGTAATTAAAACTTTCTTTAATAGAAGATGTTTATCCTCTTTAGTCGATTTAGGTTCTTTTTCATTAATAAAGTTATCTTGTAACTGTACTTTTCTTTTTACATTAATGTATGCAGTATATACTGTATATCCGAATGCTAATGAACCTAATAATAATCCTTTATGAGATTTCTTATCTTTCTTACCATCTTTATTCTTAATATGTTTACAAACAAGTCCCAAACCAGTAAGACCTACTGCTCCTGCAGTACCAACTACTGTAGCACCAATCTTTGCTTCTTTTTCAATCTTTTCAGGATCTACTATTTGTGTATCAACAGTTTCTTCTAATTCACCAGTTCCACCTTCTACTACACCATCTCCTAATAGTACTGAACCAATAGTTGCTAAGAAACATTTGATATCCATCTTTAAGCCCATTTCATTAACATAATCACCATCAAACTTAGCTTTCACATCAATTTCTAATTCATCTCTACCATTAATTTGTGCCCAGCCAGTTAATCCTGGAGTTACATCATTCGCATGATATTTATCTCTCTCTGCAATCAAGTCATCTTGATTCCATAAAGCTGGTCTAGGACCTATTATGGACATCTTTCCTGTAAAGATATTGAATATTTGTGGTAATTCATCTAAAGATGTTTTTCTTAAAAACTTACCTGTTTTAGTAATAAATTGATCTGGATCCTTTAACATATGAGTAGGCATATCACTAGGTGTGTCTGTTCTCATAGTTCTAAACTTATAGATTTCAAATAGTTCTTTATCTTTGCCCACACGTTTTTGTTTAAAGAGTACTGGTCCTTTAGAATCTAGTTTTATAGCTAACGCTAATAATCCTAATACTGGACTTAGTACAACAATAGCTCCACCACTTAAAACAACATCTATTGTTCTTTTAAGGGGCAGATATTTTTTTTGTTTATCAGTAATCATATTTTCCCTCCCTGTTTTATTTCAATTAAAAAGATGATCAAATTATTGAGCCATCTTTAATATCAGTTTCTTCTTTTATGTCTGTACCAAAAGTAATCGTACATCCACTTCCTATTCTTGTGTTACTTCCTATGACTGACATTGGTCTAATTATAGAATTGCTATATATTAGACAGCCATCATTGATCATTGCATCATGATTAATAGTTGTATTTGCAGTAATAATACATCCCTTACCAATAGTTGCATTAGGTTCTATTACTGCATGAGGAAATATAATTGTTCCCTCATTAATAGAAGCATAATTTGATACAACACTTGAAGAGTGTTGTAGTATAGGCAATGAATAGCCTATTTCTTTAGCTTGTAAAAGCAGTTTGCTTCTAACACTGTTATTGCCAATAGCAATATGAATATGAGTATACTCGGGATAATAAGAACTCATTTCATCAATAGAACCAATGATTTTACAATCATTTATAACTTCATTAATATTTTGATCATCAAGAAAAGATATCTTATCAAAGATATTCATATCTCTAGCTATATCTAGACAACATCTACCATGTCCGCCTGCTCCTATAATTAATAGATTCATTTTCACTCTCCCTTAAAAGAAACTTGGTTCTACACCAAATTGTTTCTTATATTCTTCTTGCCAATCTTGTTCTTTGTTATTCTCTTTTGGATTTAAGTTTATGATGATTTGATTATTAAAAGCTTTAATAGATGTAATAGAGTAGTTATTTGTTAATTGTTGAATAGCTTCCTTACCATTTGTATATTGGTATTGTTTACCATTAATAAAACATATTACTTCAGATTCTATTTTTTCTAATATTTTAGTCACTCTTTATACCTCCTTTTTGAACATAAAAAAACAGGTTCAACGCCTGTTTTAGTCATATTTATGAGGTAGAAGATACAATTCCCCCTTACCCCAAATAATCTAGACTTTATGTTCAGAACTAATGTGTTATCAAGTTAACCTGAGTAACACTTAATTCTTGCTTATAAGTTCAACTCCTAGAATAATCTTTCTATCAAAGAAAGGTAAATCTAGTTGTGCTGTACAATGATGTTTCATGACTCTGACAATATGATCTTGATAATGCAGTAGGGGACCTTCTGTTATAATCGTCTTACCCTCTTCTTGGTAACCAACAGATACTCTAGCAACATTATCTTTATCTAATATATTATTAAAGAACTCTATTTCTTTTTCTCTTAAAGCAGATACTTCAGCATTCTCTAATTGTTTAATCAGTCCATCATTCTTATCTTTCATAGACAATAAAAGATCATTAAAATCATTTTGTTTTAAATCTGACTTTACAAAGATATAGTTATCAAACATATCTTTAGTAGTCTTTTTCTTTGCTTGCCTATGAAATACTTCAGTTTTAGGAATAAAAGCAGTAAGTTCTTTTCTTTGATTCAAATTAGATAGTATTTTATTAGTTTTATTACTGAATACATATAAGACATACCAGTTCATATTAATAATCAATTGCAACAAGTAGTTTTCCAGTAAAAATTTCTGTATCTAATGTTGCAAATCTTCTATATTTATCAACTTTTTTGATCATATCTTCTAAACCTACTAAAGGACCATCAGTGGGAACGAATCTTCGATCCACTATAACTCCTTTTGTATGTTTGATCGTATCAGTATTATCTAATAACTTTTCTAGCAAAGACTGCTCTTCACTAGTTAATGGATATGTATCTTTATACTCAAGTAAATCTACTAATCCATTAATCGTTTTAAAATACTCTTTAAATTGTTCATCAAAAGCTTCTTGATCAAGATCACTCTTGATAAATACATAGTCAGGATATATTTCCTTAACTATAAACTCAGCTGTTTCCCCTCTACCAAAACATCTTTCACTTTTCGGTATAAAGGCATTCATGTTCACTTGTTTGTTTAAAGTACTAACAAGTTTTTTAGTTCTACCAGTTTTGCATCTGGCTACGTACCAATACATTGTTACCTCCAACCCTTCCATTTTCGCAGAACACTATATTCTACGAACCGAATTATATCATAAATTGTTGTTGTT
>OBYX01000036.1_pt1 | contig 56575 bp, 46 predicted proteins | sample 1476831 | NCBI WGS metagenome assembly OBYX01 (sample SAMEA2580219, study PRJEB22360) | human gut metagenome | biome: human gut; feature: human-associated habitat; material: faeces | place: Denmark | collected 2008/2010 | reverse complement strand
TTGAAACTGGAATAAACATTAAATATGTTTGTATCCCAGCTACCCTTATCGCATTAGACTGTTCTCGAAAAGTGGGCTGTCACGATTCTTTGAAGAGATTGATTCTTATCAACAAATATATTCGGAAATTCAGCAATAGTATCAAAAACAAGAGAATTCTTAAGCAATCATTAGTTTGCGTATAACTGGAGAGAGTGCGGCTATTCAAATAAAAAATTATATTGAGTCACATTCGTATTTAGAAAATACGGATATAATTCTATTAGTGATTTCTGATCATGAATACTTGCTAAGAAAAGTAAATCAAATACAAAAAAACAAAGGATTGTGTGTGAGGTAGGGACTTATAATCAAGAATTATATGGTATACCATACATTCCAATTTCAAAACTATTTGATATTTCATCAGATAAACTAGATATTTTGTTATCTTTAGAAACTGTAGAATCTGTCATGTCAGTAAATTATGATGCGATATATGCTTACTTGGAAGAACAGTTGGAAGGTTTTGACCTTCAGTTATTAAAGAAAATTTTGCCAAAGAAAAGAGAATAAATCAATAAGAAATGAAACAAGCCTTTATATAATGATTTGAAAGAAAATTTACAACTGTTTGAAAAAGAATTTTGTATAAAATTTGATGATGACGAGTTAGCTAATATAATCCAAATTAAAAAATGTTAAATCATTACTTTTTTATTAAAATTAGTGTATGAAGTTACAGTAATTGGCTAAAAGAACTCTTTAATTATAAAAATGAAATAAAAGATTTGAATAATGATGTTGGCTTATGCATCTTTTTAATCGTTTTTCATTTATACTAGTTTATTATTCTAAATTCTGAGCTAAACTAATAGTAGCAGATTATAATGATATTGGAGGTATAAGATATGAATGATCAAAAAAAAATTCAAGTATTACAAGATGTTATTCGAATTCCATCAGTAAACGGGAAAGAAGCAGAAGTAGCATCCTATCTTTCTAAACTATTTATAGATTACAGTATTGAAAGTGAAAGAGTGCCTTATTGTCCAGGACGAGATAACTTGGTTGTAACTATTTCTACAGGGCACGGCAAAGTCTTAGGGCTTTCTGGGCATATGGATGTTGTGTCTGCTGGAAATGAAAGCATGTGGAATTATCCACCTTTTGAGGCGCATATTGAAGGTAATCGTCTCTATGGACGCGGATCGACAGATATGAAGGCCGGATTAATGGCGATGGTCATTGCTATGATTGAATTAAAAGAAGAAGGATGTCCATTTAATGGGACAATCAAATTGTTGGCGACTGTTGGGGAAGAGGTTGGAGAACTAGGAGCTGAACAATTGACAAAAGAAGGTTATACAGATGATTTGGATGCACTTATTATTGGGGAACCTACTGGATATGTTTTAGGCTATGCTCATAAAGGATCTATTAACTATACGGTAGTGTCTAATGGTAAAGAAGCACATAGTTCAATGCCACAGGAGGGATATAATGCTATTAGACGTTTAAATGATTGCATTATGGTATTCAATCAAAAAATGGACAAGATATCAAACGATTATATCAATGAAGAATTGGGAAAAACAATACATAATGTCACAATTATTCACGGTGGAACCCAAATAAATAGTATTCCAAATAAGGCTATTGCACAAGGAAATATACGGACTATACCAGAATTTGATAATGGTAAAGTGATTGCTCTATTAAAGGAAACAGTTGCACAATTAAATCAAGATAATTTATTTCCATTGGAGTTAACTATTGATTACAACAAAATTCCCGTTGAAGCCAACAAAAACTCCACATTGATTCAAGCTATTCAAAAACAGTTTGATACACCATTGCCAGTTTTAGGAGGCCCTGCTACTACAGATGCTGCAGAGTTTATAAAGTCACAGAAACAATTTGATATAGTGGTTTTTGGACCTGGTGTTACTACAGTTCCTCACCAAATCAATGAATATGTGGAAATTAGTAATTATTTTGAACAAATTGACATCTATAAAAAGATAATTACTACCTACTTAAGTGATGAATAATTAATGAACTTTATAGAGAAAAATAGTAATTAGGTTTTTTCGCTGATTAGGTATTGTACAGTGTATGAAGCACTGGTACTATGTCAAGATTTCGGACAAGTTAAATACAAGAATTTAGTTTGTCTCGTCTAACATTTTATATTTTTTCTCAAATTGGTCCGGCAACATATATTCACAATGCGAACGTATTCTCATTGTGTTTAAAAATTTTTCCAACTATTCAAATATTAGTTTTCATAACCCTGGATTTTAAATCTGTTTATCCACTCACGTTTTATTGATGCATGAAATGTTTCTATACATGCATTATTTCGCAGGTAGCTTTTTTGAATAGCTTTTTATCATATTTTCTGTCAATTCTTTATATATGAGAGATAGAGTTGGATAAAATACACTAAATTGGACAGTTTTTAAGAAAATTATTATATGAAAAAAACAAGAAATGAGGTAATCTGAAATGGTAATCGACAGGATTGTGAGAAAATTAAGCAAGAACTTACATAATTTATAAGTATCACACTAGAGATGGAATTTAGTAAAGAAAAAACTCTGATTACACATAGTAATACTTTTGCTCGTTTTCTCGGATATAATGTCAGAGTACGCTGTGACCAGCAGATTAAACCAAAAGAAAAATTCAAAACCTATTCTATGAACAACAAGGTAGAATTGAGTATTTCATTCAAAGATAAGATAGAGAAATTTCTCAACAAATGGAATTATAAAGCAGAGATCAGACAATGGGAAATTAGAGCCTATACACCGATCACAATTGCTTAACAGAACAGATTTGGAAATAGTGACTATCTATAATGCAGAATTAAGAGATATCTGTAATTACTATGAATTGGCAAGCAATTTTAACAAGCTAATCTATCTCAATTGTCTTGTGGAATATAGCTGTTTGAAAACACTAGCATGAAAGCACCATTCCAAAATTTTTAAAATTAGTACTATGTATAAAGACTGTGCAGGTAAACTTCTAAAAGTATTTTGGAAACAAACGCCCTACGCCAGAAGAATACATTTACAAGATCACTAAAAAGGCAAAAATAAAATTATAAAGAAGTGTATTGACAATATTTCTTAAAAATGACACTTGCATTATTGTAATTGTTATGCTCTGTATAGAATGACGATTTAGGTGTTGCGTGATTTCTAGTAATCGTTGCTTGATTTTAATAAGCAAATTTCCTAAAATAATAGCATAAATAAAGGAGGTTTTGCTATGGAAATCAAACTAAAAAATAAGGGATATATCTTTTTTGTGCTTTCCTTTGCTCTGTTTGGCTTAGCTGGAATGTTTCTTGTTCCTGTTGTAATATTAATTATAAAAATATCAAAACGTTATCCAAAAGTTTTTACATGGATTACTATTGTTGCCTTTTCTTTGATGTGTATATATCTGTTGATAGTTGAGCAGGAATGGAATTTGAGTTTTTTGTTAATGTGTATAGCTGTCGCCATTGGAAATGTTTTAGATACTAAAAACAGATAATGGCGGAACATGGAAATTTCAAAAATAATAAAAGAGGCAAGAATAAAAAAGGAATGACTCAACAACAATTAGCAGACTCTGTGTATGTTACCAGACAGACTATTTCAAAATGGGAGTTAGAGAAAAGTATATCTGATGAAGCATCGCTAGATTTATTATATCAATGTTTGGAAATTAACAATGAGGAGAAAACGGTATTACAGAAACTCGTTCATAATAAGTAAACTATATTTTTGATTGTTGTTAAAGCAGAAATTAAATTTCTTAAAAGAATAAGAGGTGGTTCTATGGATAAGCAGTCATGGGTATTATGTCCATTTTGTAGTAATAAGATACGGACAAGAATACGAGAAGATAGGAACTGGTAAATTTCCCCTTGTTCTGTCCGAAGTGAAAAAAGGAAACTTTAATCAATATAAAGCAGGGAAAAGTAATTATTATCAAAGCGCTAATTGCTAAGACGCAGAGCCGATAATTTGTAGGCTATTGTAACTTATAGATTGTTGGCTTTTATTTGTTTTCTGCAAAGCAGATCAACAAATAAGCCCTTAAGAAATGCAACTAAAAAGTATTTTGTTCATCCCTCTTTTCCGTTCTGCCCTCGTGTAGTTGCACATATTGTTGTTAAAGGTTATTGTCTTTTTCCACTGCACGTCTGCTAGAGGAAAAAGTGATATTCCCTTAATTGTGAAAGTATAATAATTGTTTTTGAATTGTCTGCTGCATAAAAGAGGAGTTAACTATATAAAATTCAAGTAGTTTTTATGAAAAAGTTTGAAAATGTAAAACAATTAGATTTTATAGTTAGTTGAAACTAGATTTTTGAAAATGTGAATATTGGATTAAATACAGGCATGCTGAAAAGAACTTTTAAAATTGAATTTTTAAAAAGTTGCCCTATCTCAATAAGGCAGGGTCAAATGATTGACCTGTTTCTAGCAGATGATAAATGATGCTAAGTAGCTTTCTTATGCAGTAACCTTGAGTACTGCGGTGTCCTTTTCTTCGGAAAATCTTTAATTGGTAGTATTGAGTGAATACAGGGATTATTATTGATGACAGGCAGTATGATTTGATACAACGTTTTTCTAAGATATTTAAAACCCTTCTTGGTTATGGCTGTGTACTGTGCATTAAACTGACTCGATTCATAGTGATATAGGGTTATACCTGCAGATTTAATAATTTGAGAAGGCTTAAAATAACCGGTTTTGAACTTTTTCTTTTATTTATCAATGTATATTATTTAAATACCGGAGATATTAAATAATTAAATAATATAAGTTAGAATTCATCTAATTCGGATTGCATGTAAATTATTGAGTTATAAAAATAGAAAAGAATTTTGTAAAGATCTAAGAGCAGTCTACAAGTGATAAATAATTAGAAGCGCTAGACAAGGGCAAAAGTAGGCAAAGAAAAATCTTCCTGTTACTACACAAGAAAAGCAGCAAATAAAGAAGATAGGGTATTACGATAAAATCAAGTATAAATCATAAACGTGTCAAAAACGAAATTTCATAACATCAGAATGTAATCAAAAATTGCCAACTGATATATCAGAATTTTATATAGCAGCAGGTAAACTATATCTATCATCTATTTTAGATCTGCATAATAGAAAGATATTGTCTGATATCTCAGCTTCGCCAAGCTTTGTCCAAATTACAAATATGCTGGATGAGGCATTTTCAAAGTATGGTAATCTTGAAGTGATGATTATACATTCAAATCAAAGATGGCAGTATCAGATGTAGAACTACAAAAAGAAGTTAAATGATAAAAGAATAAAGCAGTCGACGTCAAGAAAAGGCAACTGTTTAGATAGCTCGCCAATAACATATTTTTGAAACATTAGGTGATTTAAAGATCGCGATGGAAGAATATGTCGAATATTATAATACAAAGAGAATCACAACAAAATTAAAAGGATTGATTCCTGTACAATACAGGAATCAATCCTTATTAACTATCTAAAAACAAGTTAAGTTAGTGTCCAACAATTAGAGTTCGCTTCAATCACGCCGTGCACCGCTTTTTAGTAATTAGCTGCGGTTGCTACAAAGGAATGATTATGATAGCTGAAGAAAATATAAAATTAAAAATGGATATTTCATCAGTGATTCATAAAAAGTGTGTAATATATTTTATGAAGCGGTTATGGATAACTGTTGTGTAATAAATAAAGGAGGAAAAATTATGATGGGAATTTGAAAAAAACTTGTGTTCTGAATATGGATTGTTGTTTGTACTCAGGCGTAAAAGAATTTTGTTCAATAGAAGTTAGTTTAAGATTTACTACGCGAGATTCCGTTTTCAAAGAAAAAAGTATTTGAAGAGGTTAAGATGTGTAATATTACTATTTTTATTCCTTGTTAACATGTTAGAATAGAGGGGTTCGTGCTCCTGCGAACTTATTTATCTAGTTGAGATTTTAAGAAATACCTCTTATGTCACTAAAATAGAAGTATGAGAGAGATATAGGTATTTTGCACCATTGAAAGGTAATGATTTTGATATTTCCGTTATTTATTGCTTTCGATAGGAATATACAGAATTTTTTAAGTGTGATTTTCTTCTGAGAGGATCTTTATTCATTTTATAGTATTATAAAGGAAGTATGTTAATTGCGCTAATGTGGGAATACTTATTTTGTGGAGTGAAAAATAGAGGGGGCGTAAAAAGATGAAAAAAAATGCTATAGCATATATTACAAGAAAGAGAAATAGAACTTTAATAATTTTTATCATATTAACTATAGTTCTTTCTTGCTTGTATTCTTGTTTAACAATAATGAAATCAAGCAATGAAATAGAAAAGGCTTTATATGAAAGTTCTAATTCTTCAATATCAATAACAAAAAAAGATGGTAAATATTTTAATGTTAATCAATTTAAAGATATTGAAAAATTAAAAGAAATTGAAGAAAAAATAATTCAATATGATGGATTAGCAAAACTAAAAGATGCTAAAGTAGTTAGCGGAGAACAAAGAATAAATAGAGAAGATTTATCTGACGAGTTTAAGAATGTTGTTTCACTCGAAGCTACAAATAATACTAAAAGAAATATTTTATTTAGTAGTGGAGTATTTACAATTAAAGAAGGTAAAAATATAGAAGAAAATGATAAGAATTCAATTATTGTTCATGAAGAATTTGCTAAACAAAACAATCTAAAATTAGGTGATGAAGTTGATCTTGAATTACTAGATATTGAAAAAAGTGGAAAAATAAAAAGTCATAAATTTAAAATTATAGGGATCTTTTCTGGTAAAAAACAGGAAACATATACAGGATTATCTTCTGATTTTAGTGAAAATATGGTGTTTGTAGATTATTCAACAAGCCAAGAGATATTAAATAAATCAGAAAATAATAAAATCGCAAATAAAATTTTAATGTATTCTGGTAGTGCAGAATCTACAGACTTAGCCTTAAACAAATTGAAAGAGCTTAAAATTGATGAGTCAAAGTATTTTGTTGAAAAAGATTCTAATGCGTTTGAAGAGTCTTTAGAGTCAGTGAGTGGAATAAAACATATAATAAAAATAATGACTTATTCTATTATGTTAGGTGGGATGGTTGTTCTTTCATTAATCTTGATTCTATGGTTAAGAGAAAGAATTTATGAAATAGGTATATTTTTATCTATTGGAACATCTAAGATACAAATTATAATGCAATTTATATTCGAGTTAATATTCATATCGATACCAAGTATAATATCTTCCTTATTTTTAGGAAATGTATTACTAAAAGTAATTGTAGATGGATTCATTAACTCAGAGGACTCAATAATTTCCGGTGGAAGTTTAATAAATAATAGTAGTTTTATGTTAAATATAACAACACTTGGACAAAGTTATTTAATATTAATAAGTATTATTGTTTTATCAGTTGTATTTGCTTCTTCATTAATATTAATCAAGAAGCCTAAAGAAATATTATCAAAAATAAGTTAGGAGAAAATAATGGATATATTAGAAATAAAGAATGTAGCATATAGTTATGCAAATTCTAAAGAAAAAGTTTTGTCAGGAGTAAATCAAAAATTTGAACTTGGGAAGTTTTATGCGATAGTAGGAAAGTCAGGAACAGGAAAATCTACACTTCTCTCCTTACTTGCTGGACTTGATAAACCTCAAACAGGAAAAATATTGTTTAAGAATGAAGATATACAAAAGAAAGGATATGGTAATCATAGAAAAAATAATATATCTTTAGTATTTCAAAACTATAATTTAATAGATTATTTATCACCAATTGAAAATATTAGATTAGTAAATAAATCAGCAGATGAAAGTATCTTGTTTGAACTAGGTTTAGATAAAAAACAAATAAAAAGAAATGTTATGAAATTATCTGGTGGACAGCAACAAAGAGTAGCTATTGCTAGAGCATTGGTATCAGATGCTCCAATAATACTAGCTGATGAGCCTACTGGTAATCTAGACAGTGTTACTGCTGGAGAAATAATTAATATATTAAAGACATTAGCTAAAGATAGAAATAAATGTGTAATAGTTGTAACACATAGTAAGGAAGTAGCAGATTCTGCGGATATCATTTTAGAACTAAGTGGTAAAAAGTTGAAAAAAGTAAATAAAATGAATTTGGAGGTTGAATAATGATAAAAAATGCATTTGCTTATGTAACTAGAAAAAGCTTAAAATCATTAATTATTATATTAGTTATTTTATCTATGTCAACTTTAAGTCTCATTAGTTTATCTATTAAAGATGCTACGGACAGAGCTTCAAAAGAAACATTTGCTAATATAACAAATAGTTTTTCTATGGAGATAAATAGACAAGTAAATCCAGGAACACCTAGAGGTGGGGGAAATGTAAAAGGTGAAGATATTAAAAAGATATCTCAAACAGATAGTATAGACTCCTATGTAAAAAGAATAAACAGTGTTGCAGATTTAGTTGATTATGATATTATTGAAACTCAAGAGACTCTTGCGAATCAATCACCTGAAAGAGCGAAGAATTTTAAAAGAACAGTTATGTTAACTGGGGTTAACGACTCATCAAAAGAAACAAAATTTGTATCAGAAGCATATAAATTAGTAGAAGGAAAGCATTTAGAAAATGAAGATAAAAATAAAATCTTAATGCATAAAGATTTAGCTGAAAAAAATAATCTTAAAGTTGGAGATAAGATAAAAATAAAATCTAATTTATTTGATGCTGATAATGAGAAAGGTGCGGATGAAACAGTAGAAGTAGAAATTAAAGGTCTATTCGATGGGCATAATAGCGGTGGAGTAAGTGCAGCACAAGAACTATACGAAAATACATTAATCACTGATGTTCATACAGCTGCTAAAGTTTATGGTAATACAGAAGATACAGCTGTATACCAAGATGCAACATTCTTTGTAAAAGGTGATAAGAATCTTGATAGTGTAATAAAAGATCTTGGGAAATTAGATATAAATTGGAGAGAATATAATTTGATTAAAAGTTCATCAAATTACCCTGCATTACAACAATCTATATCAGGTATCTACTCAATTTCAAATAAATTATTTGTTGGCTCATTAATATTTGCAGGAGTTGTAGTTTCATTATTATTATTCTTATGGATGAATGCTAGAAAGAAAGAAATAGCAGTATTACTATCATTAGGTATATCAAAATTAGAAATTTTTGGTCAATTCCTAATTGAGATGGTATTTATATCAATCCCCGCATTCGTTGGTTCTTATTTCTTAGCTCAATATACAGCTGATAAGCTTGGGAATAATATATTGAATAAGGTTACTGGTGATATAGCCAAACAAATAGCTAGACAATCTGCATCTAGCCAATTAGGTGGTGGGGCAGAAGCTGAAGGATTTAACAAGACATTATCAAGTTTAGATATAAATGTATTACCTAAATTCATAATTTATGTAGTTATATTTATGAGTTTAGTGCTTCTTGTATCATTGATTATTTCTTCATTCAATATATTAAGAAGGGATCCAAAAGAATTATTAATTGACAATAATTAAAATTTTCGGTGCTTTCTAGCACCGAAAGTTTTTTGACTTTTAAATATCAAATAATATGCTGTATAATATAAGTGTATAGGCTTAAGTGGAGGTATATATGAAAATATTAACTGTTGAAGATGATAATATGATAAGAGAGGGAATAAGTGAATATCTTTCAGAATTTGGATATACTGTTATTCAAGCTAAAGATGGAAGAGAAGCCTTGTCAAAATTTAATAGCAATATAAATTTGGTTATCTTAGACATTCAGATACCTTTTATAAATGGTTTAGAAGTGTTGAAAGAAATTAGAAAGAAAAGCAATTTACCAATTCTAATCTTGACTGCATTTAGTGATGAAGAATATAAAATTGACGCATTTACTAATTTAGTAGACGGGTATGTAGAAAAGCCATTTTCATTGCCAGTATTAAAGGCTAGAATAGACTCTTTAATTAAGAAGAATTATGGACATTTAGAGAAGTTTGAATATAAGGAGCTATCAGTTAATTTTAATAGCTATACAGCTAAAATAAATGGTGAAGAAATAGATGTAAATGCAAAAGAACTAGAAGTATTAAAATGTTTATTGGATAATAATGGACAAGTGTTAACAAGAATGCAAATTATTGATTATGTATGGAAAGATAGCGAAGAAATTCCTTATGATCGAGTAATAGATGTATATATAAAAGAACTTAGAAAAAAATTACAATTAGACTGTATAACTACTATAAGAAATGTAGGATATAAATTGGAGAGAAAATGAAAAAATTAAAGATATTTCCCAAAATGTTCATACAAATATTTTCTGTTCTTGGAATAATAATTATATTAGTTCATTCATTAGTTTTTTTTATTTTTCCTAAAACATATTTGGAAACCAGAAAAGAAGAGATTCATAATAAGGCAAATGAAATTTCCAGTAATATGAATGGAAAAGAAATAAAATATATAGAACAAACGCTGGATCTTTATTCTAAGAGTAGTGAAATAAAGGCATTTATAAAAGAAAAAAATAATAATAATGAATTACAAATCAAAGATAATATAAATTTTAATTTAGAAAGCAATAGTAATTCTTTGATAATTGAAGAAAGAGAAATAAAGCTTAATGATGGTAAAAAAACACATCTACAATTTGTTTCTACAGCTGATATGCAAAAAGATGCGAAAGATTTAAGCCTTAAATTTTTACCATATTCTTTATTAATATCAATTTTATTTTCTGCTATTATTTCTTTAATTTATGCAAAATTAATAAAAAATAATATACAAGAAATAAAAATTGTTACTGATAAAATGATGAAACTTGATAAAAAAATGCGTTTAAAAGTTAGCTCTAATGATGAAGTTGGAGAATTAAAACAACAAATTAATGATTTGTATTCTACTTTATTAAGAACAATTGACGATTTGGAATTTAAAAATAAAGAAATTTTAAAATTAGAAAAGTTAAAATATGACTTTTTTAAAGGTGCATCCCATGAACTTAAAACTCCTCTTGCTAGTCTTAAAATAATACTGGAAAACATGAAATATAATATTGGAAAATATAAAGAAAGAGATATTTATATTAACGAATGCATTGAAATCGTTGATAGTTTAACAAAAAATATTTCTCAAATATTATCAGTTCATTCTATAGAAAATTTGAATAATGATGAAGAATACTTGAAAATAAATGATACATTAGAAGATGTATTAAAAAAGTATGAAATATTAGCAAATCAAAAGAAAATAACTGTTAATAATTATATATTAGACGAGAATGTCTATATAGGAAAAACAGCTTTAAAAATTATTCTATCTAATTTGATTAGCAATGCAATAAAATATACTGACGTAAATGGAATTATTAATATTGGATTAGATAAAGGCTGGTTGTATATTGAAAATTCATATAGAGATAATAAAGTTTCTGATATAACTAAATTATTTGAAGTCAAATTTGATTTGAATAAGGAAAGTAGTAATGGTTTAGGATTATATATTGTAAGCAATCTTTTGAATAATTATAATATAAAATATAAAGCTCTACAAAATAAAGATTTTTTTGTGTTTAAAATAAAAATATCTTAATAAAAATTGTGAAGTCAATCCATATGTTACTGATTTAAACAGATATATTGTACTTTTTAATCGAGATTGTAAAATAATTTGTGTAAAACACCCCTTCATCGGTAGAGTGGTGTCATCTACCAAAGAAGGGGTGTTTGTTATAGGTAAAAAGGATATTATAAAATATATTATTGGTGGTGTGAAACGTTTCTATATGGCAAAAGTAGAAACCATTATACAAAAGGTGTAGGCCTATACAGTCTTATTATTTCTAAAAACAACATACTGCTTTCTCATCGGAATATCAAAAGTAATACAGGAAGTTCCACTATGAGAACAGACGGTATTCCATATCGCTGTTTCTTCTAGCGGACGTGCAGTGAAAAAAATACGATAACCTTTAACAATAATATGTGCAACTATGCGAAAGATAGACGAATTTTAGTGTATAAAAAAATTAGATGGATGTATACAACCTGTATGAATTTTTAAAAGGAATATAGTGTAGGACTGATTACGTATTAACTGTCTAGAGCTATATTCCTTTTTCTAATTAAAGCATTAGATAATTATTAATAGATCAAATGTAGTTCGTTTGATTAATTTAATGATAACTATTTGCTAATAACTATTAGTCAATGTTTTTTAGTACAAAAAATATTTATGAATTAGGAGAAAAAAGTGATTAAGAAAAAAATATGTGACTATTTGTATCTAGTGGCAGGTATATTATTTTTTATCAGTGGATTTATTTACCACAATTCAACATTCTATATCTTAGGGGTATATTTTGTTACTATATGTATTGTGGAGAAAAATAATGACGATAAAAATAATTTAGATAGAGTATATTTAATAAGAAATATACTCTATAGGACAGTATCAGATAGGACAGTATCAGATAGGACAGTATCAGCGGAAAAGTAAAGATTATGAGAAGATTGAGACAACTTATATGATAGTCTAATTTGATAAAATCTATAAGTAAAAATATAGATCGAGTGTATAAGTTATGACAAATAAAACGCCAAGAGTGAAAGAAACTGGAGGTAGAGTTAAAAGTATATTAATCATCTGGAGATAGAGTATGTGTCAAAGAAGAAAGGATAGCGGTGAGAGCGGTGAAATTTGAATATAAACTTGAAGAAACATACAGGAGTAGCATAGGAGCGGTGTTCATGATAGATATGTCTCTCAGTAATATTTTATCAAAAATTGATAGAAAGAACGTATATGACTATATCGTTTACAGCGATGAGATGACATTTATGATAGATGGTATTATTGAGATGGAAAGTTATTGGTATGACATAGAGCTGATTTTTAAATTTTATGGAGAGTATTCATTTTTTAGAGGAAAAGTAATAAGTGGTAGTATTAAGGAAAATGGTTGTATAGCAGTAATCAAGAATACATCGGTGGTAAAAAAAGATCTCAAGGTACTAATGAAAATGGGTAGGAATGATATGAAAAAAGCATATATAGAGCTAAAGAATAAGATGTTAAATAGTTTTGAAGATATTTGGGAATTTCTGAATAAATTGAAAATATTCTACTTGAAAACGATCCGGTTTAATAGAAGTATACTGTTGTTTTGTTAATGAGAGAAAGGGCAAGGAGATTATACTCTGTCAAAATTTCGGACAAAGATATCCTAATTTTTTAATATTTCGTTGAATTCTTTTTCATAATTTAATGGTGATTGGTAATCACAATGTTCATGAATTCTTAGAGTGTTATAAAAACTATTAATATATTCAAATACTAATCTAGATACATGATTATAGTCACATATCTTTTGCCCATTTAAACATTTCCTTTTAATTAATGAACGTAATGAACGGAAGGATTTGGTAGAAGCATTATCCTAAGGTGTTACCTTGTGAGAATAGCTTATAATCATATTGATGCAAGAATAAAAAGTGTAGTTTGAGGGAAATGTAGAGCGGTTTATTAATATTGATAAATAGAGAAGTACATGGCAGGCCATAAAAATGTCTTAAAGATTGGTGATATTATATAATATGTGAAATGGGCTAGACGTATATCCTATAAATGATGACTGTGGTTTTCCCCCTATGTGTATATTTTAATAGTGAAAATATGTAGGTTGATACAGGATATACTCCACACGCCAATTATATTAGTTAAATATAAAACCTTAATTTGTCAGTTAAAAGTAAATAATTAATGTTTAAGTGTGTAGTTCAAAACAATTACATAAAATTCAAAAGATATAGGCAAAGTTACTTACTTCTCTTATACACATTCCTATTTTATATATTATGTTTGTGTATCTATTGCCAAATTGTAATCTTGCATGTTTTACATATTTTGCTGCTGTTATTATCATTGTTTTAATGTCTGTTGATAGTCGCTTTCTTGCCACCGTATGACTCTTATTTCTTTTTTATGTATCATTATAGGCTGAATTGTCCAATATTCGTAAAGTATTATATGCTCTCATAGTTAAATGAAGTATAAAATGTTTGTTGCGAATTTTCCGCTTTTATATGTAATATTTTCAACTTTTATATTCTTAATAAAATGCTTCTCTAAAATAAATGATGAAAATATTTTATCGTATTCACCAGATGAGTGCATTGTATAATAGAAAAATGTTTAGATTATTTCTCATATAATCCAAATATTTGTATTTTTCATCACGTATACAGGTATTATTAAATATTTTGCTAAAAGTGATAAAACATGCATAAAAGGCTATTGAACATACATTTTTATAATGATATGATTGTTGTAGAAGTGAATGCAGTGTTAGGTTTTTATAAAAGAATATGATAATTTTATTTAAACCAAATACATTATGTAAGGAGGGATGTAAGCGCTAACTTTAAATATTTGTATTTTAAAAGGGAAAACAAAAATCAAGAAAGGAGTTAAATTAGTATTTAAATAACGCATAAAACACTAGTGAATGATTAATGTTGAAATGTTAATGGGTATTACTTATAGTTTTGGGACTCGCTCTAATAGACATTCACAAACACAGTAGAGTTACTATTCTACTAAATTATAATGATTTACTAATATCGTATTATTGATAAAACAACTGATAATAATTATCATAAATTAAACCTTTAGATAAGGTATTTTAGTCATACTGTTTTTTGTTTATATGGAGGATCTGATTTACCTAATCTGCAACATTAATAAAAACTAGTATATGTATTAACTTATTAATTTAAAGTGAGTAGAAAATGAAAGGGAAAGTATCAATGAATAGGCTACTTAAAGTAGCTGCACCGGCACTTTTGGTAGCTGCTATTATTTGTCAATCAGTAGGTTTTCAAGGCGTTTTAGCTAAAGATAATGTTACAACAGCATCTAGCGATCATGTTTCAAACCTTACTGATCAACAATTACAGGCATTAACAAATCCCGTTCTTCAATCTTATAAAGCAGATAACAGCCATAAAGTTTGGAAAATGACTGCTGATAGTCGATTAGCTGTTCTAGCAAATCAAACTAATATCGAAAATGTAAGATTGCAAGAAGTGGTGAAATTAGTAAATTCAGAATTTGTTGAAAAAGGAATTATTTCATCTCCATTAGCAATGGTTTTTGCTCAAGAAAAAGATGTTAGTTATGGAGATATTTTAATCAATATTGATAAAACAAATCCAATTACAAATAACTCTAATAGCGAAGAAGCATATAAAATCACAATTGGAGAAGATGGAGTTCGTTTAACTGGTGCCAGTGAAAATGCTGTTATGCATGGATTAAGAACAATCCAAAATTTAGCTATTACTAATGATGGTTTAGTTTACGGTGAAATCATGGATTATCCGAATGTTGCAGAACGTAGAGTACATGTTGACTGCGCTAGAAAATACATTTCTAAAGATTGGTTTATTCGCCAAATTAGAGAAATGTCTTATATGAAAATGAATGCTCTTCAAATTCATTTTTCTGAAAATATGGGATTTAGAATTGAATGTGAAACTGATCCAGCTATCGTTTCTGATCAATATTTAACAAAAGTAGAAGTTAGAGAAATTTTAGCAGAGGCTAAAAAATACGGTATCAAAGTTATTCCATCATTTGATAGTCCAGGTCATGTTGACCAAATTTTAAAAGCTCATCCTGAATACGGGCAAGTTAATAATAGCGGAAATCATTATAGATCTGGTTTAGATGTTACTAATCCTGAAGCCATTGCATATATCCGTAGTTTATATGATGAATATATGGATTTATTTGAAGGATGTACTGATTTCCATATTGGTGGCGATGAGTATATGGAGTTTGACCGTCCGCCATTCACTACAGAATATAAGAGTGTATTAAACTCTTATGCAGTTGAAAAATATGGTCAAGGATATATTTGGAAAGATGTAATTGCCGGATATATTAATGATTTAGCTGAATATGTACATGATCGTGGATTTACACCAAGAATTTGGAATGATGGTGTTTATTACGGTGAAAGCTCTTATGAAGGTGCACAAAAAATAAAAATGCATGACTATATTGGAATTGATTTCTGGTCACAAATGTCATGGAATTCAAGTATTGCAAATTTACAAACATTCATTAATAAAGGTCATGATACAATTTATAACATCAATGCAAGTTTCTTCTATTATGTATTACGTAATGATAAACCTACTGATGGTAGAGAACAACACTCATTTGATAATTTGAATGCAGATCGTAAAATCTATAATGAATGGACACCTGGAAAATTCCAAGGTAACCCAGCTGTAGATGATAATTCTGATTTTATTAAAGGTGCTTCAATGGGAATTTGGTGTGACAATCCAAATTTATGTAGCGAAGATGTAATTACTGAAGATATTGCTGATGAATTACGTGCATTAGCTTCTAAATCATGGAATACAAGCAGTAACGCAATTATCAATTTTGATGGTTTCCAAGAAAATTATGCTAAATTAGGTAATGTTGCTGGATTTGAAAAAGGATCTACATTACCAGATGCTGGAGAATTCTTAACAGCTGGTGATTTAGGAAAAATTACTATTCGTTTCGTAGATGAAAATAATCAAGAATTAAAACATGAAGTAATTAAATACGGAACAGTTGGTGAAAAATTTGAATTTAGTGCTGATCCTATTTATGGATACCGTGTAATTGATAATACACCAATTACTGGTACTTACACTAAAGAAGGTGCTGTTTATATATTCACTTATGAATTATATACAGATAAGGCGGCTTTAAATAACGAAGTAACAAATGTATTAAAAGAAAAAGATTATATCAATGAAACATTTAGTGAATATAAAACAGCATTAATAGCTGCTAAAGCTATTAATGATAAAACTGATGCAACACAGGCAGAAGTAGATGAAGTATATGATGAACTTATCGAAGCTAAAGCAAAAGCAGTTAAAATAGAATATTATTCATTATATGTACAAAGTACATATCCACTAAAACATGATGATTATGTTGGTGGATATGAAGCATATAAACAAGCTGTAGATGCTGGTAAAGCATTATTATCTAGCGATACTTTAAATGCTGAGACTGCTAAAGGAGCTTATGAAGCAATTAAAACTGCTAAATCAAACTTAGTAAAACCTGATGGAAACATTCCAATAATTACCGCTACAGATAACTATTACGAAAAGAATCAATGGTATCCAACTAAAGAATATAGTTATGAAAAAATGTTAGATAACGATTTGAATACTAAGTGCTGGTTTGGACAAGAACAAGCAGCGGATAAAGAATTTAAATTTACTTTTCCTACAGCTGTCAACATGACAAGTGTTCAGGTTATTCAGCCTTCTAATGTAGGTGATGATGCATTGAAAGCTGCTGATATCGAAGTTTCATTAGATGGTGAAACATGGACTAAAGTTGGATCAATTACTGAAAATGATTTAGATTACACAGCAACATTTGAAAAAATTGCAGTTAAATATGTAAGAGTCCGCTTAACTGAGGCTAAACCAGGCTACTGGTATCAAGTTTCTGAAGTGAAATTTGCTTATGAACAACCACAAGAAGATAACACTTTAAGAGATATGATTAATGAAGCAGAAGCATTAGATATAAATGGTAAAGCCCCTATCTTAGTATCTAATATGGTTGATGCTCTAATTGCTGGTCAAAAAGAATATGTTAAAGGTACTACTGATACTACAACTGTAGAAACGACTTTAAGAAATGCTATCGATGCATTAAAAGATGCAGCTGATATTACTAATTTATCAGGACTGATAGAAAAAGTACAAAAATTAAATAAAGCTGATTATACAGTAGATTCATGGAATAATTTAGAAGCTGCTTATAACAAAGCATTAGAAGTTTTGGAAAATACAACCGCAACTCAAGAACAGGTTGATAAGGCCTGCGATGATTTAGATAGGGCTATTAATGCATTAGTTAAAGCTCCTATAGTAGCAGATAAAACTGAATTATTAAAAGCTATTGAAGCAGCTAAAGACTTAGTTGAAAAAGATTATACTTCAGAATCATGGAAGACATTACAAGATGCATTGGATGCAGCAAATAAAGTAGTGGCTAATAAAGATGCTACTCAAGAAGAAATTGATGCTGCAGTTGATGCAATCAATGATGCAATTGATAAATTAGAAGCTAAACCTGTTGAACCAGAAAAGCCAATTGAACCTGAAAAACCAATGGATCCAGTAAAACCTGCTAAACCAAACCAACCTGCTAAACCAGGTGTAGCAACTGGTGATAATGCAAACTTTATGGCTATTGGAACTCTTATCGCAGCAACTGCTGTTATCGCTTTGTTAAAAAAAGAAAACTAAATTAATTAATGATAATGGACCGTAAATTATCATAAAAAGTGCGGTCCTTCTATATGTTTATTTATGTAAGCGCTTTGATGAGGTGGAATGATATGAAAAAAATTAAAAAGCTATTTAAAATTGGACTTTCTATAGCCATTGTGATGTCTGGATTTTTAGCAACTGCTAAAGTTGCTAATGCATCAACATCATTAATGACTTATCCAAATGTTCAACAATATACTAAAGAAGCGGGGCAAGATTTTACTCTTGCTGAAAATAGTCGAATTTTTGTAGTAGCAAATGAAAAAACATTAAATAATACTATTTTATTAAAAGATTTAAAATTAACTAGTTCAAATTTTGAAGCCGCTGGAGTTTTATCCAAAGCCCCAATAATAGTATTCGGTAAAGAAGAAAATGCAGTAGTTAATGATATTGTTGTTAGAATGGAGGATGTGGCTGAATTAGAAGGAAAAGCTGAAAGCTACAAATTAGATATTACTGATAAAATCACAGTAACCGCTAAAGATGAAATTGGTATTTATTATGGTTTAATGTCAGTAATTCAAATGTTAAAGATTAATGATAAAATATTAGAGAAAGGAACTGTTATTGATTATCCAGATGTTGAATTACGTTCAATGCATTTAGACATTGCTCGTAAACCATTCTCTAAAGAATGGATAATTCGTCAAATCAAAGATTTATCTTGGCAAAAATATAATGCGGTTCAACTTCATTTTTCTGAAAATGAAGGATTTAGAATTCAAAGTGATACTCTGGATGCAATCGAAGGATTTAAATATAAATATGATGATGTATTAAGTAAACAAGATATTTTAGATATTATTCAAGTTGCTAATGATTATCATATTGAAATCGTGCCTTCTTTAGATTCTCCAGGTCACCTGGGAGCAGTTTTACAATATCTGCCAACTGATTACAGTTGTAGAGAACTATTCCCAACCGATGATCGACGAAATCAATGCTTTAATATCTTTACAAATCCTGAAGCTAGAGAATTCTTAGTAAATTTAATGACTGAATTTATTGAATTCTTTGGTGATGCGGGATGTAAACATTTTAATATTGGCGGTGATGAGTTCTTAGCTAAATTCTCTAGTTTTAGTAATGAACAATACGGACAAATTATGACATATTTTAATGATATTTCTAAGATAGTTAAAGATAACGGAATGACTCCAAGAGCATGGAATGATGGTTTATTATTTGGTGATTATGAGGGTTATACATTGGATAGTGACATTGAAGTTTGTTACTGGGCAGCTCCTGAAAACTGTGCATCGGTAGCGGATTTTGTTGCTAATGGTAACAAAGTAATCAACTATTCTGATGTTTATATGTACTATGTACTTTCTTGGTGGTGGCAAACTAATGCAGTACCAGAAGGTGATCGTATTTATAATGAATGGCATCCTGGTAAATTCTCTAACTTATCCGGAACAGCACAAACTTTTGAAGAACCTTATCCAGAATATGTAATGGGTGGTTCTTACGCAGTTTGGTGTGATGATCCAAATTATGAAAGCGAACAAAGCGTAGAAGATAAAATCTATCATCGCACACGTGCAACAGCTTATAAGATGTGGAACGCGAACGATAATCAACCAGACTATGATGTTTTTAAAGCTGCTGTTGATAAATTGGGAAGAACTCCAGGCTTCAATGAGGCTTTACCTGCTCCGGGTGAAGTGTTCCAGGGTGAAGATACAGCAACAGTTACTATCAAATATATTGATAATTTTGGTAAGACTATTGCTGCAGATGATGTATTCTATGGTCTAAATGATAGTGAGTATCATTTTGAAGCAAAAGAATTATTTGGATATAGTTTTATTGAATCAGATTTACCATTAGATGGTAAATATAACGGTAATATGACAATTACTTTAAAATATCAATTACATTGTGATAAAACTGATTTAAAAAAAGAAATATTTGAACCATTAGCAGTAAGTGAATATATTAATGAAACTGTAGCTGATTATAATAAAGCATTAACAATGGCAAAAGAAATATATTTTGACGAAACAAGTGGACAATTAGCTGTTAATAACGCATTAAGAGCATTACAAGATGCTAAAAATAAAGCTGTAAAATTGGAATATTATTCATTATATGTTGAAGTTACATATCCATTAAATGAAAGTGACTATTCAAGTGGATATCAAGCTTATAAAAATGCTGTAACTACAGGAAAAACATTACTTAATAGTGAAGGATTAACTGTTGAAAAAGCTAAAGAAGCTTATAATGCAATTCAAACAGCTAAGCAATCATTAGTTAAACCTAATGCTAAAGTTCCAACTATTTCAGCAACTGATACTTATTATCAATCTAATAACTACAATAATATGATTGATGGTAATATTAATACTAAATGTTGGTTTAATAGCAACCAAGAAATTGGTAAAGAAGTTAAATTCACATTTACTCGTCCAATAAATATTAGTTCTATCCAAATCATTCAACCAAGCAATGCTGGTGAAGATATAATTGATGGTGCTGATGTGCAAATCTCCACTGATGGAAAAAATTGGACAACAGTAGGAACGTTAGATAATTCAGCATTTGAAAAAACTATTACTTTTGATAAGACATTGACTAAATATGTTAGAATTGTTCTTACCGAAGGTAAGGGGAACTGGTATCAAATTGCAGAAGTTAAGTTTGAATTAGAAGAAATACCTGAAGATTCAACTTTAAAAGATATGATTTTAGAAGCTGAAACATTAAATATTACTGGTAAATCTAGTGGCTCAGTAAATGAAATGATTGATGCATTAATTGTTGCTCAAAAATCTTATGTTGAAGGAAAAGTTGATGTAACTGAAGAAACTAATAATTTACGTAATGCAATCAATGCATTAAGAGATACAGTTACCTCAAACAAAGAAAAACTAACAAATAAGATTAATGATGCAAAAGAAATAGAAAATAATAACTATTCTATTGAATCATGGTCAAGATTTGAAAAAGCTTTATTAGAAGCAATCATTGTTAATGAAGATAGTAATGCTACTCAAGAACAAGTTGATAAAGCACTTAAAACACTTGATGATGCTATCATAGGTCTTAAAGCTCCTAGTGATACAAGTGAATTAGAGACTGTTATTGATAAAGCAAATAAGCTGGATGCAAGCAAGTATACTGAAAAATCATGGAACGCATTGCAAAATGCAATTGATGCTGGTAATAAAGTTCTAGAAAACAAAGATGCTACTCAAGAAGAAATCAATGCAGCAGTTGATGCAATCAATAATGCAATTGATAAATTAGAAGTTAAACCTGTCGATCCTGATAAACCGGCAAAGCCAGAAAAACCAATGGATCCAGTAAAACCTACTAAGCCAGGTGTTGCAACTGGGGACAATACAAACTTTATGGCTATTGGAACTTTACTAGTAGCAGCTACTGGGATTGCTTTACTTAAAAAGAAGAAAAAAGAAAATTAATTAAACCTGAATCCGTGACGAATTGTTTATCACGGATTTGCTTAATTATAATCATTATAGCTATGATTTAATCTCAGTTACCCTGTTTTAGGACATAGTAAAATTTAGATGTTAAACTATTCTTAGATTTAATATTATATCTGAGAATAGTTTTATTTTACTGGTAGAATCAAGAGATGCTATTATTAATTTTAGTTAAAACTATTGAATTGAGGTAGAATTAATTCAGTATTGACAAATATGTAAAACAATTTGAATATGCGTATGCTTGAAGCAGTCCGAGGGTGTGTTTGATAAAGAAGAATTAACTCCTTCACGAATGCTGACTATTACGTTAGATATGATGGGGTTTCATCAGATATGGTAGAAAAAATGAGTGAAATGGATCCAGCCTCTATGATGAACCAGATGTATTATAGTGCAATGAGGTTACTTCCAATATTTATTCTGATTATTATTTTATCAAATTTTTTAATTGCAGACCAGGTAGATCAAGGGGCAATGGCTTTTGGAGGTGGACTAAGTATGTTTTTTCCTTGCTTCAACGATTGGTATGTTTGGCTCTGGAAATATGCTTAACACTGGTATGGGTGTTACAGAATTAAGTATATTTAATAAACTTACCTAGTGGGGGTGTATGATATGGGGTCATTAAAGCATATGGCAGAGATGATAAGTCTTGAAACTGGAATAAACATTAAATATGTTTGTATCCCAGCTACCCTTATCGCATTAGACTGTTCTCGAAAAGTGGGCTGTCACGATTCTTTGAAGAGATTGATTCTTATCAACAAATATATTCGGAAATTCAGCAATAGTATCAAAAACAAGAGAATTCTTAAGCAATCATTAGTTTGCGTATAACTGGAGAGAGTGCGGCTATTCAAATAAAAAATTATATTGAGTCACATTCGTATTTAGAAAATACGGATATAATTCTATTAGTGATTTCTGATCATGAATACTTGCTAAGAAAAGTAAATCAAATACAAAAAAACAAAGGATTGTGTGTGAGGTAGGGACTTATAATCAAGAATTATGGGGACAGCAACACAAACGCTATCTGAAAGAATATAAAAATGTAACTTACACAACGCTCTTGATAACTGGCAAATTGAACAGCTATTTTGCTGACATCAACAAACAGGCACTGGAACGTTTAGAAACATTTATCGAACAAATGAAACAGGCGCAAGGTGTAACAGAGCAGTTAAAAGCTGAAAATGCTTTTGAATGGATTGGAAGAATGAATAACATTCGAGCTTGTGCTGTGGAGATTGTGAACACGGAAATCATTTACGCATAAGGCAAAGCGACAGGGAGAAATCACTGCCGCTTTGTCTTTAGGAAAACGTGAAAGTTAGAAATATTTCACTTACCTTATTGACATTCATAAGTTAAGGTGATATATTTATAACATCTCAAGTGCGAAATATATAACATGAGAGGAGCCTAATATGAATAAAAAAGTATCTTTAAAAGAAATTGTCGGAACTAAAATTGTTTATGCCATCATTCTTACATCCTACTATTGGATGTGGGCAAGAACCGATTGGGAAGACTGGTATTTAACAGCACAGTATGTACTTGGCTGTGTTCTCATTGCTTTTTTCTTGTTTCAGTATGTGAGAATTAAGAATTACAAGAAAGAAGGCGTTGATGAAATGGCAGAACAAAACTTGAAACGATGTGACTCAATTTGTTTAAAAATTTTTGTTGGTGTAATGGTTGTAGTTGCTTTTGGTGCTGCCATTCTCGGTCATGCAAATGCCGTCAATACAGGATTTATTGGGTGGACGATTGTTTTGTCAATTTTGGTTTTATCTATTATTAGAACAGTGATGTTTGTGGTTATGGATAGCAAGGGGGTGTAATATGGCTCTCATTACAAAAATCAAAGAATACCGAGAAAAGGCAGGATATAAACAAAGTGAACTCGCTGAGATGGTTGGTGCAAGGAGAGAAACCATTGTTCACCTTGAAAATGGCAGATATAATCCTTCCTTAAAGTTAGCTATGGATATAGCGAAAATATTCAATGTGGCTGTCGAAGAATTGTTTGAATTTGTAGATAGCGAAAATTAAAGAGGTTTTTTATAAAGAAGCAGTAAATGCTGTCATAAAACTATGTAATCCGCCGTGTATGGGTAAAACCATAGCGGCGGTTTTTCTTGAGAGTGTAAATAATGGAAAGCCAAATCCTCATTATGAGTTTTTTTATTCTCTATATTTGAAATCTGTCTATATAATTCGTTAATGCTGATATCCATATCTATGAGTGCTTTGTATATATCTTCAAGTATATGAATATGTAGTTATTCACTGCCTCTTATATGTGGTCTTCTACCATTATAATCATTGTGTTTTTATATATTAAAATATTTGCCCATATCTTTATGGATTTTTCATAATTGATGCAATACATGACTTTTGTCCAATTTTTATATCTATTACTTGATGTTTTAAGAAGTTTATCTTTTTCTTGGTCATTATCTCATAATCAGTTCTAAAACCAATTAATTCATGTATTTATGTATACATATTTAAAAAATGCATAAAATATATTGATATGTATAGAAAAAAGAGTATAATATAATTTATATCAATTTGGATTGTGACTTTAAGCAGGCAAGACCAAATGTAATATAGATACATTTTTTAAGTGTGTCTATATTACATTCGGTCTTTTTTGTTGGAAAGTTGAGGTGAAATGGAAAAATACGTAATCAGGTGTAATCATGTATTGAAAAACAAATAAAGGAAGGGAAACTATGAAAGGAAAGACAGTTAATAAAACTTTATGTGGGGCTTTAACAGCAATAATGCTTATTTCGTTATTAATGATGCCTCAAGCAGTTAACGCATTAGAACCTACAAACTTATGCTTAGGAAAAACAGCAACAGCGACTGCACAATACAACGATACAACTCGTTCTGCAGCAATGGCAATTGATGGAAATTTAGAAACATGGTGGTCAACAGATGGTTATAAACCAGCTCAATCAATTACAGTTGATTTAAAAGACAAAACAGAATTTAATAAGTTTATGATTTATTATGAAGTTGGACAAAAAATGAAATCATTTAAGATTGAAGGATCTAATGATAATCAAAACTTCACATTATTACATGAAGATGCAAAAGCAGATGGTTTTACAAGTGATCACAGTGTTGTTTTAGGTGAAAAAGTATCTTATAGATATGTTAAATTAACAGTTAAAGAAGTTATTGGTGCTTATCAAAATGTAACAATTAGAGAATTCCAAATCTATAACGTCAATGAAACAGAAAAAAATGTAAACTTAGCTTTAAATAAACCAGTTACTGCTTCAGCAAACCATGGAGCTAATTTAGATAAAGCTAACTTAACAGATGGTAAAGAAAGTACACGTTGGTCTACTGAAATGGGACCAGTTCAATGGGCTTATGTAGATTTAGGAAAAACTGAATCAATGAATACATTCCGTGTTATTTGGGAAAGCGATACAGTTTATGCAAGCGCATATAAAATTTATGTATCTGATGATAAAGATAACTTTGGTAATGCTGTTGTAACAAGAACAGACAATACAAAAAAAGATGTTACAGAAATGATTTCTGAACCTGTATCAGGTCGTTATGTAAAAATTGAAGTTACTAAACAATTTGGATATCCTTCAGTATCTGCACGTGAATTTGAAGTATCTTTAACAGATCATAAAGTTCAAGATCCTACTGCAAACGTTGCATTAAAAAAACCTGGATATGCAAGTTCAGAAGAAGATCCTAGTGTAGAGGCATCTAATGCTTTCGATGGAAATGCATCAGCTAGAGATTCTCGTTGGGGAAGTGATATTGGAAATGGTCCTCATTGGATTTATACAGATTTAGGTGAAAAATATACTGTGAAAACTATAAAAGTTTTCTGGGAAAATAGAAAGGCAACAAGTTATGAACTTCAAGTTGCTGATGAATTATCATCACCTATGAGTGATTCTGACTGGACTACAGTAAAATCATCGACTTCAAGACCTAAAAATAAAAATGAACGTATTGTATTAGATGAAGCTGTTGAGGCAAGATATGTACGTTTAAAAATTAATTCATTCACAGCAGATGATCCTGATGGTGGAGTTACATGGAATACAATTTCTATTTATGAAATGGAGGTTTATGGTGGTGAATTAAAAGAAGATAGTTCTGAAATTGGTGATAAAATCACTATTGATGATGTTAAACCTGGAGATACTCATTTAAAAGTGAATATTCCAAGTAGTGAAGATTATGATATTACTTATAATGGAACTGATTATGAACAAGTTGTAGATACAGATTATAGAATTTATCAACCAATCGTTGATACAGAAGTATCTGTTTCATTTAAATTGGTTGATAAGAAAACAAAAGACTATACTTTTAAAGAAATCAGAAAAACAATTCCTGGAAAATATTCTAAAGAAGAAGGAGATAATGCTTCACCAGTAGTATTACCTGAACTTAGAGAATGGAAAGGATTTACTGGTAAGTATACTATCCAATCATCAAGTAAAGTTGTTTATAAAGATAGTAGTTTAAAGAAAACTGCCCAAGCTTTAGCTGATGATTATAAAGAAATGACTGGTAGGTCATTAAAAGTTGTTCAAGGAACTAAAGAAGATGTAAAAGCTGGAGATATTTATTTTGCATTAACTACTGATGAATCTAAAGGTTTACAAGATGAAGGTAACATCATTGAAATTCAAGATTCTATTAGTGTTGAAGCATTTACAACAACTGGTGCTTTCTGGGCAACTCGTACTATTTTACAATCTTTAAAACAAGGCGGTAATGAATATATTAATAAAGGTATCGCAAGAGATTATCCTTTATATAAAGTTAGAGGATTTATTTTAGATGTTGGTCGTAAAACATTTACAATGGATTACTTAAAACAATTAACTAAAGAAATGTCATGGTATAAGATGAATGACTTACAAATTCATTTAAATGACAACTTAATTCCTTTAGAAGATTATACTAAACATGATAAAAATGTTTTTGATGCTTATTCTGCATTCCGTCTTGAATCTGATGTTAAAGAAGGTGGAAATGGTGGTTTAAATAAAGCTGATTTAACTGCTAAAGATGTTTGGTATACAAAAGAAGAATTTAAAAACTATATTAAAGAATCTAGAGATTATGGTGTAAATATCGTACCTGAAATTGATACACCAGCACATTCATTAGCTCTTACTAAAGTTAGACCTGATTTAAGACATGGTACTAGCGGTAGACAAAATGATCACTTAAACTTAACTACAAAATATGATGAATCAGTAGAATTCGTACAAGGAATCTTTGATGAATATATGAAAGGTCAAGATCCAGTATTTGATGCTCAAACAACAGTACATGTTGGTGCTGATGAATACAGTGCAGATGGTACTGCATACCGTAAATTCTGTAATGATATGTTAAAATATGTTCAAGATACAGGTAGAACTGCTCGGATTTGGGGAAGTTTATCATCTATCAAAGGTGATGTTGAAGTTACAAGCAAAGATGTTCAAATGAACTTATGGAACTTTGGTTGGGCAAATATGGATAAGATGTATGAAGAAGGTTTCGATTTAATTAACTGTAATGATGGAAACTACTACATCGTACCAGCTGCTGGATATTACTATGATTATTTAAATAATGGAACAATGTATAATTTAAATATCAATACTATCGGTGGTGTTACTGTACCTGCAGGTGATAAACAAATGATAGGTGGAGCCTTCGCAGTATGGAATGATATGACTGACTACTTAGAAAATGGTATGAGTGAATATGATATTTATGATCGTATTGTAAAAGGATTACCATTATTTGCTGCTAAATTATGGGGTAAACAATCTTTAGATTTAGCTGGTGCTGAAAGTGTCGCTAAACAATTAGGAGATGCTCCAGGAACAAACTTCGGTTATGATGTAGAAAATAAAGATGGTGTTATTTTACATGAAACATTTAATACTTTAAAAAATGCAGAAGTTAAAACTGTTGATGGTAAACAAGCTTTACAATTAACTGGTAAAGAAAGTTATGTAACAACTGATTTGGAAACTGCTGGTTTAGGTAATGATTTACGTGTTAAAGTAAAAAGAACAAGTGCTTCTATTGATGAACAAATTTTATTTGAATCAGATTATGGAAGTATCAAAGCTGTACAAAAGGATACAGGTAAAGTTGGTTTCTCTAGAGAAAACCATGATTACTCATTTAATTACATCTTACCAATAAATGAATGGGTTGAATTAGAATTCAAAAATAGAAAAGATGTTACTGAATTATATGTTAATGGAAAATTAGTATCAACTATTGATCCAGCTAAAGATAAAACATCTAATGAAATGGCTGATTTAACTGGAAACTATAAACCATTGCATGCAACTACAATGTTACCACTTGCTAGAATTGGTAGTGAAACAAATGCATTTGTTGGATATGTTGATGATGTACGTGTTGGTGTAAATGATACTTATAATTCTACTATGGAATTAGATAACGCTTTAGTTATTGCTTCTAAATTAGTAGATAAAAATCCAAATTTACAATCATTAATTAATAATGGACAAGCAGTATTAAATAAATTTAATCCTACTCAAGAAGAAATCACTAATGCTTTAAATGCCTTAAATAATGCATTAAAAGATGTAGAATATACAAAAGCTAATTATTCAAGAGTAGAAAAATACTTAAAATTAATTGATGAAACTGCATTAAGTAACTATACAGATGATAGTGTAGCTATGTTACAAGCTGCAATCAACAATGTTAAATATGGTTTGCCTGTATCTATGCAAGATACAGTAGATGGATATGAATTAGCTTTAGCTAATGCATTAGCTTCATTAAAATTATCTAATGCAACTAATGTAAACTTCATTGATTCATCATTAATTACTGGTAAATCACCATCTCAAGATGCATCAAGTAGTATTGATAAAGCATTAGATGGAAATCCAGGAACTATGTTCCATTCACCATGGAATGATACAACAACTAAACATATCTTAGAATTTAACTTTAAAAACACTTCAAGTGTAAGTGGAATTTCATATTTACCAAGACAAACAGGTTCTAATGGTATCTTAACTAAATATGCAATTACTGCTAAAAAAGCAGGTTCTAATGAATGGACACAAATTGCAACTGGAAATCTTAAAAATGATGCAACTGAAAAACAAATCATCTTTGATCAAGCTTATGATGTTGATGGAATAAGAATTCAATTCTTAGAATCAGTTGGTGGATTTGCTTCAGCAGCTGAAATCAAATTCCATGATGGTACTGTTGTTGTAAATACTGAAGGATTAAAAGATGCTATTGATGCAGCAAAAGCTATTGATACAAAAGATTATTCTAAAGTATCTGTAGATAACTTAAATGATATTATCGAAGAAGCTGAAGCATTATTAAATAGTGAAAATCCAGATGCAAATGATGTAGAAGTTATGATTAAAACGTTAAATGATGCAAAAATGCGTTTAATTTTAAAAGCTAACAAAACTACATTAAAAGAATTAGTAGATACAGTAAGTGTATTAACTTCATCTGATTATACAGCTGATTCATGGTTAGATTTTGAAAATGCATTAGAAAATGCAAATGATGTATTAGATGAATCTGAACCAACTCAAGAAGACATTGATCAAGCATACGCTGATTTATTAAATACTTGTAGTGATTTAGTAAATATTTATACATACGATAGCTTACAAGATTTATTAAATAAAGCTAATGGATATGAAGCTAAAGACTATACAACAGAAAGTTATGAAAACTTACAAAAAGCAATCACTGCTGGAAAAGCTGCAACTGCAGATATGTCAAACAGTGAATTAAAAGTTTTAATTACATCTTTAAATGATGCAATTAATAAATTAGAAAAGAATGAAATTAAAGTTGAAGATGGAAGTCAAACTAATCTATCAAAACCTGGTCAAGTAACACCATCTGTAAAAGAAGATGTTGCTACAGGAGACAAAGTAAATGTATTACCATTTGCCTTAACTTCATTACTTTCATTATCATCAATTCTTTACTTCATGAAAAGAAGAAAAGAAAACAATTAATCTAGTCACGAAAAGGACCTAATGGTCCTTTTCGTTTTTGAGTTTTACAATTGCCTATGAAATTATTCAACATTATGGGATAAGTAGTGATGAATATTTAGCTGCAAATAATTTTGATCAAAATAATAAGCATCGAGATGAAACAATTAACAAATTGAGAAATCAATTACATAACTATGGGGAAAGAATGATGCAATAATTCACTATAAAATAAATCATGGATAAATTCTACTGCGGGGTGCTGTGAAGGTCTTTACATTTGAATAAATTAGAAATTTATATGGAATAGTGAAACCGAGTGATAAAGACTATATTGCTAAATCTATTTTTACTGTTAATGTTCAAAATAAAAGAGCTTCAAAATTACATACTTATCTCCAGTTACTTGTTGTTGCAAGAAATCTATGTGCACATGATGAATTATTTTTTAATTTTGTTCATGGTGTAATCAATATATCTATAACACCATATCATAGTCATTTTAAACTTAACAAAACACAAAATGGCGAGCTAATTCAAGGGCGATAAGATTTATTTGCATTATTAATTGTAATTAAACATCTTGTTAATAAAACGAGATATAAAAAATTTATTAATGCTTTACATAAGGAAATTGTAAAACAAGCTAATAAAAGTCAATGTTACACGTATGAGGAATTGCTCAATTATATGCATTTGCCTGAAGCTTTGAAAATATTGCATCCTTGTAAATTATTTTTGCTAGATATTCTCAATCATGAATTTTATTTAAAGATTTTTAGATTGATTTCTACTCGATAAAATGATTTTATAAGTCCAGGTTGAGAAGGGTATTGACTACGCTCGGTACCCTCTTTATATAGGGGCATGGATTATTACAGTAGGATAGTTAATATGAATAAACCTGTAGCAAGCAAATTAATAACAAGCAATAATTATTTTTCTTTCTTTGTAAAAAATGTAGACAAGCTGAAAGACGAAGATTTTATAGATTATTTTAAAAAACTTGAAACCCCACATGGGCGACTATTATTCATTTAACCTCTGGAAAAATAAAGGAATATTTGTTTTAACTCCTAAAAAAATAGATGCTTTATATGATGCAATAAGTGATGTATGTAAATGATGCAATACTGGACAAGGAAATAGGTGGAAGATTAACAATATTTTGGTTAGTAAAGGTATTATTTCGTATCAAAATATTAGAAAGAGAATATGAAAAAAGGATAAAATCATAAAAAAGAGGCAGTTTGCCTCTTTTTTTGTGAGAAATATAGTAAAAAAAATTGTGCCTTTTTTGTAAAACAGATATGCTATGCTTTTTATATAGTTATTATAAATATATATAAATTAAATTATAAAATTACAAAAAGGAGACATGTTCATGATTTCAAAAAAGAAAGCAAATTATATGGAGACAAATTATACAATGATAAAAGGATTTAGTATTTTATGCAAAGCGCTAATTATATACATACTGTTTTACTTTATAATTGGAGCAGTTTTAATTAGTGTTGTACCAGATGATTTATCAGTATATCTTCGATTGACAGTCACATGTATAACTTTTATAGGAATGATTTTTATTTCAAAAGATTATTTTAAAAATAAGTTTGTGAATGATTCTATGGATGTTATGGATAACAGTTTAAAACTAGCAATTATTTCATTTTCTCTTGTAATGGTTAATAGTTTTCTAACTCATATTAATGAATCAATGATAACTGCATCAACATACAATAATGATTTAATTAAAAATATATATACAGACAGCCCTGTTATCCTGGGTATTATAAGTATTGCACTTTTGCCATTTATTGAAGAAATATTTTTTAAATACGTGCTTTTTAAAAATACTGATTGTTTAAAAAAACACTGGATTATTAAGACTTTGATCATAGGGTTGCTATTTGCTTCTTTACATTGTGCAAGCGAAGTTATTAAGCTTGATATAACAGCATTTATCTGTATGTTTAATTATTTCATTTTCTATGTTGCTACTAATATTATTTATCATAAAAAAGAAAATCTGATGATGGTAGTAATAATACACATGCTGATAAATATATGTGCTGTTGTTTTAATGTAAAGTAAAAGAGTTGAATAATATTCAAAAAATGTTCACTTTTTTGAAAAAAAATTGTGCCTTTTTGAAACAAAGGTTATGCTAAAATTAGTATAGTTAAAATTATGCAAAGAGGCAGAATGCCTCTTTTTTGTCTTTAATTTTAAGAAATTATTAAGGAAAGTAGGTGGAATCAATGGGTTTAGAAGAATCTTCAATGAAAAAAGCAACAATTCAAATGAATCTGTTTGACTATTTTTATGAACAGGACAATTTTACCATAAAAGAAGCTACTGAACTGGTAAAAGAAGTTAGAGGAAAAAGAGTAAATGATGAAAGTATTAGGGCGAGAATATATGAAGGCATAGATAGAGGAATCTTCAAAAGGGTTTCTCGAGGCGTTTATAAGGTGGAGAGCCAAATAAACGGAACAACAAATCAATGTCTTTTAATTAATGGTGACGGCAGAGATTTATCAATGATAAAAGATAATTCTATTGATGGGATAATCACTGATCATCCTTATAAACTGCCTAAGCAGTTAAAAGGCGGTAATCGAAATTTTGCAGAATATGAACTTTTTAAATATGAGGAAAAAGATTTTAAAGAGAAAAGTCGAGTACTGAAAGATGGTGCTTTTATAGTTGAATTTTTACCCGAGGAATCAGAAATCAACTATGAGTATCTGTACGAAATAAAACAAATGGCAAAAAAAAGCGGGTTGAAATATTTTGCGAAAGTACCATGGATAAAGGGAAATTCTGTCGCTAATACTGGAAGAAAATCAAAAAATACTGAAGATGTTATGATTTTTTCAAAGGGAAAACCCAGATCATTAAAACTTAATGCAAAGAAAAACATTCAAACTGCATTAAATAATGGTCTGGATATAAAAGGAATGGATTCATCTCAGGTCAAAGCGTTATTAGAGGAAAATAATTTAGTTGTTCATTACATGAGCGGAACATCAAGTATGCTTCCTACGCAGTTTAACTATCAGCCAAAAAGTATAACTAAAAGAGTACATCAGGCTGAAAAACCAGTCGAGTTGCTAGAGGAAATAATCAGTTATATATCGCTTCCATATGAAGTTATTCTTGATCAGTTTGCTGGAAGCGGTAATTTAGCTGTAGCTGCATTGAATGTGTCCAGAAATGCAATCGTTATTGAAGGAGTTGAAAATATACAAAATACCTCACAGGAAAAAAGAAATTTAGCAAAAGAAAATTTTAATCTAATGAAAAAAAATATAGAAGAACACCTGGATAAAAAAGCTACTATAATTGATATAAATCCTATTACATATTCCAATGAAAGTACTGTAGGATATGAGAAATCAGAAAATGATTATGATTTAGGACTATAGCTGGGAGAAAAAATATGGAAAATGAACTAATTAAAACTAAAATTGAAAATCTTATCAAAGAAACAAAACAACTTAGAATTGACGAGGTAATATCATATATAAAAATTAAATTTCCTGAAAATGAATTCAGTTGGGAAAATATTGATGAAAGAAGTGATTTTTATTATGATCATCGAGATATTATTCATTTAACAAATCAAACTGATTTGATTATTAATTTTCCTGGGGGTGACAGATTTGGTGATATATTCGCTGAACCATATACTGATATAAGTTTTCATAATTTAAAGTTGATTAATAAATATGATGATTTGGAAGATAAATTATATTTATTTTTAAACGATAAATATAACAGCGAGAATAAAATATCCAACTATGTGAATGAATTGTCACGTAATGACAATCTTTCAATCGAAGAAATAATTATGCATTTAAGTACAGATATGAATCTTCCTAATCATATTTTAAATCAAATATCAAATGAACAGTTACAAAATATTAAAGTAAGAGAGGCAATAGTCAATTGTGTTGAAAATAGTGCATTTCATAGACATTTTGATGCATGCGATCAATATCAGTATGGGCAATATGGAGGTGAAGATGTAGATGAATGGAGATTATCTAAATCACTTCAATTCATGGCTATCTGGGAAAACTTGCCTGATAAGGTGAGAGAAAAATGCAATTATGAACTTGAAAAAGCGTGGTTGCAGATTCCTGATACAAAAAATGTACTGAATGAAGAAATAGAACAGTTACAAGAAAGAATTGATATATTATATCAATTAGAATCTAATCAGGATAACATAATACAGGATATACATAACAGATACATTTTATTAGAAAAATACGATACTTATTTATCTGATGATTTTCCTTTAAGGAAAGCGATTTCTACATTGTGGTGGAATTGTCTTGAACAGTTAGATACTGATAATCATCTCGAATTTATTAATAATAAGATAAGTGAGATAAATAACTGTAGAAAAGAGTTATATATTGAAAATACATTATTAAAACAGGAAAATGAAATACTTCAGCAAAAAAAGTATTATTTTTGGCGGTGGGAGGAAAAAAATAAAGACAGAGAAAGACTTGCAGACAATTTAAATGAAATCAATAAAAATAATGACACTGTAGCTGAATTAGAAGAACAGCTAAATACATTATCTAAAAAACATAACATTGGGATTCAGTTAAAAGAAGATATTTGTAAAATGGTTAAAAATAATCAAATTAAAGATATAAATATGCTATATCAGAGTCTTATTTCTGACTATAATACAAATGATTTAAACAATTATTCTGAGGAAGAGTTTATAGTAATGATTAAAGATATAACATCAAGTAAATTATTACAATTAGAACCAATGAATAATGAATTAATTAATTTAAATGAAACATTATCCAAGATCAGTATATCAAAATCTGACAATGAAATAGAAAATGATGACAATGTGTATAAAGAATATAATATAATTTATAAAAATGAAGATAATTACGAAATGGAAATGTAAAAAGAGGCAAAATGCCTCTTTTTTCTTAAAACTAAGGAGTTGTAAAAATGATACAAAAAAGAGCTAAAAAAGGATTTTTTGCAGTTGAAGATGATAATTTTTGCTTTGAAGGTTATTCTTTAAAAAATTTCACTTTCAAAGGATATGTAATACCCTACTTTACAAAAAATGTAGTAGAACAAATGCATGAAGTATTTGATGAATTAGAATTTAAATACAATGAAATTAATGATACTTTTTCTGTTACATGGATAGATGATGAATATGTCGACACTACAGAATATAGTGCAACAGATATTGTATTAGATGATAATACCAAAATCCACGTTTATGGAATTGGCGCAGGAGACTGGCCTTGGGATAGGTATGAAAATAGCAATAATCATGAATTTTGTATTACTTCTCTAGGAAGTAATAAGCATAATACAGAGACTATAATTAAACATGAAAATTATTTTGTTTCTAATTTTTTAAAAAGTCATTTTGCTGATAATTATCAAATAGCAGATAAAGTTTATTACATCAATAATAATATCATTGCAGGGAAAAAGAAAGATATTGCCCAAATTATTTATAGAAATAATATAGATTTAAAACGAATTCTATCTAATTTTAATGATAATGATATTATTAGTTTTGAAATCGTTGATAAAGATACTGCTTATCTAGATACAATTAAAGAATGTATGCATGGATTGAATCTATTAGATGAATTCAAAGTATTTAGTAAATTGCTTTTATTGGATATTTACGCATATGCACTTCCATTTGATTTAATGATGGAGTGTTTAGGTCAACTGCCCTTGCCCACTTTAAAACATATATCAACAATAACCAAAGATATTTCAATTATTCAAAATTCAAAAACAAATGAAATATCAATTTTTATAGAAAACGATGATTATTCAAAAAATATTTTATTTTATGGAACTATTGATGAACTGAAAAATGATTTTAAAATATTGCATAATAATATTTTTGCTGAACAAGCTATTTCAAATGAAGATTTGCATTTGGATAAAGATATTGATGATGATAGAGAAATATAAAAGGAGTTGAATTTTTATGGATTATACCAGTGCGGTTGAATTTCTAAGAGATTTAAAAAATAATACTTATCATTTTAATATTAGACAAAGAATGAAGATGTTATTAGTTGTTATAGGAGAACATCCTGATTCTATGTCACTGATCCAAAACATGGGAATTATAGATCTTGACAGAATAAAAGTTTTATGTCAAAAAGGTGCTAATGGGTATGTAATTGCACAAGCCCTAATGGATTCAATAGAAATTTCTACACCAAATAGTGATGAACTTTCCTTAAAGGCTTTTGGATATATAAAACCGATTACACCTGCTGAACTAGATAATTATATTGACGAGGTAATAGAACGTTTAGAAAACCAGAAACAATATTTAAAGAATGAGACTGAGGTTGAAAGAATTAATCAGGAAATTGCTTTAGATGAATTAGAGCAGTTTTTATAATTCACAATAAACTAAAATACTTAATTAAATATTTCTAACATGTTATTTTATAATAAAAGAGAACTATAAAGTAATAAAAAGATGAGAAATAGCTAAATCAATAATTAAATATCATTTAATCATACAATAAAGAAAAAAGGTGATAATCATCATAGGTAGTTATCACCTTTAAAATATGTTTTTCTTTTTTATATACTTAAAATTGTTTGTTTAAATTCTTCAAAAGAGTTAGTATTCATAATTCTTAATGTGTTATGCATAGAGGAAAACAGTTCTATTAAAAGATTGAAAACATCCTTGAAATATTTCATATCATTTTCAGCAATGCCTATCATTAATATAAAATGTATATTTTGTTTTTCCCAATTGATAGGACGATCATTGTGTATGATAAATATAAATGATTGTTTAGCATATTGACTAATTGTATGTGGAATAGCTATACAGTCAGTAAATGCAGTTGAAGACATTGATTCTCTTAATAAAACATCGTGAGTGAATTCGGGAGTAATATAATCATTTTCATAGCAGATGTTTCCCATATAGTTAATGTATTCCTCTGGAGAATTTAGATTAATATTTCTAACATATAGTTTTTTATTTAAAAATTGATTTAAGAATATCTTAGCTTTTTTTAATGATTTTTCATTTTCAATTATTTCGATTTCATCCCAAATATTTCTAATGTTTTGTTTAGTTAATATTGGATTTATTAATATTTTATGTTGGTGGTTTGATTGAATCTGTATGGTAGTTATTAATAAGTCACAAGAAGGATGCAGTTTTATATAGTAATCTAATGATATGACATCAAGTATGATTAGTTCACTTTTGAAAGTATCTTTAATCTGATTAACTAAATGTTTTGAAAAATCATGATAATTTTCTGAAATAATTATGCAAGAAGTAGAATTTAATATATTCTTATTATTCTCTAAATATGCACCAATATGAAAAGCAATAAAGGCAATTTCGTCTTCATTTAGCTTTATTCTGTATTTAATAGAAAAAGAGTGAGCAAAGAAAATTGCTATATCGTAGACAAGCGCATAATCAGATTTTATTTGTTGGGCTATAGGATTAGGATAACTCATATTTATTTTTGCTCTATGGTATGCATTATACATATGTAAGGAAAATTGTATTAAAAAATCATAATCAAATTCAGGAATATTAAAACGTAAGGAAAGGTGCTTTGCTATCTCTAAAACATCTTTCATAAAGGTTGGCTCAATAATATTTTTAAGATTTTCAAAATTATGATCAGTTGACAAAGTAATAAGGAAAATAATCTGATGATATTCATCTAAGGGCAATGTGAATTGGTAATCTTCTTCAAATAATTTTTTAATATTATTAGCTAAACTTAATATTTCTTTTTTATGATTTGAGTATGAAACAATGTTATCAATGCACTGAAAATTATCTATAAAACTGATTGTATTGTTTGATTGAACTCTAATCCAAATAATAATGAGATGTATCAAAAAGTTGTTCATAGAATAGTCATTTAAAAACAAATTGGTTTGCTGACATATATCATACAGCTTTTCTAAATTTTTTTTTATATCAATAGATGGAAATATTTTTTCCAAAATTTCTGTAGATGTAAAATATCCATAATTATTATGAGTCACGAGATACCCGATAAGTTTTCTTTTCTGACTTTCTTTACCCTTAAGACTATATTGATAATTTTGAGATTGTATAGTTAAATTAAATTGAGAAGTCAATTCCTTAATTTTAGGTATGACATTATTTATGATTGTGCTTTCGCTTATACAAAGTTCTTCTGCTAAATCAAAAATAGAAACTCCAACTGTATCAGAAAGCAACTTAGATAATACATAGTTTTCTCGAAATATAATATTATTAAAAAGTGTAGGCATATTGTCAGCTATTTTTACTAAATGATATCCATTTTTTGAGGATTCAACTCTATAATCTGTCTGTTCGTTTATTTCTTTAATATAATTTCTTATTGTTTTTTCGCTTGTACCAATCATTCTAGAAAGTGATAAAGAAGAAATATCCGAATTTGTATTTTTGAGAATATTAATTAACTGTTCGATTCTTTTGCTTTTCATAATTTGCTTAACCTCTTTCTTGTAAATACACTATTTCTATTTATATAATAAAGAAAGTATAACAGGGATTTAAAATACATAATTTTCCGCAATGTAGGTAACTTATATATATTACCGTTCTAATGGTAAAAAGTCAGTTTTTGAAAAACACTCATTTATTATAAAATAACAGTATCTTAAAAGAAAGGAGAATTTTTATGATTAGAATATTATTAGCATGTGGTATTGGGGCATCAACTGGTTTTATGGCAGCAAGTATGAGAAAATCTGCGAAAGCTAGGGGTTTGGATGTAAAAGTTAATGCAGTGAGTAAATCCCAAGTTATGGAATATGCAGATAAAATTGATGTTCTATTATTGGGACCACATTTTGCTGGAGAAGTACCAAAGTACCAAGAAGAATTGAAAGAGCATAATATAAAGGTAACTTCAATTAATCCTGATTATTATGCATCCTTAGATGGAGAAAGTATTTTAGATGATGCAATTAATTTGTATAACGAAGAATAGGAGTGATTTAGATGAAGGTTATTCAAGAGTGGATTGAAAGATATCTAGTTCCAATTATAAATAAGATTACACAAAGTTATTGGTTTAGCATCATTGCGGATGCAATACTATATATTGTTCCATTCTCTATGGTAAGCACAATTCCTAGTTTATGGTCAATCTTAAGAGGTTTCTTTCCAAACTTGCCTGATTTATCACCACTTAGTACTTATTCATTTGGCTTAATTGGCTTGTTTGTTGTATTTATTATCCCCTACAATACATTAGTAAAAGAAGAAAAGAAAGATCGTGCAATGATTGCTGGATTTACAGGCATTGGTACATTCATGTTATGTATGAATGCACAAACAGTTGAACAAGGAACATTATTTAATATTTCTCAATTCGGTGCTGGTGGTATGTTTACTTCAATGTTTGTAGGATTTATTGTAGCATTCATTTATAAATGTATGGTAAGATTTTCATTTTTTGGGGAAGATACTGTTATTCCGGATTTTGTTAAAAATTGGTTTGATAATATTATAGCCATTCTTTTAAGCTTGTTTGTTGGTTATTTACTAACATATATATTAAAAGTAGATGTATTTACAATGGTGCAATTTATAATGAAACCAATTACAGGTTTTGCACAAAGTTTACCGGGGGTTGTTTTAATTTGTTTTTTACAAAATATTTTCTATTTCTTTGGAATAAGTGGGTGGGTGTTTACTCCAGTTACTCGCTCAATTACACAAGCAGCAATTGCACAAAATGCAGCGATTGTGGCAGGAGGCGGTGTTGCTACAAATATTTATGCTTATGGATTCAGCAGATATCACCATATTGGTGGTCAATTAGCAACCCTTCCATTAGCTGTTATGATGTTATTCTCAAAAAGTAAAAAGAATAGAATTTTAGGTAAAGCAACAATTATTCCATCAATTTTTAATATTAATGAACCATTAGTGTACGGAACAGTAGTTAATAATCCATTTATGTTTGTTCCTGTAATTTTAATTAGTATTGTACTTCCGGGGGTTTCATATCTGTGGTTCTATTTTGGTTGGGGAACAATTAACTATGTTAACTTTGATATGAACTTCTTGCCAAATGCTATCTCAGCATTTATGATGTCAGGTGGAGATATTAGAAATGTATTATTAGTTTTAATTAATATTGCTTTAGCTACTTTAATTTGGTATCCGTTCTTTAAGGCATATGATAAATACGATGCAGAAAAAGATGTAGAACGTGAAAAAGCAAAGGCAGCAAAAAAGGCGACTAAAGCTACAGAGAAAAAAAGTGTAGCGGAATAGGAGAAATTTTTATGGATGAAAAAATTAGTATCAATGAAGTCGCTATGGAAGTTATCCTACATGCTGGAAATGGTCGAATGAAAATCGACGAAGCATTAGATAAAATAGCGTTATATGAATTTGAGTGTGCAGATGAGTTATTGAAACAAGCAGAGAAAGAAGTTATTGAAGCTCATAGTGTCCAGACAAGAGTTATTCAAGCGCAAGTAAGTGGAGAAGATTTTGAATATTCATTATTGTTTGTTCATGCACAAGACACTATTATGACTGTTAATACTGAATTAAGAATGGCTCGAAAAATGATGCCTATATTTAAAAATTTATCTTTAAAAACAGGAGGAAATATATGGAAGTAAAAAAAGAAGGGTTTCCAGAAGGGTTTTTATGGGGAGGCTCAACGGCAGCTAATCAAATTGAGGGAGCATATAACAAAGATGGCAGAGGATTAGCAACATCTGATTTTGCAAGATTAATTACAAAAGAGATACGTAATACTGAAGGGGCTTTTGATGTTCACGTTCCTCATAATGCTGCTTCAAAGGAAATGGTAGAAGATATGAAGGTACATCCTGAAAACTGGGAATTGCCTAAACGTAGAGGTATTGATTTCTATCATACATATAAAGAAGATATAAAATTATTTGCAGAGATGGGATTCAAAGTCTTCCGTATGTCAATTTCATGGTCGCGAATCCTGCCTAATGGTGATGACGAAATTCCTAACGAAAAAGGGTTACAATTTTATGATAATGTTTTTGATGAATTAATAAAATATAACATCGAACCTCTTGTTACGTTGTCGCATTTTGATACACCTTTACACTTGGCTGAACAATATGGTGGATTTTTAAGCAGACATACAGTAGAAGCTTTTGAAAAGTATTCAAGAATCGTTTTTAATAGATATAAAGATAAAGTTAAATATTGGCTGACATTTAATGAAATTAATAATGTTTTATCTAACCCTTTTACGAGCAGTGGAGTGATTCTTGAAGGAGCAAAAGAACCAAATGATTGTAATCCATATTTAGGGAACTGGCAAACAAAATTTCAAGCAGTGCATAATCAATTTGTGGCAAGTGCATTGGCGGTAAAAGCATGTCATGAAATTGCTCCAGAAGCTAAAATTGGAAATATGTTGTGTAGATTGGAAAACTATGCCGAGAGTTCTAAACCTGAAGATCAGTTACAAGTTATGTTTGAAGATCATTTCAACTGGTTTTTTACAGATGTGCAGGCAAAAGGTGAATATCCGTATTATATGAGACGTTTTTTTGATGAAAATGATATTCATATAAAGATGGAGGAAGATGATTTACAAATTATTAAAGAAGGGATTGTTGATTTTATTACGATTAGCTATTATATGACTTATATTATGAGATATAAGGGAGAAACTGTTCCAAAACCGACAGGAAGATTAGTATCCGATATAAAAAATCCACATCTACCAAAGTCAGATTGGGGATGGACAGTTGATCCAATTGGATTTCGAATCACCTTAAATCACATATATGATCGCTATCATTTACCTATTTTCATTTCAGAAAATGGATTAGGTGCGGTAGATAAATTAGACGATAAAGGATGCATAGAAGATGATTATAGAATCGATTACATGAAATGTCATATTGAACAGATGCATGAAGCTATACAGGATGGTGTTGATGTATTCGGGTACGCTTGGTGGGGACCAATAGATCTTATTTCTTCTGGTACATCTGAAATGACAAAGCGGTATGGTATGATTTATGTTGATTTAGATGACTATGGAAATGGGACAGGAAAACGTAGTAGGAAAAAATCGTTTTATTATTATAAAAAAGTTATAGCATCAAATGGTGCGGATTTGGAAAATAATGTTTAGGGAAAATAGATTTTCCCTTTTTATTTTCCTCTTTTTTTATCTAAAAAGTGATGAGAAGAATGATTCCTGCATTAAAAGAGAAAATAATGTGTGTGGTGAGAGCATTTTTCTTTTGGAAAATTGTAAAGGCTTTTTTGTTCTACAAAGATACTTTGATACTGGAACATTTATTAAATACTATAAATATTAATGTTTTTATAGGGTTAGATAAAATCAAATAAAAAAACTGTAGAAGCACACAATTTTTAAAATATATTCGATATTTTACTACATTACTGGATAAAGAAAATAGAAAAAGGAGAAGAAAAATGAAGAAAGAAAATTATGAGATTATTTATGTTAAATTAAGAAATTCAAAGAACACTGAAACATGTATTTTAGAATGTTATGGGTATGAACATGCAAAAAAAACGATTGAAAATCAAATTGAAGTTATTAAAGATGATTGGCATGTTGTTATTGATAGTCCTATAGTAGAGCAAATTGTTAGTGAATTATATTATGAGAGTGATCAATATAAAGCTGGCAAAGCAATGGATATTTTTAAAAATTACTGTGAAACAAAAATAAAGGAGTTTGAACCATATTTGTATACAGATGAATACGGTAATTCCAGAAAAGCTGAAGTGTTACTGGAGTATTCATATTTTAGAGGTTATAAAGATGGTTTGATTGTGGATGCGCCAGAAATAATTGATAGTCAGGATGGAATTGCTTATACTGCAAAGAATAGTAATATGATTCCAATTGACTGTTCTATGATTACTTTTGTAGAACTTGTAAAACAAATGGATTTTAAATACATTTCGGATAAGTGCTATGAAAACATTTTAGAGTATTGGGATGAGATATTTATGACAGAAATTTTGGAGATGAATAATGATGAAATCCAAGATGAAAATGAAGTGGAATTATAGGAGAAAGAAGATGAAAAAAGTACAAATTTTTATATGCGATGAAGAGATAGAAGTAAGTGACGAAGATGTAATAGAAGAATTATTTTATCCACTAGATTTTGGAGATGAGTAATCATGAAAAGAGAGATGAGCAAGGCAAGGCAGGCGTTAGTTGATTCTTATATAGAATCACTGGAAAAAGAAATCATACCATGGAAGCAGGGGTGGTCTACAGTCAAAAACTATAATCCTGTTACCAAAACACAATACAGAGGAATAAATCGCCTTATTCTTTATAATGCTGTTGCAAAGAATAATTATAACGATCCACGATGGATGACGTTTTCACAAATTAAAGCAGCAAATTATAAATTAAATAACGCAAAGGACAAGGGTGTTCCATTGGAAAAATGTTCTTTATATGATATGGAGACAAAAAAATACTTAAATATTAGCGATGTAGATAAAATTGTCAGAGAAGAAAATCTCAGTCGGCAGGAAAAGTATGAACGCTTTAAGTGGTCGGTTAAAGTATTTTATGTTTTTAATGCTTCACTAATTGAAGGAATAGAACCCTACACGATAGAAGAAAAAGACATTCATATTGATGTAAATGATTTGGCTTGCAGATTTATTGATAGATATTGCAAAAATGCTAATCTTAGTATTGTTGAAAATTTTTTATGTGAGTATCCTGTTTATAAACCAGTAAATGACATGATCTTAATTCCAGCTAAAGGTAGTTTTGATGATGAATACGAGTTTGTATCAGCGGTATTGCACGAGTGCTGTCATTCAACGATGAAAGAAAACCGATTAGGAAGAAGCTATCCTGATTTAAAAACAAATAATGAAAGATATGCATTTGAAGAACTATATGCTGAGATAGCTTCATCTTTTTTATGTGCTGATATTGGAATAGAAATAAAGCAGGAAAAGATAGGTAATCATGCTGCATATGTACAATTTTGGTATAAGCAGATTAAGAAAAATCCTGAAATTATATTTAGCGCTCTAAACGGTGCTGAGGAAATTTCAGAATATATAGAAGTAAAAGGTGAATTACAGGAACTGCTGATAGAATCAAAAAAAGAAATTTATACAGAATTTGATGAAGAAACCAATACATATGATTTGTGTGTTTAAAAAGAGGCAACATGCCTCTTTTTTTTGAATATGATATAATGGAGGAAAGAATAGATGCCAAAAAAGAGTATGGGAGGAAGAAAAAATGGACAAATTGGTGAAAGAAAATGGGAACAAATCTCAATATTTGATGATTACCTCATGGGGGATGTCGAAGGACAGGATGATGAATATTTTGAAAGAAAAGAACCCGCAAAAGTATTTAGAATTGATAATAAACAAGACAATCAACACAGAAATCGAGGACTTGATGAAAGCTTCAGAGATAGCTTATCAGCAGATCAAAAAATTAGTGGCAGTGGAGTATCCAGAGCCACTGGAACTTTCGTTCATTCAGAAGCTGTCATTGTCGAAAATGAAACAGGACATGGTTCAAAAGAAGATGATGGAGTGGTTGATGAATCAGCCACTTATCAAGAATCGACCAACTTACATTTAAACAGAGATTTTAGATTAACTGTAGAACATGATGAACATTTATCTTTAAGGGAAAAACTGAATAACAATATAAATGCGATAAAAGTACTTAGAAATTTACAGTCTAGCAGTAATTTAAGTATTTTACCTGAACAGCAGGAAGTTCTTTCTAAATATTCAGGCTGGGGTGGATTGCCACATGTTTTCAATGAAGATGATATAAAATATGCTGCCGAAAGAAATATTTTAAAACAGATGTTAACAATTAAAGAATATCAAAATGCACGTGCTTCAACATTATCGAGTTTTTATACACCTTTAGTAATTGTTGAAAAGATATATGAAATATTAGACCAGTTGGGATTTAAGAAAGGTAATATATTGGAGCCGAGTCTTGGTACAGGAAATTTTATTGGAATGATGCCTTATGATATGCTTAATGAATCTTCTATTCATGGCGTTGAACTTGATACTATAACGGGCGGTATTGCACAAATGCTTTATCCGTCTGCAAAAGTTGAAATATCGGGTTTTGAGGAGGCAAATGTACCTGATAATTTTTATGATCTGGCTATTTCAAATGTACCTTTTGGAAATTATCAGGTACACGACATAAATTTAAACAGTTATGGATTTGCTATCCATAACTATTTTTTTGCCAAATCTTTATCTAAAGTAAGAGAAGGAGGGATTATCTGTTTTATAACATCGACAAATACGATGGACGGTTCATCCAGGATACTGGAGTACATTAATTTGAGAGCAGATTTTATTGGAGCGGTAAGACTGCCGACTAATATATTTAATATTAATGGTGCTAATACTACAACCACTACTGATGTTATTATTTTGCAAAAAAACAGTAATAAACAGCCTTATAATAAGATTGAAAACTGGATGCAGTCTGAATATTTTTCATCTGAACTAAAAATCAATAAATATTTTATTGATAATCCTGATATGATATTTGGTACACCAAAGGACGAAATAGGCAGATTTGGACAACATGTAATGAGAGTCAATTATGATGGAATTTCTCTTGATGAACATTTTGCTAGAGCAATGGCAGTCCTGCCTTCAAATATATATTATGAAGCTGTTCAGGAAACTGTAGCTGATACTATTGCGATTGATAATGAATCATTTAATCTGAAACTGAATACTTATTTTGTGAAAGATGATAATGTATATACTAGAGATGAAAATTACTGCATACTGGTACACGATAACGAGTTAAATAATCTTCGCAGAAAGGAACTTATTAAAATTGCAGAGCTTGCTGAAGAAACAGTTAGTATACAGTCATCTAACAAATTCAATGAGAAGGCATATCTTGCTTTAAGAAATTCATTAAATATAGCATATGACAGTTTTATAAAAAAGCATAATTATATCAATTCCAGAGCTATTAAGAATCTTTTAGAAAGAGATCCACGGCAGTATCTTATTTTAAATCTGGAATCTAAAGGCGTAGAGGCAAATACATATATAAAATCAGATATTTTTAAAATCAGAACTATCAATCCCGTTGTTGAAATAAAACATGTTGAAAGTATACAGGATGCAATTTCTGCATCATTAAATTTTAAAGGTATGTTAGATTTAAATTATATGAGCATTATTTATGATAAAAGTATTGAAAGCATTGAAAAGGAAATGCACACATCGGCTATGGTATTTTATGATCCTAAGGAAGAAAGGTGGCAATTAGAAAGTGAGTATCTTTCTGGAAATATTCTAGAAAAAATAGACTTTATAAGAGAAAATAATTTAATTGACAGATATGAAAAAAATATCAATGCATTGAATAACGTTATGCCTGAACCGTTGACTATTACTGATATAACTTTTCAATTGGGTGCGCCATATATACCAACTCACATATATGAGGATTTCGCCTGCTACCTTTTTCGATTTGAAAATATGATGTATGATTCCAAGTCACTGACAATAAGCTTTATTAATGAAACAGGACAGTTTGCAATGGATTATTACGAGTATAGATTCTTTGGGAATAGTTTTATTGAAGATGAATGGGGAGTACCTTTATCTGAAAATATTGATACTGACGGTGTAATTAAAAGACAGCCCAGATATAATGGCTTTGACCTGCTGAACGATGTTTTGAATTCCAGAATCCCAACGTTGAAAAACTATTGGGAGGAAATAAATGAAGGTGGCATCGTAAAAACAAAAAGTGAAATTAACAGCGAAAGGACTGGACAGGCAAGAGAATTGTCGTCACAGTTGGAAAATACATTTGTTGAGTTCGTATTTGACAATGAGAAATACTGCAGAGAGATTGAAGATGAGTATAATCGACTGTTTAATGTTATAAGGCCAAGAATTTATAATGGAGAATTTTTAAGCTTTCCTGAAATGAATAACAGTTTTCAGATGGAAGAATATCAAAAAAATGCTATTGCAAGAATAATCTATGGCAAAAATACTCTTTTATCACAACAGGTGGGAGCTGGCAAAACATTCGAAATGATTGCAAGTGGTATGGAAATGAAAAGAATGGGTAAAAGAAATAAACTGCTGTATGTTGTACCTAACCATTTGATTGGACAATGGCGTAATGAATTTATGACACTATATCCACAGGCAAATATTTTGGCAATTTCTACTAATGATTTTGGCACAAAGAAAAGAGCAGATATAGTAAATAAGATGGCAGTGAATAATTATGATGCAGTAATAATGGGTCACTCGTCTTTTAAACTGATTCCTATGGATAATGAGATACAGTTAAATTTTTTGAATGAAGAAATAGATAAATTAGTAACTGCAATTGAAGAAGCAAAAGCAAATGGAAGCCATCAAAATACTGCTGTTGTTAAGTTGCTCGAACGTTCTAAAAAGGCCGTAGAAAAAAATGTAAAGAAGCTTACAGATATTAAAAGAGACCAGGGGATCACTTTCGATAAATTAGGAGTAGATTATATGTTTGTTGACGAGGCACACGAATTTAAGAATTTATATACGTATACTGCTATGTCAAATATCGCAGGTGTTTTTCAAGCTAGAAGTCAAAAAGCCAGTGATATGTATATGAAATGCAAATTTATACAAAAAAGCGGTGGTAATGTCTGCTTTGCAACAGGTACGCCAATTACAAATACTATGGCTGAGCTGTTTACAATGCAGAGATATTTACAGGAAGAGGAATTAGAAAGATTAAATATTCATAATTTTGATGCCTGGGCAAAAACATTTGGTAAAGTTGTTACTTCTCTAGAGGTATCAGTAGACGGAAGCGGATTTCAAACCAGACAGAGGTTTAACAAATTTTTTAATATACCTGAATTAATGAATTCATTTAGAGAGGTTGCAGAAATTCAAACAGAGTCGATGCTGAATAATGCACTTGAAAATTCTAAACTGCAAAGAAAAAGGGCTATACCGCCAAAACATGTGGGCGATAAGGCAAAGGTAGTTTCAATAGAACCAAGTCCAGAGTTGGAGGATTATATTGCAAATGTAGTCGAAAGAACTGAAGCAATACATAATTCGGCAGTTGCTCCATATGAAGATAATATGTTAAAGGTAACCAGTGACAGCAAGAAGGCATCAATAGATCTGCGTCTTATTGACGAAAGCTACGGTTTGACTCCAGATAATAAATTAACTGTAATTTCAGAACAGATATATAGAATATATGATGAGTACAGGGATCAAAAAGCTACTCAACTCGTTTTTTGTGATTCTTCTACTCCTAAATCACAATTCAATGTATATGACGAAATCAAAAACAATTTAATTAAATTAGGTGTAAATGATGAAGAAATTGCATTTATACATGACTATAAAACAACTCTAAAAAAAGAAAAACTTTATAGAGATGTAAATAAAGGAGAAGTCAGAGTACTGATTGGTTCAACAGCAAAACTTGGTGCAGGTACAAACGTTCAGCAAAGAATGATTGCAATTCATCATGTTGACGTACCATGGAGAGCCTCAGATATTGCACAACGAAATGGACGGGTCTTTAGGCAGGGAAATATGAATAATGAAGTATATGAATTTAGATATGCAACAAAAAAATCATTCGATGCCTACTCATGGCAACTGATAGAAACCAAGTCAACGTATATGAATCAACTGCTTGAAGGCAGTGGATGTGCACGAGAAATTGAAGAAGATACAAAGGCAACTTTTTCGTATGCAGAAATTAAAGCTATTGCAAGCGGTAATCCTTTAATAAGAGAAAAACTTGAAGTAGACACACGCTTAAAAACTCTTGAATCCAGTCTGGCAAGACACAGAAAAGCAATTAGAAAGGCACAGGATGATAAGCGTAATATGCCTGAAAAAATAAAAAATTTAGAAATGAAATTCGATCGTATAAGTAAAGACTATTCTGTATTTAAAAAGCATATCAATTTTGAATATGAAATGATTAATGAGAAAATGGATATTGATTTTAAAGTTGAATATAAAGACAAAGTCTTTACCGATTTAAAGGAGTATGGTGATTTTATCATCAGATTATCTGACATGAATAAAGAAAAAAATTCAATTCCTATTGGAAAAATGATGGGTTTTGAATTTATTCTTGATTATAATGTTGGAAATGGTTGGAATATCTGTTTTAAAGGAGCGAATAACTATCTGTACAATGCTGGATTGTTAAACGCAGTAGGCAGAGTTAATGTTGGGAGAATGATTAGAAAAATTTTTGAAATAAAAAAAGATTATGAAAAGTATTTTATACAAATTAATAACATGAAAGAAAATTATGCAAAACTTGATGATATTATAAATAAAAAATTTGAATCACAGGAAGAACTGCTTAGTTTGAGACAAAGACAAAAAGAGATCACTAATCTTTTAACTGACAATAACAATGGAGTTGTATTAGAGGAAAATGAAGCTGAGGAAATCGAACTAGAAATTTAAAAAGAGTCAGTTTTGTTGTGGCAAAACTTACAAAAGAACAGAAAAAGGTAAATAAAATAAAGTGAATATTATTCAAAAAATGTTCACTTTTTCGAAAAAAAATTGTGCCTTTTTGAAACAAAGGATATGCTAAGATTAGTATAGTTAAAATTATGCAATAAAGGAGAATTGCGTTATAGCAAATCTTAAAAGAGGCAAATTGCCTCTTTTTTATATTTTAACAAAGAAAGAAGGAAATAAAAGAAATGTTCAAATTCAAAAAAATGACAAACATATTAACCGAAAAGGAGGCAAAAAAAATTGCAAACGATTTCTACAGCAGAAATAACAGCAGTATGTTTAAAAAGCATGATATTTTCTTAGAGTGCTGGATTGAAGAAACAATGGACAATCAGAAATTTAAAATTGAGCTTCATACTATTGTATCACCCAATTATGATGAGTATGGTGAATGCGAATTTACCAGTTATTATGATTCATATAAAGAATTATTAGAGAAAAATATATACTGCCATATTTATAGGGCTTTAACAGATGGAGCGACTGCGGTTACGCCAGCAATTGAAAATCCTAATAATTTATTAATGTCAAGAATTTTTAGCCCTATAAAAATATATATTAATTCTCAAATTGTTTTACCAGTAAAAATCATGGAACAATTAGGATGTCACGACTGGATCAACGATTATTACAGAAACAAAGCAAATATGGAATTTATAAACGTGAAATTGGGAAAAGATAAATATACAAAGCTTGCATCTCAAGAAGATTTTGATAGTGCAATAAATAATTATTTTAAGGAGTATCTCAAAAAGAATAATATTAAATTGTCTTTGAAGCAGGAAAAAAATATTGGTACTGAATTTAAGAAACTGTTAAATGATGATAATTTTAAATGTTTATTAGGCTTATTTGTTACTCTAGATGAGCAGTATTGTTTCGAAAGCTTTTTTGAAAAGAATAATAAAACTGGCATAGAGCGGATTATTATTGAACATCCAGAAGAGTCTGAAAAATTCCATCATGGATATAGATGGAGCGCTTTGTATGATTTTATTGATAACCTAAGAATAAATTCAGATGAAAAGGCACTTATCATAGAAAATAGGGAAATGTTGCTGGATATATATGAACATTATCCTAATCACCTTCAAACATTGAATCATGAAATTCGAAAATCATATTTAAGTGATGAATTCGAAACGCATTTTAGATATACAGAAGATGAATTTGTAGATGAAAGAGAATTATAGAAAATATAGTTAAAGTTATTAAAGAAAGTATGTAACAAAATGGAATTATATAAAAAGAGGCAATTTGCCTCTTTTTATATTTATAGGAGTGAATAAAAATGACTAATGTAAAAATATTAAGCAATTCTGAAAAAGAATACCGTAAAACTATCGTAAGTGAAATGCTCAAGGAGCTTACATGTATAGAAGTTGCAACAAATGTTTTTAATCTTACTGTTCATAAAAGCAGTAGAAGTCAACGATATCTTAAACCGGTTGAACATAGTTCGATGGTATTTGATATTTTAAAAAACAAAGTGTACTGGAATGCTCGTTGCGGGTCAGTACCTTTAAATGTAATTGAGTTTTACAGTGAATACACTAATACTTCAACATATGATGCAATTAATATACTTTTAGAGTACTTTTATTCAAGAAATCCAAATGAAATTGAGCAGTATTTGTATGATTTTTCTATGGACGAAAGTCATATCAGCCAAGGGCTTGTATTAACACAAAAAAACGATAATAATGAAAGAGCAATTCATTATCTGACCAATGAAAGAAAACTAAGCGATTCACTTGTTAGCAAACTAATAGAGGATGGCATTGTATATGAAGATATATATCACAATGTGGTATTTGTTGGATATGATGTAAATAATATAAAAGAAAAAAAACCAGTTTTTGCAATCCGCAGAGGTACGGGCAATTCAAAATTTCATATAGACTGTAAAGGATCATTTAAAAATAACGGGCTATTTTATCAGAATTTTGAAGGAATAAAAAAAATTGTAGTTACAGAAAGCGTAATTGATGGACTTAGCTATATTTCTCTAAATAGAAACAATCTAACTGCTCATGTATTAATGTGCAGCGGAGTAGGTACGATGCTTAACACACTTAAATATAATTTAAAGAATAATCCTGCTCTAAAAAATTTAGAAGAAATAGAAATTATGCCAGATTTAGATGATGCTGGTGTGATAGCGAGTAATAAAATAAAGAAATGGTATGACAATGAAGGGGTGTTCAACGATAATGGTAATACAGTTTCACTAGAAATAAAAACATACGGCTATGATGGAAAACCAAATCTTAAAATTAAGGATTTAAACGACCTTTTACGTGTAACTGTTTATTATGAAGAAAATAGAATTTTAAGGGAACAGTCAGAATTAGAAGATAGAGAAAGTAATGATAACATGGAGATGTAGGAAAAGATATATTTTGTCTTTTTTATAGGAATAATCAATTTGTGTTACATTTTATGTTTAAAGTGATATACTTATATCATAAGTATAGGAGATTGGAAATGACAGATATAGAAAAATTAAAAAAGGAACTCATAGAACAAAAACAATCAAAATTTCCTGGTAACATTTATCATGTTTCACAGGTATTGTTTGCATATAATTCAAATAAAATAGAAGGAAGTCGATTAACAGAAGAACAGACTGAAATGATATTTGAAACTAATTCTTTTTTTCCTGATAAAGACGATGAGGTAGTCAGAGTAGATGATATTACAGAAACAGTAAACCATTTTAAACTCTTTGATTTCATCTTGGATCATATTGATGATAGGTTAAATAAAGATATGATTATTGAAATGAATAAAATTCTAAAAAAGGGAACTTCTGATGAATCAAATCCCAGATATAATGTAGGAGGATTTAAAATCCATCCCAATGTAATTGGACTGGTAAATGTTATTAAAACCTCAAAACCAGACGAAGTTGAAAGAGATATAGACGTATTCATTGAAGAGTATAACAGGCTAGGCAAAGTAACTTTGGAAGATATTGTTGACTTCCATTTACGCTTTGAGAGAATTCATCCGTTTGGTGATGGCAATGGTCGTGTTGGGCGTGCGATCATGTTCAAGGAATGTTTAAAAAATAATATTGTTCCTTTTATTATTCTTGATAGGGATAAGCCGTATTATTTACGTGGATTAAAAGAATATGACAGAGACAGGACGTACCTGTTGGAAACCTGTTTAAATGAGCAGGACATATACACTGATCTATGTAAGCAGCTTTTGAATTTAGATTTTAATATCACTGTTGATAATGAACAGGATGAAGATATGGAATTATGATTAAGTTATGTAAAAAAAGAGGCAAACTGCCTCTTTTTTACATACAGTACTATTTTATAAATAAGGAGCTAATAAATGTGAAGCATGAATATATAATCGAGGAGCTTGATGAAAAATACATCAATCTCTCGTGAAAACTATGCTGAAGAAGATGAAAATGAGAGAGAATTATAACAAGGAGAACAGGATGAAAAAAATTAGTTACAGTATTTTAAAGGAACTGATAGATAATATAAAGGACGATGAGGAGATTGTTATAGATGAAAATGGAATAAAAAAGGTGAAGAGAGCAAATGAACAGTATTGATGTTGTTGGAATCAGATTAGTTAAGGAAAGAGAGTTTTTATGTGAAAAGAGTATAAGAACACCGCTGGATGCTGTCGAAGTTTTAGCAAATGAATTAAAGTTTTTAGATCGAGAAATTTTAATGACCTTAAATATGAATAGTAAAAATAAAATTATTAATGCTCATGTATGCTCGATAGGAAGTGCAAATATGGGAATAGTTGATCCAAAAAGTGTCTTTAAATCAGCTCTACTATCAGGAGCAAATAGGGTAATGATTATACACAACCATCCTTCTGGTGACTGTACTCCAAGTCAGGAGGATATTGACGTGACAAATTTATTAATCAAGGGAGGGCGCATTTTAGAAATAGAAGTCCTTGATCATATTGTGATAGGTGAGAATGAATATTATTCTATTGTAGGGGATCGTCAAGAAAAATACACCGAAATAAATAATACAGATAATTTACAAAACAGTTATGAATCTTTAGAGCTGTGTGAGAATAATGACAAAAAAAATTGGTTAGAAGAAGATGTGATGGAAATGATAATTTAAAAAAGAGGCATTTTGCCTCTTTTTTACTTTACAGAAGGAGGTAAAAATGGAAAATGTCGTAAATAGTGAGTATTTCAAATTAGCAGTTGTGTTAAAAAGTGTATTAGGAATTACTCATCATGAAATGAAAGATATCAGAGAAAATATTTCTAAATATAAAAAAAGAAAAGAAATAGTCCAGGAGATTAATGATTATCTTAATGATGATGAAATCTCTATCTTTTTACCTGATAATTATAAACAGCAGGCGCAGAGATTAGTTTTTATTTTTAATAATAACTATGATGACAATTTTATGTTGAATGACTGTAAAAAAGATAGTTTTATATCAGATAATATTCTATCTTATGATAAATACATGGATCTTATTGATTTGCTAGGTGGAATAGAAAGTGATGAAGATGGCAGTCAATTTGTTAAAGTACAAGTCGATAAAATGATCAAATGCTTTTTAGTTCCAGTAAGCAGGGGTGACAAGCTTTCAAAAGAAATTGTTAAAGAATATATAGAGAAAAATGCTATAAATAAGTTAGAGAAGGAAATAGAAAATGATAATGAACTCGAACTTTTGTGAGAAAAAAATTATATTTTTTATGTGAATATATTTACTATAAGCAGTTAATAGATCGGTGGTGAAATAAATGAAAAATGAAATAGACATTTTGTTGGAGGATTTTGAATACGAATTAATTTTTGGCAAACAAAGTTTACTTTTAACAGTTGAAGTCGGGACAAAAAAGATAGAAAAATACTATAAAGATAATTATGGTGATAGAAAAGCGGAAGAGTTTTTACTTAAATTCAAAAAAAATTATCAAGAGATTAAGGATGTAAGCGATCATCAGCTTAGAAGGGTAGAGAATTTAACAGAAATTTTGAATGAATTTGAAATTTCTATTTCAGAACTTCATCGAATGATAGTTGCAAAGAATTTTTGTGAATTGTACCTAAAAGACAGTTATTATACATTTTTTGATTTTGTTAAAGAAAGAGCAGATGAGTCCATTAATAAAAAAATTGAGAAACTGTTGGAAATGGAAAACTATGAGTATCTAAATAATGATTTTAAAGAGCAGGTGGTTGAATAAGAATATAATATTAAACAGCACAATGAATGATAAAGAGGAAAATTTGATGGAAAAAGAAGATAGAGTGGTGTGCTATAGAAAATTGTGTGAAGAAATTCAAAGAATGATAAATGATCTTCCAGTGCTTGAAGGAAACTGTGTACAGATAGAGAAAGCAAAGAGAGTAAGATACTTTTACATCACTGTTTATTATATGTGTCTAAATATTTGTAAGTAATGGTTGTAAGATAAAATGCAAAAAAAATTGTGCCCTCTCTAATATGCAAATATGCTAAGATGTGTTTGCAGGTAATAAATGTAGACAATTAAATAATAGTATACTTTTGGATTAGAAAACTGTCTGTCGAAAAGCGATGCTTGCATGATTACCTGTATTTTTTTCCTTTATACAAGAAAGAGTGGAGTTCTCACCACTCTTTCTTTTTGGTTAATTTTTATTGTATTATAATGGAATCGGGGAAGAATAAAAATGAAAAGAGTTTTAACAATTTTAATTGTTGGGGGGGATCAATTGCTGGGTGTAATAATTCGAATGAAGTGAAAAATACAGCAGTATGAAACAATCGATAAGACTTGGATTGATAATGTTTTAATGGAAAGTTGTTATTAATAACTTAAAAAAAGAGGTAAATTGCCTCTTTTTTATAGTCAAGAAATATTTTTAGTAGATATTTTTAGTAGAAAATGAGTATTTGCATTACTAATATAATGATTTAACAAAAGAAAAAACACTGATGAAATCAGTTTATTTTAAATAGTGTGAATATTATTCAAAAAATATTCACTTTTTTGAAAAAAAATTGTGCCTTTTTGAAACAAAGGATATGTTAAAATTAGTATAGTTAAAATTGTATCCAAAAATTGAGAGCATTTATTGGTATTTCGAGCAATGACTGCTTTTTTTATTGCAGTTATATACGTAAAAAAAATTGTGCCCTAACCTTTTTTCTTTATTGATATCATTAAATTGTAAAGGAAATATCAGGAGGAATACAGATGAGAACAATTGAATTGAATTAGTTTTAATACTACTATTTTTGTTTCTCTTTGTAGCAATGCTACCTAAAGTAGCAACAGATTTTATATGATTTGCACGGGAGGAACATTCATTATGGAAATAGGAGAACGCTTAAAGCAGTTGAGAATAAAAAGAAAGTTAACACAGTTCGAAGTAGAAGAGTTAACAGGCATAAATCGATCTACATTATCATTATATGAATTAGGAATCCGAGTGCCACCAATCGATAAGCTAATGCAGCTTGCTTTGCTATATAAAGTATCGATTGACTATTTATGTGGAATAGAGAAGTCCTATAGTGAGGATGTTGAAAAGGTAAAACAGGGAGAAAAAGCACAATGAAAAAAATGTTATTAAATTATTTAGATACAAGAAATAAAAAGATTATCGCAGGAATTAGTGTAGTGGCAGTGATTTTAGCTAGTACACTGGGTATATATGCTTTAACAAAAGATAATTTACCCGATTTCGTTCTAAGTGATAGTAAAACTATTAAATTAGAATATGGAGATAAATATTCTGTTAACGGCATGAAATTATTGAATACAGAAGGTATGGATGATAAAGATAAAAAAATATTAAAAAATGGTTTAAGTATAAAATCTAATTTTAAATATGAGGACGGTAAAGATTATCCAGCAGTTGGAGAGTATAAGATAACAATGATCTTTAATGATGATACACTTGTTAAAAAGGTTAAAGTTGCTGATACGACTGCACCAGAACTTAATACAGAATTTCGTGATATTGATATTGTTAAAGGTACTGATCTAAATACCTATGATTTCGGCGGTCTTAATTTATTTAATGCAACAGATCTATCGCCTGTAGAGGTAGGATACGACAGCAGTGCAGTTAACAGT
>OBYX01000024.1_pt1 | contig 72010 bp, 59 predicted proteins | sample 1476831 | NCBI WGS metagenome assembly OBYX01 (sample SAMEA2580219, study PRJEB22360) | human gut metagenome | biome: human gut; feature: human-associated habitat; material: faeces | place: Denmark | collected 2008/2010 | reverse complement strand
TCCTTCTGGATATTGACGTGTGTTTCTTAATTCTGTTTAGTTTTCAATGATCTCCACTCTTATCTCGAGTGCATGATTATTCTATCACTAATATTTGCTCTTGTAAAGAATTTTATACATTTTTTTTATTTTTTTATTAAGTTTCCAAAAAACAGTGTAATAATCAACTATATTTGCAGTCGAATAAGAAAAAATCAGAGGATTTTTCCTCTGATTTAAACTTTTTATGCCATTCTATCTAATCTTAAACGACGTTTTTTAGCATCAGCTAAACATTTCTCCATTAATGCCTCCGCATGTTCTGGATTAACCTTTAACAATTGTGCAAAACGGTTTTCAGATAACAAGAAATCTTTAAATTTATCAAAGTCTGGTGCTTTAGAATCAACTTGCAAAGGATTCTTTCCTGCATCTTCAAGACGAGGATCATATCTCAATAAGTTGAAGTATCCACAAGATACAGCATCTTTTTGTTGTCTTTGATGATTTGCAAGACCACCTTTAATACCATGTTCCATACATGGAGAGTAAGCAATGATTAAAGAAGGTCCATTATAAGCTTCAGCTTCTTTGAATGCTTTAATTGTTTGTACAGGATTTGCTCCCATAGCAACTTGAGCAACATAAACATGTCCATATGCCATAGCGATTTGTGCTAAATCTTTTTTAGCAGCTGATTTACCCCCAGCAGTAAATTTGGCGATTGATCCAGCTTGAGATGATTTAGAAGATTGTCCGCCTGTATTAGAATATACTTCAGTATCAAGTACTAAAATATTAACATTTTGGTTACTTGCAATAACATGATCTAATCCACCATAGCCGATATCATAAGCCCATCCATCACCACCAATGATCCATTGAGATTTACTTACCATATCTCCTTCATGATTTAACAATTCTTTAATTGCTTCGTTGCTTGAAGCTTTAACCGCAGTCATGATTTGAGGCACAAGCTCTCTTTCTTTAGCGCGATCACCATTGATTTCAACATACTCTTCCAATAAAGCCTTCAGTTCCGGTTCACAAGCATCTTTATTTTCTTCAATAATACGTAATAGATGCCCAACTTTATAATTTTCAGCTAATTTCATTCCGAAACCAAATTCAGCATTATCTTCGAATAATGAGTTAGCCCATGCTGGTCCTTGACCATTTCCATCAATCGCACAAGGTGTAGAAGGAGTAGAACCACTATAAATTGAACTACATCCAGTAGCATTAGCAATCATCATATCCTTACCAAATAATTGTGAAGCCAAACGATAGTATGGTGTTTCACCACATCCACCACAAGCACCTGAAACTTCAAAATACGGTCTCATGAAACCAACACCTTTAGCTGTAGTTAATGGATACTTATCATCACGATATTTAACATTAGCATACATGTAATCAGCTAATGGAGCATGTACTAATTCATCTTTCACACTAACCATTTCAAGAGCTTTTTCACCTTTCTTACCTGGACATTCAGTAACACATAAACCACATCCAACACAGTTATCCGGTGAAACTTGGATACGATATACTAATCCACCCATATCTTTACCCATTGGAACTAAAACATCATCACCAATGTTTTCTGGTAAATTAGCCATTTCTTCTTCATCAAGTAAGAACGCTCTGATCGTTGCATGAGGGCAAACCATTACACAGTTATTACATTGAATACAGTTATCTTTATTCCAACGAGGAACTTCAGTTGCAATTGCACGCTTTTCTTTGATTGCCACTCCTGATTTCATTGAACCATCTAATTTATCCATGAAAGCAGAAACAGGTAAATCATAACCATCTAAACTATTGATTACTGAAACAAATTCATCAAAATGTTCATCTCCAGTAGTACTTCTAGTTGCAGTTACTGTTAAATCAGACCAAGAATTATCAACAGCTACTTCTTCAATTGCGTCTTTACCTGCATCAATTGCTTTGTAGTTAAGTTGGACAATAGCATCACCTTTTTTACTATATGTTTTCTTTGCCATTTCTTTCATATATTCAACAGCTTTTTCAATTGGTAAGATTTGGGGATTTAATGCAAAGAATGCAGATTGAAGAATTGTATTAGTTCTTCTTCCCATACCAATTTCACCAGCAATTTTATTGGCATTAATTATATAGAATTTAGCCTTTTTATCTGCTAATTGTTTTTTTACTCGATTTGGTAAATAATCAATAATTTCTTCTTTTGAGAACTCTGTATTTAATAAGAATGTTCCACCATCTTTAAGATTTTTTAACATATCATATTTAATTACATAGTTGTCTAATGAACAAGAAATAAAATCCGCATTATTTACATAATAAGTAGCTCTGATTGGAGTATTCCCAAAGCGTAAATTAGAGCGTGTTGCCCCTCCAGCTTTTTTAGAATCATAAGCAAAATAAGCTTGTGAATATAAATCAGTATGATCCCCAATGATTTTTATTGAAGATTTATTAGCTGAAACAGTACCATCTGAACCTAAACCATAAAATAGACATGCTGTATAATCAGCATCAACATTAAATTCAGGATCCTCTTTTAATGATAGATTAGTTACATCATCATTAATACCAATTGTAAATGAAGTAAATGGAGCATCCTCTAATAAATGATCATATACTGCTTTGATTTGACGAGGAGTAGTATCTTTAGAACCCATACCATAACGTCCACCAACAATTGCTCTTACATGTTTAACGTCTTTAAGGACACTAACAACATCTAAGTATAAAGGCTCTCCAGTAGCACCCATTTCTTTAGTACGATCTAGAACAGCTACTTTTTCCACTGTATTAGGTAATACTTTTAATAAGTATTTGGCAGAGAAAGGACGATATAGATGTACTTTAATTAAACCTACGCGATCACCGCGACGGTTCATTTCATCAATTGTTTCTTTAATTGTTTCTGTTACTGATCCCATTGCAACGATTACTCTTGCTGCATCAGGTGCCCCATAATATGTAAATGGAGCATATTCTCTACCGGTAATTTCAGAAATCTTTTTCATATAATCAGCAACTACTTCTACCACTGCATCATAATGCTTGTTTTGAGCTTCACGACCTTGGAAATAAATATCATCATTTTCAGCCCCACCGCGCTCAATTGGGTTAGTGTGTGGATTCATTGCATTTTTCTTGTATTTAGCAAGAGCCTCTTTATCTAAAAGACTTTCTAATACATCATAATCCATTACTTCTACTTTTTGAATTTCATGAGATGTTCTAAACCCATCAAAGAAGTGCATTACAGGAACAGATGATTTAATTGCCGTTAAATGTGCAATTCCTCCTAAATCCATTACTTCTTGAACTGAGTGTGAACAAATCATTGGCATTCCAACTTGGCGACAAGCATAAATATCTTGATGATCACCAAAAATATTTAATGCTCTTGTTGCAAGTGCTCTTGCTGATACATGGAATACACCAGGTAATAATTCCCCAGCAATCTTGTATAAGTTAGGAATCATCAATAATAAACCTTGAGACGCAGTAAAAGTAGTTGCAAGTGCACCACCTTGTAACGCCCCATGGACAGCACCAGCAGCTCCGGCTTCTGATTGCATTTCAATTACATTAACAGGTGAACCAAAGATATTTTTTTTACCTTGGGCAGACCATGCTTCCGCATTTTCAGCCATTGGAGATGAAGGTGTAATTGGATAAATACTTGCTACTTCAGTAAACGCATACGCAACGTGCGCTGCAGCAGTATTACCATCCATTGATAAAAACTTTTTAGCCATTTTTAAAAATCCTCCTTTTGCATACCATTATTATACTACGTAGCCTTTTGTATTGCTAGTTATAATTACTAAAAGACCCTCACAAATATAGAAAGGCATTATTTTTTCATTTTAAATAAAAAGAATGTTTTTATTTAACAATCCATTTACCTTGAATCCATCAATCTTTATTAAAAATAATATAACAAAAAAGCTGATCACTAAAACCGATCAGCCAATTATATTCTTTTAAATTAATATATTTAATCTTTTAATGCCATATATGCCGCAATCGCACCAAATAAATAGATAATTGTACTTAACACATCACCTGTTATCATATTTTGGAAACAATATTTGAATGTTTCAACTAGCATGCTGACATTAAAAAAAGGTAGCGTTATACTTATAAAAATTGCTTGTGCCACGACAATTCCTAAAACAAAAGTAACTGCAGCAATAATGGCTAATTGTTGACCACTTTTATTCAATACTTTTTTTATTGCCTGAGCTTCAAAAATTCCAATTAAAATAGTAAAGTATGAAAAATTAAAACCTATTTTAGAAATAATCCAGGTTAAAATACATCCCATAACGATCGTTGAACCAAATCCAACTAAAATAGCTATTAAATAATCTTTCCCATATACTTTTTGATCATTATTTTGATTAAAAAACGCTTGCGCTTCTTTTCTTTGTTTATACTCTTCATATTTCTCTTGAAAACTCATCATTTAACATCCTTTACAAGTGAATTTATATATGCTTGAACCTTTTCTTTTAAATCTTCGCGCTTTAATGCAAAATCAATCGTTGCCTTAATAAAACCAAACTTATCACCAACATCATAACGAATCCCTTCAAAGTCATACGCATAGACCGCTTGAATATCCATTAAACGTTTGATAGCATCTGTTAACTGGATTTCTCCACCAGCACCTTTCCCTTGAGTTTCTAGCAATTCAAATACTTTTGGTGTCAAAACATATCTTCCTAATACTGCCATATCGCTAGGAGCTTCTTCAACTGCCGGCTTTTCCACCATATTATTTAACTTAACTAAACGCCCACCATTTTCACGAGGATGCGAATGTGACGGACTGACAATTCCATATTTACAAACATCTTTATGTTCAACTGTCTGTACCCCAACAACTGATGCTTCTTTATTTATATACGCATCTATTAATTGCTTTAATGCTGGCTCACCACCATCATTTACAACAATATCATCACCTAATAATACTGCAAATGGCTCATCACCAATAAATGATTTTGCACATAATACCGCATGACCTAATCCCTTTGGCTCTTTTTGACGAATATAATAAATATTTGCCATATCAGCAATATCTTGTATCATTTTAACTTGTTCCATTTTACCTGATTCTGTTAAACGAGCTTCTAATTCATACGACTTATCAAAATGATTTTCCATCGCATGTTTATTTGAATTAGTAATAATTAAAATTTCTTCAATTCCACTATCCACTGCTTCTTGGATAATATATTGAATTGTTGGGGTATCAACAATTGGCAACATCTCCTTTGCTAGTGCTTTAGTTGCTGGTAAAAATCTTGTTCCTAATCCAGCCGCTGGAATAATTGCTTTTCTTACTTTTTGTTTCATTGTACTCTCCTCTATATGTTTATATTTTACTATATCTGATTATTAATTGACAAGATTATGATAATTTTCCGGTTTTTTCTTTTTCCAAATGCGTAAAGGCATAAATTTGATAATTAGTAAAGTTGCAATAAAACCACCAATCATACCTGAAATATGTCCAGATAAAGAAATCGAAGGCACCAATATAGAAATCAGCAGCATCAATAGAACACTTGACGATATTTGCTTGAATAAATATGCATAAACATCTTTAAATTTCCAAGCCAATGCTAATAAAGCTCCCATCAATCCAAAAATAGCTCCAGAAATACCTCCCATAATACTACTAGCACCATTTCCAGTCAAAATATAAAAAACTGTTGGTAAAATCGTAGTTGCAAGGGCAGAAGCAATCAAAATAATCAAATAACGCTTCATTCCCAACAAATATTCCATAACTGAGCCTAGATTAACTAATGAATAACAGTTACAAAAAATATGCATAATTCCAAAATGAATAAAGTTTGCACTAATTAATCGCCAATATTGATTTCCTGCCAAAACCAAAATTGGATTAAATCCACCTGCTCTGATTCCTTGATAAGCATTCATTTCAAAACCGTATTTAACGGTTGTATAACAATAAACTAAAATACATATTCCAATCACCCCGGCTGTCACTGGATATTTTTTATAATCAAAATTCATTCTATTCTCCTATAAATTCAAATATTGACATCTGATCAATATTGACTTCTGCATCTTCAACAATTTTTTTGTTTCTATCATAAATCATATCGAACGAATAATCAGACAATACATCTTTTATATATATTGGTGTCACTCCCATATCAAGTAACCGATCATTTCCTAAATATAACCCTTCAACAGCTAAAGGTGTAGTCCATTTATTGTGTAAATTTTGCAACGAAGTAAACCATGTTGCGCCATTATTAATACTACTTGAAACAATAATTTGATATTTTGACAATGCACATACATAGCTATTACGCTCAATTGCATTAGTTACATCAAAATAGCAGTTTGGATCCTCAGCACTCAGCATCACTAATTGTCCAGATTTAATATATCTAGTATAGTCTTTGCTTTTAGCACCAAGTCGCTCACAAACAAAACTAATACAATGACAACCATGATAAAGTGCGTAATGCAAAGCAACATCATCAATTCCTTTAGCATCATTGGAAATGTAAATTAGATTATCTTCAATTGCTTTATCTACCAATCTTTTGGTATAGGCGCGATCTTTTTTAGTAACCTTATTAAGACCCATCAAAGAAATTCCTTCTCCAACTAATTCAATATTACCACAATAAAACACATATAATGGAGCCCTTTTCTTTAGGTGTTTAGTTAACAATTTAGGGAAATTATCTTCATATTTTGTAGTAACATTAATTCCATTTCCCTCCAGATTATTAAGAACACTTAAAAAAATATTCATCGTTTCAATTCTTCGTGCCATTTTATAAGCAATAAATTCATTTATTTCTAAAATTTCTTCAAGTTCTGTCTGATTCATCGACAGCAAACTAGCAGGTCCTTTTAACCCCTTCTTTTTTATAATCCGCTCAATTAACAACCATTCCTCATTAGAAAGCGGGACCTCTTTATACGCTTTTAATCGAGCACAAAACAGCATCATTGCAATACTATCTAAATTAAGTTTGATTCGTTCCACGTACATGTGCCCCCTTTAATATTCATTAAAAATTCTTTTAATTTCTTTTGTATTCTGAGTAACACTTAAAGCAAGCATTAGAAGCACTCTAGCTTTTTGTCCTGACAAAGTATTAGACGGTATACAGACATTATGAGGATCAAAAACATCACTCTCATATACAATTCCCTGATTAACCCGAGACGCTCTAACAAAAATGATTCCTTGAGCACCTAGTGTTTCAATTTCATTCAGCCATGCTTGACTATAATTACCACTACCGCTGCCAATTATCACAATCCCTCGATGATTCTGAGCCATCATCGTCAAAATATCAGGTTTAGCACCAGCATAGTAATAGACAATCCCTACCGGAGGCAATTCAGTAATTGGCTTTTCACTAAAAACTGATTGCAATGTATGTTTTTTAAAAGTTCTTGAAAACATCATAACTTTATCATCATTCATATAACCCAAACATCCAAAATCTTTTTGATCAAATGCATCAGTTTTAAAATTACTAATTTTTTGGATATCTCGCCCTGAATAAATTGTACTTGAAAAGACTGCCATTACGCCATGTCCCAAAGCATCATCACACGAAGCCAAACAAACAGCTTGATATAAATTAATCGGACCATCTGCACTAGTTGCACTCGCTGGTCTCATTGCCCCTGTCAAAACGACTGGCTTATATGTATTGATTGTAAGATTTAAAAAATAGGCTGTCTCATCCAATGTATCAGTTCCATGAGTAACTACAATACCATCAACATTTTTTTGAGAAGCCAAATCATTTATTTTATTAGCTAAAATTATCCAATGTTCTTCATTCATCTCATTACTATCGACATTAAAAAGCTGAATTGCTTTTAAATTAGCAACTTCATTAATCATTGGAATAGAGTCAATTATTTCCTTAATATTGATTTTTCCAGCCTGATAATTAGTTGCTTTTCCAACTTTGCCACTTCCTGCAATTGTTCCACCTGTTGCTACAATTATAATATTTTTCATTTTATCACCATATCTATTATACCAAATATCCTACTTTACACAAATAAAAAAACGTCTCTTTAAATTAAGAGACGTTTATCAGCTATTTATCAGCAACTAATACTTTATCAGTAGTATGTTCTAGGATAATTTCCTCAGCAGCAGCTTGAGCAGCAGCTAAACGTGCAATTAACACACGATATGGAGAACAAGATACATAAGTTAAACCTGTTTTATGACAGAATTTAATTGATTCTGGATCTCCACCATGTTCACCACAAATACCTAATTTAATTTTTGGACGAACACTGCGACCTTTGTTTGCAGCCATTTCTACTAATTGACCAACACCACTTTGATCAAGCGATACGAATGGATCAACTTGAATTACTTTACGATTAATATATTCAGGCAAGAAACTTCCTACATCATCACGAGAGAAACCAAATGTCATTTGAGTTAAATCGTTAGTTCCAAATGAGAAAAATTCAGCATGTTTTGCAATTTCATCAGCTGTTAAAGCAGCTCTTGGAATTTCAATCATTGTACCGATCTTATATTCAATTTTTGCATTTTTAGCCATAATTGCGGCATCAATTGCTTTTGTAACATTATCTTTCACATAAACGATTTCAGATTCACTACCAATCAATGGTAACATGATTTCTGGTACGATTGTACATCCTAATTCTCTTTCAACATCAATCGCTGCATCAATAATTGCTCTAACTTGCATATTATAGATTTCTGGATACGTTACTGCTAAACGTGAACCACGATGTCCTAACATTGGATTAGTTTCTTTTAAAGTTGCGCCCTTAGTTTTCACTTCTTCTAATGTTTTTCCAAGTTTATCAGCAACTGCTTGATATTCTTCATCAGTATGTGGTAAAAATTCATGAAGAGGTGGATCTAATAAACGTACTGTTACCGGTAATCCAACCATCGCACGATAGATTCCTCTGAAGTCTTCAACTTGGAATTTATATAACTCATCTAATGCCTTAATTCTTTCTTCCACTGTATCAGATAAAATCATTTGTCTTACATATTCGATACGATCTCCTTCAAAGAACATATGTTCTGTACGACATAAACCAATACCTTCAGCTCCAAATTTAATAGCTACAGCCGCATCACGAGGGCTATCAGCATTAGCACGAACTTGTAATTTCTTGATTTCATCAGCCCAAGACATCAATTCAGCAAAATCACCTGTTAATTCAGATTCTTCAGAATCTAAAATTCCCATATATACTTTACCACTTGTACCATCTAATGAAATTTCTGTTCCTTCTGGATAAGTTTTTCCATCAATTGTAAATGTTCCTGCATCATAATCAATCGATAATGCTTTTGCACCTACGATACAGCATTTACCCATACCACGAGCAACTACAGCTGCATGACTCGTCATTCCTCCAGTAGAAGTTAAAATACCTTCACAATCAACCATACCTTGAATATCTTCAGGAGAAGTTTCGTGTCTTACTAAAATAACTTTTTCACCAGCTACAGCTTGTTCATGAACTTTTTCAGCAGTTAAATAAACTTTACCAGCACCAGCACCTGGTGAAGCAGGTAATCCTTCAATCAACACTTCAGCAGCAGCTAATGCAGCAGGTGTAAAGTTCGGATGTAATAGTTGTGAGATTTGATCAGGTTCAACTCTTGTCATTGCTTCATATTTATTGATTAAACCTTCATGTACTAAATCTACAGCAATTTTTAATGCTGCTTTACCAGTACGTTTACCATTTCGAGTTTGTAAAATATATAGTTTACCATTCTCAACTGTAAATTCACAGTCTTGCATATCTTTATAATGTTTTTCTAATCCTTTAACAATTGTAACTAATTGTTTATAGATTTCTGGCATATCTTCTTCTAATTTAGCAATTTTTTGTGGTGTACGAATACCAGCAACAACGTCTTCACCTTGAGCGTTAATTAAATACTCACCATAAATATGATTATCCCCATTAGCAGCATTACGAGTAAATAATACCCCAGTACCTGAGTCATCACCCATATTACCAAATACCATTTGTTGTACGTTAACAGCAGTTCCCAAATCATGAGGAATTCCATTTAAGTTACGATAAATAATAGCACGATCATTATTCCATGATCTGAATACAGCTAAAATTGCTCCCATTAATTGTTCTTTAGCTTCTTGTGGAAAGTCTCTACCTAATTGAGTTTTGAAAATTTCTTTATATTGAGGAATAATGATATTTTCAAAATCTTCTGCAGTGATATCTAAATCACTTTCATATCCCTTTGAAGTTTTTAATTCACTTAATTTAGCTTCAAATAACTCTTTATCAACTTCACAAACTACATCAGAGTACATTTGAATAAATCTACGATAACTATCAAAAGCAAAACGACGATTTCCTGTTTGTTTAGCTACAACTTCAACAGTTTCATCATTTAAACCTAAGTTAAGAATTGTATCCATCATTCCAGGCATAGAAAATTTTGCTCCAGAACGAACTGAAACTAATAACGGATTATCTAATCCCCCAAGTTTTTTATCAGCTAATTTTTCTAATCTTTCTAAGCAGTCATCAATTTGTTTTTTCATTTCATCATTGATGATCTTACCATCAGCATAATATTCATTACATGCTTCAGTAGTCACTGTAAATCCTTGTGGTACTGGTAACCCTAAGTTAACCATTGCAGCCAAGTTAGCCCCTTTACCACCTAGAAGGTCACGCATCATTTCGTTTCCTTCGCTAAACATATAAACGTATTTTTTCATTCAATCTAATCCTCCTTAGAATTAATACATAAATATATTATACACGTGTTAGCCTTTTCATTCAAGTGTAAGCGCTTTTAAAATACCATATTTTTATACAAAAAAAGATTGTATTTTTAAAACACAATCTTTTCACCAAATATTTATTTTTTATTTGCAATTTCGATTTCAATCTTTCGATTATTAATCTTTTGCTTATTACACTTATCAACAACTTTATTGATTACCTTCTTATTAATATCAACAAATGTAAATTTTCGTTTGATATCAATATCTCCGATATCTTCTTTTCTCACACCTGCTTTAGAAACAAAGAAATTAACAATTTGTGGTGCTTTGACACGATCCATACTACCAGCAGTAATAAAAATTCTTGTATAATCTTTATTATTTCCACGGCCACGTTCACGCCTTTTACCTTCAGAAGCCTCCTGAATCGTATCACGTTTATAATCATATCCTAACTGTTCTTGGAATGTCATATACATTAATGCTGCCGTAAAGTCTGCTAACATTGTTGGATCAATTTCATTTACCAATTGCTTGAACTTCTTATGGTTACCAGCCAAAATTTGATCTTCAACTTTACTTACCAGAGTTCCAATTTTTGCTTCAGAAATTTCTTGCAAAGTTGGAATAGTCGCTTTGGTAATAGAAGATTTTGTTACACGCTCAATTTGACGTAAAAATCCTTTTTCTCTTGGTGTAATAATTGAATAAGCTTGTCCTTCTTTATCAGCTCGACCAGTACGACCAATTCGATGAACATATGATTCAATATCTTGTGGTAATTCATAATTAATTACATGTGTTACGTTTTCAACATCAATACCACGAGCAGCTACATCAGTTGCAATTAAAAAATTAATTGTTCCTTTTTTAAATTTTCTCAATGTATTCATACGATGATTTTGTGATAAATCTCCATGCATCGCTTCAACATTATAATTTGCCTGCTGCATTTGTTCAGTTACTTCATCAACACTACGTTTTGTTCTACAAAAAATAATTCCTGTTTGAACATTAGCGACGTCAATTAAACGGCACATTGCTTCAAAACGATCTTTTTGTTTCACTACGTAATAGAATTGTTTAACAGATGTAGCTGTTGTTTGTTTTGATAATACAGCTACATGTTCAAAATTATCATGCATATAATTTTGAGCAATCTTTTTAATTCCTGCTGGCATTGTTGCTGAAAATAAAATTGTTTGACGATCATCATCAACTTTTTCTAAAATAGTTTCGATATCTTCAACAAAGCCCATATTCAACATTTCATCCGCTTCGTCTAATACTACGAATTTTACGTCGTTTAGTTTCAAAACATTACGACGCATTAAATCCATTACTCGCCCTGGTGTCCCTACGATAATATCGATTCCTTTTTTAATGGTCCGAATTTGTCGCTCTATATCACTACCACCGTATACGCAAGTAATTCGACTTCCATTATATTTACCAATACGTTCCATTTCTTCATGGATTTGCATTGCTAGTTCCCTTGTTGGTGACAAAATGATAGCTTGTGGTAACTTTCTTTGAGATGGAGTTATTTTTGACAACAAAACGCTCCCAAATGCTAAAGTTTTACCGGTACCAGTTTGTGCTTGACCAATTACATCAACTCCTGTCAATAATACAGGAATTGCTTCTTCTTGAATTTTTGACGGTTTAGAAAACCCCATATCTTCAATTGCTTTTAATACTTCATTACTTAATCCTAATTCATTAAATTTGTTTTCAATCATTCTTTATACCTTTCTAGACACTTTGGTGAGTATAGCATAATTACGCGATATATACAAACTTATTTGCATAATTTGTTTTATTTTTTTATTTATAATGAGATTATTTCAATAATCATAGAATTGACTACTCTTTACTGTTATAATCATCATAGATAAAATGTTGTAATTGGAGGAACTTATGATGGAAAATAAAATTATTTGGCAAGATCGTAAACATTTTATGTGGTTTCCAATTAGTTTTACTAAATATGAAATAAAAAATGATCGCCTATATCAAGAGACTGGCCTATTTAGTACTCACTATGACGAATTGCTTTTGTATCGTATTACCGATTTATGTCTACGAAGAAATTTATCACAAAAAATCTTTGGTACTGGAACAGTAATTTTGTACACTAAAGCTGACAGTGAACGTGAAATTCATTTAAAGAATATAAAAAATGCTCGAGAAGTTAAAGATTTAATTTCTAAGTTGGTAGAAGATGCCCGTGATAAAAAGAAAGTTGTTGGTAAAGAGTTCTTTGATGAAAATTTAAATTTTGAAGATCATTCTGAATAAAAACATCGTCTTATCGTTAGTATAATAAGACGATGCTTTTTTATTATTCAGTCCAAAATTTATTAGTTGCAATGTCATAACATAAACATGTTTCATGGCTTTCAAATAATGTATCTTCATCACCATCCTTGAACATATGAATGATACGATTTAAAGCGTGATAAAGATATTCAAAATCATTTTGTTTAATTGTTTTATCTTTGTGAAGAATGAAAATATTACGATTAACTCCTTGGTATCCTTTAAAATAAGCTCGATTAGTATCATAAAAAGTTATTAAATATTCTGTATTATCTTCCTTTAAATCATCATTATTGTTATATAAATGAATTTCATATTTATCATCAAGAATATAATAGATGACTTTCGTTGTTAAAAAATCAGCACCATTTTTAAATAAGCGGTAATTATAAATTCCACTAAAACTCATTTCTTTCAACATTTCATAACAGTCAGCCAAAAGACCGTCAATAAACTTTCTTTGACTACTATTTAAATAATATACTTGTTCAGGACGTACTTGTTTGACATTTTTCAACATTTGATTAAACTTCTCTAATATTTTTTTATCAGCTTCAATAATGTAGTCCCAAACGATGATATTAATACTATAAACATTATTACCAGTACCAATAATATAAACTAACTTCTGATCTAATTCTAAAAGATCTGCTAGTTTATTGTTTTTACTATTTTTTCTTGTAACAATAATATCATCATCTTTTTGATATTTATAAGCTCTCGAATCACTTAGCATTAATTTTTCATTAATAATTGAGCTTAATTCATCAAAAGTAATATTTTCCTCAATGTCTAATGTCAATTTAGTATCTTTATATATTATTTTTAATCTATACTTATTTGTCATAATTACCCCACTTCTACTTACTTTTACTTTTATTATAACAAAAAAATATTTTATTAATAGTAATATGAACAAAATAGTCATGTTTTTTCACTTTAATATCTCGTTGTTATTAAACATACACCCGTTTAAGAAAATGAAGTTCATTCAAAGATTTCAATACATCTTATGTTGTTATTAAACTAATACTTTTACATCAGTTACAGATGAAAAAAGCATATTTCAATACATCTTATGTTGTTATTAAACAGTAAGACCATTACAAACAAAAGTAGGGGCATTATATTTCAATACATCTTATGTTGTTATTAAACAATTATTGAACTTACATTAAGGAATAGTGTTACAGGATTTCAATACATCTTATGTTGTTATTAAACTATATGGATTACAATTGTTAGATCTAAACTGCAAATTTCAATACATCTTATGTTGTTATTAAACGAAAAAGCAAAAGAGTATTTGCAGGGATGGAGACCATTTCAATACATCTTATGTTGTTATTAAACGATTGCAGAAATAACAAATTCTACTTTAAAATTTTGATTTCAATACATCTTATGTTGTTATTAAACTCCAAAATCTCTTTTCTTTTATCGGGGAACATGTGATTTCAATACATCTTATGTTGTTATTAAACCTTGCCGTTATAGTGTACAAACTGTTTTCTTTATTGATTTCAATACATCTTATGTTGTTATTAAACATGTTGAGATTAAAGTATTTTATATCAATAAATAAATTTCAATACATCTTATGTTGTTATTAAACCGAGGCTACCCATGAACCAGTTGGAACAGTTGTACCATTTCAATACATCTTATGTTGTTATTAAACTGTTTTATAAATTCTTAAGAAATTTTATATAGGAAAGATTTCAATACATCTTATGTTGTTATTAAACCCCTAGTAAATAAGCCATTTTACACTTTCTATTATACCTCAAAACCTATATCTATCAATACTTTTCTACTTTTTTACCAAATGATTTTACTTTTTTATAATTGCCAGTAAAATTCTCTTAAACGCTTACTCTCCCAACAGTTTTAGGACATTAAAAAGAAATTGAGCCTGGTAAATTATATAATTAAACTATCTTCATTTCCCTCTTTTCGACTTCCTAAAATCTCTTCATCAAATGAATCCTCACTCTGTAATTTAATAATACTTACACAATCTTCTTCTTTGTTTATAGCTTTTTTTAGTTCTTTTTTTAATAAAATTAATTTAGAAGGGGTAATAGGACCCTTAAAAATAGAATATTGATAATGAGGAAGATATTTTTTACATATCTTAAATATTTTATTTACTCTTTTTTCCCCAATATCGTAACAGACGATTACATAGTTATGATTTTTTATTTTCATTAATATTTATCCTTTATAGAAAATGGTATAAATGATTTATTTTCAAAAATTGTTTTAATTAATTTATAACCATCATATTTAATAGCTGTTTTATATGTTATCTTTCTCTTTAATTTAGTATGTAAAAATTTAGTTTCCATTCTATTTTCAAAAGCTTCAATAAATATATCCCTGCCTTTATCATTTAAAAGACAATAATTAGTTTTCTTATCAAAATGTTTCTCAACCGTTAATCTTTTAGTATTGACTAATTCAAAGATTGTTTTAAAAACAATGATCGGTTTAAATACTTCACTTAAGTCTAAAGACAAAGAAAATCTTTGTTCTGTAGGTTCATGTAAAAAAGAAATACTTTGATTTAAGTGAGTTTGATATATCGCTGAAATTGTTTTTGTATAAAGTAAAGTGTTTCCAAAAGAAATCAGTGCATTAATTGGATTATCAGGCGGTCTTTTTACTCTTTTGTTCATTATAAAATCTTCAGGTAATATATATCTAAACATACTATAAAAACGTTGCCATGTTTCTCCTTCAACCGCCATAATCATTTTAATATCTTCTGCTTCTTTTAAACGTTTTGGCACTTCTTTTCTTAACCAGTCTATTGTTTCTTTAACCTCATTTTTACCATGCTTATAATAGTGATATAAAGTTTCATCAATGTTAATTGCAATACCATTAACTATTGCTTTTGCAATATCAATACGATAATTATTAAATGTTTCAACCTGTTTAATCAACAATTTACCACTAGTATATTTATCTTTTGGATAAAAGGTACCACTATAACCCTGATAATAGTTAAAAAAATGAATAATTATATTTTTAGATGAGATAAAATCTAATAATTTAGTATTAAGAGAAATTTCATTTAAACAATATATCTCTTTTATATTTTCTACTGGTAAATATATATTCTTACCACTTTTTCTAAAACAAAGTGAATCATCTTTACGTTTTAAATCTCCCATACTAGTTATGCATTTAGTACTTTTCATTACAACACCTCCTATATATAACAATATGCATAATATGCACATTTTTTACATTTACTTTCATTTAAAACTGGTGGTATTTGATCATTTTCTAATAGTTCTTTAATTTTAATAACAATTTTATCTAATTCTTTTTCTTCAATTTCTGTTAGCTCCACTTCAATAAAAGATTTATTTTGTTTATTCTTTTCAATTACTTCTATTCGTCCTTTTCGTATTATTCCTTTTGACTTTAAAATTTTAAGATAATATAATAGTTGCCACTTTGCTGCAACTAAATCAGCATCAGACTTTTTTGTTTCAGTTAAATATTTTGCAGTTAATTTATCTAACCTAATATTATCAATTGCAATCTCTGAATTCTTATCATCTTTATACTTTTCTTCATGCAATGCTTTACCAATCTTCACATTTTCACTTTCATCCTCTAAATTAAGTCGATTACCATGAAGATAACATTGTCTTTGACAATGAAAGTAATAATTTATTAATGTTCCATTTACTTCCATATTCTTACCTCTATATAAATAACTCATCCTCAGTTTCAAAAAGGGCTGTATTCAATTTACCATCTAAAATATAATCATCACCATTTTCAATATAATAAATATCTCCAACCTGCTCTTTAAAATCAAATTGATTTTTTTTAATAACTTGATACATAAAATAATTCATTTTACTTTTAACCACTGATAACTCACATACTTTTTTGGCATAATCCATTTCATTGTTTTTCAATAAACTTACATATTTATTCCAAATATCTTTACCATCAAATTCTTTCCCAACAATATTAATTACCGTTCTTCCTAAAAATATCGTTACTCGATCTCTTGTATCTAATATCAATTCCATTCGTTTACTTACTGCCTGATAATCTAAACAGGCAACGTTATCTCTAAAAAAATCGGGAACATTCTTTTCCCCAGGCTTTTCAGCTCTATTTGCTAGAGTCTTAAGAAGTTTTTGGTAATAATAATTATAGTTCTTTTTTAACAATACTTCTTTCATATCATCATTAAACAATGTTAAATTTTTCTGTGCAACACGTTCATCCCCCTTATAAATATTGGTTGCCTTATTTAAATTAAAGAAATATACTATTCCTTTTCCATCTTCTTTACATGAGCGATTTATTCTTCCCATAAACTGTTCTTCACTATCAAGTTTAGATATATCTTTATAACCGATATCCATATCAATATCGACACCGGCTTCAATTACCTGGGTTGCTACTAAAATAAGATGTTTTGAAGTTTTAACAGTACTAATGATTTTTTCTCTTTCTAATACACTATCAAAACCACTAATAAATAAAACTTCACAATCTAATTCTATTTCTTTTAATTGACGATAGAACTTTTCTGCACTTTTTCTAACAATAAACTCAATCATTATTTTTTTCTTTAGCTTATTCATCTCTAAAACATGATTTAATAACGCTTCTTCAGTATTTTCTACATTTATTAGACTATAGTCTGTTTTTACTCGATCTTTAAAAATTGGATTTAAAAAATATTCTTGAGGATTTGTTATTAATGAAACTGAATTACTACGATCATCTGTAAGTAATTCTAAATCTGGCAATGTTGCTGACATGATAATTATTTTTAGATTAAGAATTTTAGCAAACTCTTTTAAGAAAATGATTATCTCATTCCATATTTCAATTCGATAATTTTGGATTTCATCTAAGACTATTACCGAATTTGCATATTGACATAGGCCAAACGCTGATTCTCGGTTATTTCCAAAAAAAGTATCAAACAGACCTACGTGGGTCGTTAAAATAATTGGATAAGTTAAAAATTGGCGATCCAATAATGCTTTTTGATATTCATCCGAAAAGTTTTCATCCTCATCCTTTTTTAATGGGGTTGTAGAATTAACGACAGCAATATTATTCATAGCCTTACTATTACCAAAAATTTTATTTAACGATGCTAGATTTTGTTCTACTAATGTATTAAAAGGATATACATATACTATCTTATTTAAACTATCATCATTTTCAATTAAACGTAAACTAAGATTTAATGCTGTGTTACTTTTACCACTCCCGGTTGGAGCTTCTAGGTAATATATGTTTTTATCAATATTCTTTATCAAATTTTTTTCCGCTTCTAAAAATATCTTTGTTCTTAATCCATTAATTTTTTCTTTTCCAACATCATTCTTTCTAATCTTTGTAACTAATTCACTATTATCATATAGTTCCATGATTTCACTAAAATCAGCATCTTTAAGCATTACATTATTTCTATTATCACCATAAAATTCACTTGTTGCATAATAATCACAAAAAACCAGAAGTGAATATAAGAATCTAACATAGACATATAAATCAATTTGCTTATTAGTTTCATATTTTCTTAGTTTTTTAAATAAATTATCACGTCCTTTTTGTTTTAAAGGTATAAAACTAAAACCATCTTTAAACAATTTTGCAAATTCATCATCATTAACCCAATCAATAATTCTCTTTTCTAATTCATCATCACTATCAAACTTATCAATAAAGCGTGTTCTAAAATCATCAATTTTACTATGATGTCGAGAAATTACAAAAGCATTTATATAGATAATAGATTTTAATAATTTGATATCACTTTTTGTTAGTGTTTTTAGTTTATTTAAATAATATCCTAAATAGATATATGCCGATAATTTTGAATGATCAGATTCTAAATTTTTAGGTGGATTTAAATAATTCATTACTGGATTATTCATTTTATCATTTTGAAAAACTGGATTTATTTTTCCGGTATCATGAAAGGTAATTGTGTTAAAAAATAACTCATTAAACATTTCTTTTCCTTCATCTGATAACCCCTCTCCTAAAGAAATGTTAAAAGATTTTAAAATCGAATCCAATTTCTTTAATTTAAATATTTCTTTCAAATATTTCGTGCATAATTGAATATGTTCATTAATTGTTTCTTGATGATCATCATCTCTATGTCCATAGCACTGATCAATATTAATTATTATTTTTTCTAGCGAAACTAGATATCCATCTATATCCATAATATCCTCCCTTTAATAAAACCCGCTTAATAGCGGGTTAATAAAATACAATGTTTTTTTCATCAAAACTATATACACTGCCTTCATCCATATAAAGGTTAGTATGAATAAATGTCATATACTCATACAATCCCGTTTTTTCATTTAATCCAACTGGTAAACTTTCTTGGTATTTATAAAAATCTATATCAATATCATCAGCTTCTTCAAAATCTCCCTTAGGAAATAAACAGGCCAAAGATTCTTCATCAATATTACGTTTCTCTAAATCAACAATTACAGGATCAGTAATATTAGCAGGATGATCATTTTTACCTAAATATGGTATAAAAATACATTTTTTGTTTATTATAGCTTTAGCTAATTTATTTGCCTCCTCATTATCCAACAAAACAACAATATCCCAACAAGGATCTTCTAGCCATTGTTCTTTTATAATTAAATTACCTCCCTGTTCTTTGGAAGCATAACCAACCGAGTTGTTATAATACTGCATTTTTTTTGAAAAATAACCTTTTTTATTATGAGGCAAAATAGATAATTTGATATCTTTCAATTTTTGATAAAACTCTGGTAGTTCAATCGTATTATTATAGCCCTGATAACCTAAAATTGCCCCAAATATTCCTAATAGCGCAACTTTATGAATATTACCAAAAGTAAAATAATAATATGTATTGACCTCCGGACGCCTAAAAAAAGCTGTTTTACCACTTAAAGTAAATTTAAGTGCCTGCATATGTTACACCTCTTTTTTAGTAATCAGGTTATAAGTTTTTGCTTTTTGTAAATTAGATTCTAAAACTGTTGTTTCAGGATTATAATAAATTTCAATATTTAAAATATCTTCTAATTCATTTAACATGTTACATTCGATTTTAATTTTATTAATATCTGTTTTTTCAAAACTAATATACTCACTTAAATTTGGTAAATATGTATCCAATTTAGTTTCCACAAATAAAGCAAATTCATTTTGACATCCCTCTTTAGCATTTGATGAAAAAGAAGTTGCTGCTACTAAAGCCGTTCTTTTAAAATTTAAATAATCTTCTTCAGTGTAGCCATCTGTGACTCCTAAAGCCACAAATTCTTTATAAGCACTAGGATTAATTGAAAAAGGATAGAAATAATGCGCTTCATTACTAACGATCTTAGTACCTAAAGTTGAATTTTTTGCTTCTTCATCTTTTTCTTTATCTTTTGAACTATCTCTAAATGGTGATAAGATTTGTTGTTCTTCAGCTACACTTTCACTATATTTATTAATTCCCTGCCCAAACTGAACAGCACCAGTAATTGAGATATTATTTTTAGCTTCTGCAAATGTTGCTCCAAAGTTTTTAACATCAACCGCACTCATTAAATTAGACAATACTTCTTTAGCATCTTTACATTTTCCTAAATCATCAACATCAAATAATTTTTCATATCTTTCTTTTAATGAATTAGGTACTAATGTTACAGTGCCATCTTTCTGTGGTGAAAATTTCATTGATTTCATATATAAAACTTTTTTACCTTCATTATCCCACATCTTTTTCATTGGGTATTTTAAAGCCTTATCACTACCAAAAATCGTTCCATCAGATAAACTTTTTGGATAGCCAGAAAAATCAGCGTTCCAATTTGCCATGATTGATGATATTCCAATTACTCCATATACTCTTTTATCCATTTTCCTTTTCTCCTTTTTCATAAATTAAATTTTCTCCTAAATATCCAGCTAATAACATCCCTTGATCAATTTTATTTACATCAAGATATTCCATAATCATCGAAAACATATAATTAAACCGTGTTTTCCCTACAAATAAACTGTAATTATACCGCCGATAAAACTGTTTTAATTTTATTTTTAAAACCCGATCATTTCTAATAACAATAAATTGATTAATAATATCCTGAGTTTTATTTTTAGCCTTACTTTTTGATTGCAGATAAGCTAGTGCTTGACCAACCGCAAAGCTATACTCTAAATCATTTTCAATTACATTTTGATGCTCGCTATTTATTTTAGTTCGCAAGCTCTCTCTTACATTTTCCATATTATTCTCCTGTTTATTAAAATATTTATCTAAAGCAAAATAAAGATTTAACTGCTTTTGAGCTAATCTTATATATTCTTTTCTAATTGAATTAATTACAACCCCTAATGCTGCTTTTGGTAATATATATCCAATATTATCAACTCTTCCAGCACGTGTCCAAGCAAAAATTGCATTCCTACAGGTTAAAAGATTACTCTTGTAAACACTATCTGTTTTAATACCTTTTATATCATCTGGAGCGGTAAAATAATTATTAATTAAATACTTAGAAAACAAAATATTATTAATTAATTTTTCAACGTCATTACGATATTTATATTCTCGATAACATTCGTCGTCTAAAGCACCAATAACATTTTCAAAATCAAATAAAGGATTTAGATATTGTTTATAATCAGTAACAACATCCATATAGTGTATTTCTAATTCTTTACCTTTTTTAGTTTTAAGATAAAATCCATTAAATCCCTTATCTATATTTTCAGTATTATCTAAACAATAGATTCTTTTATCATCGTCTTCATTTATGTATACATTGCTCTTACCAGTACTTACTCGATTTAACAAATAATCAAAAAACTGTTTTTGTAATAAGGCATCTTCTAAGGAAACCATATATGGAATTTTATGCATCCGGGTTTTATTCTCTAAAAAAGGCTTCTTTGCATTTAATTGCAAATTATAATTAGGTAATCCATAAACCGTGCCGTTATCATAAACATTATAATCATTACAATTAAATATCTTAGTTAAAAGATAACGATTTCCTTCATCAATATATAATTGGTCATCTACTTCAAAAAAGATTTTTAAATAATCCTTCTCATTATAATCAACGCCTTCTAAATTATATATATGCTCTTTTAACCATTGCTTATTATGTAACAATCTTTCTTGATCAATCTCACTAATATTATCATTTATAAAATTATACATCTGTAAATCTTTACCTTTATATTTGTCTTGGGGATTTTCTAAGGCCTTGAAGTATCTTTCAATTGCTTCATCATTCATTTTACCATTATTAAAACTTTCCTTTTTTACAAATAATGATAAATAGTTATTTGAATGAATCGTTTTCCCTGGATCTTGTGGTTTATTCATACTCACCAACTGACTTTGATAATCATAAAAACATAATTTATCATATATTTCATCTTCTGGCTTTTCGATTAAACAATGATCCTTTTTTGAATATTTAATTTTTTCAACATCATAAGTACCGTCGCTATGTACTAAAACATAATCCCCGTCAGCCAAAATTATTGTATTTAAAACTAAATTTGTATTATCTTTAAGCTCTTGCTTAAAAATTCGTAAACATTCATCAAGCATTATATAACCTCCTTTCAATAATATATGTAATTAACAAAACCAAACCCTCGCGCATTCATCTCCAATAAGCCTGCTCCAATAGCTAACATTGCTAATTTTTGAGCATTATCATTTTCCGCAATTTCCAATTCAATCATATCCCCTAACAATTTAATTCCTTTATATTTTCTTGATACTGGAACTTTATTTTTAAAATTGATTTGATAATATAATTGAAAATCTTCATTAATATCTTCACTAGTAATCTCTTTGTATTTCTTGATCAAATTAGTTTTTAAACGTTCTTCAAAATCTTCTGTTTTAATATTATTTTTCCAATATCCCTGCTCCGTTTTCAAAATTACTGGTGTAAGTGTATATATTTTTTTGATTAATTTTGGTTTAATTATTTTAACCTCAGCGGTCAGACCTTGAAATTCTTTAGTCCGATTTTTAGCTAAAGTATCATATAAATATTGAGCTAATTGATAATCTAACGTTCTTATTCTAAACACATACGAATTATCTTTTTGATAAACCCCATTTTTAGCTAAAGGATACAAACTATCAAAAGTATAAAACTTATACTGATTCGTCTCATGTATACCTAAAAACATATTATCTTTAACCATTACACTATCAATAAAGTATGCTAAATAAGTCTGTGTTTCTTCAATTTTTATATCTTTCAATAAATATAATTTTATCTTTATTTCATATACATCCATCTCTATACTCTCCATTTTTTTACATATTTTTATTATAATATATATTTATCTCATAAGCAAAAGCGCTTACATTAATAACAACAAAAATTAACTGTTATTATTTTCTAGTAAAAATATTTTTTAATTATGTTTAATACTATATTAAATAGGCGTCTTTTTTAGGATTAATACTAATATTTATAGTATCTATATTTACATTTTTATTTTTTGATTAATTTTATTCTCACTTACGCACTTTTCCCCTTTTCATATCTTAATAAAAAAATATATATCAATACTTTTACCATTTTATATTTAAAAATATATTAACTTAGCCCCTTAAAAATCAACTACCTACTATTACTTTTAATCATTGCTCTAATAAAAAATATGTGATTATAATAAAAAAACCTATTAGAATTACAATCATAATGATTGTAATTTTCTATATAGGTTTATTATAATTATTTTATTAATATCGTAATAAATTTACAATGTGATATTGATTTAATTACTACACTATTATCAACAACATCTATTTGCTCAATCTTCTCTTCCTTTAAATTAGTATAATATGCTTCACTTATATCAAAATTAAAAGTTAGTTTATCACCAATATCCTGATGATCTTTACCATTAAATAGACGAATTATATATCCTTCACCATCTTCACTTTTTTTGATTGCACTAACAACTAAGTTATTTTCACTTTCAAATAATGAATTAGTAACTGGTAAAATTTGTTCCTCATCTTCTTGGGCAAAAATCAATCTGCCATTTAAAAAGTCTGCGTATTCATATACTTCAATTGGGGTGTTATATTCTTTGGCTAAAGTATCAATATTAGCATTATTAATATCACAGTTAAAAGTTGTAAATCCTAATTTAAAATCCATTTCTTTTAATAACTGGGCAGCTGGAGTTGCAATGATTCTTTCGCCTGAAGCTCGACCGGGGCGATAAACTAAATTTTCTTTACCCATAAAACCATATGTTCTAAACAATGTTAATCTAATTTGATTTCCTTGCTCACCAATGATTTCATATTCGCGAACCCCTTGGGGAATAACCGCAATTCCTCTATTTTTATCAGCAAGAGCAACATAGCTTTGCGTTGGTTCAATTGATATTGGTGGTTCTTGCCAAGTAGATTGATCATTGACCCAATTAGCTAATTCTTTTGGTTTTTCTGCCTTCTCCTGGTTTCCTAACCCTTCAAGATATAACTCCATTTCTTTATCATAAGTGTTTGGTCGTTTGATCAAACCAAACTGCTGATCAGCATAATTGAATTTAGTCGTCAGCGCACTATCAAATAAGATGCATAAACGATGTGATAATCCTTGATTATCGACATGTACGTTTAGATCAATTATATTTGAACCTGTTCTTAAAACCACTTCTAAAGTTACTGGTAACTTAATACTTGTCTGTTGTTTAGCCCGTTCTTGTAAATCAGCAGGAATATCCATTTTATAATTGATCGTTGTCTTTTGATAAAGACTAGAGCCAGTTATCTGGTAATCAAATTCACTGTTAATAGAAAATATTTCTAAATCCTGACGTGGCGGCGAGTAATTGAAGCTGTCACCATCATCACCATTTTCAACAAGAACAGCTTGATTTTGATAATGATAATCAGCTAGTTTATCATAGATATCAAGACTTCCTTGTTTATTAACTGTAATTTGATAATACTCATTTTCCATGCTTGTTATTTCTTGAAGATCGTCATTAGATTTATCATCCAAATCAATTGTATATTGCACATAACCTAATGCTGGTACATCTCTAGTTTCGATGGCAATCTTTGCTTGATAGACTACACTAGGCAGATAGATATTTTTACTAGGATTTAATCGAATTGTTTGTGATAAAACATAGTCAGTAAGATCTGTTTTTTCAATTACAGTATATTTAACATGATTACCATGATTATCCTTAATTGCAAAATTATCAGCTGGTAAATATGTTTCAAAAATAATTGTATCATTACGTTTTTTTGGTAATGTATTAAATAATGTTAAGGTAATCTCATTATTAGTTTTATTCTTGATTTTAGTTGCAATCAAACGTGAATGTAATTCCACTAAATTAACGGCAATATCACGAGCCTGCTTATAGCGCATATATACATCTTCATTAGCAGTATCAGAAATACATGATCCAATTGAATCATGGGCTGCATTTTCAAATAATAATTTCCAAACTTCACTAACTGCACTATGGGGATAATCATTACCTAAATGATACGACATTGTTAACATCGGTTCTAAAATATTAGTAACATAATTTTGTACTTGCGTATTTAACACTTTCAAATCACTTCGCGATGAAAAAATCGATTTATGAATCCGCATATGCTTGGCAATTACTAATTCACCACTCACTTCTTCTAAATCAGGTTTTTCACTCTTTACATCTTTAATATAGTCTTCAACACAACTAATAATGTATTCATTATCAGGATCTTTTTCATTTCTTTCCTTAATCAAATCAGGAAGATTTTTACGAATAGGAGCCTGATCAAAACCATTAGGGAAGTAAATATGTTTTGTAGCACTACGGCTGCCGGCTTTTTCAAAACATTCTTTTTGCCAAAACTCATCACTTGCTTTATCATCTTCGGGTATATTTCCACCAATATAATAACCAAAAGGAATTTGGGTAGTAAAAACAACACTGCCATCATCACCACGCCAATTATAATCGGTATGTTTGACCATATCATCACTAACGCCTCGCCAAAATAAAGTATCTTCAATTCCAAACTGGCGATATATTTGAGGCATATTACCTGACTGTCCAAATGAATCAGGAACATAACCCACATTCATATACTTTCCGAAAGTTTCACAACACTTCATTCCATAATACATATTTCGAACGATACTTTCACCAGAAATTACTAGTTGATCACTTTGAGTATACCAAGGTCCAATGATTAATTTTTTAGCTTTGACAAGTTTTTTAATTCTTTGTTTATCTTGTGGCATCCATTTAATGTAATCTTCTAATAATGAACCTTGAGCATCGACCATAAAATATTTAAAATCATTATTTGTCTCTAATGTATCTAAAACGTCTTTAAGATCTTTCATTAAATAAACTTTTGATCTTGAAGTTGTAAAATACCATTCTCGATCCCAATGTGAATGAGGGATCACATGTACTTTTCTTTTCATATTAACTCCTTTAATTTAATAGGAAGATTTTCATCTTCCTATTTTTTATTCAATTACTATTTCAATATCATCAACTGATATTGTCTCTTCTTCATCTTTATCATCATTAAAATCAACAACCATTGGTGCTACAATTGCAATAAATAAAGCTCCAACAATAATTCCAACAAGATAAGCCCAACCACCAGTGATTGAAACAAATCCATACATTCCTCCAACTGGCGGAATATCAGCAGTTGCTCCAAGTAAACAACAGATTCCTGCTCCTAAAGCTCCACCAATCATATTAATAGGAATTAAACGGCTAGCCTTGACTAATGTAAAAGGAATCGCTCCTTCGGTAATACCAATAAATCCCATAACCCAGTTACCTTTACCGGCTTCTTTAAAACTTGGTGAAAAACGATTTTTCTTAATTACAGTAGCAATTGCATATGCTAATGGGGGAATACAAATAGCACAATTAATATATACATTTGGTTGATAAATTCCTTCTGTCATTAAAACATTTCCAGCCATCCATGCTGACTTATTGATTGGTCCACCCATATCTGAAGCAATCATTGCTCCTAAAACTAATGAAAGGATCAATTGGCTAGTTCCACCACTACACATATCTCTTAACCACGATACTAAAGCATCATTAATTGAGGCTAGTGGAGTCGCAAGAATAACTCCCATAATTATAGCAACGGCACCAGTTGCTAAAAATGGTAAAATAACTAACGGCATCATTTGCTGCATTGAATCAGGTAATTTGATATGTTCTTTACCCCATTTTACAATATATCCAGCGATAAACGCAGCAATAACAGCTCCTAAAAAACCGGCTTTTGTATTACTAGCTAATGCCCCACCAATTAAACCAGCTCCAATAGCAGGTTTGTCAGCAATTGAAAAGGCAATGAAACCAGCTAATACAGTATTAACTAAGCCAATACCTGTCCAACCTACCTGCTCTAATAAATATAAGATGTGTAAGAACCCATCTTTTGTTGCATAAGCATCAAGACTATTGATTCCCATCGCTACCCCTATCAATTTTGGAATAGCCACAACTAGTGATGCCCCAATAATTAAAGGTAGCATATAACCAATTCCTGACATTATATGTCCTTTAGCATCTTTTAAAAACTTTTTCATTCGTTTTACCTCTCTTTTCATATTTTATGTTATAATGAGAGTACACACTACTCACTATAGTTTTGTGTATGCAATTTGACTCCGCCAAGTTAAATTGCTTTTTTATTTTTGTGTTGCTTGAACACATTTTTTTATGACCGCCTCCGGAGCTTTGATACAAGTTGTAATATCAATTCTAATTACCGGTTTTCCTTCAAAACGCTCCATTCCTAGAATTTTTTGATCTGATGCTACAATTACAAAAGCTGCTTCTTTAGCCTCTTCCTCAGTAATCTTGTTGACCTGACCCATACTTCCTTGCTGCTCCATTTTTAAATCATAACCTAATTTAGCTCCTGCTTTTTCTAAGGCTTTAGCTGCCATAGGTGTGTGTGCTAATCCCGCAGGACAAGCGGCAATACCAACGATTTTCATTTAATCTACCTCCATATTTTTTAATATATAATCTTTTAGCGCCGATTTATTAGTTGAAGATTTTACCGTATTCTTAAACTCATCTTCTAATAAACAAGTAGCTAATTTAGATATCATCTGTAAATGAAGATTTCCTTCATTTTGTTCAGGAACTAACAATGAAAATAAATAATTCACTTTTTTATCATCCATAGTTCCCCACTCAATTGCTTCATCAGTTCTTAAATATAAAATTGCAGCCTTTTTGACATGGTTACTACGTGCATGTGGAATTGCGAATCCATCTTGCAATCCTGTTGGAAATTCTGCTTCACGTTTTATTAAATCTTCAAGCAGTCCTTCTCGATTGTCACAAATATTATATTCATGGGCTTTGTCTGCAATAAACCCTAATAATTGATTTTTATTCGTCACTTTCACATCCAAAAATATATAATCTTCATTAAGCATTCCGTTACTACCTCCTTGCTACAACTATAGTCTATCTCGAATCTAAATTTATTTCAATCAATGCTATTTCCACTTATTAACGGAAACTTTTACTTTATAAACATCAAGATTTCCATTTTATTTTGGAAATAATTTATTTGCATAAAAAAACAATTATCTATACAATATAGACATAATAAGGAAGGAATCGTGATAATGATGTTTCCATACAATCGTTTAAATGAAATATTTGACTATGTCAGACAAGATAATATAGTATCTGCAAGTCAGTTATCAGTTCTATTAAACATCACAGATAGAACGATCCGTAGTGATATTCAGGCAATTAATGAAATTCTTGAAAAAAATGGAGCAAAAATAAAATTAAAAAGAAAAGCTGGATATTATATTGAGATCAATGATCAAGAAAAATATAATACTTTTTTATGCTCAATAAAACAAACAAGAACTAGTAATTTAGAATTAGACAGTTCTCAAGATCGGATTAAATATTTATTAAATTTATTATTATATAGTGATGAATATATGAGTCTAGATGATTTGGCTGATAATATCTATGTGAGTAAAAATACGTTACAAAACTATATTAAAACTTTAAAAGCTATTTTTTCAAAATATAATCTTGAATATATCTCAAAAACTAATGTCGGGGTCAAAATAATTGGTAATGAAGATGATAAACGCAAATGTCTAGTTGAAAATGTTTTATCGTACAACTTTCAAAACTATGTTACCGGCTTTACAAAAGATGAATATACTCTTTTTGAGGGAATTGATCTAGATCTTCTTAAACAAATTATCTCTAATAAATTAAAAAATGCACATATAAAAACAAATGATTTTAATTTTAAAAACCTAATCATCCATTTTGCTTTAATGATCTCAAGAATTCAATTTGACTGTTATATCAATACGAACAATACTATTAAAATTGATGATAATTATACTGATTTTATTGATGATATTGCAAATGAAATTGAGTATACTTTTAATATTACGATTAGTGAAGGTGAAAAAAAATATATTTATTCACATTTAGTAGCCAATACACAATTAAACGACTTAGTCGATAATGATAATAAAATCAAGGAGTTAGTAGAAGAATTATTGAATAATATATATTTTGATTATAATTTTGATTTGCGTAATGATGAAATTTTGTCACATGACCTCTTTTTACATTTTAAATCTATCTTAAATACTAAATCATTTGCGTTAAATAAACGAAATCCATTATTAAATACCATTAAAACTAATTTTCCTTTAGCATTTGATATTACTTTAACGTGTACCGCAAAAATCTTTAATAAGCCACCCTATATTTTAACTGAAGATGAAGTTGGTTATGTTTCTTTGCATATCGGAGCTGCGATTGAGCGTTGTTTTTCAGGAAGCCTTCAAAACAAAAGTGTTATTTTAGTCTGTGGTTCTGGTCAAGCTACAACAAGAATGTTAGAAGCTAGATTAAATGTTTTCTTTAAAGATAAGATAACAATTGTTCGTAAAGCTTCATATAACGAATTTATTAATTATACAAAAAGAGAATTATTGAATATTGACTTTGTTATTTCTACAATACCATTAAAGAGTGAACATATTCCTACCATTACTGTTGACTTTGCTTTAAATAATCAAGATATCGAAGCAATCTCTAAATTTCTAACATCAATTTCTTTAAATAAAATGAAGAAATCAAATAAATTTTTTGATAAAAACCTCTTTATTCATTTAGATGGAATAGACTCTAAAGAATCTTTATTAAAACAAATGTGTCAATTAATGGAAAAACAAAATATTGTTGATAGCAATTATTTTGATTGTGTTATGGAACGTGAAAATTTAGCAAAAACTAATATGAATGAAGTATTTGCATTACCACATCCTATGCGCCTATGTGCTAAAGATACTAAAGTTGCTGTTGCTATCATCGATAAACCATTAACCTGGTATCAACAAGATACGGTTCAGATTATCTTTTTACTAGCAATAAAACAAGGTGACCAACAAGACATTGAGCACCTTTATGATATCTTTATTGAAATTGTTAATAATGCTAAGTTACAGCAAAGTATTATTCATAGTTATAATTATGATAGTTTTATTAATAATTTATTAGAGAATATGGAGTAATTGTATTTTATTTTATTATATAATACCTGATAATCTATCTTATATATAAACCATCAATACATACCTTTCTAATATGTATATGTTTATATCAATATTAGATTTAATAAATTAATCTGCTATACTTAAAACTCTTGATTGTGAATATAAATATTTTTTATTAAAAATGCCAACAATTATAATTTATTTAATTTTTAACACAAAATAATTTTTTATAGACCATATTACCTAAAAAATCTCTAACTAATTATCCAAGATTTTATGTACTATTTACCTATTTGACATCATGACAATAATTATTTAAAATTATATAAAGCTAAAAACATTTAATGGAGGTATGATATGCTATACTATACTGGTCTTGAAGAAATTGTTTTTTCAAAACATGAATTACTCCCGGAAGAGCCTGATGAATTAATCATTATTAGTGGATATCTTGGACCTGGTCCAGTCAAGAGATTATCAGAATTAAAAAAGATGAAAATCACATTAATTGGTGGTATGTATTCATCAGGAATTGATATGCGCTTATTAAATTCTCTTAAAGAAATTGAAAAATCTAATCCTGCTCTAACAATTAGATATACTCAGCAAGAGATTCATTCTAAAATTTATATATGGAAATGTAAAAATAAAACATTGTCTGCCCTGACAGGATCAGCTAATTTTTCATCAAATGGTCTGAGAACTGATTACCGTGATTCATTAGCCGATGCAACTCGTGACACATTTAAATCATTAGATATATATTATAATTTCATTTTTAACCATTCATCAAAAGAACCAAAAATAAAAAAGAACCAAAAAATAATAGATTATCAAATATCTTCAGTAAGCGAAAATTATCAAAAAAATTTTGAGAAAAAATACAGTTATGATATTCCTTTATATCAATTTAAGGATAAACATAAAGTAGTCCCAACATCCAGTGGATTAAACTGGGGAATAGCAAGATTTGGTGGATCTCATACAGCCGCAGGAGATGCATATATAAGAATTCCCAAAGATATTCTAATAAATAATGATTCACTTTTTAAACCTTTTGATTCTGAATTTATTTCTCCTGAAGGAAAAAGAAAAAGAAATTCTAATCCAATCGAATTAATTTGGGATGACGGAACTGTAATGGAAGCCTCTCTTGAAGGAATACAAATTTTTAACAATAAAAAATATCCTAAACAGCTAGCATCATATTCATTAACACAGCCATTTTTAAAAGGTAAAAAAATTTCTAAAAAAAGTATTTTAGGGCGTTATATAAGAAACCGCCTGGGTGTAAAAGTTGATGAAGTTATAACAATTGATACTCTAAAAGGATATGGAAGAGATACTATAACACTTTCATTAATTGATGAAGGGGTTTATTACGCTGATTTTTCAATTTAATAGTAGAATACCCTAATTTTTAAGTCATTAAAATCCACTTTTAAATACTAATATTTGACATTTATGAAGTAAAACAAATACAAAATAGTAAGATTAGATTCAGTGCCCTTAAATTATTGAAAATAATTATAGGAGAGTTTTGATTAAAAAATCAATATTCTCTTTTTTGTTTTTCAGCTAAGGTAGAATAGTTATGCAAGTAAATATTATGTTAATCTCGACATAATCTTGTACTTTTGTTTTTTTATCTGTTGATTCAATATATAAAGCATCTTACAATAGGTTATTTTTATAATAACCTTTTCTACTCCCCACGCTACATTAATATCAAAGGTATTCATTACATAAAGCTACTTTCAAGATGTCAATAGAGTAAAGTTCACAGTCATTAAACATAATATTAGCTAGCAAAAATTTGTTTATATTATTTTCATTTAAAATATAAGATATTTCTGCTTTTAATATCATACTTAATTAAATATAACAATTATATTGATCGTGTAAAAAATAATAAAAATGTTATTTAGTGATATATAAATTTCAAGAATAGTATTAAAATATAAAAATTATTAAATCTATAGATTGTAAATATTTAAAATCAATTTTTTAAATATTCAAATCTGGTTTTCAAATAATTTAAATTTAAGAAATTATAAAAACTCTTTTTTTGTAATCTCTTCAATTAATAAAGGTATAATCTCTCCTAATTTTTTGCTAAACAATGGTGGAACAGCATTACCGATCATTTCAAAATTTGCAACTTGTGATTCATTAAATTCAAAATCATCATCAAAAGTTTGTAGTCTGGCTGCTTCTCTAACAGTTATTGTACGCATTTGCATGGCATCTGGATGAATATGACGTAATCCATCTTTTTTTAAATGTGCAGGAATAGTATTGCTCGGCTCATCCCAACGTAAAACATGATATTTATAAATATTACTTAGTTTCCCCGTTTTTTGAAAATATAAATCTATTAATTTTTTAGAGGAAACATACTCGTATTTTTTATCTTCTATATCTTTAGCTAAAATATAAAAGATTTCTTGATCACGCTTATTATGAAAACGTGCTTTATGACCATTAACATTGTTTTTATTAGCATATGCATTTCTACCATTTTGGACAGACAATGGGTATATAGGCGGTAAATCAGATATTGCATCCCAAACAGTTTTAATTTCTTTTTCTTTTACATTTGATAAATGATTAACATAAAAATTTAATAGTATTTTTTGATAATCTATTTTACATGAATCGCGCCTTATCCCCACAATTATAACTCTTCTCCTCTTTTGAGGTACCCCAAACTCTGATAAATCTAATAGAGCATAACTTCTTATATCATTAATTATTTCATAGCCAATTTCATCAAAATTTTTCTTTATTAAATCTACTATTTTTTCACCTGTTGGTATTGCTGATAATATACCTTCAACATTCTCAAAAACAATTATTTTCGGCCGAAAATAATCCACAATTTTTATATATGATTCAAATAAAAAATTCCGATAATCATATCTCATTCCATTCTTATCACTAATACGTCCTGCTAAAGAGTAGGCCTGACATGGCGGCCCCCCGGAAATTACATCAACTGTTTGTTCACCAACTAATTTAATAAGTCCAACACCATCTCCAAAATCACTATCATTTTTCCATCCATTCAATAACTCTTCTGTTCTTTGGATATCAAAATTTAATACCTTATCTGATGCATTAACATCACCATATTTCGATTCTAATCGTTTTATTAAAGTTCTTACTTGGGGATTTAACCATTCAACAGCAGCAAGCAGATTAAAATTACCTGTTTGCTCAAACCCATCTAATAATCCACCTGCACCTGAAAACAGTTCAATATTATTTAGCTTTTTCATCTAGGTTCTCCTTAAATACGTTTTCAACCGAATCCAAATGTTCTTTCATTTTTTCGCCAATTGCTTGAGCTAAAAGAGGAGGAACCGCATTACCGACTTGTCTATTTTGCTGAGTTTTAGTACCAAGAAATCTAAACGCATCAGGAAAAGACTGTAGCCTAGCATTCTCACGGACAGTAGGAACACGATTCCATCTATAATGAAAATGATTTCGATGACCAGTATCTATTGTTCTAGAAGGCTTTTTACTATGATATCGTGTCCATGCCTCATTAAACTTACGTGACTCCCCAACTCCTGGGGGTAAATCTTTATAATTTCCTCCTTCAGGAACTTGACTTATAACCCATTTTACTTCTTCTGTATGATTTGTAGCTACATGATTATAAATTACACTTGATCCTTTGCGCATCATTTTTTGATATTTACTTTTAGGTTGACATGAATATAACATCTCATCATTACCCAGTGTGTTTTCCAATGAAGGCAAATCAGATATTGCTTCACCCGTTCCAATATAATTTTCTGGACTCAAATAAGGTTTAGGAAATTTAAAATATTCATACCCTAAATTTTTTCTATATCCAACAAAAAACATTCTCTTTCTAAACTGAGGGACTCCGTAATCAGCAGCTAATAAAGGAGATTCAGTTACACTAACTGAATATCCAATATCTTCAAATGTATTTATTATTTGTTGTTTTACTCTTCCATTGTATAGAGTTGCCATTCCTGGGACATTTTCAATCAAAAAAGCTTTCGGCTGAAAATGTTTAACTGCGTGAACCACCGCAACATAAAGCTTATTTCTTGAATCATTTATATCTCGCGCCCCAGTTAAACTAAATCCTTGACAAGGGGGTCCAGCAATAATTACATCTATTATATTAGTCCCAATTTTCTCTTCTATTTCCCTAATCGCCTTTTTTTCATCAAATAAATCTTCTTTTAGTGCTTTTGCCCCTTTGATATTATATGCATATGTACGTAAAGCAGCTTCATCAAAATCAACTCCTGCCAATATCTTATATCCAGCTTGTACAAATCCCTGACTTAGTCCACCAGCGCCCGAAAATAAATCAATCACTGTATATTTTTTCATTTAAACCACCTTACATTTCATAATTTTTTTATTTAATATACAATAAGAACACCAAATAATCAGATTGACTAACTTAAAAATAAATCATTTCATTGTTCTATAATCACAAACTAAAAATAATTGTTATAACAATTATTTTTAGTTTGTGATTGATATATCTTAAATTTATAGAATTTCCAAGATATTTTATCACTTTATACAAACTTTGTAAATAATCATAAAATTTTTTTCTAACTTATGACCATTATTATAATGTTATTTCTTCAACTAATTCTTTCATCCTGTATTCAAAGCATTTTTTTAATTCACATTCCCATACAACAATGACTTTATAATCCATTTGCTCTAATTCCTTATAATGCTTTAAATCATTTTCAACATTCTTATTAATTTTCTTTAACCAATAATCTTGTCTTGTTTTAGGCAGTGTTGCATATTTACAGTTAAAATGGTGATGCCAAAAACAGCCGTTAATAAAAATAACAGTTCGATATTTAGAAAGTACTATATCTGGTGTTCCGGGTAATGTTTTATCATTTTTTCTATATCGAAAACCGTGATGATATAAATACTTTCTTACTTTTAACTCTATTGAAGTATCTTTACTTTTAATATGTGACATATTTCTTGAACGTTGTTCTTTTGTCATACAATCAGCCATAATTATCACCCGTTTCTTAATATATTTTAACATTAATACAGGTAAATCGCTAGTTATTGTCACTAAAATGCATTATACTATTGATATCAACAAGGAGCATATCATGGATACATTATTACAATCTAAAACTTTAATTGATAATAAAAATAAAACTAAATTACTAACTAATAACTATAAACAAGGTATTAAAATATCACATGAATTAATTAGTCAATTAAATTCCTGTGATACGTTTTATTTCTCTATTGCCTTTATTAATAAATCAGGTTTAGCAGTACTAAAACAGTCATTGATCAATTTAAAAGATAGAGGAATTAGAGGTAAAATAATAACTTCAACATACTTAGGTTTTAATCATCCTAATGTATTTAAAGAATTGTTGATGTTTGATAATATTGAAGTGCGCATATTCGAGGATGAAGAAATCGATTTCCATCCAAAAGGATATATTTTTAAGCATGATACTAACTTTGATATCATTGTTGGAAGCTCTAATCTAACCCAATCAGCATTATCAACTAACCAAGAGTGGAATATTAAGATTCAAGCTAATAAATGTGATGACATCGTTACACAAATAATAGGTGAATTTGATATGCAATGGCAACATTCTGTTCCTTTAACAAAATCATGGATTAGTGAATATGAAAAAATATATGTTCCTAAACCAGTTATACCAGTTATTAAACATAAAAATATTCATCCTAATTTAATGCAGCAAGAAGCCCTGGCTTCGTTAACAGCATTACGAAATAATCATAAAAATAAAGCTTTGTTGATTTCGGCAACAGGAACTGGTAAAACATATCTCAGTGCTTTTGATGTTAAAAATATTGATCCCAAAAGAATATTATTTGTTGTTCATCGCGAAAATATTGCTCGTGATGCTATGAACACCTTTAAAAACATAATCAAGAATCATACTTTTGGTATTTTTACTGGTAGTGATAAAGATATTAACAGTAATTATATCTTTTCAACTGTTCAAACAATTCATAAAAAAGAATATCGAGAAATGTTTAAGCCAGATACTTTTGATTACATCATTATTGATGAAGTTCACCGTGCTGGTGCTGAGTCATATCAAGAATTAATGAATTACTTTATACCTAGCTTTCTATTAGGAATGTCAGCAACCCCTGAAAGATCTGATAATTTTGATATATATAAAATGTTTGATTATAACATTGCTTATGAAATTCGGTTACAACAGGCAATGGAATATAATTTATTATGTCCTTTTCATTATTATGGTGTCTCTGATTTTATAGTTGATGGAAGAACTATTGATGATAAAACAAAATTTAATGACTTAATAACAGCTGAACGGATAAATCATATTATTAATAAAATAGAATTATATGGTCATTCAGGTAATCGAGTTAGAGGATTAATATTTTGCAGTCGTAAAACTGAAGCTGTTGAATTATCAATAGAATTTAATAAACGTGGTTATCGAACCTGTGCCTTAACCGGTGATGACAGTGAAATCAAACGTCAAAAAGCAATCGATAAATTAGAAAGCAATGATGGTGACAGTCTAGATTATATTTTTACAGTAGATATCTTTAATGAAGGAATCGATATTCCTAAGGTAAATCAAGTTATTATGTTACGCCCTACCCAATCAGCAATTGTCTTTGTCCAGCAATTAGGACGAGGATTACGTAAAAGTCCATCCAAAGAATATGTTGTAATTATTGATTTTATTGGTAATTATGAAAAGAACTTCTTAATCCCTATTGCTTTAAGTGGAAATTATACTTACAACAAAGATGCCTTAAGAAGATTTGTCAGTGAGGGCAGTTTATTAATGCCAGGAGCTTCCACAATCAATTTTGACTTAGTTTCTAAAAAGAAAATCTATGAATCAATTGATCGAGCTAAATTTAATGATACTAAAATCATTAAAGACAGTTATTTACATTTAAAACATAAATTAGGTAGAATTCCTAATTTAGCTGATTTTGATTTATATGATTCCATTGATGTATTAAGAATCTTTCAAAATAAAACTTTTGGTTCATACCATAAATTCTTAACAAAAAATGAAAAAGACTATAAGATTAAATTCACACCATTACAAGAAAAATATCTTGAATACATTTCCAGTAAATTTGCTGCTGGTAAACGAATTCATGAACTTTTAGCAATCAAACTATGTATTGAATATCAAGAAAATATTATTACACGATTAAAAGAACGATTATTAAATGAATATAAGATTAAATTTAAAGAAGTTAATTATCTTCCAATAATCAATCAATTAAAACAAGAATTTGCTACCGGTGGAGCTAAAACAACATTTCAAGATGCTATCTTTATAGATGATAATTTAAACACTCATCATCAATTAATTGAATTATTACAAGATAGTAATTTTAAAAAACAATTACTTGAATTAATCGAATTTGGAATTAATAGATATAAAACAAACTATACTAATACACATAAAGATACTGATCTATGTTTATATCAAAAATACACCTACGAGGATGTATGTAGATTATTAAACTGGGAAGTTAATGCCGTACCTTTAAATATTGGCGGTTATAAATATGATCAAAGAACTAATACTATGCCTGTTTTTATTAATCATGATCATGATGCTAATCAAGGTGGAAAATATTTACATCGTTTTGTTGATGCAAGTACTCTTATTTGTTTTTCGAAACCTAATCGTAGTATTGATTCCGATGAAATCCAAAGAATTTATGACGAGGCAAATAATCATCTTCAAATTCATTTATTTGTAAGAAAGAATAAAAATGACACTACTTCTAAAGAATTTTATTATATGGGTCAAATGCACGCAATTAATGAACCATTCAAGGTACAATTACCTGATAACAAAAATTCAGCAATTCAATTTACTTATAGACTAGAAAATGAAATAAGAAAAGAATTATTTGACTATATCATTCAAAAATATTGATTATATGAGGTGACATATGCGAAAGGAAACAGAGATTATTTTAAAGGATAACTTTAATTACCAAGAGATTATCTTATTAAATGAATTAGCTAATATTTATAGATCAAAAATAAGGAACACGATTTATCATGAAAAAATATGGAAATATGATCAATCACTAAAAGGGCTAGGTGGTTATGCCTGCCCTTTAAACGTAATAGTTAATCCCTTTAATCAATTTAATGAATATAGAAATGTATTTAGAAGCTTACAATACGCAAGAAGCGACATGTATATTGGCTCTAGAGCTCGATTTGTGATAACTGATTCGGGACTACATATTGAATCTCTAATAAAGATATTAGTCTCTAAAAATTCTAAACTAAAGTTTATAAAAAATACACGAATGTTAGGTAAAAATATTAGCTTTCTTTCAGACAAAAACATCTTAGAGTATAAACTATGCTATAAAATTAAGCATCTAACCAATTTATATAATCTAGCTAAACATGATACAGATCATAAAAATAATATTACCTTTGATTATGATGATGGTATTATATTTTATTTTGCATGTAGAAAAATTGGCAATGAGCTACTAAAAATCCTTGACCACCATACATATAATAAATCCTATAAAATTTCTTTTAAATAATTATAAGTTTAAATAAAATAAACACTATTTTAAGGTTAATGCTGCATAGCTTATAAATAAAGCAGCAGTAGAAACTAATACTGATAAAAATGTGTAATACAACTGTCTTTCATAATTGCTTCTAGGAAAATGCAATGAAATTTCAGGTAAAATATTTATTATTTTATTTCCAATTTTCTTAAATATTAGTTTCATAATACCAACTGAAATTAAAAAAGAAACAAATAAAATAACATTTTCTATAATTTTTTTCAAATTTATTACTGTATTTTTACCTAGGAAATAATTAACCATAAATATTATAAATTGCTCTAATAAAGAATTAAAAAAACTCATTAAGCTTACTAACAAAACAATTATAAATACAAATAAAACAACAATCCAACTAATATTTGAAAATGAATTATCAAACAGTTTAAAATTTTTAGAAATATCTATTTTTCTATTAATATCTAACATAACAACTTTTAAAAATCTTCTCTCTGTTTTATTTGTCACATGTGTTTTTAAAACCTCAAAATATTCTTCAAGGATATTATATAAAACTAACTTATCATCTTCTATATCCTCAAAAGATATATAAGTTGTATTACTCATCTGATTAAAATAATTATTAAAATCATTTTTTATTTCTAGAAGCTGTTCTTTAAACTCTAAAGCATTTGAAAATATTCTTTTATTCAAATTATATTCTATTTCTAACTTGTTAATTAGATCATTTTGTATATTAACATCACAATCATCATCGCAGCATTTTATCATAAAATCATGAAAATCAAAAAAATAGTCTCTTAATTTTTTTAATTTGGGGAATTGTCCAATATATTTTTTATAGATTTGCTGCATGTTGATATCTTCAGCTATAATAGAATTTACTTTTGATTCTTGTCTTCTTCTTTTTCTATCCATTTAGTCGTAATATCCTTCATAATTTTCTTCACAAATATTTTTTAACAATCCCAGTAATATCTTTACCATATTTCTCCTACCTTCTCTTAAAAATAAGTCATCTATATACACTATTTTACTAAATTACGGAGCTTTTTGTAAACATAATATACATTAAAAAAGTTCGCTAATATAACGAACTTTTTTATTTTTATAAAGACATTCCCGCATAGAATCCATCACGTATAGCATTAGCGACCTTACCAATCTTTTCACTATCTCCAACAATTCTTGTTTTAGTTGGATAAATATTTCTAATTTCTTCAGCTAATTTTCGATTTGGTTTCATTCCAAATGCTCTAATAATCGTATCCGCTTTACAAACAACTTCTTGTCCATCTTTTTGATAAGTAATGCCATCATTATTAAACTCAACAACTTTAGCACCGGTAATCACATTAATTTTATATTCATCAATCTTTGCAAAAATTGAAGCCTGGTTAATAAATAATACATCTTTAGCAATACTATCAGCCATCTCAATTATTGTAACATTTTTACCATGTTCACTAGCAAGTTCAATGGCACTATCAATACCTGACAATCCCCCACCACACATAATGACATTTTCACCTTTAATCATACCTTTGTGCATATGTGCGTCAATTACACTAATTACATTCTCATTATTGATACCATTTATTGGAGGTATAATTTCATCTGCTCCACAGGCCACAATAATTTGATCTGCATTTTTTAAAATTTGATCATCTGCTTTTACTTCATAATTAAAGTGTATTATTACATCCAATTTATTTAATTGTACTTCAAACCATTTAACTAATTTCTTTAATTGATCCTTAAATTTTGGTGTCGCAGCAACACTTAATTGTCCACCAATCATATTAGTCTTTTCATAAATTTCCACATTATGTCCTTCAGCAGCAGCTACTCTAGCAGCTTCTAATCCAGCAGGTCCTGCACCAATCACAACAATATTTTTTACTTGACTACATGGCTTAATTGCAAAACGTTCTTCTTCACATGCTTGAGGATTTACTGCACAACTCAACTTAGTAAGACGTCCGACAATTCTCCCTACACATTCTTCATTGCAGCGAATACATGGGCGAACATCCTCTTCATGATCGCTCATCAATTTATTTACTGTATCTGGATCCGCAATAAATTGACGACCAAACATAACAAAATCAGCATCTTTAGATTCAATTAATCGAAGTGCTGATTCAGGTGTATGATTTCCAGCATTCATGATCGGAATATTTACATGTTTGCGCGCTTCTTTGCATACATAATCCATACAAGCATCACCTAAATATGCAGTTGGGAAAATATAATCAATCCGTTCATAACATCCTGCGTCAATATCTAAAGCATCTACCCCAGCATTTTCTAAAATCTCAATTAATTCCATACTTTCATCCAAGGTTCTACCCTCTGCAAATAGATGATCTAAAGCAATTCTAAATATAACTGGTAAATCAACTGCCTGTTTTATAGATTGCACAATTTCTGTAGCAAAACGCATTCTATTTTCAGCACTACCACCATATTCATCAGTTCGCTTATTCCATACAGGCGACATGAATTGATCAACCAAATAGCCCGCATGTCCATGAATTTCTATTGCATCAAAACCAGCGTTTTTAGCAATTATTGCGCTATTAGCAAACTCTGTCATAATTTTTTTAATATCTTCTTTACTCAATGGACGACACTTCATTTCAGGATTAAATGTTGATGGTGTATCACTTGAAGAGAATGGTGGTTCTCCATACATGTTAGGAAAAGCATTTCTTCCAGTTCCACAACTAATTTGACAACAAATTTTTGCCCCCCAACGATGTGTCGCTTCAACTACAGTTGTCAATTGAGGAATAACGTAACTATTTTGTAAGACTCCTTCTAATGATCCTTGTGCTAAATCAGGATTTAAAAATTGACATCCCATAATGATCAATCCAACCCCACCTTTAGCTCGCGCTTCAAAATAATCAATTTCATCATTAGCAATACATCCATCAATATGTGAAGAATTAGTTCCCATTGGTGCCATAACAAAACGATTTTTCACTTCCATATTACCTATTTTAAAAGGTGTAAATAATGCATCGTATTTCATATAAATTACCTCCGTCGATATTTAAATTTTATCTTTCTTGTTAAAAAAATACCATGGGCAAAAATACAAATATTTAATTACTGGTTGTGCAAATTGCACAACTACATTTATAATATAAAGGAGGTGAGCTTATGAAAGATATGTATGAATTTCTATTCAATGGATTAATAAATCATAATCTGCATCAGTTTATGAAACAATTATACGAATATTTCCATCATCCAATGGTCTTATGTGATGTGAATTATGTAGTTTTGGCACAACATCCAAATCAACAAATTGGAGATATGCTCTTTGATCACATGCAAGAACATCAAAAAGTAGCAGTTGAGATGCTCCCATTTATCCAATTAGGTAATTATCAAAAAGATTTGGATCAAAATAATAATGTTATCTATGTCGATTACGGAGTTGGGCAGACAATTCCACGAATTATTGCAGCAATAACAGACAATGATAATATTATTGGTTACTTATGCATTTTATTTGCAGATGGCAAGCCATCATCTGAAATATTCAGTTTTATCAGTAAATTAGCTAAAACTATCGCATCTATTATTTGTCACAGCAAAACCGGCTATAATTATAATCGTTACGAATATTTTGCAATAATGAATTACTTATTCTCAAATGACAATATAAATAAACATGATTTAGAAAAATTATTACCTGCACAACCCAATAATTTTAGCAGAGATTACTGTATTATTACTACAAAGGTAGGCTTAAAAAGCAATGAGATAGTGTATTTAAATCAACTTCATCAGCATATTATTACTTTACCAAATACATATTCTTATCTCCAAGATAACTGCTTATATATTTTAATTACCGGGCTTAATAGAGCAACAAAAAACAATATTATTAATAAAGTAAAAAGTTTAATAACTGCTGTAAATATTTATAAATTAAAGTTTGGTATTAGTTATATTTTCGATAATCTGTTAGATATTAATATTTATAAACAACAAGCACTGAAAGCTTACGATTTAAGTAAACAGCAATTTACTTTTTTTGAAGATATTGCTTTAGAATCATTTTTTACTACTAGTTCATACAAGATATATCTCCATCCACTTATTACAAAACTAAAACAAATTGATGAATCAACTAAGAATGATTATTATCATACTTTAAAATCGTATATTTGTAATTTTGGTGACTCTCATAAAACAATTGAACAATTGGCTATCCACCGCAATACACTACTTTATCGTTTAGAAAAGATCAAGGAACTTACCAATGTTGATTTACATGATGAGAAATTATGCACATTGCTGCTAATCAGTTTTTTTCTTGCTGAAAACAATTAAATCATTATCAGCATAAAGTTTGTTAATTTATTTCAATATTTTGGTATAATAACAATTGAGCTGCTCTATTAAATAAGCCCAAATATGATAGTCGTATATAGAAGTAGATTAGCTAAGATGATTATAGAATCAAATTTTTCTTTATCGACAAAAGTCTTAACAGTTAAGATAAGATTATCACATCTATCAGGATTGTTAGGGAAGTTATATTAAAAATGTCCTGATTAAAGTTCATTGCATAAACTTGATTGTTTTGAGTTGATTCATCAATATCTACATAGAGTGTATTCATAAAATCAGCACCTTTCAATTGAAATATAACTAAAAATAAATACTTGACTAACCTCTGTTCTTTAGATATGTCATAATCTCGCCATAAGAATAAAACAATATTAATCAAGGCTACGCATCAAAATATATTGAATAAACAATATTCGATGAGGTAATTCATTCTAAAATTGAAAGACAGACTCATTAAGTAGAATGCAGCAAGGTGAAAAAGAATATTATTACTTAGGAAAATCCAATATGAAATTAAGATTGTAAAGGTGCTGTAATCTTTACAAAATATATTATACGAGGTGATAGAAAATGAAAGAATGGGATTTATCGAAATTATATCAATCATTTGATGATTCTAGTTTTACTACTGATTTTAATCAAATCATTAAATTACAAAAACAAATAAATACATATCGTAATAACAATGATGAAAAATCATTAGAAAATTATTTAGTCGATTTAATAAAATTAAATCAACTAATTGAAAAAGTAGCTAATTATATTAGTTTAACTTTATCAGTCGATACAACAAATAGCATTGCTTTAAAATATAGCGATCAGCTAGATAACCTTTTAGCTTCTTTTGTTGAAGATGAAGTCTTAAATCAACAATGGATCAGTACTTTTAAGCTTGATTCATTAAAATCAAACTTAATCAAGGAACATCTATTTATTTTAAAAGAAATTCAGCAAAATCAAAAATACACTTTAGATAAAAAGAGTGAGAGCATCATTGCACACATGCAAAATACTGGTAGTAATGCTTTTAGCAAACTAAAAGATCAATTAATTTCATCAATTGAAGTAACTATCGAGGACCAAACCTACCCTCTAACTTCGGTTTTAAATATGGCCTATGATAAGGATCGCGAAATACGTAAAAAAGCTTACCAAGCAGAAATAAACAGTTATCAAGATAAAGAACAGGCTATTGCTGCTTGTTTAAACGGAATCAAAGGAGAAGTACTCTATACTACTAAATTAAGAGGGTATGAAAATGAACTAGAAAGAACCCTTATCAATGCACGAATGTCAAAAGAAACATTAGATGTTTTATTAACTGTGATGCAAGAAAACCTTAGTGTCTTTAGGGATTATCTAAAAACTAAAGCTACTGCCCTTGGATATCAAAACGGATTACCTTGGTTTGAGCTTTATGCCCCTGTTATCGAAGATCATGACAGTCATCCATACGAAAAAAGCTGCCAATTTATTATTAATCAATTTAGTACCTTTTCTGAACATTTAGGTACTTTTGCGAAAAAAGCAATTGAAAATAATTGGATTGATGTTTATCCCCAAAGCGGTAAAGTTGGCGGAGCCTTTTGTTGCAATCTTCATAGTATCAAGGAAAGTCGTTTTTTATTAAATTATGGTGACAGCTTTTCTGATGCAATTACGATGGCTCACGAGCTAGGTCATGGCTTCCATGGTGAATGTTTAAATGATGAATCTATTTTAAATAGTGACTATCCTATGCCAATTGCGGAGACTGCTTCAACTTTTTGCGAAACAATTGTAACTAAAGCTGCTTTAAAAAAAGCTAATGATCAGACGAAACTAAGCTTATTAGAAGATGAATTATCAGGAGCTACCCAAGTAATCGTCGATATCTACTCTAGATACTTATTTGAAAGTCGTTTTTTTGAAAAAAGAGAAACTGGTGCTTTGTCAGTAGAAGAGATCAAAGAACTAATGATTCAGGCTCAAAAAGATGCTTATGGAGATGGTTTAGATCATCAATACCTTCATCCATATATGTGGACCTGGAAACCACACTATTATTATGCAGATTGTTCTTTTTATAATTTTCCTTATGCTTTCGGTCTTCTTTTAGCTAAAGGATTATACACTATTTACCAAAAAGAAGGTTCAAAATTTAGCAATACTTATGAAAAATTATTATCCTTAACAGGGAAAATGTCATTAGAAGATGTTTGTTCAAGTGTTAATATTAATTTAAAAGATAAGTCATTCTGGCAAGCATCAATCAATACTTTTAAAGAAGATCTCACCTTATATAAACAATTATTAAATAAAGATGTTATATCACAATAAAGAGATATAACATCTTTTTACTTTATAAAGTATCTAATAAAAACAATTAACTTATCAAATCAATTACTTTATATTATAAAAGTTTATTGTTTAGAAGCTTTTATTTTAAGCTTTTTTGAATTTCGTGATTAAATTCACTTTTCCAATCCGTTGGATAAGTTCTTGTATTTTTTAAAAGCTCTTCTACAAAATCAGCAACATCATCTCCAGTTATTTCTAAAACTGATCTTCGTACTGCTGCCCTTCTTCAAATAATTCAAGTAACCCCATTGAATTTCAAGCATATCATATCCTGACCCGGATACAAACTGCCACATATATGCTTGAATTTTTTTTAAAACACACTGCTAATCAGCCGGTAATTGCTCTACCCTTTTCATATGCGTTCGATATTCCTTTTTACTTTTTATCATTATTTTAATATTAAAATAATCATCAAAAAATTTATTCATTTTTACCACTCTCCTTTAATTCATTAAGTTTATCAGTCATAAATTCCCATTTTGTCCAAAAGAGTCGTAATTTTTCACGTCCACTTTCATTTAAAGAATAAAATTTTCTTGGAGGTCCCATTTTAGACAACTTTTTTTGAATCTTAACTAATCCACTCTTTTCAAGCCTAACTAATATAGTATAAACTGTTCCTTCCACAACCTCTGTAAATCCTAACTGATTGAGTCGTCTTGTAATCTCATATCCATATGTTTCTTCTTGATTAATTATTTCTAAAACACAGCCTTCTAATATTCCTTTTAATATCTCTGTTATATCCTTCAAGTCAACTACTCCTCCCTACTTATAAGTCCATGTATTCAGTAATGCCAAGTACTGCTATATAATAAATAGTAGTATGTCTATCAATATAAATTAGTGAGTATAGCATCTAAAAATAATCTTTTTAGTATTATAAAATTAGCTTCTTTTATAAGTAAAGAAGCATCTATCACTATATCTTGCCATTATCATGATATAATATATTTATCAAAATAAAGGAGCTGAAATTATGAATGCTAAAGATATCTTAACTCATTATCAAAATTTTGCAGTAATCGGTGTAACGACAAATCCTGATAAATTTGGCTACAAGATTTATCAACGTTTAAATGAAATAGAAAAAACTGTGTATGGGGTTTCACCTATTTATAAAGAAATTGATGGAAAGTCAACTTTTCCCAATCTAACTGCCATTAAAAATAAAATTGACGTTGCTGTGTTTGTTGTTAGTCCAAAATTTGGAATAGATTATATTAAAGAATGTAACCAGCTTAATATCAAACATATCTGGTTACAGCCAGGTACTTATAATGATGATTTGATTTCTTTGATTAATGAAAATAATCTTAATTATTATCAAAATTGTGTTTTAATAGAAAGTCAAGATTTATAAAATCAGTTTTAAACTGATTTTTTGTTTAACTTAATATTAATTTCATTTGCAATGGCTATAATATTAATAGGAGGTTTATATGAAAAAAATATATTATAATGGTGATATTCTAACGATGGAAAATAGTGATTATGAAGCTATTTATGTAGAAGATGGTGTGATTAAAAAATGTGGTAATTATTCTGAAATAAAAAATCTAGTCTGTGCTGATACTGAGTTCATTGATTTACAAGGAAAATGTTTAATGCCCTCTTTTATTGATAGTCATAGTCATGTTGTTTCTTTAGCAAGTACACTTAAACTTGTTGATTTAAGTAAAGCAACAAGTATTGCTCAAATTATTCAATGTTTTAAAAATTATATTGAAGAAAATAATCCTACTTCAGAAGAAATGTTAATAGGTTTTGGCTATGATCATAATTTTCTCAAAGAACAATGCCATCCTACTGCAAGTGATTTAGATAAAATTTCTACCACTAATCCAATTATGATGGCTCATGCATCAGGTCATATGGGTGTAGTCAATACTAAAACAATGCAGCTACTAGGACTAACTGATCAAATTAACGATCCTGTCGGTGGTAAATACGGACGTGATGAGGATGGTCATTTAAATGGTTATCTTGAGGAACAAGCTTTTATTACGATTGCAAGCCAAGGAAGCAAGGAAAATAAAAATTTAAAAACACAAATCCTTGATGCCTTAAAAATCTATGCTAGCTATGGAATCACAACTGTGCAAGAGGGATATATGAAACAGCATGAATTTGATTTATTGAACTCTTTGGCGACAGAAAATAAATTATTTCTCGATGTTGTAGGTTATGTTGATATTAAAAATAATTATTCTTTATATCGGGATAATCAACAATATCATCATTACTTAAATCATTTTAAACTAGGCGGTTATAAGTTATTTCTAGATGGTTCTCCACAAGGAAAAACCGCCTGGTTATCTAAGCCATATGAAAATAGTGGTGACTATTGTGGATATCCGATCTACTTAGATTCAGATGTTAAAAAATTCGTAGATATGGCTATTAATGATAAAGCGCAACTACTAACTCATTGTAACGGTGATGCTGCTTCCAATCAACTACTTGGTGCCTTTAATGATCAGTACACACCTCTACGCCCTGTAATGATTCATAGTCAAACCTTAAGACCAGATCAACTACCGCGGCTAAAAAGCATTGGAATGATTCCTAGTTTCTTCATTGCTCATATCTATTATTGGGGTGATATTCACCGCCGTAATCTTGGACAACGTGCTGAATCTATTTCTTGTGTTCATAGTGCTTTAAAATTAGATTTACCTTATACCTTCCATCAAGATACCCCTGTTATTGAGCCAAACATGTTAGAAACGATTTGGTGTGCTGTAAAACGCCAAACCAAAAACGGGGTTACTTTGGGGACAGATGAACAAATATCTGTCTACAATGCATTAAAAGGAGTAACAATTAATGCCGCTTATCAATATTTTGAAGAACACTTGAAAGGGTCTATTAAAGAAGGAAAAAAAGCTGATCTTTTAATCCTTGATCGTAATCCTTGCAAAGTTGCAATCGAGGAAATTCGTCAGATTAAGATCATTGAGACAATTAAAGATGGTATTACAATATATAAAAAAGATATCTAAACGTAGATATCTTTTTTAATACCGAAATTACGAATGCCCTTTATGACCAAATAAGGCCATAATAATTGCAATTATTCGTGCCATATTTTATCCCTTCTTTACTTATTTATATTTATATCATAACACTATTGATCTAATTTAACTCAGCATTAACAAAATCATAACAAAAACATCCTATTTAGTGCCATTTAATTGACTTTTATAGACAAATTTTATTATAATGAAAAGGCATGAAAATTTAATAATAGGAGATAAAAATGGAAACAAAACACAAGCGAAGTAGCTTTTCTGGTCGCCTGGGCTATGTTATGGCAGTAGCTGGTTCTGCTGTCGGGCTCGGGAATATTTGGCGTTTCCCTTATTTAGCAGCTAAATATGGTGGAGGTACTTTTTTATTCACATATTTTATTTTAGCGATTACCTTTGGTTTTGCTTTGCTAATTAGTGAAACTGCCTTGGGAAGAAAAACAAAAAAGAGCCCGATTGCAGCCTATAAACAATTGGGTGCAAAAAAACTTCAATTTGGTGGTTGGCTAAATGCCATCGTGCCAATGCTCATCGTACCTTACTACTGTGTTGTTGGGGGATGGGTTTGTAAATATTTATTTGAATTTATTACAAACAATTCTGCCAGCTTAGTTAGTGATACCTATTTTACTGGTTTTTCATCTTCAACACTACAGCCTGTCATCTGGTTACTTGTCTTTGCTGGAATGGTATTTGGCGTAGTTATGCTAGGTGTTGAAAAAGGAATTGAAAAATGCAGTAAAGTATTAATGCCTGCTTTAGTTGCAATGGCTCTATTCATTGCTTTATATGCATTATTTACACCTGGTGCTATTGAAGGGGTTAAATACTATTTAATTCCTGACTTCTCGCGTTTTTCAATCATGACAGTAGTAGCGGCTATGGGACAAATGTTCTATTCGTTGTCTATCGGGATGGGAATTTTATTTACATATGGTTCATATATGAAACGTGAAATTGATATGGAACAATCAATTACTCAAGTAGAGATAATGGATACATTAATTGCCTTTCTAGCAGGTTTAATGATTATCCCCGCAGTATTTGCTTTTTCTGGTGGAAATCCAGATACACTAAACGCCGGTCCTTCCTTAATGTTTATTACAATGCCAAAAGTATTTGCCAGTATGTCATTTGGTAACATTATTGGATTAGTATTCTTTTTATTAGTACTGTTTGCAGCATTAACTTCAGCAATTTCATTAATGGAATGTTGTGTTTCAATTATTCAAGATCGATATGATTTTTCAAGAAAAAAATGCTGTGTTCTTATTTTTGGAGGAATTGCTTTATTAGGTATTCCATGTTCACTTGGATTTGGTGTTTTAGATTTCATTACACCGCTTGGTTTAAGTATTCTTGATTTCTTTGATTTTATGACAAACTCAATCATGATGCCAATTTCTGCAGCTTGTACATGTCTACTTATCATCAAAGTAACCGGTTTTAAAACAGTTACTGACGAAGTTGAATACAGTTCTAAATTCAAGCGTAAAAAAGCTTATCTATTTTGTATGAAATATGTTGTTGTCCCTGGCCTATTAATAATATTAATTAGTTCAGTCTTATCAACAATGGGGATTATTTCAATTTAAAAAAACAAGTAATGAAATAAATCATTACTTGTTTTTTATTTTATTGTACGCTACACATGCAAAGAAAAATACGGTTATTCCTAAAAGAGTAAGAAATGATAATAATGTAACTGGTGCCATTGACACAATCTCCTTTAACATATCTTATAAATCTATTTCTAATCCAACGGGGCAATGATCACTGCCCAAAATATCAGTACAAATAAACGCTTCTTTTATCCCTTCTTTTAAACAATCTGAAACAATAAAATAATCAATCCGCCATCCAGCATTATTCTTACGGGCATTAAATCGATATGACCACCAAGAATAAACACCTTCTTGATCAGGATATAAATATCGATACGTATCTATAAAACCATTTTCTAATAAATTTGTCATCTTAGCTCTCTCTTCATCAGAAAAACCTGCATTTTTACGATTCGTTTTAGGATTCTTTAAATCAATTTCTTGATGGGCTACATTTAAATCACCACATAAAATAACCGGTTTACTCTTCTCCAAAGACTTCAAGTATGCAAGAAAATCTTCTTCCCAATGCATCCGATAGTCCAATCGTTTCAATTCATTTTGGCTATTAGGAGTATAACAATTGACTAAATAAAATTTTTCATACTCAAGCGTAACAACGCGGCCTTCATGGTCATGTTCTTCGATACCAATTCCATAACTATAATTTAATGGTTTTTCTTTAGAAAACACTAAAGTTCCACTATAACCCTTTTTTTCAGCACTATTCATATAAGTATAATATCCATGCTTTTCTAATTCAATTTGACCTTCTTGCATCTTTGTTTCTTGGACACAAAAAATATCTGCTTTACTTTCTTTTAAAACATCATAGAACCCTTTTGTAATACAGGCTCTAATTCCATTAACATTCCATGATACTAATTTCATTCTCTTACCTCACTCTATTATTATACATGAAAGCGCTTTTCTATAGAAGTGTTTTTTTCTATATTAGAAAAAAATTTATCATTCTTTATCACTTCTTAAGATTTTTAATATTTTTCGATAATCTGTCTATACTAATATAGGTGATAAAATTGAAAAAATACAAATATATTATATTAAATCTATCAATCTCTCTGGGAATCGGTGCTTTAAGTGCAATTTTTACAATGAATGCAATGGATGTATACCAAACAGTTAACCTTCCTAAGTGCTCTCCGCCTGGATATCTATTCCCAATCGTTTGGACATTTCTTTATATTTTAATCGGTTTAGCAAGTTATCTAATTCATCGAAGTAATAGTAAAAATAAAGAAACTGCTCTTATTATTTATTATTTTCAACTACTGATTAATTTTGCATGGCCTATCGCTTTTTTTAATTACCAAAGTTTTTTATTAGCACTAGCAATATTGATTACACTATGTATTCTAGTTGCTATTCTTATCAAATTATTTTATCAAATCCGTCCTTTAGCAGCTTTTTTATTACTTCCTTACATGGGTTGGATACTTTTTGCCTTATATTTAAATTTTTGGATTTTTGTAAATAATTAAAGTCTTGAATATTATATTAGAAATAGTTGCCGAGAAACTAAGTTTATTTTTTTAAAGTAAGTTTCCATTGACAATTACCTTGCTTTGTCAAATTGAACACTTGATATAATTGAATAGCTATTAGGAAAAAATAATATTATTCTCTAATATCAAATGATTAATAAAATAAGAAATATAGTAATTATAAATGTTACTACTTTTGGTAAATTAATAAACAAGATTACTTAGATAGTAAAAAATCAAAATAGTTGATTACATTTTTATACTAACGAAACACAGGTTTAATTGCAACGATTGACCTTGCCACTCAAATTGCTTTATTACCGAGCTGATTGAATCAATTCAAAACTAGAAAGTATTGAAAAATAATCTTAGCCAGCAAGGGGCTAACCCACATATATTATTAATAAAACTTTAAATTAAATCATATTTATTAAATAATAAAAGATACTTGACAAACTATTACTTAAAATAGTTCACAAGTATCTTTCCACTATATTAAAGCAAAATATACTACGAAGATTAAAATTAAAGCCCAAACAATCGGTTTGATTTCTTTAGATCTACCAGCAATTACACTAGTAATACCATAAACAATAAAACCAAATGCAATCCCATCTGAAATTGAATAAGTTAAAATCATCATGATCACTGTGATGAAACCAGATGCAGCGAAAACGATATCATCCCAATCAATTCCACCTAATTGAGTTGCCATGGAAATTCCAACTGCCACTAAAGCAGGAGCAGTAACCGCACTAGTTACAACACTAAGTACTGGAGCAAATAAAATTGATAAGAAGAATAATATTGCTGTAGTACAAGCAGTTAATCCTGTTCTTCCTCCAGCTTCAACCCCAGCTGTTGATTCAACAAAAGAAGTAACAGTAGAGGTTCCTAGAATTCCTCCAATAACTGTTCCTGTAGAATCAGCAACTAATGCTTGTTCAATATTATCTAACTCACCATTTTCATCAACTAAATTAGTTTTGTTCGCAACTGAAATTAATGTTCCTGCAGTATCAAAAAAATCAACAAATAACAATGAAAATAATGCTACAATACAATCCGGATGGCTAAATAACTCACCAAAACCATTCATAAATATACCAAACCCACTAGTATCTAAATCAATTGAAACAATTTTTGAAGGCATTGCCGGCATTCCCTCGATACCACATAAACCAGCTACAATTCCAACAATTGCGGTAATCACCAATCCATAAAATACTGCTGCTGGTGTCTTACGAGCCATTAAGATAATTGTTATTAAGACCCCAAATACTGCTAATAATACAACTGGATCAGTCAACTTCCCTAACGCCACAAATGTTGATTCGCTTCCAATAATGATTCCAGCATTTTTTAGTCCAATAAAGGCGATAAAAAATCCAATTCCAGCTCCAATCGCAAGCTTTAATTGTTGAGGAATTGCATTAATAATTGCTTTGCGCACCCCAGTAACTGAAATTAACAAGAAAATTATTCCTGATACTACAACCGCTGCCAATGCTGCTGCAGGACTATACCCCATTGAAAAAACAAGGGTATATGTAAATAATGCATTAACTCCCATCCCCGGTGCTAAAGCAACTGGATAGTTGGCTAATAACCCCATGATCAAAGTTGCGATCCCTGAAGATAGTGCCGTTGCTAAGAAAACGCCATCATAAGACAGCCCAGTCTCACTTAACATGTTCGGGTTAACAGCTAAAATATAAGCCATTGCTAAAAACGTAGTAATTCCAGCAATAACCTCTGTTTTGACCGTTGTTCCCTTTTCTTTTAATTTAAAAATCTTTTCAAGCATTGTCTTTCTCCTTTTTAAAAATACCTTTTTATTATATCTAAAATACCAGTCTTTTCAAGGAAAAAGCGCTAATATATGACAATTATGAAATATTTACATAAAATAATATTTCTTCCAAGGCTCTTGTTTTTAAACGATAATAAGTTGCTCGACTATAAAATTCAAGCCACCACTCATGATTCTTCTGTAAAACAAATTCATTTGTAATAATTAATTGACTCTCAGGACTTAATGCTTGAATCACAATTTCAAATGCTGCCACCACTCGCTCCAATTCATCTCTATCATCAATTCGTTGATTTAAGCGTTCAGCAATTGAAGCATTATATCCACTTTTCTTTTCATGAAGCATCCCGATATTTAACTGCGGATAGAAATTAGTATTTTCTAAACAATACAATTTCAATTTAGCTCGGTGAAACTGCTTAAACAGCTCCACTACTGCTTCTTGTTTTTGTTTAAATGTCAGTTTATTTGTTTTTCTCATAAAAAAATCCTCCTATTATCATATACAACTCAAATAGGAGAATTACTTTTTTTAAATTACAAAATTTTCTATAATTTCAATAATCTTTTCTTCTTCAAGACCGCAACTTACCAAATACTCTTTAGCACTTCCATAATGTTCTCTCAAATAGTCCAAAAATTTCATCATCATTTGTGGAGCAGATTCTAAAAATGCGCGATTAGCATCATCAACCAAACGTTCCAATTCAGAAATTATTTTAAGATTATTTTCATATGATTCTGAATAATCTTTAACAATATCATAATCATGACAACCTGCTAAATCTAACAATAATGCCGCAATCACCCCAGTACGATCTTTTCCAGCTGAACAATTAAACATAATTGCATCGTATGGATGATCATAAAACAATTCAAAAACTTCTTTAAACTGCTGTTTATTTGCCTCTAGCATAAAAATATAAAAACCAGCTAAATCTTGATAATTTGTTACTTCACTAGGGAGAACATTTAAATCTTTAGACTGCATTAAATTGACATTATAGTATTCAATATCACGATAACCTGTTAATTGACTTGGTAACTGTTCGACTTCAAAGTCACTTCGTAAATCTACTTGCATTCTAATTCCATAATCATAAAGATATTCTTTCTCATCATCTGATAACTTACTTGGATTGGTTGAACGAATAAATTTATGACTTTTTGTATAAAAACCAGTTTGAGTTTCATAGCCACCCAAATCACGAACATTAGTCATACTTTTTACATCTAACATTCTTTCTTCACGACTTAATTGCATCATTTTATAATTACCTCACTGTTATAAATTCTATCATAATTATAATCTTGATACAATTTATTATTCTTCAAACGGCCGAACTCTTAACTCTACTCCAAGACCATCGGCAATTTTTTGACACAATTTAATTTTTTCCACCCCGATTATATCTACAACTGTCAAAACAACACTTGGTACATATTTTTTACACGCTTTTGTGAATTGGAGCATGTAGTTAAATGAATCAACTCCATAACAGGCTCTTGTTAATTCATAATATTCTTCCTTAGTTGGAGCATTTAAACTTATAGATACTGTATCGATTACTCCCTTAAAATCAGGCGCAATATCACGCCCTAACGTAATTGATGATAAGCCATTTGTATTGATTCTAATCGATAAATCTGACCTTTTCTCTTTAATATATTTTGCAACTTTCATTAAATCATCGTGGCGAGTTAACGGTTCACCAAAACCACAAAATACTACTTCTTTAAATGCTGTTAAATCATATTTTTCAAATTCCGCAATAATCATCTCTACAGTCGGCTCCCTTTTTAACCATAGAGAATTTGATTCAAGCATTTCTTTTGTATTACGTAAACAAAAAGTACATGCACAACTACATCTGTTTGTGCTGTTAACATAACAAGTTATTCCCTTATACGTATCTAGATCTTTTAAATCAATATATCCATTACCATGTAGCGTATATAAAATCACCATTTTCTTTCCTCCTAAAGTTCTTTTAAGAAAGGCTCAAAGCATAGTCCCAAATGATTATGAGCTCCAACTGCTTGACTATACTCAATACACCTAGATGCAAAATTTGCAGCTTTTTCAACACATTGATAGAAATTCAAACCATTTAAATAACTTCCCGCAATAACACCGCTGATAACATCACCAGTCCCGCTTCGATCATCGCCTATTCGCTTTACTTTGATAATGGCAGGTTCCTTCCCTTGTTCATATGCAAAGTTAATAATTTCGTCACCAATACTAATCCCTGTTACAACGACCATTTGTGGGCCCAAATTTGACAATTGGCGACACATTTCAATCAGCTCATCCCGATTAATTATATCATGCGGATATGGTACCTCTAAAAGTGCGCATAATTCAGTTAAATTGGGTGTCATAATTGTCGCATATGGTATTAGTTGACGCATTTTATCTTGCATTGCAGTAGTGTAAGTCGGATAAAGTTTCCCATGATCACCCATTACCGGATCTACTAATACAAATGTATGTTTTTTCTTAAAAGTTTTTATAAAATCAATGACAATATCGATTTGTCTTTCTGAACCAAGAAATCCTGTAGCAATTCCATCAAAACTAACCTTCATTTTTTTATATGTTTCAATATAATCATTCATTCGATCCGTATAATCATCGAAATAATATTCTGGATGCATTGTGTTTACTGATAGGATTGCAGTTGGAACAAAAACACATTCAATTCCCATTGCTGAAATTATCGGCAGCTGCGCTGCAATCGAACATCTACTATATCCTGTTACATCATTTATTAAAGCAATTCTTTTCATCTCATTTTATCCCCTTATCATTGTCATTCATTTTATCACATTTTTATATTTTTTAACCATGACAGTTTTGATTATTTTTATATGGACAATCCCACCCACTATTTTGTATAATAAATAATAGATAGATATAAGGAGATAATATGAAGAAATTATTTAAATTTACAATGGTTATGCTATTAGCATTAAGCTTAGCCGGATGTGGTGGAAAAAGTAATGATGAACAAGATAAGAAAACAGCATCCAAAGATTTGTTAAGCGGTAATTATCGAATCGAAATCGATGTTAAGGATTATGGAGTAATCAAAGTTGAACTTCAAGCTGATGAAGCACCTATTACTGTAACTAATTTTGTAAAACTAGTTAAAGAAGGTTTCTATGATGGGTTGACCTTCCATCGGATCATTGACGGCTTTATGATTCAAGGGGGTGACCCAAAAGGGAATGGAACTGGTGGTTCTGATGAAACAATCAAAGGTGAATTTAGTTCTAACGGTGTTGAAAATCCTTTAAAACATACTCGCGGTGCAATCTCAATGGCGCGTTCATCTGATCCTGATAGTGCAAGTTCACAATTTTTTATTATGCATCAAACAACTACTTCACTAGATGGGGATTATGCTGTTTTTGGTTATGTTTATGAAGGAATCGAGGTAGTTGACAAAATTGCTACAACTGTTCCAGTAACTGATAATAATGGAACTGTTGAAGCTTCTAACCAGCCTGTAATTACTTCAATTAAAATGTTAAAATAATCAGGCATGTAAGTCATGGATTTCTATCCATGGCTTTTTTATCTGATGAGAATTTAATGTCGATTTTAGGGAATAATGCTAATAAAGTTATTATTTTTTCATAAAAAATAAATTACTCTATGAATAATCCATTTTTTATTTCATGTCTTATTCTATAGAGTAGAAATCTTTTTACTTTAGCTTTTTGATTGCTTTTATAAAACAGAAAATTGTAATTACAAACGCTCCTAAATCAGCAATTGGAACAGCCCAGAAAATACCATTCAAACCAAAGAAAGTCGCTAACAATAAAATCATTGGAATCAAAATAATTACTTGACGAAGTAAATTTAAAATACTTGCTACTTTAATTTTACCAATACATTGGAAATAATTAGCAGTCATGATTTGAGCCCCTAACAATGGTAAAAATAAGAACCAAATTCGAATTGCCTTTGTGCCTAGTTTTACAACTTCTGCCTCACCATTAAACATTCTAATTATAGTTTCCGGGAAAAATTGTACTGCTAAAAAACCTACAACTGCAATCATTGTACCACCGATAATCGCATATTTTAAAGTTTCTTTAACTCGATGATAATTGTCTGCCCCAAAATTATAACTAATCAATGGTTGTTGCCCTTGCATTAAACCTGTTAAAGGCATCTGGCATATAGTTTGGAAACTAGTAATGATTCCTACTGTTGAAATTGCGATATCACCACCATACATTCCTAATGTACTATTCAAAATAAAGTTTAAAACACTATTAGCCATTTGCATTAAAAATGCTGGTATTCCCGTTTTAATAATATCTAACGCATAGATCAGCTTTAGTTTCATATGTTCGATATCTAACTTAATCAAAGAGCGATTTGAACATAGATAGCACAGTTGCCAAATCATACTTAAGAATTGTCCACCAATTGTCGCTATAGCTGCACCACTCATTCCCATATGCAACTGAATGATTAAAATATAATCAAAAACGATATTAAATCCGGCCCCTATTAATTGTGAAATCATTGCATTCTTAGGGTTGCCTTGTGCCCGAGAAAAATTATTCCCACACATTGCAACACACTGAAATACTGCTCCATACAAAACAATTGATAAGTAATCGCTGGCATATGGCAAAACTGTTTTACTAGCACCTAAAACTTCTAACATGGGTGTTATAAAAATATTCCCTAATACAGTAAACATCAGCCCAAAAACAACTGTTAAAACAATTGCATTACCCTGATAGATTGAAGCCTTATCTTTCTCTTTTTGTCCTAAAGAAATGCTGAAACGAGTAGCTCCACCTACTCCTACCATTAATGAAATTGCCATTAATACTAATGTAACTGGATAACTTATTGTAATTCCAGCAATCCCTACCGCTCCTAATTGTGGCGCATTTCCAATAAACATTCGATCAACCACATTATAAATTGCATTAACTAGCATCCCAATAATTGCTGGAACACTAAATTCTATTAATAATGGAAGGATTTTTTTATTTCCCATTCTCTCATCATTCATTTATTTTACCTCCTTTTAGATTTGTTTGTATCACATCTAACATTCTTCGAAGTTCTTCTTGTTCTTTTTCACTCAACCCAGATACTAAAATAAAATCTTTTTTAGCAAATGTCTGGTCAACTATCTGCTGTTTTTCTTGACCTAAGGCTGTCATCTCCAATAAATAAAAACGTTTATCAACAGGCGATTGAATTCGTTTGATTAACCCTTTATTTTCCATATTTTGGAGCAATCTTGTTACAGCACTTTTATCAATTTGTAATTCTTTAATCAATTCTTCTTGATAAACCTTACTATGACGACTCAAAAACATTAGGACAGAACCTTCATTACTTGTTAATCCATACTCTTTTAATCTTTGATTACTATCATTTCGATTTAATATTGCTAAATGATGAATAATCCGTCCAATTCTTTCCATTTTGCACCTCCATTAGTTGATATGTCAACTATTATACCAACATTAGTTGATATGTCAACTAACAACAAAAAAGATACGAAATTTTCGTATCTTAATATGCTTTTGCAAAATACACAACCTTTTTAGCTGGTTTACCACAAATAGGACAAACATCACCAAATGCTTCTTCCTCTTCTTTAATACATCGGCTGGTTGCTCCAGTTTCTTCTTTGATTTTAACTTCACAAGCCTCATCACCGCACCACATCATTTTGATATAACCGCCTTTAGTTTCCAATGTAGTTTTAAATTCATCATATGTGTTAACTTGACGAATATTTGAATTGCGATGATTTAATGCTTTTTGATACATTTCATCATGAATTGTGTCTAAAAGGGTTTTAATTGTATTAATTAGTTCTTGATCTAATGCATACTTCTCTTTAGTTCCATCATTACGTTTTGCAATTACACAAGCATTATTTTCTATATCCTTAGGACCAATTTCTAATCTTAATGGTACGCCACGCATCTCTGCTTCCGAGAACTTCCATCCTGGTGATTTATCACTTGCATCAACTTTAACTCTTATTCCAGCTTCTTTTAGCTGTTTTTCAATTTCATAAGCTTTATCTAAAACCCCTGCTTTTTGTTGTTGAATTGGAATAATCATTACTTGAGTCGGTGCCACCCGTGGCGGTAAAACTAAACCATTATTATCACCATGAACCATGATAATTGCTCCTAACAATCTTGTTGAAACTCCCCAAGATGTTTGATAAACATATTCTAATTTATTTTCTTTTGATAAAAATTTCATATCAAACGCTTTAGCAAAACCTTGTCCAAAATAATGACTAGTGCCTGACTGTAAAGCTTTACCATCATGCATTAGTGCTTCAATCGTATAAGTTTCTTCAGCTCCTGCAAATTTTTCACGTTCAGTTTTCCGTCCCGTTAGCATTGGGATTGCTAATAAGTTTTTAGCAGTATCTTCATAGATTTCTAACATTTGCAATGTTTCAGCCCGAGCTTCTGTTTCACTCGCATGAACAGTATGACCTTCTTGCCATAAAAATTCAGATCCTCTTAAAAATGGTCTTGTCGTTTTTTCCCAACGTACTACCGAACACCATTGATTATATAATTTTGGTAAATCACGATATGAATTAACTATTTTAGCATAATGCTCACAAAAAAGTGTTTCTGAAGTAGGACGAATGATCAAATTTTCTTCTAGATCATCTAACCCACCTTTCGTTACTATTGCGCATTCTGGTGCAAATCCTTCAACGTGATCAGATTCTTTTTGTAATAATGATTGTGGAATAAGCATCGGCATATAAACATTCTCATGTCCTGTTTCTTTAAAACGTTTATCCATGTATTGTTGGATTGCTTCCCACATCGCATAACTATATGGTCGATAGATAATAAATCCTTTTACGCTGCTGTAATCCATTAATTCTGCTTTACGACAGACATCAGTATACCACTGAGCAAAATCGTCTTCCATCGCCGTTATTGCATCATTTTTCTTATTATTTGCCATTATTTCTCCTCATTTCATTATAATCTTTCCCTATTTTACTATTAATAAAGTGATTATTCAATAGCAATCTTTGTTTCTTTGTTCTTCCGTGAAAGAATAATTTTATGATCAATTCGCTCTTTCAATTCACTAACATGCGAAATGATTCCAATTAATTTACCATCTTGTTGAATATCAATCAAACAGTCAATTGCTTGATCTAATGATTGACTATCCAAAGAACCAAAGCCCTCATCAATAAATAAAGTATTTAATTCTATCCCTCCAGCATAACCTTGAATCATTTTAGAAAGCCCTAAAGCTAAAGATAATGCCGCTTTAAAAGACTCTCCACCCGACAATGTTTTAACATCACGTAAAAGTCCACTTTCTAAATCAAGAACATCTAATTCCAGTCCTTGCTTTCCTGCCCCTTTAGAGCGGTTATCACGACGATAAAGCTGATAGCGTCCTTGCGACATACGTTTTAGCAGGGTATTAGCATAAACTAGAATATTTTCAAAATATGCCGCTAAAACATAACGTTCAAATGAAATTCGATAGCTGTTTTTTCCAGATGTAACCTCACTTAAATCTAAATAACATTGATAAATATCATGGCTATTACTTAATTCCTGATCAATATTTTTAATATTCTTGATTGTACTGGTTACTGTCATTAATTGGGCATTTAAATTATTTAAAATATTTAAAGCAGAATCTAATTTTTGTTTTAAAATAATTAGTTTTTCTTTTACGACTTCAACATCTATAACTTCAATTCCCTTTAATTCAAGTTGCAATTCATGAATTTGTTTATTCAAAGAATCCTTGGCAATTAAATAAGCCTGATACTCCTTTTCTTTATTTTCAAGCTGACTGACGTTTTTAATAATCTCTAAAAATTCCTTTTCATCTGTAAATAAACTATTCAGTTTCCCACGATATTCTCTTAGTACTTGCTGATAATTATTTTCCTCATCTTTGATTTGCTGGCAATACGACCTATTTTGAGCTTCCAATTGAATAATCTGTTCATTTATAGAACGGTATTTTTCTTCAATATCTTTAATTATTTTAGTCAAACCTAACAATTCTTTTTGCTTTTCTTCAATTTGCTGATCAACCTGATGATGCGTTAAATCTTTTAATTGTTTATTTTGTTCCATTCGTCCAATGACTTGATTTAATTGATCTTTATAAGCTTGTACTTGTGCATTATTTTTTTGAATATTCTGTTCTAATAAATCTAGATCCTTCTGATGATTAGCTAAACTTATTTTTAAGTTATTTAAATAAATAATTTCATTATCCAATTCTTTAGCCTGTTTTAATAATTTATTTTCATCGATATTGATCTTTCCTAATACTTTAATAAAAACTTCTTTCCCCAATTCTTCTTCAATTCCTAAGCGCTGACAATCATTTTCCATTTGTTTCTTTAATAAAGTAACTTCTTGCTGTTTTAATATTAAAGCATTATAAATATCATTTCGTGTTTCGCTACACTTATCAAAATTCTTTTTTGCTTTTTTTAAATCTTCTTGATAAACTATTTTTTGATCAAAATCTGCCAATTGTGGATGGTTTAAAGAACCACAAACAGGACACGGCTCATTTTCCTTTAAACTGCTTGCTAAAATACCAGCCTGGCTTGATCTAAAATGATGTTCCATTTGATCATATTTATTTTTTTCATTCAAATATTTTTCTTCAATTTTTTGATACTGTTCACGAAGCTCATAACAATGTTCCTCTTCTCTTAAAAATTTATCATAATCAGAGCTTAAGTTATGAATCTCAAGTTTATGAGCATGAATTTTTTGATAATTTTGATTTATCAACTCATAATCACCCTTAAGTTTATCTAAATGAGCAATACTATTACTATCTCGTTCGATAATTTTAGCACTTTTTTGTAATCTATCATTTAAACCGATATTTTTACTCTCAATTACTTTAATCTGTTTCCTTAAGTTATTTCCCTGATTTAAATCTTTTTGATATACTAAAACATTTTGTTTTAGTTCTACCATTTTTTCTAATTCAATTTGTCCCTGAGCAACTTCATCGTGATATTTAGAGACTAAAGCATACTGTTTCTCCTGCTTTTTTAAATCATTTTTTGCAAATGATAAGCGTTCATTTAAGACTTTTTCTTTTTCTCTTAGCTTAGCTAATTTAGTTTTACTACTAATCATTAGTGAATAGATATTTTGAAGTTGATTGGCTCTTTTTAAATCTTTGATCATCTTCTCTAATTCTCGATAATAATCCTCTTTGCTTAAATAATTCGATAGCTGGATTTTTAAATCATCTAGATATTCTAAGCGACGATTATTTATCTCAATGACATTTAGCTCTTTTGCCTTTTGCTCATAATATTGTGCATTTTGCTGGTACTCCATCGCTTTAATCTTTATCTTTTTTTCTAGTGAATCCAAATATTCATCTAAATCAATTTTCTCATCTTCTACATTAAGACTCTTTAACAACATCTCTCTTTGTTTAAAAAGTAAATCATATTTAATCTTATATTCTTTAACTCGCAATTTCAGCTGTTCTTCTAAGCATCTAAAATTATCTGTCTTAAATAAATTGCGTAATACTTTTTCTCGCTCTTCACTCCCTGCATAAATAAGTTTTGTAAATTCACCTTGGGCAATCATAGCAATTTGTTTAAATTGCTTATCATCGATTCCCAGGATTTCTTTAATTTTATAATTAACTTCTTTGATTCCTTCTATCATTTTACCACCCGGCAATGTTAATAATGCAGTGGGTAACTTAGGTGTTTTTTTACCTTCTAATAAATATCGTGGTGACCGCTTAATTAAATAATGCTGATTATGTAAAATAAAATCAAGTTCAACAAAAGTAGGAGTATCATGATTAGCTTGGTCACTTCGAAATTGTTCACTACTACGTTCACTCCCACTTGATACTCCATACAAAGCAAACATAATAGCATCAAAAATCATTGTTTTTCCAGCTCCAGTAGGACCAGTAATCAAAAATAAACCATCTTGAATAAATGGCTCAAAATCAATTGTCACTACTTGATGATACGGCCCAAATGCTGACATAGTAAGACGATTAGGCAACATTTTCTTTCCCTCCCATCATGATTTCTGTAACAATCTGTTTGGCTTCAGCACTTAGTTCTGTACCTTTTATTTTTTGATAAAATTGTTCAAATAAAGCAACTGAATCAAGTTTTTCAAATCCAGGATCAGCTTTAGTATTATTACTCGTTTCATTACTTATTAGTTTTGGATAAGTAATCTGCAATACATTTGAAAATTTTGTTCTTAAATAATCAATCGCATTAGGCACTAACATTGAATCTGTTAATTCAACTGCAATAAAATCATTATTATTAACGGCAAACGAATCTGCCATGATTTCATCAAAACTCCCAGTGATTTTAATTAAGTCTTGTTTAGGTTGTAATGATACAAGCTGATAGGATACTTTTTTATTATCAATCGTTACCTCAACTATACTTTTAGTTTGATTAACTTCGTCAAAAGAATAACGCATTAAACTGCCACTATAGCGAATAGTTTCAGTTGATATTTTTTGAGGTGCGTGGATATGCCCCAAAGCTACATAATCAAATTGTTTAACTAATGAAACATCAATAATTTCCGTTCCACCTACACTTAATACTGCTTCACTTTCACTTCGCATAACTTCACTATTTCCAGCAATAAATTGATGGGTAATTAAAACATTCGGTTTAGTAAAATCTATTTTTTGATGTTCAAGATAACATCGAAAAGCATCCTGATATGTAACAATTTGTTCATCTTCATACAAATAGCGAATATAAGATGGTTTAAAAAAAGGCATTAAATAAAAATTAACCCCTTCAATTTCTATCGGCTTCATTTGTTTAGCCGGATATGCTTCAATATACAATCCTTCTTGTCTTAGCAATCCGCTAACAAAACTTAATCGACTCGCACTATCATGGTTTCCCGCTATCATCAAAACTTTTTTGTGATACTTTAAAATAACTTTTGTTAAAAAATCATTTAAAACATCAATAGCTTCATTACTAGGAACACTCCGATCATAAATATCTCCAGCCATGACTAAAACGTCTATTTCGTTATCGACTAAATAATCACAAACTTGATTCAGTAAATCAGCTTGAATTTCTAATAAATTTTGTTGATATAACAACTTTCCTAAATGAATATCACTAATATGAACAAATCTCATTATTTTCCTCCTTATAATTTAATTAAATAAACCTCTTTAATTGTTTCACCGGCTTCAAAATCTTTCCGATATTTTTTAGGTATTTCTACTGTTTCTAAATATTGTGCTTGTAATTTTAAAATCGTTTTTTTAGAAGCTAAATTATTTGGTGAACAAGTAATTATCAGTTCCTTAAACCCTAGTTTTAAGGCTATTGGTTTTATTAACTGGACTCCTTGATACGCATAATAATGCCCACGAAATTCGGGCTCAACAGTATAACCAATATGTCCATCATAGTATCGTTCTTCACAACTACCTTCTCGTAAAGTCATTCGCCCCACAATTTCATTGTTTACTTTCATTAAAAAAATATAATATGGTTTCCAGCCAGCTGGTAAATCTTTATCAATATATATTTGTTTTTCTAACTGCATCTCTATCACCTTAACACATTATATCATAAATACCATTTTGATGAGGATGAATATTATTACTTTGACTGACAATATTTGGTTTTATAATCAGCATATCTAAACACAATTTAGTCAATTTATGGTAGAATCAAAGAAAGGGGTTGAAACCAATGAAATTTAAACGGCTCGATCGGGTAGATTATCAAGTATCGATCATTACAATCATAATTGTTTGTGCATCCTTTTTTTGTGTCTATATTTTTAATTATAAAATCACTCACGATGATATGATCTATAGTCTAAAAGAACGTTCAAACACGATATATCATTATGTAGAAAATTATTTAGACAAAGATACTTTTAATCATAATTTTTCTCTTGATATGAAAAATGATACTTATAAACAAATAAAACAAAAATTAGAAGATGTAAAAAATGCAACAAATGTTTTGTATCTCTATACTGCAAAAATGACAGATGAAGGCGAATATATCTATCTTGTCGATGGACTGCCAACTGCAAGTCCAGATTTTCGTTATCCTGGAGATAAAATTGAAAAAGAAATAATTCCTGAGCTTAAAGCAGCATTAAAAAATAAAATTATTTTGCCAGATCAGATTAAGGAAACTACCTGGGGTCCCATTTTTGTTTCATATTACCCTATACACGACGAAGGAAAAGTAGTTGGCGTGCTAGGAATTGAATTTGATGCTAGTCATCAATTTGAAGCCTTTAAACAAATTCGAATTATTACACCGTTGATTGCCATTATGGCTAGTCTTATCGCTACTATCATTGCCGTTCTATCATTTAGAAGAATTTCAAATCCTCGTTTTAAAGATATGGCTAATACTGATTACTTAACAAATTTACATAATCGGAATGCTTTTGAAATAGATTTTGAAAACTTATCAACACATAAGCACAATACCGGAATAATTATTACCGATCTTAATGATCTAAAAAAAATCAATGATACATATGGACATCGTACTGGTGATGAATATATTAAAAAAGTTGCTAAAATTCTTGAAAAACATGTCCAAAAAAATACAGTTTATCGTTTTGGCGGGGATGAATTTATCATTCTTATTCATCATGATGCCAAACAGCAAATCAAAGCTGTTGTAACAGCAATTCAAACAGAGCTTTCAAAACAAACTGATGAAAAATTATCAATCTCTATTGGTTTTGCTGTTTATGATCCTAAAATTGATCATGATTTAAAGGATACATTCAAACGCGCAGATGCTAAAATGTATACAAATAAAAAACTAAATAAAGAAAAAAATAAGTTTGAGGATTAATCCTCAAACTTATTTTTAGTTATTAACTCAATAATTTTATCAGTAATATTTTCTAAAGTATCATCATTAACAATACGATGATCACAAGCTTCAAGATAAAGCTGATGCCGTTGTTTATCTAATTCATATAGTTTCTGTGGGCCCTCTTTTAACAAAGGACGACTTGTAACTTGAACATCCGTTAAAATATTATCAATAGGTCGATCAATATAAATGATTATTCCATTTTGCTTTAAATATTTAATATTTTCAGGTCTTAAAACAACCCCTCCACCAGTTGAAATAATATGCCCATTTAAGTCGGAAACATCTTTACATCCAGCAGTTTCATTATTCCTAAAATATGTTTCACTAACTTCAAACATCTCTGGAATTGTTTGATGATATTTTTCAACAATATATTCGTCAATGTCAATAACTGGTCTGTTTAATTTTTCACCAAGCATTCTAGATAAAGTAGTTTTACCACATCCCATAATGCCAATTAATACAATATTTTTCATCTTTTCTCCCTATGCATGATGGTAATTGCCTAAGACTCTTAAGGTAAGACAATTTGTTTTCATTTGTTCTAATGCCAATTTGACATTATCATCATGAAGACTACCTTCAAAATCAATATAAAAATAATATTGCCAACGTTTATCCTTTATAGGACGCGACTCAATTCTTGATAAATTTATTTGGTGATCTTTAATTGCTTTTAACACCCCATATAAAGCCCCAACTTTATGCTGTAATGTAAATACAATACTCACCCGATCAGTTTGAGGATGATCTTCAAGATGTTTAGCAAAAATAATAAATCTAGTATTATTAGTTTTTTCATTATGAATATTTTCCTGTAATACTTCTAAATCATACAGTTTTGCAGCCACTTTTGAAGCAATCGCTCCTTTAGATAAATCATTACATTCACTTACATACTTTGCTGCTGCAGCTGTATTCGAAAAGTCTTGAGACAACATTTGAGGATTATTTCTTAAAAAATCAGCTGACTGCTGAATTCCTTGGGGATGACTATAGACTGTTTTGATATTTTCAATTTTAGCCCCCTTAATCCCTAATAAATGTTGTGAAATACAGACACTGTGCTCACCAACAATATAGAAATCGTAATCCCGAACTAAATCATAATTATCATTAATTGCTCCAGTTGAAGAATTTTCTAGAGGAACAATCCCATAATCAATTTCCGCATTTTTTAAAGCCTCAAAAACATCACGAAAATTAACATAGTTAGTATTTTCTACATTTCCAAAGTATTCTAACATCGCCTGATGAGCAAAAGCACCAGGCACCCCTGCATATCCAACTTTAATATTTTCTCGTTTTGGTGCAGCTAAATTATAAAGATTATTTAGAGGAATAAAAGTAGCTTGATAGCTCTTCCCGACATCCATAACATCTTGCATAAAATTACGTGCATAATCAGCAAGCTCTGGATTCATCATCCGTGCAGCATTTTTTTCAATTACTGCTTTTTCACGTTCTGGTTGAAAAATTTCTAATCCATGAGCTAATTTGTAAGTGACAACATCTTTACTAACATTCATTCGCTGCTCAAATAATTTAATCAATTGTTGGTCGATTTCATCGATTTCACGACGACATTGTTCTAAATCTTTCATAAATTACCTCACCAAATCCAACATTGCTAATGCTGCCATAGCTTCGACAACTACAGTTGCTCTAAAAACAATGCAAGGATCATGACGTCCATGAACTCCTAATGTTGTATTTTCATGTTTTTTTACATCAATCGTTTTTTGTTCTTTAGAAATAGAAGGTGTCGGTTTGATTCCAACTGTAAAAACGACTGGCATTCCATTAGAAATTCCACCAGTAATCCCACCATTGTTATTACTAGTAGTTTTTACTAGAGCATCTTGATAATAGTAACAGTCATTAGCTTCACTACCAAATAATTCACTAATCTTATCATTTCCAAAAGCTACTGATTTAACTGCTGGAATTGAAAATAACAAACTTGATAAATGACTCTCAATTGAATCAAAAAACGGTTCACCAAGACCAGGTTTTAAACCAATAATCGCACATTCAACCTTGCCACCTACTGAGTCTTGATCCATTCGTGCAGCATCAACAATATTAACAAACTTTTCATATTTTTCTTGATTAATGACAGGATAATGTTGTCTGCGTAAATATTCAAGTGTCTTAGTTGATAAACGCATATCAAAATTTTCATCATACTCGTTTTTAATACTTAGAATATGTGCTCCAATTTGAATCCCCTGTTTTGCCAAAATTTGTTTTGCTATAGCCCCAGCAAAAACAACCGGAGCAGTGATTCTTCCTGAAAAATGGCCACCGCCACGTACATCATTAAATCCTCTATATTTAATAAAAGCTGGATAATCACTATGACCAGGACGCATTTTTTCTTTTAATAATGAATAATCTTTAGAATGCTGATCACTATTATAAATTATTCCACATAATGGTGCACCAGTCGTTACATCATCCTGTAACCCACTCATTATTTCTACCTTGTCAGCTTCTTTTCGAGCAGTTGACATTTTATCCTGTCCAGGAGCACGACGTTTCATTTCTTTGGCTACTTCCTCTAAATCAATCTTGATTCCGCTTGGTAGATTTCCTAAAACAATCCCAATTGCTTTTCCATGAGATTCTCCAAAAATTGTTATCTCAATATTATTTTTCCACGTCGATGACATCAATAATTCCTCCTAATGACTGGTAATCTTCCCAAAAACTTGGATAAGATTTTTCTACACATTCCATATTATCAATAACAACAGGCTGACTGCTGCGAGTAGCAGCAATTGCTAACATCATTGCAATTCGATGGTCCGCAAAACTAGAACAATTACCGCCAGTAAACTCATTAACACCGCGAATCGTCATTCCATCAGGTAACTCTGTGACGGTTCCACCTAATTCATTAAGCTGTGAACGAGTTGCTATGATTCGATCACATTCTTTAATTCTCAATCTTTTAGCATTAATAACATCACTTTTACCTTGAGCTAAAGCTAAAGCTACTGAAACCACAGGTATAACATCAGGGCATTGACTAGCGTCAACAATTGTTGCTGCTAAGTTTTCACCCGTAACCTTGATACCATCACTAACTACAGAAATTTTAGCCCCCATGGCTTCAAGAAATTCTAAAGTTGCTTTATCTCCCTGTAACGAATCAAGATTCAAATCTGTTAATACAACATCATTCCCAATCGCTCCAGCAACTAGATAAAAAGCCGCCTGAGAAAAATCTGCCTCAACTCGATAGTCATGAGCCTGGTATTCTTGTTTCCCCATTACAATAAAACTTTTATAATCATTATTGACAATTTTAATTCCATATTGATTTAACATCTGCAAAGTTAGATCAATATATCCTTTTGATTCCAACGGTGAAGTGATCTCAATAATCGAATCACCATCTAATAGAGGTAATGCAAATAGCAGTCCAGTGATAAACTGTGAAGAAATATTCCCAGGAACCTTATAATGATCGGGTTTTAACTTACCAATTACATATAGATCAAGGATATCCTCTTTATAAAGATAACCAATATTTTGACGCTCAAATATTTCATAAAAAGTATTTAGCGGTCGTTTCCCCAAATTACCGCGTCCAACAAAATGAGCTTTATTTTCCTCAACAATTGCAATTGGAACCATAAACCTTAGCGTCGATCCAGATTCTTCACAATCAATCTCACTATTTTGCTTTGTATAAGTAGTTGTGCCATCAATGATTAAATAGTCATCATATTTCTCTATTTTGGTTCCCAATGATTGCATTGCTTTAATTGTTGCTTGAATATCTTTAGAATATTCAATATTATCGATACGACTGATTCCTTTAGCTAAACTAGCACATATAATAGCTCGGTGAGCTAATGATTTTGACGGTGGTACTTGGACCACACCACTTAATTTAGTCGGTGTAATTTTTACTGCTGTCATTCTATACCCTATCCTTTGCTTGAATTAATGAAAGATTACTTTGATAGACATAGCTATCCCCTATTTCCTTTAACAATACTAACGATAATTTTTTATTAATATTTTTCTTGTCAAGACTTATTGCCTCCAGTAAGTCGGTTGTTTTTAATCCGCTATAAACTGGTAAATTATATTTAATACAAATTTCTTTTATTATATCACTAGTCCCCACTGGTGATAAATCATTTTCTTCGGCAATTTTAGTTAATTGTACCATTCCTATTGCAACTGCTTCACCATGTGAATATTTCTCATAATGATAATATTGTTCAATTGCATGTGCAAGTGTATGCCCAAAGTTCAGTAATAAACGATCCCCGAAGTCAAACTGATCTCTTTCGACTACATCACGCTTAATACCAATGCAACGATAAATTATTTCATCGATATCCATGTATAACTGTTCAAAGTTATCATAACTATTTAGTTTATCAAACAAACTTTTATCTTTAATACAGCCATATTTGATTACTTCTCCCATCCCGTCATTAATAAAACGCTCTGGTAATGTTTTTAAAGTATTTGGATCAATCAAAACCATTCTCGGATGATAAAAAGCCCCCACTAAGTTTTTTCCTTCTGGTAGATCAACTGCTACTTTCCCCCCTACTGAAGAATCAACTTGTGCTAATAATGAAGTTGGGATTTGGACCAATTTAACACCTCGTAAAAAGGTCGCTGCAACAAACCCGGCTAAATCCCCAATAACACCGCCGCCTAAAGCGATGATTAAATCTGTTCTTGTTAATTTAAAATCTAATAAAGCTTTATATAACGATGGTAAAATATCAAAACGTTTAGACTGTTCACCATGAGGAACCGTTACATGCTCAACAATGTATTCTTTATTTAGAACGTTTGTTAATAAATCACCATAATAATGATAAACTTGATCATCCGAAATTATCATGATTTTATTACCTTGATATATCTCCTTGATATATTTATCAGCTTGGTTTAAGATTCCTTTTTCAATATAGATTGGATAGCTATTTTCTTTTAATGAAACTGTCATTTCCATCGTTATATTTCCTCCTAATTAATTATACTTTCTTTCCAACAACTTCAGCTATTTTAGAAATTTGTTTTAATAATTCTTCATAT
>OBYX01000005.1_pt1 | contig 221573 bp, 204 predicted proteins | sample 1476831 | NCBI WGS metagenome assembly OBYX01 (sample SAMEA2580219, study PRJEB22360) | human gut metagenome | biome: human gut; feature: human-associated habitat; material: faeces | place: Denmark | collected 2008/2010 | reverse complement strand
GACTGGGGCGTATGGAGAGATGCATTTACAACATTTGTTAAAGATATTTTATGGGGTTATGAATATCCTGGAGAATCTACTTATCAAGCCGGTGTGACAGTAGAAGAAAACATTAATCCAGCATATGATGGTGATTATATAACAACTTTTGTATACGAAGATCAAGATATCAAGGATGCGGTCAAGGTAACTGTTTCAGGAAATTTACAATTCTATTCTAAAGATGATGAAGCGGTTAAAAACTATACTCAGACTTTAGATTTTTCACAAGCAAAAGTATATAATGCTTACGAGTATAAAGATGGAATGTTTAATACTGGCTATGGGTTAAATAATGATACTGCCATTTATGAATTGACAGAGACAAAAGATGAACGTTTTGAAATTACTTTACCATTACCAGGGAATCTTTACTACTATGACTATACAGTTACTTATGCTGACGGCACTACAGTAACAATTCAAGATCCAGCAAATCCGTCACTAAAAAATGACTACAATAATCATGATGCTGGCCACAGTTTGGTGTATGTTGGTTCTTCAAAGAATACTATTGATGGACAAGAATATGTTTATGCTAGAGATGATAATCAAAAAGGAACATATTCATTCGTAAATTATGATGCGATTGATGGAACAAAACAACCATTAGGTATATATCTACCATATAACTATGATGCTACTAAAAGCTATAAAACTATTTATGTATCACACGGTGGCGGTGGTAATGAAGTTGAATGGATGACAATTGGTGCGGTTCCAAATATAATGAATAATTTATTAGCTGATAAAGAAGCAGCTGAAGCAATTGTTGTAACAATGGATAATACATATTTTGGTTGGGACTACGATCAAATTAAAAATAACTTAATGAATCATATTATTCCATTTATTGAAGCTAACTATAGTGTTTCAACTATCAGCAATGATCGTGCATTCTGTGGATTATCTATGGGTGGTCTTACAACAACGTCTATTTATACGACCTTAGCAGATAAATTTGGATATTTAGGAATTTGGTCAGCAACTGATCCAAATACTGATATATCAGCAATAAAAAATGCGGACAAACCAACATTATTATTAGCAGCTGGTATTGTTGATTATGGTAAAGTTGGATTTACAGGAAATAAAGATTTTGCAGGATTATTAGCAAATCTAGATGAAGCAGGCATTAAATATGATTATATTGAAACTTATGGTGCTCATGACTGGGGAACATGGCGTAGTCTGTTTACAACATTTGTAAAAGACTATTTATGGGATATTAAAGAAGTAAAGGATGAGCCAACAGTAAATCCTGGAGATACGACAAAACCGGTTGTAAGTGTAAAAACTGGTGATAATGTTGATATAAATGGACTGTTACTCATTTCTGGACTATCATTATTAGGTATTTCTATTCAATACTATTGTAAGGCTCATAGAGGACATTAAAAGACTATATATTTTGAAGCGAACCCCAAAAGTTGGACATAACCAACGTGAGGGGTTTTTATTATGGTAAAGTTAACGAGAAAAAAGATGCTATAATTTATAGAGAGGGATTACAAAACCCGCTATAAATTATAATGAGAGATTATGAAGATAATCCATAATCTCTTTAAAGTATAGTGGGGAAAATGTCCGGATTATCATTCCTTTCACTTTTTTATTTTGTGGACTAATAGAATAAGATTCATATTTATTTTGTGAATAAATATTATCCTTTTTATTGACCTAAACCTTAGGGCATAATATGTAATAAGCGCAAGGAGAATGAATGCTATGAAGACCATGAAGTTGAAGAGTGGTTTCATATTACCAAGAAAGCACTCATATATTATGAAAAAGTTGGTTTAATAAAACCAGATAGAGATGATAATGACTACCGAAATTATAGTCAAAGCGATGCTGATAGTGTGAAACTTATTGTATTTTTAAGATCAATGAAAATATCACTAGAAGAAATAAAAAAATCAATATATCAATGTATAGCAGATTGGGAAAAAGATGGACGATACAATCATGTCGCTTTTGTAGTCGCATCTGGAAGTAAAATATCTAGCGGGTATGATGATGTAACAATTGCACAACATACAAGTAACTGTTGTGCTAGAGTAACCTCTTTCGTAAACGGATGGGGAAATACCTCTGTAGTATAAAATTTACAATCGAAGAACTACGAATGAGAATATAGAAATTGAAAAATAGTTACTTGCAGATTCTAGTACTAGATAAGAGTATAAAATATAGGCGCTTTAAAATAATGTAGGGTGCCTAACAAAAAGTAGGGTTGGAAGATGTAATGTCTTCATTAATAACCCTATTTTTTATGTGTCTAGATATATTATCCAATTTATATTTTATTTAGATTTGTTTTGCTTAAAAGGTTAGAATAATCGTATTTTTTTATTTTTTAAAAGTAATTTCTATATTACAGGCGTAAATGATAATAGGAGGTATTTTTATGGATGAACTATTTGAAAAAATCTTAAATCATGCAATTAATTATAAGACATCAGATATTCATATTTTAATGAAGCAAAAATGTTCTGTTTCTTTTCGGCAACATGGTGATTTGGTATTATATGATACATTTGAAAGTCATATCGGATTAAAATTATTTAATTATATTCGTTTCAAGTCAAATATAGATATTAATTATCGTTTACGACCACAAACGGGTCATTTAAATTATATTTATCAAAATCAAATTTACTATTTACGAATATCTAGTTTACCTGGTAGAGAATTAGATAGTATTGTAATTAGAATTTTAAACAATCATCAACAAATTGCCCTTGATAAATTGACTATTTTTAAAGAAACAACTGTTTTTTTAAAACATATCACGACTTTAGAAGCCGGACTATTTATTGTAAGTGGAGCAACTGGTTCAGGAAAGTCAACCACACTATATACCCTACTAGATTCAATTAACGCTACTCAACAAAGAAATATTGTCACTCTTGAAGATCCAGTCGAAATAAAAAAGGAGTATTGCTTGCAAATTCAAATAAACGAAAAACTAGGAATTACATATAATAACTCTTTAAAACAAATCTTACGCCATGATCCTGATGTAATAATGATAGGTGAAATACGCGATGAGCAAACTGCTCGTCTAGCTGTTACATGTGCATTAACAGGCCATTTAGTATTAACAACAATCCATTCGTCAAATTGCCTTACAACAATCAGACGTCTTTTAAACTTAGGACTTTTAAAAATTGATATAGAGGATGTTTTAATTGGCATAATATGCCAAAAAATGCTCTATCACAAGTATACACATCAGCCCTTAATTTTACCAGAATATTTAAATCGTCAAAAAATTTTAACTTTTTTCAATAATGAACCTGTTAAGTATCAAACATTTGAAATGAATGCAAAATATTTATTAAAAAATAATTTAGTTGATTATACACAGGTTGCAGGAATTATTTATGAATGATGATTTACAATTATTAGAAAATATCGCTAACTTTTTAAAACAAGGTTATTTAATCAAAGATGTTTTAAATTTATGTCTGATAATCCATCAAACTGAAAAAATAAAGCTGATTGAACAAAATTTGGTTGCTGGTAAAGCATTTGATGAGGTTATTATAGAAATTGATTTTGACAATACATTTATTGAATACTTTAAATTTTTTCGATTTAAAAATAATATTTCAACTGCAATTGAGCATAGCTTAAAAATATGCAGAAAAAAGGAACAAATATTTACACAGCTAAAAAAAGAATTAACGTATCCAGTTTTACTCATTATTTTTTTAATGTTTTTTTCATTGTTTATTGTATATGGATTATTACCATCAATCATGCAATTGTTTGTCGAATTTAATATTAGTCCAAGTATTATAACTAGAATTATATTTAAGCTTTTTGAAATTATTCCAATTATAGTAATTTTCATTATACTTAGTTTTACAGTATTTTTCACAATAAGTATTTATGCTATTAAAAGAAAATATTTTAAACTTATTGATTTGTTAATTGAAAAAATAGTTTTAATAAGAAGGTTAATCCAAAAATACTATTCACTAAAATTTGCTCTGTACTATAATGAATTACTGATCAATGGCTATGATTCAACTGATATTATTGTCATGCTTTATGAGCAAATAGATGATAGTGATATTAAAATGATAATTTACGAAATTTATCGACAAGTTTTAGAAGGAGAAGCTTTAGAGGATATAATAAATGATTTTGAATATTTTGAACCATTATTTATAGCATATTTTAAATTATTAATTCATGATAATCAAAAAGATAAATCACTCGATAATTATTTAAGGGTATCTATTGATACTTTGCATATGCAGGTAACGAGATTGATTAAACTCTTTGTACCAATAATATATTGTTTTGTGGCTGGTTTTGTAATTTTAGTTTATGTTGCAATTGTTATTCCGATGATGAATGTAGTCAGTAATTTATAGGAGGTATGAAAGATGAAAAGGAATAATGGCTTTACATTGATTGAGATGATTTTTTGTATTTCAGTAATTTTAGTTATTTTGTTACTTGTTATTCCTAATGTAACTAGTAAGAATCGGGTTGTTAAAGAAAAGAGTTGTGATGCGCAAATAGAAGTAGTTAATTCACAAATAGTTTTATACGAAATTGAAAACGGAGAACTTCCAACAAGTATTAGTGATTTGACTTCTGGAGAACATCCATATTTGACAGAAAAGCAGGCAACATGTCCAAGCGGACTTAGGATTTCAATCAGTGATGGACAAGCATATGTACGATGATAGCGGATTCACTCTGATTGAAGTTGTCTTTACAATTAGTATAATCTTAATTTTAAGTACAATTACACTTCATTTTGTAATTAATTCAAAACCAGTAATTTCTTTACAGCAGCAATGTCAACAGGTAATTTCATTGTTAGAAGAAGGAAAAAGTAGAGCTATGATCAACCACGAGCAAATAAATATAATTATTCAAACAAAACAAATTAGTTATAATGGACAAAAGGATCAACGAACTCTTACGATTAACGACAACTATTATATTGACGATTATTATGAGTTTCACTTTAATCATAATGGAAATATCAGTTCGGGTGGTCATCTAAAGATTTGTAGTTCAAATGGATGTAAAAGTATAATTTTAAATGTTGGAAGTGGAGCATTTTATGTTAAATAAGCAAGGGATGACATTAATTGAAACATTGATGGCTTTTTCTATTTTTATCAGTATTATAGTATTGTTTCTTTCTTGTTATAATAATGCAATAAATCATCATTATCAGATTAATCAGGATTATACGAACTATTTAAAACAGCAACAAGAAAAGGAGGTAGAACTGTGGCAGACAAGTGGTTTGAACGAATCAGTCAACGAGGTTTTACATTGATTGAAGTTCTTTTTTCTTTATCAATATGTTTATTAATTATTTTAAACAGTGTCCCTATTTTAAGAATAGTTACTGCAAAAGATAAATTATCTTTTAATCTTTCTAGTTATGCTCTTGGAGTTAAACAAATTTCATCAATTTTGCATACGGCTAAGGATATTGAAATCAATGATGATTTAACTTACACAAATGCAAATAACGAAATCTTTACTATTTCACTAAATCATCATAGGATAGTAAAAGAGCCAGGTTTTGATATCATTATACACAATGTTGATGAATTAAATTTTTATCAAAAAAATAAGAATATTTATATGAAAATAATAGTCGATAATAAAGAACATGTTTATCTTATTGCTACTGATTATCAAATAAGTGAGAATGAAAAAGATGAAGTTGAAACAGTATTGTAATAATCGGGGTACGATTCTTCAAGTCGTGTTAGTTATTTTTATTGTTTTAATCTTAAACATAAGTCTTGTTTTTAATAATATAATAGAGAATAGCCGCAGTCTAGAACGAATCAGAGAATTAGATAGGGCACGTTTGTTGGAAATAACAATACTGAGATATTATAAAGAAACAATTTTAAATGATCTTCTTTTTAGTGATGAAATAAGTATTGATGATTATTTCATTAATTATACAGTGGATGATATGGGGAGTTACTATTATATTGTTACAACAATCAAACAAAATGATTCATCATACAGTTTTAATTTGGAGATTAATATCGAAACGCTAGTAATATCATCGTTTGATTATCAATAGTTACTAAAATCACTTCACTTTATCGATGATTTTTGATATAATCACAAAGTAAATTACAAGTAAGGAGATTTTAAAATGATTAGTGTTGGAGATTTAAGACCAGGAATTACTTTTGAATATGAAGGTAACTTATATGTAGTGCTTGATTATTCTCATAATAAAACAGCTCGTGCGGCTGCAAATATCAAAGTTAAAATGAAAAATATGCGTTCTGGAGCAACTACTGAAATTACTTTTGGTGGAAATGATAAAGTAAAAAAAGCACATATCGATAAACGTAAAATGCAATATTTATATAATTCAGGAGATGCTTTAGTTTTCATGGATAATGAAACTTACGAACAAATCGAAATTCCTGCTGGAAACTTAGAATGGGAAATGAATTTCTTAAAAGAAAGTGATGAAGTTGAAGTAACTAGTTATGAAGGAGAAGTATTAGGGGTATCTTTACCAATTAATGTACCTTTCACTATTACAGAAACTGAACCAGCAGTAAAAGGTGATACAGCTACTGGGGCAACAAAAAATGCAATTATCGAAACTGGATTTCAAATTAAAGTACCTTTATTTATTTCTGAAGGTGAAGTTGTCATTGTTAATACAGTTGATGGAAAATATCAAGGAAGAGCTTAACACTAGTTTAACTAGTGTTTTTTTTCATATATTTTAACTTTTAGCATATATTAAAGTAGTTGATAAAAGGAGAAATAATATGAATAGACAAGCCATTACTTTTTTAACCCTATTTAGTCTAATTTTGGTACTTTCAATTTACTATATTCTTCTACCACCTGAAGGTGAAGCCAGTGAAGTATCTGTTAATAATGAAGAATTATCGCAAATTGAAGTATTACAACAAAATTTAGAAAAAGAAAGAGCAGATTTAATTAGTGAAAATAATGCAATTATTGCATCAAGTGATAGCGATAGTAATAAAATCGCTGCTGCTTTGGCTAATATTAGTGAAGCTAAAGAAACTGCTGCTTTAGAAGCAAAAATTACAAAGATAATTAATGATGCTGGTTTTAAGAATGCATTTGTTGAGGTTGAGAATAAAACGATTAAAGTAGTTATTGATAAAAAGGAAGCAAGTAGTAGTGATGCTAACAGTATTATTAAAACAGTTATGGAAAAGACTAAAAATGAGTATCAAGTTGAAGTCAAGTTTATCAGTGAGACTTGAATTTTATCTTAAATTTATATACAATGGGAGTATATAAAGGAGCATTTAATATGAGTCAAGAATATTATTCAGTAGAAAAAGAATCTAATTTAGGAGCTTTAAATATTGGTTTGAGCGTTTTTCAAGCTATAGTTGTAAAAGCAGTTGAGTCAGTTGATGGTGTTCAATTTGAAGGAAATATGATCCCAATGCCTGGAAGTGGGCCAGTTAGAACAAATATTAATAAAAATAACCAAGTAATTATTGATGTTGATGTACTAATTGATTATGGATTGAATGTTGCATCAGTGACTAGTGCCTTACAAAATAAAATAGCTCAAAGCTGTTTTGAAATGACAGGAATCAAAAATGTTAAAGTAAATATTGAAGTTAAAGGAATTAATTTTTAAGGTTATCTTCGGATAATCTTTTTTGTTTTATTATGATGCATTTCGTTTATTTTAAAGTGCAAATATGGTAAAATCATGATAGATATTTTGGAAGGACGGATTAGATGAAAAAATATAGAAAAAAAATAATTAGAGAAAAAGCAGTAATTGCAACTTATCAAAAACTGCTAGTAGATACAAATGAAGATGAGATTCGTGAATATTTAAACAGTGATAAGGATTTATCTAGCAATCAAGATGATTTTGATTATTGTTTTATGTTTATTATAAGTATTGCTAGTAACATTGAACGTTATAAAGCTGAAGTTGCTAAATATTTAAAACCCGGATGGACGTTAGATAGATTATCAAAAATGGAACTTGCAATTTTATTAGTTGGATGTTATGAACTTTTAGAAACTGAACAAAGTAAAGAAGTAATCATTAATGAAGCGGTTGAATTATCAAAAAAATATTGTGATAGTGATGCTTATAAATTCATTAATGGATTACTTAATAGGATTAAATAGTGGAAAAACGATATCTGACGGTTAGTGCACTTAATCGTTATTTAAAAGCTAAAATTGATTCTGATAGTCAATTACAGCGAATCTTAATCAAAGGTGAGGTTTCTAATTTTAAACATCATAGTTCAGGACATTTTTATTTTACGCTAAAAGATGAGCATTCAAGAATAAATGCAGTAATGTTCTCTTCAAAAGCTAGTAAAGTTCCTTTTGATTTGACCAATGGGATGAAAGTACTTGTTCAAGCTAGTGTGTCAGTATATGATGTAGCAGGCACCTATCAATTGTATGTTGATACAATTGAACAAGATGGATTAGGAAATTTATTTTTAAAATATGAACAATTAAAAAAGCAGTTAGCTAGCGAAGGTTTATTTAACCCTGAAAATAAATTAGTAATTCCTAAATTTCCTAGTAAGATTGCAGTTTTGTCAGCCTATCCTAGTGCTGCTCTTGCTGATATTATTAGAACCATTCACTTGCGTTTTCCTGTCGTTCGTGTAATCGTATTTCCAATTCCAGTCCAGGGTAAGGATGCATATTTGGAAATAATTAGAACACTTAGATATGTTGATACACTAGGATTTAGTGAAATTATTATTGCAAGAGGCGGAGGTTCATTAGAAGACTTATGGAACTTCAACGAGGAAGGATTAGCTCGAGCAATTTATCAATGTAAGACACCTATTATTAGCGGTGTTGGTCATGAAGTTGATTTTACTATTTGTGATTTTGTTGCAGATTATCGTGCTGCAACACCAACGGCTGCGGCAATTAAAGCAACACCGGACTTATTTGAATTACAGCAGGCTGTAGACAATATAAAATATACTTTAAATAATTTAATGAAACAAAAAATTATATTAAATAAAGAAAATTTAAATCGATTAAAGTCATTCTATTTATTTAAAAATCCTCAAAAAATGTTTGAAGATAAGACGGCTAAAATTGATTATTTATATGATCAATTAAATAATGTTTTTAACCATGATTTGATTGAAAAACAAAACAAAGCAAGCAATTTAATACAAACTTTTAATCATCAAGCCAATTTATTTACACTAAATCAGCGAAATCGTTTAGATACAATTAATCGAACGATGAGTCTTGAGATTAAACGTAAATTACAACATAATCAAGAAAAGTTTTATTATTCATTATCAAAATTAAATACTTTATCACCCCTTAAAACATTAGAACGTGGTTATGCAATTGTTTTAAAAGAAGATCATGTTATTTCATCAGTTGATGATTTAAATAGTGGTGATAAAATTGAATTAAAATTACATAATGGCATTAAAAAGGCCATTATAGAATAGAGGTTAATTTATGGACAATATAACATTTGAACAAGCAATGAGTCGCTTAGAAGAAATTATTGCGGCTCTCGAAAATAACCAAATATCACTTGAAAAAAGTGTAGATTTATTTCAAGAGGGAATAAAACTATCAAAGATTTGTAGTGATAAGTTAGCTGGAATTGAAGATAAAGTAGCAAAAATCTTAGTGGATGGAAAGTTAGAAGATCTAAAAATCGAGGAATAACATGGAAAATTTAATTGAACAAATTAATGAACGATTATTAGAAATCATTGAGGAATTTGGCGATTCTAAAGTTAAAGAAGCCATGAAATATTCTTTGATGGCCGGTGGAAAAAGAATTCGTCCGGTAATGATGCTGCAGGTGATTCGTAGTTATGATAAAAATTACCAAGATTATCTAGATATTGCTTGTGCAATTGAGATGATACATACGTATTCATTGATTCATGATGATTTACCAGGTATGGATAATGATGATTTAAGACGTGGGCGACTAACTTGTCATAAACAATTTGATGAAGCAACTGCCATTTTAGCTGGCGATGCATTATTGAATGAAGCTGTTAATGTAATTATTAAAACAAAAGTTCCTGATGAATTAAAAATCTCGTTGTTAGCAACTTTATATCAAGCCAGCGGTATTAACGGAATGATTTTAGGGCAAGCATTGGATATGGAATACGAAACTAAATTGGCTACTCGTGATCAGTTAGATTTGATTCATCACCATAAAACAGGAGACTTAATCAGTGCAGCGATGAAAATGGGAGCGTTAATTGCTAATCCCGATGACCAAAAAACATGGGTAGAAATCGGTTATAAGATTGGTTTAGCTTTTCAAATTCAAGATGATGTTTTAGATGTAGTTGGTGATAGTAGTTTATTAGGAAAAAAAGTTGGTAGTGATCAAGTAAATCATAAATCTACATATGTAACTTTGATGGGAGTAGAACAATCTCAAATGATTGTTGAGCAATATTTTAAAGAAGCAATGGAATTAATTTATAAATTAAAGATTAATCATGGATTAATTCTAGAAATAATGGAAAAATTAAAGAAAAGAGTGAAATAATGGATCTAGAAAAAATTACAGATCCCTCTTTTTTAAAAGAGCTGGATATTAGACAATTGAATCAATTAGCCGATGATATCCGCAAATTTTTGATTAATAATATTTCAAAAACGGGAGGACATCTTTCGAGTAACTTAGGAGTTGTAGAATTGAGCATTGCACTGCATTATGTTTTTAATTCCCCTAAAGATAAAATTTTCTTTGATGTAGGACACCAGTCTTATGTTCATAAAATTTTAACGGGACGTGCTGGTCAATTTTCTACACTACGCCAATATAAGGGACTTTCAGGCTTTCAAAAGCGTTGTGAAAGTGAACATGACCCTTGGGAAGCTGGTCATTCCTCAACTGCATTAAGCGGGGCCTTGGGAATGGCAGTAGCAAGAGACTTGAATCATGAAAATTATCATATTTTACCTGTGATTGGCGATGCTGCAATGGTTGGGGGTGAATCTTTAGAAGCATTAAATCATCTTGGCTCAATTAATAATAAAGTGATTATTATTTTAAATGACAACCAAATGGCAATTGGTAAAAGTGTTGGTGGTTTTGGTGATTTTTTATCTTCAATAAGAATTAGTGGTACATATAATAATTTAAAAGAGGATTATCGCAATATTACTTCGCACAATAAAATAGGTAAGATGATTTTTAATGTTTCCAAACGAGTTAAAGATTTTGTTAAGCATGGATTGATTGATGATACAATTTTTGAAGATTTTGGGGTTGATTATCTGGGTCCGGTAAATGGTCATGATTTTGATGATCTAATTAGGGTTTTAAATTTAGCTAAAAGTGCAAAAACTAGTGTTGTAGTTCACGTGGTTACGAAAAAAGGGCGTGGCTATAAATACGCCGAAAATGATATTGCCGGTAAATGGCATGGGATTGCCCCATTCAATATTGAAGACGGAACTATGAAAGGTGCGGGAACTAGTTCGAAAATAAGTTGGTCAAAAATGGTTGCTGATCATATTGAAAGGCAGATGAAATCAGATCAGGATATTGTTGCTATTACCCCTGCCATGATTCATGGTTCTGCAATGGATAATATTTTTATGCATTATCCTGAGCGAAGTTTTGATGTTGGAATTGCTGAAGAGCATGCTTTGACTTTTACAGCAGGGTTAGCAATTTCTCAAAAAAAGCCATTTATTTCTATCTATTCTTCATTTTTACAACGTGCATATGATCAAATAAATCATGATATTGCAAGAATGGATCTGGGCTGCTTGATTTGTGTTGATCGCTGTGGATTTGTTGGAGCAGACGGACCTACACATCATGGTGTTTTTGATTTAGGAATATTAACACCTCTGCCAAATGTAATAATTTGTACTCCAAGTAATAGTTATGATGCTAAACGCTTTATTAACACATATTTAAAGAATAACGATCATCCTTACATTTTAAGAATCCCTCGAGGCGATATTGAAGATATGAATGTAGGTGATGAGCTTTTAACTATTGGTAAATGGCAAGTTGTAAATCGAAAAGATTACGATGTAACAATTATTTGTTATGGTCAAAACGTTAACTTGATTCGTGAATTTTTTAAAGATAAAGAGATAAAAGTTAGAATTATTGATGCTTTATTTATTAAACCTATGGATGAAGATATGTTAAATGAAATTATTGATGAAAAACCGTTGATTGTTTATGAAACAGAATTAAAAACTGGTTCTTTAGCTAGTAATATTGCTTATTATTATAGCCAAAATAATATTTTAAAACGGATTCATAGTTTTGGAGTAGATGACCACTATTCTGTTCAAGGAACAGTTGCACAAATTTTACAAGATGAGGGTTTAGATATGGATACTTTTTATCAAAAAGTTAAGGAGATACTAAATGAAGAAGGAAAGAATTGATGTTTTATTAGTCGAACAGGGCTTTTTTGATTCTCGTGAAAAAGCTAAACGCGCGATTATGGCCGGGATTGTTCATGATGATTATGATATTATTGATAAACCGGGAACAAAAATTCCAATAGATTCAAATCTTCATGTTAAAGGAAACATAATGCCATATGTGTCACGTGGTGGCTTAAAACTGGAACGTGCCTTAAAGGAGTTTGAATTAGATATAACGGATAGAATAATGGTCGATATCGGCAGTTCAACAGGTGGGTTTACCGATTGTGCTTTACAGAATGGTGTAAAACTAGTTTATGCAATTGATGTTGGAACCAATCAATTAGTTTGGAAATTACGCAATGATCCACGTGTTATTGTAAAAGAACAAACAAATTTTAGATATGCAACAAGTGAACTGTTTGAACATGGAATTCCTACTTTTGCTTCAATTGATGTATCTTTTATTTCTTTGAAGTATATTTTTGATGCATTAAAAAATATTTTACATAGTGGTAATCAAGTTGTAGCACTAATCAAACCGCAGTTTGAAGCTGGACGTGAAGAAGTTGGGAAAAAGGGAATAGTCAAAGAACCATCTGTCCATCAAAAAGTAATTCAACATGTTATTGAATATGCAAATCATGATGGCTTTGTTTTAGAAAAGTTAACTTATTCGCCAATAACTGGTGGTGAAGGGAATATCGAGTTTCTAGGGCTTTTTGTTAAAGATGGTAATAATGTTGCCATTGACATAGAAAGAGTTGTAGAAACAGCACATAATTGTTTTAAAGGGTAGGTGAGATAATGTTAGAGAGTATATATATTGAAAATTTTGCTATTATCGACCGTCTTGAAGTCGATTTTCATAATCATATGACTGTTCTTACGGGAGAAACTGGGGCAGGAAAATCAATTATTATTGATGCGATTGGTCAATTAATGGGAAATCGTAGTCAATCAAGTTTTATTAAAGCTGATTGTGATGAATGTTTTATTGAGGGTGTTTTTACAATTGGTGCTAAGTCACCAGTCTTAAATAAATTAAAAGAATATCGTATTGATTATGAAGATAAATTAGTTGTTTCAAAATCTTTTAATCGTGATAATAAATCGATTATTAAAATTAATTATCGTAATGTTTCAAAAATGGTATTACAATCAATCATGGCTGATTTAATTGATATTCATTCACAATTTGAAACCCATAGTCTTTTTGATGCTGAAAATCATTTAATTATTTTAGATGAGTTCATTAATCAGCCTTTAAAAAAATTATTTCAGACATACTCACTAGCATATCGTACTTATAGAGAAATAAATCGTGACTATCAAAAAGCATTAAACGAAGAGCTGAGTGATGAGCAATTAGAATTTTATCAAGCTCAATTAGCTGAAATTAATAGTCTTGATCTTGAAGAATTAGATGAAGATGAGTTAGAACGTGAAAAAAAACTGCTTCAAAGTTATGAGAAAACAAATGAGCAAATTTCTAAATATCGACAATATATGAATGGTGATCGTGGTGCTCTAGCAACATTAAGCAATGCATTAAGCGAATTAGAAGAATTAAACGATAATCCTCAATATCAAAATACGTATGAAAGGATGTATGACCTATATTATAATTTAATTGATCTTGATGATGAAATAATCAATGAATTTAATAGTACTAATTTTGATGAATATCGTTTAAATGAAATTCAAGAAGTCTTTTTTAAATTAAATCATTTAAAAAGAAAGTACGGACAATCAATTGAGGCGATTAAAGAAGCTAAAGAAGATTTAGAAATGAAAGTTGCTGCTTTTAACAATCGGGAAACATATTTGAATGATTTAAAAAAACAATTGGATATTGCTTATCAAGAGACCAAATCAATAGCTGAGCAAATTACTAGATTAAGGCAATCAAAAGCTAAAGAATTTACTGAATTAGTTACAAAAGAATTAAAATCTTTATATTTAGATAAAGTTGTTTTTAAGGTTGATTTTAAATTAGTTGATTTTCAAAAAAATGGACAAGATAATGTAGAATTCTTAATTTCTACAAATGCTGGACAAACATTAAAACCGTTGAATAAAGTAGCTTCAGGTGGAGAAATGTCCAGAATTATGTTGGCAATCAAGATATTGTCCTTATCTTCGAGCTCTGTGGAAACAATTATTTTTGATGAAGCTGATACTGGCGTTAGTGGTAAAGTGGCTGAAAGTATTGGAGCAAAGATGAAATATATTAGCAAGCAGCATCAAGTATTGTGCATTACTCATTTAGCACAAGTTGCCGCTTTTGCTAAAAATCATTATTTGATCCAAAAATCAAGTAATGACAATTATACAAATGTAAAGATTAAAGAATTATCTTATGATCAAAGTATTAATGAAATTGCTAAATTGATTTCTGGAAAAGAAGTATCTCAGGAATCAATAAATCATGCAAAAAAATTAAAAATAAGTAGTGAATAATTAAAAGCATAGAAACCAAACTATGATGTAACGAATGTTACAAGGAGGTTTCTATGCTTTTTAAAAAGCTAATCCTTTCCTTTATCTTAGCTTTAGCCATTATTAATCCAATTGCAATATATGCTATTTCTCTAGTACCTGGTGGAGATTCCATTGGAATCGAGCTAGATTATCAAGGTGTGGTTATTACAGGAGGATATAAGATCAAAGTCGGTAATGAAAGCTACGATCCACTAGCAAAAGATTTTAAAGTTGGAGATATTATTGTCGCAATTAACAATCAAAAGGTAACAAGTATTGAAGAATTAAGCAATGTTATTAAAGAAGGCGATATAGCTAATCCCAGATATGATTTAACCATTAAAAGAGGTAAAGAAACCCTCCACCACGACCTCCAGGTCGTTTATGAAAATCAGCAATTTTCTACGGGATTATATGTCAAAGATGCAATTAGCGGGGTTGGAACACTTACATTTTATAACCCGGCAACTAGTACTTTTGGAGCTTTAGGACATGCAATGAGTGACTCTAAACTTGACAGCGAAGAGCTTATTCAAAATGGTAATATTTTTGAAAGTACAGTAACTAGTATTAAAAAAGCAACAACGCAATCTTCAGGAAATAAAATTGCAGACATTTCCAATATTGAAATAGGTAGTATAAACAGCCATAGTCAATTTGGTATTTATGGAACTTATAATTATGATATTTCAAAACGAGAAATGATGGAAACTGCATCTATTGAAGAAACTAAATTAGGAAAAGCCTACTTTTTAACTGTTTTAGATGGTGATAAAATCCAGAAGTGTGAAATTGAAATCACTAAATTGAATGACCAGGATTCTATAAAAGAAAAGGGAATTGAATTTACTGTGACAGATCAAGAAGTAATTAATAAAGCTAATGGAATTGTACAAGGAATGAGTGGATCACCGATTATTCAAAATAACAAAATAGTTGGGTGTGTGACTCATGTATCAGGTAATAATCCAATTATTGGCTATGGTCTATATATAGATTGGATGCTTGAGATGGATAAATAAGGATAAAAAGGTGCTCAAATTGAGCACCTTTTTATTTCAATTTGGTGAGATTTTTAGTATAATTATACAACTAAGGGGGAAACATGATGAATTTATTAACGATAAAAAGTGCATTTAAAGAAAGTATCCCCGTTATGATGGGATATTTAGTCTTAGGATTTGCTTTTGGAATGTTGCTTGTTTCTAAAGGATTTCCAATTTATTATGCATTTATTATGAGCTGTTTTATATATGCGGGAAGTATGCAGTTTGTAACAATTTCTTTATTAGCTGGTCAAGCTTCTTTTATTAGTTCATTTATTATGACACTGATGGTTAATGCAAGGCATTTAGTTTATGGATTATCAATGTTAAAAAAATTTAATTTTTTAGGGAAATTAAAACCTTATATGATTTTTTCATTAACGGATGAAACATTTTCTTTACTTGTGAAAAATGATTTTAAAAGTAAGAATGAGGTTTTTTTAATAAGTTTTTTAGATCAATGCTATTGGATCATTGGTTCTTTGGCGGGGGCAACAATTGGAAATAATGTATCTTTTAATACTCAAGGTTTAGAATTTTCAATGACAGCATTGTTTATAGTTATTGTAATTAATCAAATTAAAAATAATTCTAATCATTTAGCGACATTGATTGGTTTTTTTGTCAGTATAATTTGTTTGATTATTTTTGGTAGTGATAACTTTGTTATTTTTTCTATGATTTTAATCATGATAATATTAATTTTAGTTAAACCGAGGTTAAAAAATGAATAATGATGTCTTGATAATAATAGCAGTAGCTTTAGGAACAATCTTAACAAGGGTCTTACCATTTCTGATATTTAATGATGCTGAAAATTTACCACCGGCAATTAGTTATTTATCTAAAGTGTTGCCATATTCAATTATGGCAATGTTAGTTGTATATTGTTTAAGGGATACAACTTTTATTTCCGGAAATCATGGTTTTCCAGAAATAATTGCCGTTTCAATTACCATTATAATTCATTTATTAAAGGAAAATACTTTATTATCGATTTTAGTAGGCACAATTACATATATGATTTGCATTCAAGTGATTTTTGCATAAAGGAGGTATAGTAATGCAAGTTGTTTTCCACATTGATCTTAATGCATTTTACGCAAGTGCAGAAATATCACGTAATCCTGACTTAAAAGGAAAACCAATAGTTATATCTGGTAAATCACGACGAAGTATTATTACCACAGCTTCTTATGAAGCCCGTGAATTTGGCATTCACTCTGCAATGCCACTATTTCAAGCATTAGAATTGTGCAAAGATTTAATTGTTTTCCCTGCCGATTTTGAATTATATCATCGTTTATCTAATGATTTTTTTTCAATAGTAGCTTCTTATAGCGAAATTTTAGAGGTTGCTAGTATTGATGAATGCTATGTAGATGTAACTAAAATAATTATAGATAAACAGATTCATCCAATATTACTTGCTAAAGAAATTCAAAAAAATATATATGAACATTTAAGTTTACGCTGTTCTATTGGAATCGCACCGAATAAATTTTTAGCAAAAATGGCAAGCGATATGAAAAAACCAATGGGAATTACTATACTTACAAGGTCTAATTTAAAAGAAATAATGTGGCCATTAGATATTAAGGATATGTTTGGAATTGGTAAAAAAACTCAGCCAAAGCTTAAAGCAGTAGGAATTAATACAATTGGTGATATTGCAAATTATGATAACTATAATAAACTAAGACAAATTATTGGCAAAAATGCGCTACTATTGTATCGTAAAGCCAATGGAATTGATAATAGCGCTGTTGATGCTAAACAAAATGAATTAAAGTCTGTAGGAAACTCAACTACTTTACCATATGATACAAATGATGAGGAAATACTAAGGGATACATTAAAGAGTTTAGCTCGCCAAGTTTCAGCGCGAGCTAATAAGCGCAACTTAATTTCAAATTCAATCTCGATTACTATAAAATATACTCGCTTTGAAAGTGTTACTAGACAAACTACTGTCAATTCATTTATTAATGATTATGAAACCATATTATCTACTGCAAAAATGTTATTTGATGCTAATTATAGCGGTCGACCTGTGCGTCTTTTAGGCATCAGTTTAAATAATACAATCAATAAGAAGAACTACAAAGAACAACTTAATATTTTTGAAATGGCGCAAGAGGATGAAACCAATGATGATTCTCTTGAACAGTTACTAAATGCTATCAATAATAAATTTGATAAGAAGCTGGTGACTAAAGCTTCATCATTTGCAAAAAAGACTCCCCAAAAGAAATATTTAAAATAAAAGAATAAAATAATGATTTGCTCATAAGTTGTATAAACGGAGGATAACTTATGAGCATTTTAAATAAAGTTTTTAGAAATGAAAAAGTTTTAATTAATATATTTTCTGCAATATTATTTGTTTTTGGTATCTTATTTGGCATTATTTATTATTTTTATGGTAATGAAGCCCTATTAAATTTATGTAAATATATCTTTTTTTTCAAAGATAATGAGGCAACCAATAATTATAATCTATATATTACAATTACTAGTTTCTACATATTTTTATCTCTAATAATTTCAACTAGTTTTTTAGGAACAATTTTTAATAGTTTTGTTATTTTTACAAAAGGAATGCAATTATCGATTGCAAGTATTTTTTATTTTACTTTAAATACGTTTGATGCATCTATGCTTTTTTTAGGTTTTTTTCCACAATTAATTATTGAATTAGCATTAACTTATATTATTTCTATAATTTCTATTAGATTATCAATAAATTGTTTTACAATTTCATTTTTGACAACAGAAGTATTTAATAGTCGAAAAATAATTAATTATATCTTAGATTACGTAATAATTATCTTAATAATAGTCACATTATCAATGGCATTTAAGGTTTATGCACTTTAGTTAGCAAATCGTTAGTATGGTTAAATTTAAACGTGATATAATTATTAAGTGAAGGTGAGGTGAAAGTAAGTGTAGTACTTGCTAAATTTATGTTAATTAAAGATGCCTTAAGTGAATATAAGCAATATTTGATTGTTGAAAAAGGTTTGAGTAAGAATACTATTTATTCTTATCTACGAGATTTGATTGCTTTTTCTAATTTTATCGGTGAGGAATATGAAATTAATCAAATTGAAAATATTAATAAAGAACATATTCATCTTTATTTAAAGGAGTTATCGAAAACAAACTGTACTAATTCAATTTCTCGTAAACTTGTTTCTTTACGAATGTTATATATTTTTTTAGTGAAAGAAAATATTGTGAAAGAAAATCTCATGAGTAGTTTTACCTTACCGAAAAGAGATAAAAAATTACCTATTGTTTTGTCTCAAGAAGAAATGATAGAGATACTTGATGGGATCATTGTTTGTGATGCAATTAGTTCGAGAAATAGATGTATGGTTGAATTGCTATATGCAACGGGTATGCGTATTTCAGAATTGTTGAATCTTACTTTGAAAGATTTAAATATTAAAATGGGATTTATCAAAGTTATTGGAAAAGGAAACAAAGAGAGAATGATTCCAATCGGTTCATATGTTGGAGAGATATTGGAACAATACATAAATGATTATCGAGCTGAATTTAATATAAAAAATGATAGTTTATTATTTTTTAATAAGCATGGTCAAAGATTAAGTAGAGAAGAATTTTATTCTATATTACAAACAATTGTAAATTCAACTTCTATAACTAAAAAAGTCTCGCCTCATACTTTTCGGCATACGTTTGCAACTCATCTTTTAGAAAATGGTGCTGATTTGCGTTCTATTCAAGAATTGCTTGGCCACAGTGATATTAGTACAACAACTATTTATACACATATTTCGAATCAAAAGATTAGAAGTGAGTATCAGCAATTCCATCCACGCATAAAAAAGCATAATGATGGGTAAAATAATGTCTAGATATGGAAACAATTTAATGATATACTTATGATTGCGTAAAAAGTGACGCAAGGAATGGAGGACAAGATGAAATACAACAGAGTTTTTTTAATTGTGTGTGATTCCTTAGGAATTGGTAATGCAAAAGATGCTAATTTATATAACGATGAAGGATCAAATACTTTAAAACATATATGTAATGCCTGCAATGGCCTTGATTTACCAAATTTGGAAGGATTAGGATTAGGAAGTTTGGGTAATTTTTCTGGAATACATCAATTAACTTCACAATTAGGATATACTTTAGCTTTAAACGAGATTTCTAATGGTAAAGATACTATGACCGGTCATTGGGAAATGATGGGGCTTAAAACTGAAAAACCATTTATTACATTTACCGAAACCGGCTTTCCTCAAGAATTTATTGAACTTTTTGAAGAAAAAACTGGGCGTAAATGTGTTGGCAATAAGGCTGCAAGTGGTACAGCAATTCTTGATGAGTATGGTGAACATCAGATAAAAACAGGTGATTGGATCGTATATACTTCAGCTGATTCAGTTTTTCAAATAGCTGCAAATGAAGAGATTATCCCGTTAGAAGAATTGTATAAAGCATGCGAAATTGCTCGTGAAATAGCCATGGATGAGCGTTGGAAAGTTGGTAGAGTTATTGCTCGACCATATGTAGGAAAAAGGGTAGGGGAATTCAAACGTACTGCCAATCGTCATGATTTGGCCTTAGCACCATTTGGACGGACTGTTCTTGATAATTTGAAAGATAAACAGTTTGATGTTATTGGAGTTGGGAAAATTCCGGATATTTTTGTTGATCAAGGAATTACTAAAGCAGTTAAGACGGTAAGTAATCAGGATGGAATGGAAAAAACTGTTGAACTTGCAAAATCAGAATTTAAAGGATTGTGTTTTGTTAATCTTGTAGATTTTGATGCAGTATACGGTCATCGGCGTAATCCTGAGGGCTATGGGCAAGCAATTGTAGATTTTGATAAGCAATTGGAGGAATTAATGAAATATTTAAATCATGATGATTTATTAATGATCACTGCTGATCATGGTAATGATCCAACTTATAGTGGTACTGATCATACTCGTGAACAAGTTCCATTAATTATTTATTCAAAGGAATTATTGAAGCCACGTCATTTACATGATATGGAATCTTTTGCTGTAATTGGTGCTACAATTGCAGATAATTTTGGTATCGAATTACCAACTATTGGCCAATCAATTTTAGAATTAATTAAATAGGAGAATTTATGGAAGATAATACAAAACGATTGATCGTGATGTCAATTTTAGCTTATGCAATTGGAACGTTTATCTTTGCTGCAGGATTAATGACCAAGACAGCCGTTAGCATAATATTATTTTATATAATTGCAAGCATATTAATAATTTGCGGTATTTTAGCATTATATAATAATTATAAAAAAAATCATCAAATTAAATTATACTTATACTTAATAGTGGTAGGAATTGTTTTCTTGTTTTTAAATACAACGGTATTAATTAATAACTTATAGTTTATAAAAGCATTCTAAGATTATTGGAATGCTTTTAATTAGGATTTATCGATCAATTTATTTCTGTTTGTCTATTAAAAATTAATTATAAAATTTACATAATATACATTATGCGAAGTTATATATGTTATATCTACTTTAATAATTATAAGAGGTAAGGAGTTTTTAATATTCCTTACCTTTCTTGATTTTATCCATTTCAAATGAATCATATAAATTTGTTACATATTCACCATTGAAACAAGCTAAACATAAACTACATTTATGTTTTTCTTTATTAAAATGGATAGATTTATCAATTCCTTCTTCAGTAATAAAGGCAAGTGAATCAGCTTCAATATAATTGCATAATTCATTAACATTCAAACGATTAGAAATTAATTCGTCCATGGTTGACATATCAACACCATAAAAACAAGGATATTTGATTGCTGGTGAAGCAATTCTTACATGCACTTCTCTAGCACCAGCTTCTTTTAACAATCGTACAATTCTTTTAGAGGTAGTTCCACGTACAATTGAATCATCAATCATAACAACACGTTTTCCTTTAACAATTGAAGAAACTGCAGATAATTTCATTCGAACCCCCTGCTCTCTCATTTCTTGAGTAGGTTGAATAAAAGTACGACCTACATATTTATTCTTAATCAGACCCATTTCATAAGGAATATTAGCTGCTTCTGCATATCCGATTGCAGCAGAAATAGAAGAATCAGGAACACCAATAACTAAATCAGCTTCTACTGGTGCTTCTTTAAATAATTGTTTACCAGCAAGTTTTCTAGTTGTATGAACATTTATTCCATCTAAATTACTATCTGGTCGTGAAAAATAAATATATTCCATTGCACATATTTTATCAGTAACATCATTTGTATAAAGCTTTGATTTGATTTGACCGTCTTTGACTCTAACGATTTCACCAGGTTCTAAATCACGAACAAATTTTGCACCAACAACTTCAAATGCACACGTTTCTGATGAAAATACATATGCCCCATTAGGCAATTGACCAATAGAAACAGGTCGCAAACCATACTTATCTCTTGCTACATACAAAGCATTCTCAATCAAAATCAAAAAGGCAAATGCACCATCAAGTTTGTTTAAGGAATTACAAATACGATCAATCATATGACCTTCTTCACGCATAATTAAATGACCTAAAATCTCAGTATCTGAAGAACTAGAAAAAATGCTTCCTTTTTTTTCTAAGTCCGCCTTTAAGACATTGGCATTAACAATATTTCCATTGTGTGCAATTCCTAAAGATCCATTTAAGGTTCTAAATAATAATGGCTGAACATTAGCAATTCCACCACCACCAGCTGTTGAATAACGAACATGACCAATAGCATGATCACCTTTCATTTTGCTAATTTTATCTTGATCAAATACTTCAGTAACTAGCCCTTCACCCTTTTGAATTGACAAAGCTTCTTTATTTTTTACAACAATACCAGCAGCTTCTTGCCCCCGGTGTTGTAAACTATGTAATCCATAGTAGCACATTGCTGCAGCATTTTCATATCCACAAACTGCAAATACTCCACATTCCTCATGTAATTCTCGATCTTTTGAAAACATTAACTAACCTCCTCTTAAATACTTTTACATTTTATAATGCAGAGATAGGTTAGTCAATAAAAAATAGGTATTATAGGCACTCATTTATATAAAATTTATTATCTTGACAACTATTTTTTAAAAAATTGGTCAACATTGTACATATATACGTACAATCACCAATTATTTCATTGTTTAAATCACTTTCAATAATCAGTTCTTTGTTTGTTTTTGATAAGAAACAAACGATTTTATTTAGACTTTCATAATTAGTATAGATTATTTCACTGACCTCAATTTTAGAAGCACTTTCATGATAAATTGCATATCCAATTATTTTAGCATTATCATAAAATAATTTTATTTGATCATTATAAGCACGGCAACGTGCAATTAAGTAATTTTGGTAATAGTCGATATCTCTTTTACGATAACCATTAAAATCTTTTGTGAAATCATTATATAATTTAAGTGAATTTACAAAATCCAGATCTTCAATAACTGTTAAATCATAATCATTTTGATATGATTTTTTGTCAACATTTGTAATTTTATGATAATAATCTTTATTAAATCCAAAATTATAATAAATTTCTGGCATGTAAGCTTGAAGTAAAATCTTTTGACCAGCATATTTTGGCAAGTTAAGCACATAGTTCATTAACTTTTTCATCATTCCTTGCTTTTGATAATTCTTATTAGTAGCAACACCAAGAATAAAGTATGCCTTTATCTCCTGATTATCCAGAACAATGGTATATGGGACTATTTGCATCATTGAAACAAGGAAGTTGTTATTTTTTAATAGATATGTATTTTCTTTGCTGTAACATTTCATAAAATAAAAGTTAGTTGTTTGCTTGTCTTCATCTTCAAAACTATCACGCCATAGGTCAATAATTGAATGCAGATCATTATCTGCTGCCGGCATAATTGATAGGTTACTAGGAACAATATTATATTTCTTAACCATTTTAACTGGGTGCAGCATTTGTTTAGCACGGCGTAGTGATTCTAATCCCATATCTTCCTCACGGTTAACAAATTCATAACCCTCAAAATTTCGTTCTAGGAAGAATTTACCAATCGCCACATATAATCCTCTAATATCTTTATTAGCCTTCTCTACGTGAATTTGAACGGTACTGTGTTTAAGTGGGGAACCAATAATAAATGCTTCTAACTGTCCGTTAATGTAAATACAGCCAGTTTTTATTTCCAATTCATGACGATGTACTAACAAGTAGACAATCCCGATATACTCAGAAATAACACTCTCTTCTATTCGATGAGAAAAATCCCATTTTTTGAGACACTGTAAAACATTATCAACATCTTCATCTTCAATTTCTTTATAAATATAATTCGGATTTTCTTTAACAAACGCATTAAAGTGATTTCTTCTCTTTTGCATTTTTTTTCCTGCCAAAGATTCTAGAGATTTTTTTGTATAGACATAATCATCAAAATCTTCATTATGCAAATACAAAAATTTATCTCCATATCTTTCTTTAATTAAACTCATAGATTCTTCAACAGCTAAATCGATTCTAAAAAGAAAGTTATGCTCTTTAGCATAGTTTTGCATATATTCGATTGCTTCATAGTAGTACTCTGGTTTGCAAAAAGGCATTGCAAAAAACTTTTCGTCTAAATATGTGTGTAACATAACCATGAAATTATCTTTTATTTCATAATATATTTCATATTCATGATCCCACATCATCATTGTGACAAAATTAGAATTATAGCCCTCATAATTTGCATCGTCTAAATATTTTTTTATTTTGTGATAATCGTTTAATAATAATTTTTGCATATTACTCCTATTGTTTTATTTACCTAGCATTGCATTAATAAATTGTTTGGCAGTTCTTCCTGAAAATCCACCGTGACGAATTTCCCAAGTTAATGCTTTTTGATGCAATTCGTTACGCTCCATCATTAAACCATATTGTTCGGCTAAACCATCAACAATATCTAAATAATTTTGACGATCTGGATGCATAAATAAAATTTTAACACCAAATCTTGAACTTAATGATGTTTTTTCTTGTTTAGCATCATTTACATTAACCTCATCCTGATCTTGACGATCACCCCATGTTTGTTTTACTAAATGACGGCGATTACTTGTTGCATAAATCAAAATATTATCAGGTTTCTTTTCTAACCCGCCTTCAATGACTGCTTTTAAGTATTTATACTCAATTTCAAATTCCTCAAACGATAAATCATCCATGAATAATACAAATTTATAATTACGTGACTGTAATTCTTGAATAATACTAGGAAGATTTATAAACTGATGTTTATAAACTTCTATCATTCTTAGACCATCTTTATAATATTCGTTTAATAAAGCTTTAATACTACTTGATTTACCAGTTCCACTATCACCGTATAATAAAACATTGTTTGCTTTTTTTCCTGCTAAAAATGCCTCGGTATTTTGGGTAAGTTTTTCTTTTTGGCTTTCATAACCAATCAACTGATCTAGTCGCCCATTACCTATATGTATTATAGGACTAATTTGCTCATTTTCATAACGAAATGCTTTATTTAATCCAAATTTTCCAACTCCATACGTTAAAAAGAAGTTTTCTAATACATTATAAAATGATTCAACATCATTACAGGCAGTTAAATTGTCCTGTAATGTTTTTGAAACTTCGAATAGTTCAATATTAATGACAGGCTTTGAAGGTGTGAATCCTGTTATCAAATTTTGTTGTGCTAATGGCAAGACACTAAAATCCGTATTAAACATTTTGAAAATAATCTTAAAATCATTCATAACAATTTCTTTTAAATTAGCAGCTATTGTTTTTTTTCTTTCTAATGCTAGAGTAAACGAATTTTCATTATTAATTAACAAATAAGTTAATAAACTATTAAATAGATTATCGTACAAGTTGTATTTTTCAGCTAATTTAATTAACAATGAAACAAATTTACTGCTATTTTCAAGTTTCCCATCTACTACTTCAGTATATAATGCAAAACACTCAGCAATATCTTTATTTTTATACAATGGATTAAAAACTATTAAATCATTCATTTTACATTTTCCTTTCAATATAATGAAAAAGACGAGTTAACGTCTTTTAATTTTTAAAACTATGAATTGGTGCAGGAATTCTACCACCACGATTAATAAATTCAGCACATCCAAATTGGTTTACTGGCATTACAGGTGCATAACCCAATAGTCCCCCAAATTCTACTACTTCACCAACATTTTTACCGATTACAGGAATAATTCTAACAGCTGTGGTTTTTTGATTGATCATACCAATTGCCATTTCATCGGCAATGATTCCAGATAAAGTAGTGACTGGAGTATCTCCAGGAATCGCAATCATATCAAGTCCAACTGAACATACACATGTCATAGCTTCTAATTTTTCAAGTGTTAATGCGCCACGGTTTACAGCATCAATCATACCTTGATCTTCACTGACTGGAATAAATGCTCCACTTAATCCACCAACATATGAAGAAGCCATAACGCCACCTTTTTTAACTTGATCATTCAAGATTGCTAATGCAGCTGTTGTTCCTGGAGCACCAACACTATCCAAGCCCATTCCTTCTAAACAATCGGCGATACTATCACCGATTGCTGGAGTTGGAGCTAATGATAAATCGATGATTCCAAAAGGAATCCCCAATTTTTCCGACGCTTCTAAAGCAACTAATTGACCTACGCGAGTAATTTTAAACGCAGTTTTCTTGATAATTTCACATAACTCTCCAAAATCTTTTCCTTTGGCATTGGCAATAGCATTTTTAACAACACCCGGGCCACTAACTCCAACATTTATAATTGCGTCTGCTTCACTAACCCCATGGAAAGCCCCAGCCATAAATGGATTATCGTCAGGTGCATTGCATAAAACAACTAACTTAGCACAACCAATAGAATCATTTTCCTTAGTTAAATCTGCAGTTTCATGAATGATTTCCCCCATTAATTTTACTGCATCCATATTAATACCAGTTTTAGTTGATCCAACATTTACCGAACTACAAACATTACTAGTAACTTTCATTGCTTCAGGAATTGAACGAATTAATAATTCTTCCGCCTTTGTCATTCCTTTGGAAACAATTGCTGTATAACCACCGATGAAATTAACTCCAGTTTCATGAGCACATTTATCCAATGTTTTAGCAATTTTAACAAAGTCCGCTGTTGATTTGCAAGCATTAGAGCCAACAAATCCAATTGGTGTTACTGAAATTCTTTTATTGACAATAGGAATTCCATATTTCATTTCGATTTGTTTACCCGTAGAGACTAGATTCTTAGCTACGGTAGTAATTTTTTTATAAATATTTTCACATAAAACATCAATATCATGATCCATACAGTCTAATAAACTGATCCCTAATGTAATTGTTCTCACATCAAGATTTTCTTGCTCAATCATTTTATTTGTTTCTGCTACTTCAAATAAATTAATCATTCCGATTCTCCTTAAATACGATGCATTTTATTAAAAATGTTTTCATGTTGTAATTTAATATTTACTCCGATTTCTTCACCTAATTTATCTAAATCTTCACAGATAGTTCCAAATTCTTCGGTAATTGAACTTAGTTCTACAATCATCATCATGTTAAAATAACCTTGAATGATAGTTTGAGAAATATCCAAGATATTAACTTGTTTTTCCGCTAAAAAACTACAAACCTTAGCAATAATTCCTACTTGATCTTTTCCTACTACTGTAATAATCCCCTTTTGCATACTATTACCTACCTCCTAATTATTTAGGATATTATATCATAGTTGTATACAATATAAAACCCCTATTTCTTGAAATTTCGTCAAAATAAAAACGGATAAATTTTATCCGTTTTTATTTAATCGTAAGGAATTATCTTCCCATTAATTTTTTAGCAAATTCGTAAACAGCTTTACCATTCATCATTCCGTAATCTTTCATTTCAATTACATCATAAGGAATATCTTTTCCAGTATCTGCAATAATTTTTTCAACTTCTTTTTTTGCATATCTAACTTGTGGGCCAAGTAATACACAATCTACAGTATCAATAATTTTTTCACCTTCTGTCAAAGGTAAAGCAAAGATTTCTACTTCTTCTCCAGCTTCTTTTGCTGCTACTTCCATTTTTGTTACTAATAAACTAGTAGACATACCTGCAGCACATACTAACATAATTCTTGTTGCCATAACTAACTCTCTCCTTTATTGTTAAATTTCATATAAAAAGGGCATCACAAAAAACGCCCGTTTTATCTTTTGTTATTTCAGTTTAAGCTTTTTGATTACCCAATCATTTTCATTGCAGCTTCAAATACAGCTTTACCGTTCATAGTTCCATAATCTCTCATATCGATTACATCAACAGGGATAGCTCCTGCTTTACGTCCAGCAGCCAATTTTTCAATAGCAGCTTTTTGGAATCTAACTTGTGGGCCAAGTAAAATACAATCTACTTCTTCTAATACTCTTGGTGCATCAGAGAATGGTAATGCAAAAATTTTACATTCAACACCTGCATCTTTAGCAGCACCTTCCATTTTTGTTACTAGTAAGCTAGTAGACATACCTGCTGAACACACTAATAAAATAGTTTTCATAATAATATACACTCCTTTTTTTTTACCTAAATTAATTTTACACCGAATGGCTTAGAATGTAAACACTTTCTTGGCTGAAATGCTTTATTTTTTTACAATTAAAAATGAATTTTTTAGTAAAAAATAACTTCTACTCTTAGTTAATAAATCTTACCATTTTAAAATTTTCCTTGTTAGAATCATCAATTTTTAAAGCTCTTTAACACCGTTTTTTTGAAGTGGAATTATAAAAAAAGAATCTAAAAATTTTAATTTTTCTTTTATAAAATATTTCAAATAAATCTTTTTTTATAGTATAACAGACGCTATTCTTCTGTACTTGTCTAGACCATTGGTGTCAAAGAATAATTATCTTTATTTTTATCCTTTTTCAAATATGTTATGATAGATAAAGAAGGAAGTGATTTTACATGCAGGTATTAGTAATTAGTGATACTCATTTACAAAATGAATTATTTCAAAAAATTAATCAAACATATCCTAAGATGGATTATTATTTACATTGTGGAGATTCATCCTTAAAAAAAGATGATTTCTTGTTAAACAAATATTATACTGTAAAAGGTAATCATGATGATGAAGATTTTCCAGTCAATATTATTTTAGAAATTGGAAAATATCGCTGTTTAATTACTCATGGAAATGCTTACGATATATACTACGGAAATGATAAAATAAAGCAATATATGATTGCTAATAATATTGATATCTGTTTTCACGGACATACTCATGTTCCTGCATATACCCAAATTGGTAACCGTTATATTATTAATCCAGGCAGTGTGATGATCAATCGAGGTTCATATGGTTTCGGAACCTTTGCAATCGTGGAAATCGGTGATACTATAAAAGTAAATTATTATAATAGTGAAACTTTTGAAGAATGCTCAAAAATGGTTCTAGACGATGGAAAAATCGTTTTAGAAGAATTTAAGCAAATACTAAAATAGAAGTGAGATTTAAAATTTCTCACTTCTATTTTTTTCTTCATTTCGCTTACGCTTATATTCAATCATAAACATTACTTCTTTTAAATCTTCATCCGGTAACTCTGTTAACAACCGTGCGATATTAGCAATATTATAGTAGTCGTATTTTTTACCACTCATTATTTCTTCTACACTTCGTCCATATAAGTTAGAAAATATTCTTAATTCCCCTACTGTAATATCCCTCTTACCATTTTCAATATCTGAAATGGCTGAATGTGGTACTTTTAAATAAGCAGCAACATCCTTTTGTGTCAGGTGTTTGAAATTCCGATAAGATTTTAATCGTGCCGCTAAATCTTTATCAATCATCATTATACCTCCGATAAATAGATTTTAGCATTTTCCTTATTTTTCTTCAATAAGATTTTGTATATTTATAATTTATTTCGACAAATAATAATTTTTATTTATATAATTAGATAATTAGTCATAAAAATATCCATTAGTTAGTTTTGTTTTTAAACTAATTTGTCGAGGTTTAGCAAACATAATATTATTTTTGAAATCCCTAAATACAGCTTTGGTGATTTCTGGTGCTTCATTACTAAATGAAAGCAAAATAAAATCAACTTCTAGTTTTTCTAAATGATCAATGTAAAGACAGTGACTATTGAATATTAAGTTATTACAGTCTTGATCTGGGAAAATATCAAATTGTTCACCTTTACGATCAATTAAAGTAAACTTTCCTTGTTTACAAAGATTACATTTGATTTTTTTACAATTAAAATAATGATCACTTATTAAGCAGTGTTTTAGATGCATATTGATTGTTTTGCCATACACTGTCATTATAATATTTTGTTTAATATTATTTAAATGATTAACTTGTTTTCTACTCATCTCGAGAGAAAGAATAGCATCATGATTATTAAAATAATTCAAAGCATAGCTATTATAAAGGTTGAAAGTACTATCTAAAATACATTTTTTATCTTTAAAAATTTGTAATGCTCCATAGTCACCTACTAAAATACTATTTATCTTATTGTATGAGACACTATTTTTAAACTTGATTAAAATATCCTGATTATTCAAAAAGCTTGTAAATGGGATTATTTCTTTATTTACAGAATGCGCTAAACTTATAGCTTCATCAAGTTCTTCGTTGATAGGAAAATAATATGCATCCACTTCCTCTGTTAACAATGCTTTTAATTGTGCCAAATTATAAATTTTTACCACAATCCCTTTAATTTGTTTATTAATATGATTATGTTTAGTTTTAATCATTGGTTTTTTAACTTTTTTTATCTTTACTATCATATTAGAAAGTTCATCTATTGCTTGACGACGCATTTCATTAATTTCTTTAATACTAAAAAAACCATTATCAGGAAAGTCAATAGTAATATCATTTGCCTTAAATACTGTATTTCCTAATTTTCCTAATTGTTGTCTGATTCTTTGAGGATCTAATGGCAATTTAGCTGCTGATTCAATTAGAAGATTAGAAACTTTTTCAACTTTTAAATCTTTATAGTTGATGGTTAATCGTGCTGGTTCGTTGATTTGACCTGAAAATGCCATAGTTACTGTATTTTTAATATTTTCATTTTTATAACTTGCTAAAGCTTCATTGATTAGATCTATATCAATAACCTTATATACTGTTTCATTCTTTTTTACTGGGGTATTCAATTCGATTTCAACAATATCACCAGCATTGCCTTGATTAATCAAATTATTAAATAAATATAACTTTGTAATAGTTCGAGTAAACCCAACACTCTTGAAATTAATCCGATCTCCTTGTTTCAACTTATCTTGTAATTGAATTTTTACAATTTTTCGATGTTTATCATAATCTATCACTGTACCAACTTCAATTCCTCGGTTTCCAGGATAATCTTTAGCCACAAAATTTTGATCTTTTAAAATATATCCACCAGTGAATCCACGGTTGAACATTTGCTTCATTTTTTTTATACGCTGCTCAAATGCATTAACTGTCGTATTTTTTAAATATGCATCTATTGCTTCACGGTATTGTTTAACGATTGTAGCAACATACTCAGGTCGTTTCATCCGTCCTTCTATTTTAAATGATGTAACACCAGCATCAATTAATTGCCCAATATTCTCAAAGGTACATAAATCTTTAGGTGATAATAAATAGCTTGGAATTTTATCTAAATTCATACTATCTTTTTGCAATTTATAAGCGAGCCGACAAGGCTGTCCACAAGCGCCTTTGTTTCCACTTCTTTTAGCAATCATACTCGACATTAAACACTGTCCCGAATATGACATACATAGAGCACCATGAACAAACACCTCAATATCTAGAATTGTGTTTTGACAAATATCAGCTATTTCATCAAGTGTATTTTCGCGCGCTAAAACAACACGATCAACACCAGCATCTTCAAAATATTTAACTGCTGACAAATTATAAATACTAGTCTGTGTTGACATATGAATTTCAAAATCTGGAAAGTATTGTTTAACAAAACTCATCAGTCCGATATCTTGAATAATTAAAGCATCAACTTTTATTGTTTGTAAAAACAAAAGATAATCTTGTAGTTTTTCAAACTGATTATCTTCATATAAAGTATTTACAGTTACATAAATTTTAACGTTGCGTAAATGGCCATATGCAACTGCAGCTTGTAATTCCTCGCGATTAAAGTTTGTTGCAAAAGCTCTGGCACTAAATTCATTTCCTCCTAAATAAATTGCATTTGCACCATTTTGAACCGCTGCTACTAAAGCTTCATAACTTCCAGCTGGAGCAAGTAATTCTATATTTTGCATATGTATTAATGCTCCGTTTCTGCAATTAATGCTATACACATTTTAGCTGACGCTTGGGATGCTTTTTTTAAATATTCATCAAATTGGACAGAAGAATCTCCCTTACCAAAAACATCACTTAAAGAACGTGTAATAATAAAACTAGTCCCGAATTTATAGCATGTTTGAGCAATTGCTGCTGCTTCCATTTCAGTACATTTTGCATCAGGAAAATTATTTTTAATGCGTGTTGCTACTTCCGGTGTAGCAACAAATTGGTCACCAGAAACAATTAGACCAATTTCGCAATTTAAATTTAAGTTTGATAATATTGTTTTAGCTTGAGTAATTAGTTGACGATCTGCTTCTATTCTTGGGGGTAAACCTGGAACTTCACCAATCACTCGATTGGGAAATGCCGTAATATCAAAATCATGTTGACAAACTTCATTAGAAATAACTATATCCCCAACTTCTTGAGTTAAACACAATCCACCAGCAGAACCGATATTTATGACATAATCTATTTTATAGTTAGTCAGTAATAAAGTAGTACAAATAGCAGCATTAACTTTTCCTACTCCACCCTGTAACAAAACGACTTGGCGCTCTTTTATCGTTCCTTGATAAAATGTACAATCAAGAATAGAGCGTGTTTCAGTAATCTCCATATATTCTTTAATTGCTGCCACTTCTTCTTCCATTGCTCCGATAATTCCAATCATTCTACTTACCTCCCCTTCTTTTATGACATATAAAAATAATTCTTTGTGATTTATCATGATATTCCTCAAACTCACCATAATATTGTACATCCGTAAAACCTGCCTGTTTCAATAAGCTAAGATAAATTTCAATATCGTAAGTTTGCTGATAATGCATTTCTTTTATATGTTCATTATTTTCCTTATCAATTATCTCAATTTCATGTTCCACTTTACCAAGAGCAGTCTTTTCTACATGCCATTTAAAATAGAAATCATCAGCATCTTCTTCTTCAAAATAGCCATCTAGAATTTCATCCATCTTATAAAGACTATCAACATCAAATATAAAGGTTCCATTATATTTTAGTGATTCATATACATTTTTAAAAGTTCTTAATACTTTCTTTTTACTCAAAACATAATTAATTGAGTCACAAAGGCATAAAATCAAATCTACTGCTTTATCGGTTACAAAATCAGTCATATCAACTCGACCTAATAAAAGATTAACATCTGCTTCCATTGCTTTCAAACGTGAAACTTCAAGCATATCTTTAGAAAGATCAGTTGCATAAATCTCTTTACCTGCTTTAGCTAAACGAATTGCAATTTCACCAGTTCCACACCCAAGTTCAAGCACGCTTTTAAAATCAGCGTGCTCATTTATAAACTTGAAATAATCATCATAAAATTGTTCATCCATTAAGCTGTCATAGTAATAAGCAAAATTTTCGTATGACATTAAGCTAAATATTTTGATACGTCAATTCGTGGCATATCAGACCATAATTTCTCAAGATTATAACTGTTTCGTTCGTCAGCATCAAATATATGCACAACGATATCACCATAATCCATCAATAACCACTTGCTATTGCGTAACCCTTCAATTTTTTTAACTTCATAACCATTTTCATGACAGCTGTCTTCGACACTGTCACGTAAAGCATTCATCAATCTCTCGTTACTTGCTGAACAAATCACAAAAGTATCAAAAATAGGACTAGCTAACTGCATGTCAATTACTACAATGTCCTCTGCTAATTTATCATCTAATGCTTTTATAATTACTTCTAATTTATTCATTAATATCTCCTTTTGCATATTTATTATAAATTTCAAAAAAACATTCATCAATTTTTCGCCCTTTTTCATGGGAAAAATCATAAAAATCTTGTAAACACCCTTTAAAGCCAGCAACTACATCTTTTTTGCATAATGCAATTTTTTTTGAAGAATCGTAATCTCGACTTGGATCGTATTTATCAGCTTCATAAATACACATATCAAGTTTTGACATATATAAAGAAGCAGTTGTATGATGCCTAATTGCTTGTAATATTTCAGGATCATCAACTAAATACTCATTTTTTGCAACATATTCAGATAACCATTGATGCCAAACCGCCTCTGGTTTATTAAGATAATCTGGATAATTTTTTTGCATTATTACAACAGCTTCATCATGAGGCATTTCTTTAGCAATATCATGAAGCATTCCTGCTACATATGCTTTTCTACCATCTAGATTATTAGCTAATGCAATTTCTTTAGCTAAATGAGCCATGCTCACTGTATGACGATAGCGTTTTAAAGACATTTTATTTTTCACAATTGTTTCTAAATAAATACCATTATTAACAATATATTTTAAAACTTCAGGATTTAAAGCATGTAATGCACCATTCCGGATATTATTACTAGCGTCATCACTGGCAACCAAATCTAAGTGAATAAAATTATATTTATCTAAATTATCATTAATTTGATAACCTATGCGATCGAATACCACTAATTGAGCTAATTGACTCAATTCTTTAGCAGCAATCCATTTATGATATAAACTTGCTTGATCCATTCCCATCATAAAATATAACTGATCATTTGGATATATTTTTTTTAGATATCTAATTGTATCGATCGTATAATTTTTTTTACTACTATCTTGATCAATCTCGTAGCGGCAAATTTCAACATTTTTATAGCGCTTTAAAGCAATTTCCAACATCGCTAATCGTTGTTGTTTAGTTGCTCCTGTAGAGTCTTTCCATGGGTTGTTAGCAGTCGGCATAACTAAAATTTTATCTAACTTTAATTGCCTGATTGACTCTTCGATCACGCGTACATGAGAACGATGAATTGGGTCAAAACTACCGCCAAAAACACCTATTTTTATCATGGTAATTTATAAATTTCCTTTTCACTTGGGCGATATAAAATAATTGTTCTTCCTAAAATTTGCACAACATCTGCTTTTGTTTTCATACTTAACTCTAGCGCAATCTCATTTTTTGAATCAGCACATGATTCAAGAATTTTTACTTTGATCAATTCATGAGCTTCTAGAGCATCGTCAATACCTTCAATTTGAGTTTGATGAACTCCTTCTTTACCAATTTGAAAAATAGCATTTAAATTATGTGCTATCCCTCTTAAATATCTTTTTTGCTTTCCTGTTAACATAACCCGATTCCTTTCTAAATTAATGCTTCTCTAATAAAAACACCAACACCTTGTGGTGCATGAACTCTAACATTGGCATTGGGACAATTAACACTGACAAATCCTAGACCGGAAATAACAATATCAATTTTACCCTCTGGTAATTTAAAATCATAACTTGCCATTTCATTAATATCCTTAATACTTTCAATTTCCGGCATCAGAGTCAAGTGCCGATTATATAAATTATCACTGTTTCCCAATTTAGTTCTATGAATTTTTAATAATTTTGGAAAAAAACAAGTAAAAGAACTACGCGGTCCTTTAATGAAATCAACGCGTGCCAACCCACCAAAATATAGTGTTTGTTGGTCGTTTAATTGAAAATTAATTGGTCTTAATTCGCTTTTAGGAATAATTATTCTCAAATCTTCATCTTTAACTAAATGAGCCATCTGATGATTATTAATGATACCAGGCGAATCATATAAATAATTTTTATCATCTAGTGGAATTTCAATTAAATCAAGCGTTGTTCCAGGAAATTCACTTGTTGTTATTAAATTATCAGTTACTCCTGCATAATGTTTTAATAAAGAATTAATCAACGAAGATTTCCCGACATTAGTAACTCCAACAATATAAACATCTCGACCATGACGATATTCATTAATCTTATCTATTAATAAATCTAAATTATAATTTTTGGTTCCACTTGATAAAATAACGTCAATAGGTTTAATTCCTGATTCTTTCAACTGTCTTCTTAGCCAATGCTCAATTTTACGATCTTTTAGTGATTTTGGCAAAATATCTCGTTTGTTTCCAAGAACTAAAATATCATTATTATTAAGATGCCGTGATAATCCATTTATTAAGCTGCCATTATAATCAAATAAATCAACTAAATAAACAACAAGACAATCATGATTTCCGATTTCTTGAAGAATTTTTAAAAAATCATCACTAGTAAGATCTGTTTTTTGTAATTCATGATAATTTTTTAAGCGAAAACAGCGTTTACAAAGAATTACATCTTTTTCTAAAGCATTTTTAGGCACAAAACCTATCTTTTTTTCGTCTTCACTTTGAATTATGGCTCCACAGCCAAAACATCTAATCTCTTTAGTCATACTATCTCCTTTTCAAACCACTCCCATTGTACCTTATTTTAAGCCAATTTTAAAGTAAATAATCGTTAAAATAAAACTTGGTATAATTTTATTTATTTGGATGAATATAAAGATTTTTGTCCTAAATTAAAAGATTGACAATATATATGTATTAGAGGTGAAATATAAATGTTTTCAACATTATTATCCTTACTTACTAATGGTTTCTTTGTCTCATACATTAAATCAAAATCTTTTGAGTTACCACTAACAGCTAAAGAGGAAGAAAGATATCTTGAACAGTTTTTTAATGGTGACAAAGAGGCTCGGAATGTTTTAATTGAAAGAAATTTAAGATTGGTAGCTCATATTGCTAAAAAATACGAGAACAATAAAGATATGCAGGAAGATCTGATTTCAATTGGAACAATAGGACTGATTAAAGCAGTCGATAGTTATAAACAAAACCATAAAACTAAGTTAGCCACTTATGCTTCCAGATGTATTGAAAATGAGATATTAATGCATCTTAGAACTAATAAAAAGACTAACTTAGATATTTCATTAAATGAGACAATCGGTATTGATAAGGATGGCAGTGAAATAGTTTTAGGTGATATCATTGCCGCAAAACAAGAGGAGTTTATCGATATAGTAGATAAAAAGGATACTTTAGATAAATTTACAACATATTTTAGTGTTCTTGAACCCCGCGAAAAAGATACTTTGATTATGCGTTATGGCTTGAATAATACCAAAAAGTATACTCAAAAAGATATTGCTAAAAAATTAAATATCTCACGTTCTTATGTTTCACGTCTTGAAAAACGTGCATTAATTAAATTATTGCGTGAACATATGAAAGAAAAACCGTAAATTATATAATTTACGGTTTAAAAATCATCTTCTTTTAGAATATCTTCTAGAGATATTTTTTCATATTTAATTGGTTCTGTTTTTTTGGGTACTTTAACAACCGCTTTATTTTTGGTAGTTTCAACCTCATCACTTTCAAAATCATCTAATAAGGTATGCTCTTTGGGTTGTTTAAAGATTTCTAAATCAACTTCGGTTTTCTTAGCTACATCATAATCACTTGTTGAAATTGGAGAATTTATATAAACATCATCAATTACTTGATTAGCCGTTAATTTATTAGCTACACTTGGTTTTTGCTCAAGATTAGCATTATTATAGTCAGTTGCTTTAAATTCAAATGAAGTCTGATCGTTTAAAGTGACTGTAATTAATTGTGAATTATCAACAATTACGGAATCTTTTACATAAATAATTTTAGATTTAGGATTCTTATACAATAAAGTTCCTTTTGTAGCACGATTGCAAGGTGTTATATCGCCAATTTTAATTCGTTTAACCCCACCTTCTTCGCTAATAACGATTAATGAACTGCTAACTAATGGATTAAAAATATTGAGACTAACTAACTCATCATTTTTTAAATTTACAGCTCTAATCCCAGCGGCTTTGATTCCAACGATTGAAACTTCTTGCTCTGAATATAATGCTCCATACCCAGCTTTAGTCGTTAAGATAATTCCTTGATTATTATCAGTCAATTTAACATCGACTACCCGATCATCATTCTTTAATCCCATACATTTAAGGGGCTTTGAATATCGAGTAACTTCAAAATCTTTTAAATTCGTCCGTTTGATTTGACCATTTTTTGTTGCTAGCATAACGTACAATGGTAAATTAAAATCTTTTACCAAAATAGTTCCGATGATTTTTTCACCAGCATTTAGTTTTACTAAATAACTAACATGTTTACCAGCATCTTTCCATTTAAATTCTTCAATCTTATGAACTGGAATAAAGAGATAATTTCCAGCATCAGTAAACAGCAATAAATGATCTAACGTATTGGCTTGATACATTGAAACTAGATAGTCATTTTCTTTTTTGCCGAACGGAATACCTTCACTAGCCTTGATAGAACGATTACTAATTCGCTTAATATATCCATCACGGGTAATAGAAACATTGATATCCTCAGATAGGATCATTGCTTTCTCATCTATTTTAATTTCTTGAACCTCATCACGAATTTTTGATAGACGTGGCATTGGATATTTTTTCTTAATACCTTTTAATTGATCAATAATAACTTTACGTAGAACCTCATCACTGTTTAAAATATTATTTAAATATGCAATTCGATTATCTAATTCTTTATTTTCATTTTCCAATGTGACAATATCAGTGTTTGTTAAACGATACAATTGTAACATTACAATTGCTTCAGCTTGTTTTTCGCTAAAACCATATTTTTCAATCAAGTTATTTTTAGCATCGCTTTTATCTTTTGATTGTCTAATTGTTTTTACAACCTCATCTAAAATTGAAATTGCTTTAATCAATCCTTCAACGATATGTTTACGCTCATTAGCCTTATTAAGATCATGAATTGAACTTCGTGTAACAACATCTATTTGATGTGCAATATAGCCATCTAAAATCTCAATTACCCCCATTAAGACTGGTCGCTTATCTTTGATTGCAACCATATTATAGTTGTAATTTTTTTGTAGATCAGTATTTTTGTATAGATAGTTAAGAGTATTTTGTACATTTATATCCTTTTTTAAATCAATAACAATCCGTAATCCAGTACGATCAGATTCATCACGAACTTCGATAATTCCATCGATATTGCGATTAAATCGAATTTCATCAATTTTACGAACTAATTCTGCTTTGTTTACTTCATAGGGAATTTCAGTAATAACGATTTTATTCATCGTTTTCTCTTCAATCATTTCACTAGTACTACGAACAATCACTTTCCCACGGCCACTTTTAAAGGCATTTAAAATTCCTTGTTTTCCTTCAACAATAGCTCCAGTTGGAAAATCTGGACCTTTAATAAATTCCATTAGTTTTTCCAAAGAACAGTTAGGGTATTTAATTCGATGAATCGTTGCATCGATTACTTCTTCAAGATTATGTGGAGGAATATCTGTTGCATAACCGGCCGATATTCCCGTTGCACCATTTACTAATAAATTTGGATAGGCCGCTGGTAATACAGTTGGTTCATATTCTGTATCATCAAAGTTTAAAGACATTAATACTGTATCTTTATCTAAATCTTTTAGTAATTCAACAGCAATTGCTGATAGACGAGCTTCAGTATAACGCATTGCTGCTGCCGGATCGTTATCAATAGATCCATTATTTCCTTGCATATCAACTAATGGAACACGCATTTTCCAATCTTGGGATAAACGGACCATTGCATCATATACTGATGTGTCTCCATGAGGATGATAATTACCAATAACGTTCCCAACTGTTTTTGCTGACTTACGATATGGTTTTGAATATAAATTTCCTTCTTTATACATCGAATAAAGAATCCGGCGCTGTACTGGTTTTAAACCATCACGAACATCAGGTAAAGCACGATCTTGAATAATATATTTAGAATATTTTCCAAAGCGGTCACCCATGATAGTTTCTAATGACATAATTATTTTTTTATCCACGCTTATTTTCTCCTTACTCAATTGCAAAATTATCTTCTAATGTAAATTGGACATTTTGTTCAATCCATTCTCGTCTTGGTTCTACTTTATCACCCATTAATACAGAAACTCGACGTTCAACAATTGCCGCATCTTCAATTGATACTTGAATTAAAGTCCGAGTTTCTGGATTCATAGTTGTTTCCCATAATTGAGAAGCATTCATCTCCCCAAGTCCTTTATACCGTTGTACATTATATCCACGACCAATTTTCTTCTTTGCTTCTTCTAATTCGTCTTCTTCCCAAGCGTAAACGATATCTTCCTTTTTCCCACTTTTCTTTGACACTTTATAAAGTGGTGGTAAAGCAATATATACTTTTCCTGCAGTAATTAGATCTCGCATATATCGATAGAAGAAAGTTAGTAAAAGAATTTGAATATGGGCACCGTCGGTATCAGCATCGGTCATGATGATTACTTTATTATAATTACTATCTTTTTCGTTAAAATCAGCTCCAACGCCAGCCCCAATTGTATTAATAATTGTTGCAATTTCTTCATTTTTTAAAATGTCAGCCATTGCTGCCTTTTCAGTATTAACAACTTTTCCTCGTAATGGTAAAATTGCTTGATATTTACGATCGCGACCTTGTTTTGCACTACCGCCTGCTGAATCTCCTTCGACTAAGTATAGCTCTTTACGTTTTTTATCTTTAGATTGAGCAGGTGCTAATTTTCCACTTAAAATTTTTTCTTGACGTGGGCCTTTACCTTTACGAGCAGCTTCTCGAGCTTTACGTGCCGCATCACGAACTTGAGCAGCTTTAATCATTTTCTTAACAAGATTATCTGCTGTTTCTTTATGCTCTTCTAAAAAATATGTAAGTTTTTCATAAACTACTGTATCTACAACATTTCGTGCCTCTGGCGTTCCTAGTTTAGATTTTGTTTGTCCTTCAAACTGTAAATAATGTTCAGGTACTTTAATTGAAATAATTGCCGAAAGTCCTTCACGAACATCATTTCCTTCTAAATTCTTGTCCTTTTCTTTTAATAACCCATATTTACGAGCATATTCATTAAACGTTCTAGTTAAAGCTGATCTAAATCCTGTTTCATGAGTTCCACCATCACCAGTTCTAACTAAATTCACAAAAGATAAAGTAGTTTCTTGATAACCACTAGTGAACTGCATAGCGACATCAACTTCTATTTCATTATTTGTACCCTCAATATTAATAATTTCATTAAGAGTCTCTTTTTCATAATTTAAATATTCAACAAATGCTGTTAAACCATTATCGTATTGATAACTTATCTCTTTACCTGTACGTTCATCAACTAAATCAATTTTGATTCCTTTTAAAAGGAACGCACTTTCCATCAATCGTTCACTAATCGTAGAAAAATTATATTCATAAACTGAAAAAATGCTTGAATCGGGCATAAAATGAATCGTTGTTCCAGTTTGATTTGATTTACCAATCACTTTTAACTTCCCAACTTTACTACCACCATCTTCAAATCTTTGCTGCCAAATTTTTCCATCACGATAAATTGTTACTTCAAGCCATGAAGATAGTGCATTAACGACCGACGCCCCAACTCCATGTAATCCGCCAGAAGTTTTATAACCGCCGTCTTCGTTAAACTTACCGCCGGCATGTAAAATCGTAAGGATTACTTCTGTTGTAGGCTTACCTGAAGCATGCATCCCTGTCGGCATTCCCCGACCATGGTCAGTTACTTTGATACTGTTATCCTTACAAATCGTTACTTGTATATTATCACCAAATCCTGAAAGTGCTTCATCAATTGCATTATCAACAATTTCCCAAACTAAGTGATGCAGTCCGCGTGCATCAGTCGAACCAATATACATTCCTGGTCGCTTACGAACTGCTTCTAAGCCTTCAAGTATTTGAATATTTGACTCATCATAATTACTTTTAGCTGCCATATAATTCATCTGCCTCCTTTAATCACTTGTACCATTATACCTAAATTTTAGGTTTTTTTCAAAGATTATTGCATTTTTATAATGATAATATATAATAGTCACAGGTGATAAAAAATGGATATAATGATTTCAATAATTTTAATTATACTCAGTTATCTATATGGATCGATTCCCTTTGCATTAGTTATTGGGCGATTAGTCTATAAAACTGATGTTAGAAACTATGGTTCCGGTAATTTAGGGGGAACAAATACTGGTCGTGTTTTAGGAAAAAAAGCTGGTGTTGCTGTAATTCTTTTGGATGCTTCAAAGGCATTATTAGTAATGCTTTTAACTAGTTACTTATGTTCACTATTAAAAATGAATAATGATTTAGCATATATATGTGCTTTAGCTTGTGTGATTGGGCACTGCTATCCTGTTTTTGCAAATTTCAAAGGCGGTAAAGCAGTTTCAACTGCAATCGGTTTTTTTATGGCTGTCAATCCTATAGGTGCTGTCTTAGCCTTAGTCGTTTTCTTCATTGTTCTAAAGCTTTCTAAATATGTTTCACTGTCTTCAGTTTTAGCATCGTCTTCAGTATTGTTTGCAATTCCGTTTTTAAATATGTCAATGACTGGTAAAATCGTAACTGCAGCGGTTATTTTACTGTTAATTTATCGACACAAAGAAAATTTAATTAGAATTAAAAATGGGACAGAAAATAAAATTACTTGGATGTAAATATGCTCGTTAATACATAAAGTTGTGAATTATCACGGCTTTTTTATTTAATAAAAATAAGGATGCATTATCCAAAAAGAGATGCATCCATTAGGTAATTATTTATATGTAATTATTTCACTACTTTTTAGATGACTATCATCACCAATATATTTAATCTTAAATTCTTTTCCATCATATTCAACTTCACTTAAAGAACAACCACGAACAACATATTTATTGATTTTTGTTAATTCGGATGTTTTATAATTAAGCATTATTCCGTGAAGAATAATAAATAACATCCCATGAATCGTAATAAAAATTGTATCATCATGATGTTTTTTATAAATATCATTAAAAAAATCTTTTAACCGCATTTGGACTTCATGATATGTTTCACCACCAGGAGTGCTAACATCATCATCCGGAAGATTCCATAATCGATTATAAATTGGATCATTTAATAATTCATTAATAAGGCATCCTTCGTATTTACCAAAATTCATTTCTTTTAATCGTTCGTCAACAAGAACATGATCAAATAATATTTCACTTGTTGCTTTAGCACGTTCTATCGGACTGCTATAACAATAATCAATTTTAAGTTCTGTGATTCTTGCTTTTAGCAACTTAGCATCTTCTATGCCTTCTGCTGTTAGCGGTGAATCTTGCCATCCCTGTAATCTTTTTTCTTGATTCCACAATGTTTTTGAGTGTCGAGTAAGGTATATTTTCATAAAGTAAAAATAAGGGTTACCCCTTATTTATATTGTGACATAACAGATGACATGATTTTTTTAATTTGAGCCTCACTAGGTTTACGACCCATTTCCATATACATTGCACGAATCATTTTTTCGTTGATTGGTGGATTTTTTTGTAATTGTTTTTTAAACATATAACGTGCTGCGAAAAAACCGATAATCGCACCAACGATTAAACCCAAAATTATATTCAACATATTTATACCTCCAAGTTTTTAGATTGCTCTACCATTATAACATAACTTTTTGATATTTGGTATAAAATATCCAAGAATATATTTGTTTTTTTATTTGCTTCAATAATTATATAGTAATCATGAATAACGCAAATCATTTCTTCTTTTGTTAATTGATTATCAATAACATGTTTATTTTTATCCCGATGATAATCGTATCGGTCTTTTAACTTGTATTCGATAAAGTCACTAACTCCTTCATTATTTCCAAATAAACAGTCCATTTGCTTCGTAAAAAAAACATTTTTAGGTTCAATATTAATGATTTGATTTTTCACCTCTGGATATTGTTCAAGTAATCCAACAACATTAGGATTTAACTTATATATTTTATATGTATTCATTTCTATCACCATGATTAGTGTATCAAAGAAAATCTAAATATATTGTCAAATCATGCCCAAAAATCAATAAAAGTGATGTTATTACATCACTTTTACTAGTCCTTATAAAATATCTTTAACGTTTTTTACTACATTTTCAACTGTAAAACCATAGTTTTTAATAACGATATCAGCAGGTGCACTAGCACCAAATTTATTTACTGACATTGTTTTACCATCTAAACCAACATATTTATGCCAACCAAAATCACTGGCCATTTCAATTGATAAACGAGCTCTAACATTGTGTGGAAGAATCTCATCTTTATATTTAGCATCTTGCTGTTCAAATAACTCCATTGATGGCATTGATACAACACGAACATCGATATCTTCTTTCAATAATTCTTCTTTAGCTGCCATTGCTAAATTTACTTCACTACCTGAAGCGATAATAATTGCATCTAATTTATTGACTTCTTTACCTACAATGTAGGCTCCATGACAAACACCTTCGTATGAAGTTGCAGTCATTGTGGTAACATTTTGACGAGTCAAAATTAGAGCTGTAGGATTATTAGTTGATTCAACTGCTAATTTCCATGCAGATGCCATTTCGACAGCATCTGCTGGTCTAAATACTCGCATATTTGGCATTGAACGTAACATTGTTAGTTGTTCAACGGGTTGATGAGTTGGTCCATCTTCCCCAACTGCAATCGAGTCATGAGATAATGGTAAAATGATTGGCAATTCCATCAAACAAGCCATTCTCAAAGCGCCTTTAAAGTAGTCAGAGAAAACTAGGAAACCACCTGCAGATACTTTTATTCCTGTGTGTAAAGTGATTCCATTCATCATTGCAACCATAGCAAACTCACGAATTCCAAACGCTAAATTACGGCCATCATAATTTTCAACACTAAATGTTTTTTCGCCTGCAATATTTGTTTTAGTTGAAGATGCTAAATCAGCTGTTCCTGACATAAATGTAGGATTTTGTTGAGCAACTTCTTGAATCATTTCTAATGAAGTGTTTCTTGTTGCATCGTTATGACCAGGTGAATATTTTTTCATTATTTCATCTAAATCTAATGAAAAGTTCCCAGCAATAGCATTTTCTAATTCTTGAGCAAGTTCTGGATAAGCATTTTTATAGTCTTTCATTAACCGCTGCCACTTATTATAACGATTTTTTCCACGTTTAATACATGTATTAGCAAAATCATCATAAACTTCTTCAGGAACATAAAATTCGTCATGATCAAAGCCATAAGAAATTTTAGCATTTTTACCATCTTCTTTTCCTAATGGATTACCATGAACTTTATTAGTTCCTTCATTACTTGAACCAAAACCAATCACTGTATCAATAATGATCAAAGTTGGTTTATATAATTCTTTTTTCCCTTTACGGATTGCTTTTTGAATTGCACTAACATCATTTCCATCTGTTACACGAATTACTTGCCATCCGATTGCTTCATAACGCTTTTTCACATCTTCACTAAAAGACATTGATAACGGCCCATCAAGCGTAACTTTATTGGCATCATATAAAACAATTAATTTACCTAACGATAAATGCCCAGCTAAAGAAGCAGCCTCATAAGTAACGCCTTCTTGCATATCACCATCTCCGCATAATGCATATGTATAGTGATCGACAACATCATAACCCTCACGGTTATATTTTGAAGCTAAGAATTTTTCTGCTAAAGCCATTCCTGCTGCCATTGGAATTCCTTGACCCAAAGGTCCTGAAGAAGCATCGACACCATCAGTAATATCACATTCAGGATGTCCTGGAGTAATAGAACCCCATTGTCTAAAATTCTTTAAGTCATCAATAGAAATTTGATAACCAGATAAATGCAGCATTGAATATAACAATGCTGAAGCATGACCAGAAGCCAATACAAAACGATCGCGATTAAACCATTTTGATTGTTTGTGATAAAAATCCATTTCCTTAGTAAATAACGTATAGATTGCCGGTGTTGACCCTAATACCATCCCTGGATGACCAGAGTTAGCTTTGTTGATGGTATCAATACCTAACGCACGAATTGTTGCGATTGATAAGCTTGATGTTTCCATTAATTTCTAATTCTCCTTTTTTGCACATAAAAACTTATTCTTATTATACACAAAATCGTATAAATTAAAATAAGTTTTTCGACAAATTATATTAATTTTTTAATTTTTCATCTTTTAGCTTTTGTGGCGTGATATCATTTCCTTCTTCGTCAACAACTTTAACACCCATTAATTGTTGCTTAAACCCACTACGAAAAGCTTTTAAATATTTTTGACGTAATTCTTTTTGTTCTTCTAATTCAGCCTCACTGATTGTACCATCTTTTTTCTTTTTAGCCAATTCATTAATTCTTACAATTAATTCTGGATCTATATTACTCATTTTAATTTTCTCCTTAAATATAAAAAAGGTAGAGAGCTTTAGATATTTCCCTGTTAAGTACAGGTGGGCACCTTTAAATATACTTTAGGATCCCTATTCAAAGACAGGTTTTCAACACCGCAATTTAGATCAGGTTCCCTTATCTATGATGTGGAAATTTATTTACTCTCTAACCAAAATTATTATAACACAGCCACCTTAAGTGTCAACACTTTAAGCATAGCGATATGTGACAAAATTATTACTTTTTCTTAACAATACAAGTACTAGTGTATTCAATATCAAAATATTTAAAAGTGTTATAAATATCTTTAAGTTGAATATCAGCCACCTCATCGACTAAATTCAAAGCGATAGTTCCTTCAAAATAATAGCGACTGAATAAATTCGCAATACTTTCAGGACTATTAAATAAATTTATAAATAATCCAATATTTTTCTTTTTAATTCTTTCAAAGTCTTTTTCTTCAATCTTAAGCTCTTTAAAATTTTTAATTAAGTCGAGCAAATGATTTTTTAATGTTTCATAGTCATCACAATCACATCCAATTTGAATAAATGCATAGTCTCTTTCTTGCGTAAAACTTGCACTAAATGAATCGTTAATAATCCCTTTATTTAACCAGTCGTTATATAATTTTGAACTTTTTGAAAATAGTAAGTCAAACAATAGATTCATTGATAACTCACGTTTGATTTTTTCTTTAGGTTCAGAAAGAATTTCATTTATTTTAATTGAAACAATTATTTTATTCATTTCAACATCCATTGATAAAATATTTTCTTTTGTTTTAACCTTACAAGGTTCAATGTTTTTCTGGCAAATAATTGGTTGTGCTGTTTCAAAATTCTTTTTAGCCTGATTTTCTCTAATTACATTTATGGCTGTATCGGCATTAATATTACCTACGACAAATAACATCATATTACTAGGATGATAGAAAGTATTATAGCAAGTTTCCAACATTGTTTTATCAGTGCGATTTACGGTTTCAACTGTTCCCGCAATATCAATGGCTACAGGATGATTATTGTAAAGGTTTTGAATTGATCCAAAATAAACACGCCAATCTGGGTCATCATCATACATTTTTATCTCTTGACCAATAATCCCTTTTTCCTTCTCAACGCTTTCAGGAGTAATATCTAATCTTTGAACAAAATCTAATAGTAACTCAATACATGGATATTCATTTGAAGTAGTACTAAATAAATAGGCTGTTCTACTTGATGAAGTGAAGGCATTGGTACTGGCACCTAATTTAGCAAACTCATCAGAAGCATCAGTACCATTCATATCAAACATTTTATGTTCTAAGAAATGAGCTATTCCGTCTTCTACTTTAATCATTTCATTACCATTTAAAGGTACAAAAGTTGTATCAATAGCGCCGAATTTGGTTGAAAACAACCCGTAAGTTTTTTCAAACCCTTGTTTTGGTAAAAGATAAACTTCTAATCCGTTATCCATTTTTTCATGATATAAAGTTTCTTTTAAAGTATCAAAGTATATTTTTTCCATTATTTATCACTCCCTGTTAATAAGAAAATTGTATCTAAGTGTACTTTTTTGCTGGCAGCAATAATTTCTTCTTTGGATACACGCATTAATTTTTCTAAATATTCATCATTTGTTTCTTGAACACCTGTTAAATCCCGGTTATAAGCCAATGTAATCAAACTAATTGGTTCATCTTTAGTTTTTGTTAATGAGCTTTTTAACATCAGTTTTGCTAAATCAATTTCATCATTACTAAAATCACCATTTTGAATATTCTTTAATTCTTGGGCAATTAAGTCCTTAGCTTTTTGATAGTCACTGCCTTCAATTCCCGCATTAACTGTCATAATCCCACTAAATGCCCCATAGCTTGATGATATATAGTAACATAAACTATGCTTTTCACGGACAATTTTGAATAACCGTGATTGTGAAAATCCGCCAAAAATTGCATTAAATACAGTCATCGCATAAGTGCCAGGATCCTTAAAGTTACAATCAACAACATATCCCATATTTAATTTAGCTTGAGTAATATCTTGTTTTTCAACTACTTCTAAGATGTCATTCTTGCTTGATTTGAAATTAGTAACTGGATCAAGCGGTTGACTGCTGCTGCTAAAACTTAGATTTTCTTTAAATACATCTACAATACTTTCATCAACATCACCAACAACATATAAATGTTTAACATCATTCTCTAAGCATTCAACTAAGTATTTATAGACCTCTTCATTAGTGATTCGATCAAGTTCTTCTACATAGCCATTATTACTAATGGATAAAAAACCACCCTCACCCATATTTTTGAATAATTGATCTAATCCGTACATAAATTTATCATCATTTTGAACAATCAAACGCTCTTTTAATTCTTTTTTCTTAATAGCAAAAGTTTGTTCATCAAATTTTCCATTTCTAACATTGGGATGAAATAAAACGTCATTAAACATTTTGATTTGTTGCACTAATAAATTTTCTTGATACGGCAAAAATGTTTCATTAATACAAACACTTGAAATATTTAACACTTGTCCAATTCCCTTAGTCGCTAAATTAGTGCCAAAACTCATTCCATAAAGATCTTCCAAATGAGTTGATAATGCTTGAGTTGAGGGATAGTTTTCTGTTCCTCCAGTAAGCATAAAAGCCAATAAAGAACGTTTAGTAACATTTTCTTTTGTTAACTTCCCTTCTAATTTTAATGACATTGTTATATTCTTAAATTTTTTGCTTGGAATAACATGTAATGTATATCCAGCTAATTGATAACTTTTTTTCATAAAAATCTCCTTTACAAACCTAATGTATATATTATACACTAAAAAATAAAAATTAAAACCGCATCTTAAAAAGAACAAGTTAAAAAGAACATCATGATGATGTTCTTTTTAACAAATTAACGTTTTGCTTTATCAAAAGGTTCTCCAGCAGCTTTTGGTGCTGCAGAATTTTTTGAAGTAAAAGCTAATAATATTAAAGTGGCAACATAAGGGAAGATTTTAAAAACTACACCTGGAACTCCAGAATTTAATAAAAATGGAATTGAAGCATATGTTACAGCTAAAGTCTTAGCAAAAGCAAAGAAAATTGCTGACAATGCGATTCGCCAAGGTGTCCAGTTACCAAAAATTAAAACTGCTAATGCTAAGAATCCATATCCAGCAACTGTACTAGAATACTCACTTGTTATTGGGATTACATAGATTAAACCACCCATACCAGCCAATATTCCAGATAGAACAACGCCTAAATAACGCATTTTATATACATTTACTCCAGCAGCATCAGCAGCTTGTGGGTTCTCACCACATGTCCTAATTCTTAATCCTGTTTTCGTTTTATAGAGATACACGTATGTAGCAATCAAAATAGCAATACCAATAAATGTAGAAAGATAAAAATCTTTAAAAAACATATCACCAATTATTGGAATGTCTGAAAGAACTGGAACTTTTTTTATTAAAAATTCATTACTGAACGGAATACTTTTCACTCCACCAAAAATAGTCTTAGCAACAAAAATTCCAAAAGCAGGAGCAAATAAATTCAATGCAGTCCCAGAAATAGTCTGATCAGCTTTCATACTGATTGCAGCAAAAGCATGTAACAGCGCAAATAATCCACCGATTACTCCAGAAATTAATAAAGCTACTAGAAACAATGCTTGCCCACTTAACCAGCCGGCATTTTGAGCAGTATGCATAAACCAAATCCCAAAAAAAGCTCCAAAAATCATAATTCCTTCTAAGGCAATATTAACTACTCCAGAGCGTTCACTAAACAACCCGCCTAAAGCAACGATCAACAGAGGGATCGAAAACATCAAGCTTTGTCTAAATAAGAAATAAAATAAATCCATTATTCATCCCCTCCAATCAAAGCTTGTTTTTTATCTTTTTTACGCCCCTTTCGGCGTTCTAAAATTAATCGAATAAACAATGTGAAAGAACTAAAATAAATAATTGCTGCAACAATTACATCGATAATTTCTACTGCAATATGTACTGCTTGAACATAGTTTCCGCCTAAATTGATATATGCGATAAATAATGCAGCGAAAATCACGCCAAGTGGATTGTTAAACCCTAATAAGGCAACAGGAATACCATTAAAACCTTCAGCGGCTAAAACTTCTGCTGTTCCTATTGTTCGTCCAGTTCCCGCCATATAAACCAAAGCTCCACCTAGTCCTGCAAAAAAACCGGCAATTACCATCGATAAAACAATACTTTTTTTCTCATTCATTCCCGCGTATTTACTCGCATCTGGATTATATCCAGTTGCTTTTAGTTCATAACCAAATGTTGTTTTATTCATAATAACATAAGCAAGAATACATACACCAATAGCAATGAACGTTCCTAAATTAATGCTCGAACCATTAAAAACCTGATCTAATCCTAAATTTGGTATTGCTAAACTTGTAGGAATAGTATACGATTCAGCGCCAGTGGGATTATACATAAATTTTTTTACTCCTTCAATTACTAATAGCATCCCAATATAATTCATCATGATACTAGATATTACAACATTAACATTGCGATAAGCTTTAAGTAATCCAGGAACACTGGCCCATAAGGCTCCTGCTAATCCTCCTGCAAGCACAGCAAAGATCCAACGAATAGATTCGGGGATAAAAGTTGCATTAAAAGCTATAAACATTGAAGCAAAGGCTCCTACAATATATTGTCCCGGTGTTCCAATATTAAATAGACCACATTTAAATGCAAAAGCCACTGAAAGACCGGTCATCATAATTGGTACTGATAAATATAATACTTCACCAACGCTTTTAATTCCACGATAAAAACCACCTCGAAGTAAGATTGAAAATCCTTCTAATGCCTGATTAGGAATTACTAAAAACATAATTAGTAGTCCAAAAATCAAACCGCATAAAATCGCAATCAAAGAAGATAAAAATGATTTTGTCCATGCTTTATTTTTCATATCCAACACCTCGCTTTGATCCCGCCATATACAATCCTAATTCTTCAACGTTAGTTTCTTTTGGATTTAAGTCAGTAACAATCTCTCCTTCATACATTACCAGAATTCGATCACTGACATTCATAACTTCATCAAGTTCTAAACTAATTAGTAAAACCGCATGTCCCTCATCGCGCTGTTGAATCAACTGTTTATGAATAAATTCTATTGCTCCAACATCAAGCCCACGAGTAGGTTGAACAGCAATCAATAAATCACAATTACTTTCAATTTCTCGCGCAATAATTGCTTTTTGTTGATTTCCACCAGACATTCCTCGAACAATCGAATGTGACCCTTGACCAGAACGAACATCAAATTTTTCAATCAATCTATCTGCATAATTATAAATGTTCTCAAATTTTAAGAAACCATGTTTCTGGTTATCTTTATTAAAATAATTTTTTAAAATCATATTTTCTGCTAAATTATAATCTAGTACTAGTCCATGCTTATGACGATCTTCAGGAATATGGGAAATTCCTTTTAAATTTCTTTGCCTAACCGAATAATGGGTTATATCCTCATTATTTAAAATTATCTTACCTGTATATCCAGTTAACATTCCAGTTAATGCATATACAAGTTCACTTTGCCCGTTTCCATCAATTCCTGCAATACAGACTATTTCACCACGTTTAACTTCAAAATTAATATCTGTCAAGGCATTTTTCATAGCGTTTTTCTTACAATAATTGAGATTTTCAACCTTTAAAACCGTTTGCCCAGGAGTTGCTTTTCCTTTTTCAACAATAAAATTAACATCACGGCCTACCATCATCTTTGACAATTCTTCTTTTGAGGTCGTTGTAACATCAACAGTAGCAACGTACTTTCCTTTTCTAATAACAGTACATCGATCAGCTACCGCTTTGATTTCATTTAATTTATGTGTAATAAAAATAATTGATTTTCCTTCGGCAACTAATCCTTTCATAATTTTCAATAATTCTTCAATTTCTTGAGGGGTTAAAACTGCAGTTGGTTCATCAAATATTAAAATCTCATTATCCCTAAAGAGCATTTTTAAAATTTCAACTCGCTGTTGCATCCCTACTGTTATATCTTTTATAAGAGCATCAGGCTCGATATTTAAATGATATTGTTTGGAAAGATCAAGAACCTTTTTACGAGCATTGTCTTTGGCTAATAATCCATTTTTAGTTTCTTCAACACCCAAAATAATATTATCCAAAACTGTAAATGTTTCGACTAATTTAAAATGTTGATGAACCATTCCAATTTTATAACGATTAGCATCGTTAGGATCATTTATTTCAGCAATTTCACCGTTAATTTTAATGCATCCCTCGTCAGGTTGATACAGCCCGAATAGGATTGACATCAATGTTGATTTTCCTGCTCCATTTTCTCCTAACAAAGCATGAATCTCACCTTTTTTTAGTTGTACGGTTATATTATCATTAGCCTTAATTCCAGGAAATTCTTTAGTGATATTCAACATCTCTATTACATATTCCATACCGTCACTCCTTTCTTATCTAATGTTGATTTTTCTCGGTTAGATTGAGAAATACTTTTAAAAAAAGCGAGTTGTCTCGCTTTTTATTATTTATCATATGTAATATTTACATTAGTGACAGGTACTTTAGTAGGATTACCATTATCATTGTCAGTAATATCTGTCATTGATTTGATTTTAATTTCACCACTTGCCACTTTATCAAATACTTCCTTGTATGCTGCAGCATTAAAATCACCCAAACGATCAAAGTCATCTGGTAAACCAACATAACCACCTGATGCATCTAATGTTTCGATACCACCTTTAAATTTATCATTTTTGTAATCGACTAATTTATCATAAACTGTCTTTTTTACATCTTTTAATGCTGAAGTAATAACAACACCTGTCTTGTCATCATTTTGGTTGCTATCAACACCAATTGCATATTTGCCAGCTTCTTTTGCTGCAGGGAAAATAGAGTTACAAATTCCACCACCGCATGAGAAAATAGCTTCAGTTCCAGCATCATACCACTTAGCAGCTTTAGTTTTAATCGCAGGATCTTCATTAAATGTTCCTGTATATGTATACATCATATCGACTGTAACACCTAATTCTTTTGCTGCATCATTTGCTCCTTGAATATATCCATAACCATAATTAATTACAGCTGGTAATGCAATTCCACCCATAAATCCAAGTTTAGTGTGACCTGCTTTGACAGCTGCATACCCTGCTAAATATCCAGGTTGTGTTTCTGTATACAATGCACAATAAACATTATCACCAGGATCAACTGGATTAGATTTAGTACTATCCTTCTCATCTGGAACTGTTGGTGTAGCATCAATCAAGATAAATTTGACATCTTTGTATTTATCTTGTAATTCACCAATTGCATTACAGAATTTAAAACCTGGACAAACAATAATTTTTGCGCCATTTTCTACAGCTTCTTCAATTTGTGATTTGTAGCCAGCATCATCAAAACTTGCTGGTTTATAGTATTTGATAGTTGCATCATGATCTTTTTGATACTGTTCAACAGCTTCCCATGCAGACTGATTAAACGATTTATCGTTAATATCCCCTGCATCTGTTACAAGTGCTACTTCAAATTCTTCACTGCTACTACCACCGCATCCCACTAATAGAAATGAGAATACAACAAGTGAAGCCAAAAGCTTTTTCATATTCAATTTTCCTCCTTCAATAAACTATAGCTTTATTTTAACATTCTTCCTTAAAAAATGAAAGCGATTACATTTATTATTCCCGTTTTTTTATAAAATATACAAAAAAAGACATCTATTTAGATGTCCTCTTCTTGATATCCGCGAATGTAAACTTCACGTGGCTTAGAGCCAATCTGTGGTCCAATAACACCGTCTGCTTCTAACTGATCGATGATTCGTGCTGCTTTATTGTATCCAATTCGAAACTGCCGTTGTAATAAAGATGTACTTGCTTTTTGAGCATTGATTACAAAACTGCGACACATTTCATATTCTTCATCTTCCTCTTCTTCTTTCGAAGCAGCACTTGGTGAAGTAGTATTTAATTTTACATTTATGTATTTGTCATCATAGCTAGCCTCCTGCTGAGTAGCAGTGTGGTGAGTAATTGCACTAACTTCATCGTCAGATACAAAAGCACCTTGAACCCGCACCGGTGAACTAGAACCCATTGGTGAAAATAACATATCTCCTTTTCCTAATAATTTTTCCGCTCCAGAAGCATCCAAAATTGTTCGTGAATCAATTCCAGAAGAGACTGCAAAAGCAATTCTTGATGGAATATTTGCTTTGATGACTCCAGTGATAATATCAGTCGATGGTCTTTGTGTTGCAACGATCAAATGAATCCCTGCTGCCCGCGCCATTTGAGCAATCCTCATGATACAATCTTCAACTTGTTTGCTTGCGACCATCATCAAATCAGCAACCTCATCTAAAATAACTACATGAAAAGGTAAGATCTCTAATTGTTCGTCCAAAGCTAATTCTTCATTTTTTTTACGTGCATAGTTATTATAGCCTTCGATATTCCGTACATTTGCCCCAGCAAAAAGGTCATAGCGATGCTCCATTTCCACTACAACTTCCTGCAATACTGCAGCTGCCTTTTTAGGATCAGTTACTACTGGAGCTAATAAATGAGGTATACCATTATAATTAGTTAACTCTACTTTTTTAGGATCGACAAGAATAAATTTCACCTCATCCGGTCGAGCACGCATCAAAATACTACAAATAATAGTATTTACACAAACTGATTTTCCACTTCCAGTTGCCCCAGCAATCAATAAGTGGGGCATTTTATTTAATTCCGCATAAATAATCTTACCACTAACATCCTTGCCTAAAGGAACTAACAACTTGTTATCCTGTAAATCTTTTGGAATGTCTTTAATTACTTCTTTGAAACTTACCATTGTTGCAACACTATTAGGAATTTCCACTCCAACTGCCGGTTTACCAGGAATTGGTGCTTCAATACGAATATCTTTTGCAGCTAAGGCTAATTTTATATCATCTTGTAATTGCATAATTTTATTAACACGCGTGCCCGTTTCCAATTTTAATTCATATTTAGTAACCGATGGTCCAATAAAAATATCACTAATTGTTGCGTTTACTCCAAATTCATGAAGAACATTTGTTAGTGCTTCAGCTTTAGATAATGCATTTCCTTTATTATCACCAGACTTTTTTGCTGTAGGATTTTTTAATAGGGATAAGGCAGGTAAACGATAATTCTTATTAATCTTTTTCTTAGGTTTAGACATATCATTTTCATGGATCTTTGGTTCTTTATCTTTAATTTCTAAAGTCATAGAATCCTCATCAAATTCAAATGTAGAGGGTACTGATTCATCTTCTTCTAAATGAGTAGTATGGATTCGAGCTGAACTCTTTCCAGGGGGATCTTGCTCTTGGCTTGAAGTATTTTCATCACCAAATATCTCCTCTGGAAAAAAGCCTTTTGCTTTATCTTTTTTAGGGGTAAAAAAATCTGTGAATTTACTAGCGCTTTGATGCATTTTAATATCTTTTTTAGTGGGTTTCTTTTTCTTTCTTTCAGCAACATTTTTACGATGTTCTAAATAAAACTTACTACCTAACAAAGTTAAACCAATTACTAAAATAAAACCAGCAGCAATCATTGCCCCCGTTTTATCAAACAAAGCACTTAAAATGCCATATAAAACAGCTCCTAGAAATCCACCTCGATTACAAGGTGCTGTTGAGACATATTGATTAATTACTTTCATTCCAACCATTAAATCATCATTTAAAGATGACATAAAAGTCAAAACTGCCCCTACCACCATGTATAATCCGATTGCACGAGGACCAGTAAATTTTGGTAATTTAGCAAAATAAATTACATACCCACTAATCAAAACCAATGAAATATAACTAATTCCAACAAAATTTCCAATTATATAAGTACACAAAAAATTCAGTTGTTCACCAATTGGTCCTAATTTCATTGCCCCGACAACAATTAAAAACAAGCCTACTGTAGCAATGATTCTTACTTTTAAATCCTCACTAATTTGATCTTGTTTTGATTTTTTTGAACGACTTGTTTTCGCCATGACTCACACTCCCAACTCTAACTCAATCATTATACCATATCATATCTATTTAGCAAAAGAAAAAGCAAGGATAAACTTGCTTAAACTTCGATGATAATTGGCAAGATTACAGGTCTTTTACCTGTCTCTTTAATAATAAACTTATTTGCTTTATCTTTAATATTTTGTCGAACTTCTACTGCTTCTAGTTTAGGATCATCTTTCATTTCACTAACACATTTTTCAGCAATATCAATAACTCCCTTAATAATATGTTCAGAATCCCTTAAATAAACAAAACCACGTGACTGAACATCAGTATTGGCAATAATTTCATGAGTTTTACTATCAATCGTGACTCCAATAATGACTACTCCATCATTTGACAACTGAATTCGATCATCAATAACTTTATCACCTACATCACCAACACCAATTCCATCAATCATTACATCTTCAACTTCAATAGTATCGCGATAATCTTCTAGTTTTCCACTTTTAAACGATAAAATTTCACCATTATCGATAATAGCAATATTTTCTGGTTTAATTGCCATATTTTTAGCAACTTCCAAATTTGAAATAAAATGTTGATACTCACCCTTAACTGGTACAAAATATGTCGGATTAAAAATTTGTATAATTACTTTAATATCTTCCTGCGATGCATGCATCGAACATAATTCTTTATTTTTTAATACATGAATATTTGAATCTGTCTTATATAATTCATTTACCGCTTTATTTGCAATTTTTTCTGTTCCAGGAATAACTGGAGAAGCAACAATAAATGTATCATTTTTATTTAATTTTAAAAACTCATCTCCACCATCAATGATATCACAAATATCATGATAGATTCTTTGCGGTGTTCCACTGAGCAATACTACTAAATTATCATCAATTCCTTTTTTACCAATATCAGTAGAAAAAGCAATAAGATTTTTTGGTACTTGAATCACTGCTTTTTTTAAACGCTGTCCAATGCGGACAATACTATTTGTGCTATCATATTTATCACGACCATAAAAAACAATTTTTCGATTATATTTCTTCGTCAGTTCAACAATTTCTTTAGTTCTAAAAATGTTTTGAGCATAACTTGAAATAATGATTCGTCCTTCACTATCTTCAAAAATATTATCAATTTTATCTGTCAATTTATGTTTTGGTGATGTATAACCTGGATTTTTAGAATAAGATGACTCACATAAAAGTGCTAATACACCTTTTTTTCCAATCTCCATCATTTTTTGAATATCACATCTAAATCCTTCTGGGGCACCAAAATCAACAATAAATTCACCGCTATAAACGATATATCCATTATCAGTCCATAAAGCCACTCCAACACTACCAGGAATCGAATGAGTTACTGGAAAAAATTCAACAGGAATGCCAGCAATAATAATTGAATCATTGCGTTTTACACGATTTAACTGATAACTCACTCTAAAATTATTATGTTTTTTATGTCGCTTGATCATTTGTTCAATTAGATCAGCTGTTAGTGCTGGAGCATAAACTGGGGCATTGACCGCTTCTAACAAGTAAGGCAAAGCTGCCATCACATCATCATGACCATGCGTTATGATGATAGCTACAACTCGTTCTTTATTTTCTTTTAAGTAATCAAAACTAGGAATAATGATATCCACTCCTAATTTACTTACTTCTGGGAATCTAAACCCGGCATCTAAAATAAAAATCTGTTCTTTTATTTCGATGCAGTACATACTTTTACCCATCTCAGCCTGTCCGCCAAGTGGTAAAATTTTAACAACATCTTTCTTCATTTTTTCCTCCATTATTATAATCTATATTATTTCTTAATCATCGCTGAAAAACAATCTTTACCATATTAACATATTATAGTATCGTTTGCTAATACTTTCTACGTTCATTGTATCAAAATTCTCAAGAAAAGAGAAATGATTTAATTTTTACTAACATCTTTAACATGTAATATTATTAACACAATAACCTTTTTTAGCCGTGTTCATTTAAGAAATTATTTAGCAAAAGTGAGATCGTAAATTTCATCTTGTTCTGGTAAATGCGTAACATACCCAATTGGTATTTTATTTTCCGTCACTTCAATTATAGTTTTAGCTCCTGCTTTTCCAAAAGCACCGCATAATTCGATGCAGTCAACTCCCTCAATAAATAATTTTTTGCCACAATACTTGCTTCTGCTAAATTAGTAACGCCAATTATTTGTGCTGTCTGTTGATGGATTGCGGCATGATCATATTTCAAATTAAAATCTCCCATGATTATAAATGCAAATTTCATTATATTGTCTCCTTAAAATTCAAACTCTAATCTTTAATTAGACTTTACGAGTATCTACTTTTTCATAGTTATCTAGCCGTTTTTAATAGTATATAACATCCGCCTCATTAAATAAATAAATTTAAAGTATCTTTTTTTATTTCGTGATTCAAAAATAATGGAGAAATAAATTAATATTTCTCCATTATTTTATTCAATTGTTCTTTTGACTTATCACTGATTTTAACTAATGGCAAACGTAACTTATAAAGAATATTGCTACTTTGGCTCAACGAATATTTTAATGTACTTACAATATTATCTTGATAAAAATATTTAACTATTAATTTAAAAAAATCAAAATATAAATCATTATGCTGAGTAATTAATTCTCTATACTTTTTATAACTTAGATTAGTTAAGTTACTAATAAGTCCATCATAATTATTAATTTCATTTTGCACTAGCATCTCTTCTATACCGTATAGACCTAACCCTTTATTTCTAATAATCTGATAACCTGTGCTATTTACTTCAGTAATCAAGCCAGTTATATTTTCATGTTTTTCTTTCAATTCCAATAAATGATTAACAGCAATCATATTTTGCTTATGTTGTTGAATAACAATCGATTTATTAGTTGCAGTAGCAATTAGATCAAGATGCTTAATCAATCCGTTTTGGGTTAAACTAAAAATTTCTGGTAACTCGATCATATAGCCAGCAAATTCGCTAATGTCTTTAAGGTCTCCTATCTGTTTAATTACTTTTTTTGTACATGATTCACTAAGCTGCATATATATTTCAAGACCAGGATAGTGATAGCAAACATATCGTAATAAGTGTTTTTGTTCTAAAAAAGTCAATGAAGCAGCTTCCCCTGTCCTGCTGCCAATAATAAATTTATTATTTCCTTGATTTACTAATTTTTCAATATGATTATCTAGCGCTTGATAATCAATCATATCATCAATATCAAAGGGAGTAATTAAATTAGTAAAAATATCTATTTTAATCACTCCTTACAACCAAATCATGTAAAAGATTCAAATCTTGTTTTTGATTTTTTGCTTTCACATAATAACTATCATGTTCATTTTTAGAAACAATTGCAAATTTTTCAAGAAAATTCCGATAAATCTCATCATTTTCTAATCCACAACCAACAAAATGTACTTTTGTATAAAGATCTATTTTAGTATAATCAGTTTCTAGTTTAGCTAAATCTTCTTCAAAAATTAAATAATCATCGTCAAAGCAATCATGAAGGAAACTATAATCGCTTTTAGCTATTGTTTCTTCAAAACGAATTAGCCAATAATTAAAATCAATTGACATTGTTCGGATATTTGTATCATCATGATTAATCAAAGTACCAATCCTATCATCTTTAAAAGAACGTAACTTGATTTTAAAGCCATCTTTTTTATACCCTTCCATCAATGCTTTGTAACAAATGATCCGAGCTTTGTGCTTGGCTAAATCAAGAGCTTGACGATAGCCAATATGCTTGATAAGTCGTGCTTCATTAATATATTTAGGATCACCAGTAAAAATGCCACAAACATCACTATAAATATATACCTCATCCAAATTCAAACGTCGTGCTAGGTATACTGCTGTATAATCGCTATCCCCTTTTTCTAGAATACGAATATTTTTAAATTTATCTATTCCCTGAAATCCTGGCACGATAATGACATCATATGTTTCAAAATACTTATTGATTACTTTGGTATCTAAGCCAACTAAACGATTATGCTTAACTTTAAGATTTAACTGCATACTTGAAAGCGAGATTGCATTAATTCCTTGTGATTTCAAATTACTAGATAACACGATACTACTTATTATTTCTCCACAACTAAGCAATCGACAATGTTCATCATAGTTAGCATTAAGTGCTAGTGCATTTAATGTATCAGTGGCATAAGCATCTGGATAACGTCCCATAGCACTTACAATAACTAATAATTTATGATCCAAATTATTAGTTATAACATTAGTAACTAGTTTGATTGAATCATTTGTTTTTAAAGCAGTTCCACCAAATTTTAAAACTCTAATCATCTTTTACACCCTCAAAAACGGGCTGGAGCTGATTATTATTAATTGCATTGATTACTGTTTGAATTACAAGAGTCTCATCAAATAACATGCTATTTGGTTTTTTTATGCAGTCATCTTGATACATTGGGACAAGATAAAAATGTTTAGTATTTAAAATTTGCATGATATTTTTACCAGAATTACTTAAAGCATCGTTTGTCGCGATTGCTAAAACAACATTATGTTCATTACGAAGTGTTGATTTACAAGCCATTGTGACAGCATTATCGTTTATCCCTATAGCTAATTTTGCTAATGTGTTGCCGCTACAGGGCATTACAATCATTATATCCAAAGGAATTTTGGGTCCAAATATTTCACTGTCTACAACATTAGTAATTACTTTTCTTTTAGAAAGTTTTTCTAATTCATCAATTAATTCGTCAGCTTTATTAAAACGAGTATTACAATTTAAAATTTTTTCACTTGCAAATATATATAAATCACATTCTAAAGCTGCTAATTCTTTTATTACAGCCAGCGTCTTTTGTAGCGAACAAAAAGACCCTGTTAATCCAATTCCGATTTTCTTGTTTTTAAGCATATTGATCAACTGCCCGTTTAATTGCTTTATAAAGCGCTTTTGCACTACTATCATAGGCATACTTAGTCGGAAGCTGCTTTAATAGATGATAACTTTCATCACGATCACAAGTTTTTAAACCATATGGTGTTGAAGCAACATCATAAATCTTACAATTAACATCTTTTGTTTTTAGAATATTGCTGTCAATTATTTGACTAGGAATAGTATTAATAACAAAATCATACCCATTTAAAGTGAGCTGATCCAACCGAATATAACGATATCCTTTTTCAACAACTTCATCATGATAATGATCACTGCGATTACTAATGCTGACTTTCGCATTAAATTTTTCAAGTTTAGCTGCTAAATCGCGTCCACAATGACCATAACCTAAGATTAACACATTAGAATTTGACAAACTAATTGAATTATCAATTATCATATACGCAATCACTGCTTCATCACTAATATGCGTATTTTCAACAACAAAGTCTTCATCACTATACAAGTAACGATAATTAAATCCCTTTAACTTACTTAAATAACATAATCGCTGATTCTTTAATAATGAAAGTACTACAGCATTATTTTTAAAATCAACTTGTTCAAACCCCTGACCATCTTTACCTAAATAAATAATATCACAAGAAGATATCAGCCTACTATCTTCTTGAATTTGATAACCATCTGCAATCATTAGCTTTGCTAATTGTTTACAACGATTATCATTTCCATTTATATAAACTATCATATTCCACCTCTACTATAAAATATGATAATTAATTTAGTTTGTTACTCGATAATCACTTTCATCATGAAAGTAATTCAAAACCCATTTCTTCAGTTAATAAGGCTAATATAATTTCAATACGTTCTTGTAAATTTTCTACTGCTTCATTTAAAATCTCTTTTTCAGACATTTCTGTTGAGAAATCAATCAAGACAAAAGAACACTTAATAACATATAAATGCCCACTGTTTTGCTTACCTACAGATATATGATAATTAAGCTGCAATCGATTTTTTTCATCGTGACTATATCCAATTTCTATCTGTGCTCGAACATCCGTGGCACTTGCTGATACGGTTTCATTAATAATGTTTGCATGAATACTCTTCATTTTGATTTTCATTTTAAAATCCTCCTATAATATTATTTACTATTCAATGTTCATTTTTTCTTTTATTATTTACAATTTTTTAGAATTTTATTAAAATAACATTATTGGGGGTTGAAAAATGTATCTATTTATGTTTATAATCACCTTTTTAATGTCGTTAAAAACCTCTTGGGCATATAATAATTTTACTTACTTATCTTATCAACCTCATTTAAGAATATATTATTTAATTTGGGTTACATTAATTTCATGTTTCTTATTATTTAAGGTAATTAAACTTTTTAAACATATTACGTATCTAACGATTGCAAATAAGTTCTTAATCGGGAGTTGTTTTATTTCCATGCTGACAGGTTCCTATTTACCTTATCATCCTGATAATGAAAATATTGTTTCGGTTCTCCATGTCCTCATTTCATCATCAGGAACCATCTCCCTATTATTTATTATCCAATTACTAATTAATCGTATCATGTTAGATGATTATCAGTTTTATAAAAAAATGTCTACTCTATTTAGGAGTTTAGTCTTATTAATTGGAATGTTTATCATTATGTTTGGCGTAATCAATAGTATTGTTGAACTTTTCTTTACTTTTACTGTATTGTTTTCACTTGCTCAAATTGAAAAGCACTATTTTTAAATAAATTAAGCATAATAAAAAGTAGGTATACTTAAAGAAATTTTATCTTTTTATATACCTACTTTTATTGCTTTAATTTAAAAAATTATTCTTAATTATCCGAAATAGCGTTTTAATAATCCAGCAAACGCTTTTCCATGACGTGCTTCATCACGTGCCATTTCATGCACTGTATCATGAATTGCATCTAAGTTTAATGCTTTAGCTTTCTTAGCTAATTCTGTTTTACCCATAGTTGCTCCATTTTCAGCTTCAACACGCATCTCTAGGTTCTTTTTTGTTGAATCAGTTACTACTTCTCCTAACAATTCTGCAAATTTTGCTGCATGTTCAGCTTCTTCATAAGCTGCTTTTTCCCAATATAATCCAATTTCTGGATATCCTTCACGATGTGCAACTCTTGCCATTGCTAAATACATTCCTACTTCTGAGCATTCTCCTTCAAAGTTTGCTCTTAATTCTTTTTTGATCTCTTCATCTACGTCTTTAGCAACACCTACAACGTGTTCTGCTGCCCAAGTCATTTCACCTGTTTGTTCAACGAACTTGTCAGCCCCAACTTTACATACTGGACATTGTTCTGGAGCTGCATCTCCTTCATAAACATATCCACATACAGAACATACAAATTTAGCCATATCATTTTCCTCCTTATTTAACAGTAATATTATAATCCTATTCATTTACCATTTAAAGTAATTTGATTAAATATTTTTTTCTAAATAAGTATACTGCATTCCCTCTTTTATCACACTACTATCACACCCAAGTGCTTCTAGCAATGTGTACCCAAAAGCTAGAGCTGCTGCTGGTCCTTTTCCAGTAATAATATTCTCATCTCTTTGGACAAGTGCTTCTTGATAATTAGAACCAATTAACTGTTCTTCAAAACCTGGATAACAAGTTACGGTTTTTCCTTTAATAACATCTGCTTCCTGTAAAACAATCGGTCCCGCACAGATTGCTCCAATTATTTTACCATCATGATTAAATTGTTTAACAAGATCAATAACCCGTGAATCATCTCTTAAATTACTTGCCCCAGGCATTCCTCCAGGAATAACAACTGCATCATAGTTATCTAACCCATCATAGATTTGGTCCATTTTAATTTTAATTTGATGAGAGCTAGTGACTTCTAATTTATCCATTCCTACCATTGTGCATTCTACATTTGCTCGACGCATAATATCTACAACACTTAAAGCTTCAACTTCTTCAAATCCATCATGAAATAATACTGCGACTTTTTTCATTCAACTCACTCCATTTCTTTTTTTATTATTTTAGCACCAATCAGACAAAAGGTACAATTTAAATGATTGAATTATTATTCATTAAGTAATATAATGGCTTTATCATTTAGTGATGATCGCTCATCATTAATCATTTATAAATCATGATTGACACTGTATCTAGGAAGAACGGTAGTGGAGGCAAAATGAAATATAGAAAAGTTAATTATTATATATTCTAGTATTTAATCCAAGCTCATTCCCAATGAATAAAAGATGGTGATGAAGCATGATTGATACTAGAATTGTTTTTAAATTATTAATCAAATTTGAGATAGTTCAAAGATAGAAAGGAAGTAATATGAAAACAATTATTGTAGGTATTAGTGGCAGTGTTGCTGCTTATAAGACTTGTGATTTAGTTCGAGCTTTAAAAAAATTAAATTATGATATTGAAGTAATTATGACTGAAAATGCAACAAAATTTATCAGTCCCCTAACTCTTGGTGCTTTAATCAACAAACCTGTTCTGGTCGATGACTTTGACGATCAAGGTTATCAAATTAAACATATCAGCTATGCAAAGAAGGCAGACTGTTTTATCATTGTCCCTGCAACAGCTAATATTATTGGTAAAATTGCTAATGGTGTTTGCGATGATATTGTTACTTCAACCTTTTTAGCTGCTACTTGTCCTAAGCTGATTGCACCAGCAATGAATGTTAATATGTATGACAATTTAGCAACGCAACGTAATATTGAAAGATGCAAAACTTATGGCATTAAATTTGTTGAGCCTGGCTACGGGTTACTTGCTTGCGGAGATGTTGGCCGTGGAAAATTAGCTGATACTGATGATATTATTAACATGGTTGAATATTGTTTAAGTCCTAAGCCATTAAAACATAAACGTGTTTTAGTAACTGCCGGTCCAACTCAAGAAGCGATTGATCCAGTTCGTTACATCACTAATCATTCAAGCGGAAAAATGGGTTATGCATTGGCAAAACGCGCCTATCAATTAGGTGCTAAAGTAACTCTGATTAGTGGTCCGACAGATTTAAGGGTTCCGTATGGAGTTGAAGTAATCAATATTAAATCTGCCCGTGCTATGTTTGAAGCCGTCAAAGAAAGTTATGAAAAACAAGATTATATCATTAAAGCCGCTGCTGTAGGTGATTATCGGGTCAAAGAAATTGCTACTAATAAAATAAAAAAGCATGAAGATTCATTAATTTTGGAGATGGTTAAAAATGATGATATTCTTACTTATTTAGGCGCTCATAAAACAACTCAAACAATTTGCGGTTTTGCAATGGAAACACAAAATCTAATTGAAAATGCTAAGGATAAATTCAAACGTAAAAATTGTGATTTATTAGTTGCTAATAATTTAAATGAAAATGGTGCTGGTTTCAAAAAAGATACTAATAAAGTCACTTTTATTAGTAAAAATGACGTACAATCAATTGAACTTATGTCTAAAGATGAATTAAGTGATTTAATCTTAAAAAAATTAATAAAAATCAAGGAGAGTCATTCATGTTAATTGTAATTGATATTGGAAATACAAATATTACGATGGGATTAGTTGATAAAGATGAAATTATTGACAATTATCGTCTAACAACAAAATTAGAACGGACTTCTGATGAATATGGATTTATGCTGCTAAGTTTCTTGCAGGCATCTAGCATATTAGTTGATGAAATTGAAGACATTATTATTGCCTCAGTTGTACCTAAAATTATGTATTCATTTACTAATTCGATTAAAAAATATTTTAATAAAGAGCCGATTATTGTTGGTCCTGGCATTAAAACAGGAATCCGAATTAAAATCGATAATCCTAAAGAATTAGGAGCCGATCGCCTGGTTGATGCTGCTGGAGCATATTACATTCACGGTGGTCCTTGCCTTGTAATCGATTTTGGAACTGCGACTACTTTTGATGTAATAAGTAAAGATGGTGATTTTTTAGGCGGTGCAACAGCTCCCGGGATTGGCATTAGTATTAATGCGCTATCTAGTCAGGCAGCAAAATTACCAGAAATTGAAATCAAAAAACCTAAAAGTGTAATCGCCAAAAATACTGTATCTAGTATGCAAGCTGGAATAATCTATGGATATATTGGATTAACTGAAAATATTATTCGTGAAATTAAAGCCGAGTATAATGAGAAACTTAAAGTTATTTCTACTGGTGGACTAGGTCGGATTATTTTTAATGAAACCGATTTAATTGATATATACGACCCTGATTTAACCTTTAAAGGTTTGAAAATCATTTATGATAAATATCGAAAAAATAACAAATAGGAAGTAATAATACTTCCTATTTGTTGTCTAAATTTCAACTCACGTATTAATTAAATTTTTTTTCAATTTCATTAATAGTGTATACACCTAGATTACTATTATCCTCTTGATACATTAAAATAATATCTGATAACGGTACTCCTAAAACATTTAGTTCCCGCTCAAGCCAATCAACATCATGATTAATTGATTTTAAATTTTCATGAAAAATCGTTCCTTCTTTAACTAATAAAGTCGGCGGATTAACTTTGTTAATTTTAATATTTAAATCATTGACCACAGTAGGACGATATTTTTCTTTTGGAAAAAAACTTAAGCTTCCATTTGTTTCTAATACAACCATCTGTAATTCATTTAAATCAAAGTAGCCCCCTATTCGACATTGCATTAAAAATTCATCAACATCAAGTTTAGCCTTTTCCAATTCTTCATTATATATTTGATCATTTTCAAATAAAACCACCGGATGCCCGTCAATAATATTTCTCATCGTTAAAGAAGTACTTGCTAGTTTGGAAAGGATAATTATTACAATTGTATATACGATCATAGCGATAAGCGGCTTTAACATATTATCAAACCCACCCATGACTAGCTCACTGGCAATACTCCCAATTGTAATTCCATTTATATAATCATACATATTTAATTGGCTAACTTGTCGATATCCCATCATTTTTGTTATTCCAAATAGAACTGCTAATGATATAACAGGGACAACTATATATTCTAATATCTGCATATTCTCACCAATTAAAGTATGTCCTTAATATGCAAAAATAAACGAAAAAGATTAATCTTTTTCGTTTACATAAATACTTTCTATTTCACCAATATAAATATAATGATAATCATGATCTGGATAATTTTTCACATCTAGAGAAACATCAATGAACCCTGTTGGTTCAATTTTACCCCGATATAATTTTTTACAAACCATTCCCATTGTGCCTTGTTTGAATAAAGGCTGTTCATTAATCATCTCAACATTAAAACCAACTTCTCTTATTTTATCACTGTCACGTCCAGATTTTGAACCTAGAACCCCTAATTCTTTTTTATAGCCATCAAAAAAAGTTAACGTGAAATAATCTGCACTATCTACAAATTCCTTAGTATATCGCTGTGGTCTAATATACACAGTCACAACATTTTTATTCCAGATCACTCCAACGCTACCCCAAGAGGCAGTCATTGTATTTATTTTTCCATCTTTGACAGCACTAATTAAAAGCCAATCTTTTCCGATTGTTTTAAACGGATTTAAACTTAATTCATTGACATCTATTTTTTTATAACTCATTTTAATCCTCACTTTTTAGTTTATTAAATAATTTAAAAGCTTTCTCAACTAAGCTCATGTTTGATACACGATAAGTCCAATTGGTATCATTAACTTCTCCCGGAATATTAAACCGTTGTTCATTATCTACTTCCAGCAAATCCCAAACTGGAACAATTACATCACTGGCATTGGAATGTAAGCAGAATTTAATAATTGCTAAATTTAGCGGCAGTTTTTCATCAACTATTTTCTTTATTTTATTCAATGCTTCTTCATTAAGGCTATCGCTCCATCCTTTGATTGTTTCGTTATCATGAGTTCCGGGATAAAAATATGAATGTTCAAGATCATTAAAACCATCATCTAACATAAATTGAAAAACTTTCATTCCTTTGAGATGATAATGATTTTTTAATTCAATAACTTCAGGACGCAGATAACCTAGATCTTCTGCTACTAAATCAATACTTCCTAGAGAGGCATATAATTGATCAAATAGTTCGTAGCCGGGAGCATATTTCCAACTTCCTTCAATCGCTGTTGGTGCATCAACAGGAATATCCCAATACGAATCAAATGCTCGAAAGTGGTCAATACGAGTAATATCGAAGATCTTACTAGCCCAGCCAATTCGATCAGTCCAAAATTTAAATTTATTAAATTTTAGATATTTCCAATCATAAAGAGGATTTCCCCAATATTGCCCAGTTGGACTAAAATAATCGGGTGGAACACCAGCAACACTTGTTGGATAACCCGCTTCGTCCAATAAAAATGACTGATTATCCAACCATACTTCGACTGAACCGTGATCAACATAAAATGGCATATCGCCAATAATTTTGATTCCTTTATCATTAGCATATTTTTTAAATGAAAACCATTGATGATAAAAAATAAATTGAACAAATTGATAGTAAGCAATCTGCTCTGTATATTTTGTTAAATTTACCTGATGATATTTAGGATAATCTTTAAATTCAGTCGGCCATGATGCCCAATCATAACTTTTATTAATTGAAGCAAACGTACAGTAGAGAGCATAATCAAAAACCCAAGGGCATTTAGTTAAAAAACGATCGTACTGATCATTGCCCTTAAAATTGTTATATGCCAATAATAAATATTTATGCTTAAATTTTCTGATTTTGTCGTAATCAACATTTGATGTTTCAGAATAATATTCAGGTACTTCATCTAACAGCCCATTTTCGACTAAACTGTTTAAATTAATATAGATTTCATCTCCGGCATATGTACTTACCGCACGATATGGTGAATTAGCTTGAGTAGAAGGATGAAATGGCAAAATTTGAAGATATTGACCTTTATTTGCAGCAAGCTGGTCAATGACCTTATAAGCTTCTTTTCCTAAATCACCAATCCCATGTTTTGAAGGAAAACTTGATAAAGGAAATAAAATTCCACTCTTCATCTTAATAACCTAAATCTTGATCAACAATAACGATCTTAATTCGATTAATGTTACCTTGATACCCCAATTTGACATAGCTGCTGCATATTCTATCTGCTGATAAACAATTCATACATGTCCCTGTTTTAGTACATGGTGTTTTTTTATTTAAACGAACAGCATTTGCGGGAGCACTAATTGATTTAATGTGATTGATTGCTTCTTCTTCACTATCAAAAATCTTATTTTTCCCAGCGATTACAATAACTTCTTTTGGACCATAGATCATAGCTGCAACACGATTTCCATTTCCATCAACATTGTATAAACATCCATTTGTAGTTAGAGCATTTGTGCTCGTTATAAATAAATCGCTAGTAAAAGCTTTTCTGAATATTTCCTGCATTTGTTCTCGCTCTAATCCCTCTTGATAGCGATCATGCAATAAAACATCAGATTGATGAATTAAATCAATTACTCCTGTTTCAAATAAAGTCATCGAACCACCTAAGGCAACTGTTTTGTGATTACATAAATATTTTTTTAAATAATTATGTAATTGTTCAAAGTTATCAACAAAAGTAATTTGCATATTATTTTGTTCAAACGCTTTGATCATCCCATCTTGTTTAATTTTAATAATAGTTCCTAAATTTTTATCCATAATGTAAGTCCTTTCATTGGTTATCTATTTATAATTATATTATTTGTCAATCAAGAAATCAATAAAGCTAAATGATAAACAATAAAAGCAACTACGTAAGCAATTCCTGTTTGATAACCTGCTGTCAAGATTGCCTGTAGCCAAGAACCAAGTTCTCGTTTTGTTGCCGCAAAAGCAGCCACACAAGGCATATATAATACCGTAAAGGTTAAAAAAGCAAATGCACTTGCTGGTGTAAGTAAAGTATTCAAAGCATGATATAAAGCATCCGGGCTACTTGAATTAGTAAGGACAGATAAGGTTGAGACAACCGATTCTTTTGCTGTTATTCCAGTAATCAAAGATGTCGATAAGCGCCAATCAGAAAATCCTAAAGGTGCAAAAATAAATGATAGTTTATTTCCGATGTAAGCTAAAATACTTTTTGAACTATCAGTGACCATTTCAAAACGAAAATTAAAACTTTGTAAAAACCAAATTAATAAAGATGCAATAAAAATAATTGTAAAAGCTTTTTTTAAAAAATCCTTTGCTTTCTCCCACATATGCATAATCACATTTTTAGCTGTTGGGATTCGGTAACTTGGTAATTCCATTACAAAAGGAATTGGATCACCAGGGAAAATTGTCGCTTTTAATAATAATGCAGAAAAAATTGCAACTAAAATTCCAATACAATATATAGTAATCATCACCAGTGGGGCTTTCGTACTAAAAAAAGCTGCAATTATCATCCCATATATTGGCAATTTAGCACTGCATGACATAAATGGTGTCACAATAATTGTCATTTTACGATCACGTTGAGACGATAATGTTCGTGAAGCCATAATTGCAGGTACAGAACACCCAAATCCAATTAACATCGGAACAAAAGATTTACCAGATAAACCTATTTTTCTTAACAGCTTATCCATTACAAAAGCTACCCGTGCCATATATCCGCTATCCTCTAACATCGATAGAAAAAAGAATAATACAACAATTAACGGCAAGAATGATAAAACACTTCCAACTCCAGCAATTACTCCATCTCGCAGTAGCGAAATTAGCCAAGGTGCAACTTGATGATTAGTTAAAAATGTAATAATCGTACTCCCGATAAAATCAACTGCTATTTCCATTAATGACTGTAACGGTGCACCAATAACATTAAAGGTCAGAAAGAAAATCATTAGCATAACGACAATGAAGATTGGTATTCCAAAATATTTATGAGTTAAAATAGAATCTATTTTTTCAGAACGTACTTGACCCGCAGTTTCTTGCTCTTTAAAAACAGTTTGTCGTGTGATATTTTCAATTACTTGATAGCGCATATCCACTAAGGCCGCATCTTTATCCAAGCCTTCCTTTTCTTCCATATCCTCAATAATATGTTTAATAATATGAAGTTGCTGAACATCAAGATGTAATTGCCTGATAATATCTTTATCACCCTCAATAATTTTTGTAACGGCAAAACGTTTTGGTAGTTTTGCCTTAACTGCATTATCTTCAATCAAATGGGTTATTGAATGTATTGCTTTGTGAATCTCACCTGAACAAAGATCTAAATGTGAACAGTTATTTTCTTTTAGAGTTGTTTCAATAGCCTCGATCAATTCTTCAATTCCCTCATTTTTACTTGCTGATAACGGAATAACCCGTATTCCTAACGCCTGTTGTAATCCTTCTACATCAATGCTATTACCACTACTAATAACCTCATCCATCATATTCAGCGCCAAAATCATTGGAATATTTAATTCTAAAAGCTGCATTGTTAAATACAAATTCCGTTCAATACTAGTCGCATCGATAATATTTATTATCATTGATGGTTTTTCTTTAATCAAAAAATCAGTTGAGACGATTTCTTCCATTGTATATGGTGTTAATGAATATATTCCTGGCAAATCAACTAATTTAATCGATGGATGTTTTTTAATAGTTCCAGATTTTTGTTCAACTGTTACACCTGGAAAATTACCAACATGCTGATTTGAACCAGTTAAAGCATTAAAAAGAGTTGTTTTACCACAATTCTGATTTCCAATTAAAGCTATTGTTTTAGTTGGCATCACTAATCACCTCTACTTCAATCATCGCTGCATCATCTTTACGAATCGTTAAAACATAACTTCGTAAATAAAGTTCAATAGGATCACCCATCGGTGCAATCTTGCGAACTTTTACAACTGTTTTTGGAGTCAATCCCATTTCCAACAAACGACGACGCAATAAGCCCTCTCCGTGAACAATCGTAACTTTCCCACTCATTCCTGGAATTAATTTATCTAGTGTCATGTTACTCCTCCTACAACCTATATTCTTCCAGATCATCAGGCACAAAGATATTTCCATTAAAATATTGCTTTGCTTCATCAGTGTACAATTTTTTACGATGACTAAGATTTTTTTCCTCAGTATGATATAAAATCAAATTCTTGATATTTAATGTTTGTGCTAGTTCGCTAGCTTCTCTTACTGTTGAATGATGCTTTTCGTATGGCTTAAAAAAATCACGTTCTTGATATAAACAAAAAGCTTCACTTAATAACCATTTTGAATCAACAGCATATTGATAACATAATTCATTGAATGGCTCATCACCTAAACATGTCAATTTTCCATCATCTAATTCAATCGAAAAACCAAATTGTTTTGCTTTTGTTGAGTAAATATCAAAGAAAGTCACAAGATGTTCACAAATTGTGATTTTTTGTCCATCTTGTACTTCATTAATAAATATGCGCTCATCAATTAAATTATAGAGCCTCTCTTGTACTGTTAGTTTGATAATTGTTTTTATTGTAGAAACCAATTCATCATGACAGTATATGTTGAAGTTACCGTCATATTCACCACTTTTGATTTTGGTTGCAACCATTCTAAAAATCCATACTACTCCCAATACATGATCAGTGTGGCTATGCGTAACAATCATATTTGTTATTTGGGATAATTCGATCTTTGCCAGTTCAAGCTGCTTTAAAATACCATTTCCACCGCCGGCATCAACCAATAAATATTCATTTTTATTTTTCAAAGCAAAGCAAGTATTATAACAATTTTTTACACCTGCATTTCCTGTTCCTAATATAATTACCTTCTCCATAAATATCCTCCGCGCTAAATTATACACCATATCAAATAAAGTTTATAGACTCTAACTTTAAATTAAAGAAAATTAGGACCGGCTAACCAGTCCTAATCAATTATCGTAATATTCTCATTGAATTTAAGATTGCAATCAATGTTACTCCAACATCAGCAAACACACCCATCCACATATTGGCGTATCCAAACATTGTTAATAATAAGACTCCAATTTTAATAATCAATGTAAAAGTCACATTTTGTTTTAGAATTTTATTTGTTTTTTGTGAAATACTGATTGCTTCACCAATCGTAACAATATCATCATTCATCAATACAATATCAGCTGCTTCAATAGCGGCATCACTTCCAACACCACCCATAGCAATTCCTAAATCAGCTCGAGCTAGAACTGGTGCATCATTAATACCATCACCGACAAATGATAATTTTGCTCCCTGATTGATTAGAGTTTCTACTTGAATTACTTTATCTTGTGGCAACAACTCACTATAAACTGTGTCAATTCCAATTTTTTTAGCAATATCTTCGGCTACTTCGCTACGATCCCCTGTCAACATTACAGTATTTTTAATACCATATTTTTTCAGATGTTTGATTCCTTCAATAGTAGTTTCTTTTATTTTATCTGCGACAACAATATTACCTAAATATTTACCTTGACAAACAATATGCACTACTGTCCCTACTGTAGATGGATTATTGACTGTAATTCCTAAACCTTCAATATAAGATTTATTACCTAAATTATATACTTTATCATCAATTTTAACTTCAATACCTTTACCTGCTATCTCTTTAAAGTCACTAATTCGCTTTTGATCAATTTCTTGACCATATTTTCTTAAAATACTTTTAGCAATTGGATGATTTGACATACTTTCACCATATGCTCCAAGCATCAATAAGTCATCGGCACCATTAATTTCTACAACTTCAAAGCTACCTTCTGTAAGTGTTCCAGTTTTATCAAACACAACAGTATCAATATCCTTTAATAATTCAAGATAATTACCGCCTTTGATTAATGCCCCAACTTTACTTGCTTTCCCTAATCCTGCATATAGTCCCAATGGAATTGAAATAACCAATGCACATGGACATGAGACAACTAAGAAAGTTAAAGCCCGATATAACCAATCTGTAAATACTGCATCTTTAAAAATCAGCATTGGAACAATTGCAAGTGCAACAGCCAAAAATACAACAGTTGGCGTATAGATTCTTGCAAAGCGTGTAATAAATTGTTCAATTGGAGCTTTTTTACTAGCTGCATTTTCAACTAAATCTAAAATTCTTGAAACAGTTGAATCTTCATAAACCTGAGATACTTTAAGATTAATAATTCCTGTTAAATTAACTACGCCTGCTAATACTTCGTCACCTTTGCTAACATTACGCGGCAGTGTTTCACCAGTTAAACTAGATGTATCTAGAGTACTAGCACCTTCAAGTACAACTCCATCAAGAGGTACCTTTTCACCAACTTTAACAATAATCTCGTCACCAATCTTAATTTCTTCTGGAGCAACTTTTTTTATTTCCTCACCCACTAATAAATTAGCATAATCACTTTTTAAATCCATTAATGAACTAATTGAAGTTCTTGTTTTATTAACTGCATATGCTTGAAAAATTTCTCCAACAGAATAGAATAACATAACTGCAATAGCTTCTTTATAGTCACTGATACAAAATGCTCCAATCGTTGCAATACACATTAAGAAATTTTCATCAAAAACCTCACCACGCCTGATATTCTTTAATGCTTTTAATATAACTTTATACCCTACTAATAAATATGCAATTCCATAAACAATTGCTGCATAATCAAACTCGCCCGCTATAATACCAGCAATATAAACTAAGGTTCCACCAATTAACCCAAGATGTTCCTTAGGAACAAATAATTTTGGTTTTTCAACTACTTTAATTTCATCTTTTAATGTCAAAGTCACATCGTCTTCAACTTGATCAACTACTTTTTGTAGTTTTTTCAATAATTCATTTTGAGCAATCGATGTCTTAGGTTTTACTTTCAGTGTTTCAGTAGAAAAAATAATCATTGCTTCATCGATTTCATTCATTTTATTAATTGCTTGTTCAACTTTCATAGCGCAATTTGCACAATCCAATCCACTGATTTTAATATTAATCGCACCTTTTAAATCACCATGTTGAACTGATTCAATATTATGCTCATGGTCATGTCCACAGCTGCATTCCTTGTGATCATGGTGATGTTCATGCTCGTGTCCGCAGCCACATTTCTCGTGATCATGATGATGTTTGTGATCATGTTCACCGTTACATTCTTCGTGATTATTAGAAACATTATAATCTTGACCATTTTTTGATAAATTGATTACTTCTACATCCGGTTCAACGCTTTTAACAGCTTCGACAATTTTTGATTCATCAAACAAATCAGTATCTGTTTCAACAAACATTTTTGTCGTTGCGAACACAACACTGCACTCTCTAACATTTTCAAGTTTACTAACTCGCTCTTGAACCTTTTGAGCACAATTAGCACAATCTAAACCTTTCAAACTATACTTAAGTTTCATAAATACCCTCTCCTTACTCAATTACATGTTTATACCCAGCGTCAAATATCTGCTTAACGTGTTCATCATCAAGTGAATAATACATCAATTTCCCATCTCTCCTAAATTTAACTAGGTTTGCTTGCTTTAAAATTCTTAATTGGTGTGAAATAGCAGACTGTGTCATATCTAAACACGCCGCTAAATCATATACACACATTTCTGATTCAAACAAAGCACAAATAATTCTGATTCTAGTTGAATCACCAAAAACTTTAAACAACTCAGCAACATCATAAAGAATTTCCTCTTCCGGCAATGCTGCAGCAACTTTATTAACAATAGCTTCGTTTACTACTTTATCCATTTCTTATCTCCTTTCGTATGAATATTTATTCATATGACAATATGATTATATATCCATATATTTACATTGTCAATCAATAATGATAAAATATTTTAAAAAGTATGGAGGATTCACATGAAAAAATTACTAGTAGTGATTGATTATCAAAATGATTTTGTAAATGGTAGTTTAGGATTCCAGGAAGCAGTGGCCTTGGAAGACTATCTTGCAGATCTTATCAAGGAATACCATAATAACAACGATGATGTTATTTTTACTTATGACACTCATCAAAAAAATTATTTAACTACCCAAGAAGGAAAAAATCTTCCTGTTGCGCATTGTCTTGAAAACACTGAAGGATGGCAATTATATGGAAAAATCCATGATTTAGCAAAAAATGATAAAAAAATAATAAAAGAAACTTTTGGCTCATTAGCATTAGGTAATTATTTAAAAAATAAACAATACAATGAAATTACTTTAGTCGGTGTCGTTTCAAATATCTGTGTAATATCTAATGCAATAATTATTAAAGCAGCCTTACCCGAAGCATCTATCATTATTGATTGTTTAGGAATTGCAAGCAACGACCCCCTTCTTGAACAGAAATCAATTGATATTATGGAAAATTTACATATGAAAATTATTAATAAAAAAAGATAGCTGTATTGAAGATTTAAAACAGCTATCTTTTTTTATTAACATTTCGATATGCAACACCACGAGTAATCCGTAATAATTTCTCTTCACCAGGAAAATGAACTGGATTATTAGGGAACGTCCGATAAATTTCAATTATATCTTTTGCATCTGCAACTATTTCTTCTAATTGCATAAAACCGTACATTTTAGGCGGTAACAGATAAATTGGAACTGATATGGTCGTCTCCTGTAAAAGACGTTCAACATAAATTTTTAAGTGAGGGCAGCACATAATTATGTCAAAATCAGCTTCTTTTTCTTTAACAAGAGAAAACGGATAAAATTCAAGATAAACCTCTTCTTGTAATCCTTTCTCAACTACTTCTTTTTTCATTCTCTCAGTTACATAACTAGAAGAGAATCCTCCGCCACAACATATTAATATTTTCAACATAACTATTCCTTCCTTTATAATTTACTATTCATAACTATTAATGGCCTTAGAATTTTAACTTCTGCAAATATTTATACTACTATATATCTTATCATATAATCTTCGTTTCCAACAAACTAATTGCTTTTTTTAGGATAAGAACATAATTAGTTACATTATCATAGTTTATTAGATAAATTCTATCTTGTATCACTAGCTAAATGAGAGTATACTTATAAATAAATTAAGGGGGTTGTTTAATAATGGAAATCAAAATTGAAAGAGCGAAAACTCTAAAAGAAAAACCAAATCAAGATAATTTAGGTTTTGGAAATTATTTTACTGATCATATGTTTATGATGGACTATACAGAAGGAACAGGATGGCATGATGCACGCATCGTTCCATACGCACCAATTCCAATGGATCCTGCTACAATGGTACTTCACTATGCCCAAGAGACTTTCGAAGGTTTAAAAGCATATCGTGATCCTAACGGTAACATAACTTTATTCAGACCAGAAATGAATGCTCGAAGAATGATTAATTCAAATAGACGTATTTGCATGGCTGAATTACCTGAAGAAATGTTTGTAGAAGCGGTTGAAGCAATTGTTAAATATGAACAGGATTGGATTCCAACTGCAAAAGATACTTCTTTATATATTCGTCCATTCATGTTTGCAAGTGAAGCTGGTGTTGGGGTACATCCTGCTAAAACTTATACTTTTATTATCATTTTATCACCAGTTGGTAATTACTATCCTGAAGGTGTAAATCCTGTAAAAATTTGGGTTGAAGATGAATATGTAAGAGCCGTTAAAGGTGGCACTGGATTCACTAAATGTGGTGGTAATTACGCTGCCAGTATTGCAGCTCAAGTAAAAGCAGAATCTCATGGTTATACTCAAGTTCTTTGGCTTGATGGTGTACATCGCAAATATGTCGAAGAAGTAGGAACAATGAATGTAATGTTTGTAATTGATGGTAAAGTTGTTACAGCACCTTTAGAAGGTTCAGTATTACCAGGAGTTACTCGTGATTCTATCATCCATATTCTTAAAGATTGGGGATATGAAGTCGAAGAACGTGAATTAAGTATCGATGAATTAATGGCAGCTGGTCGCAATGGTAAATTGACAGAGGCATTTGGAACTGGAACAGCAGCTGTAATTTCCCCTGTTGGTCAACTTTATTATAAAGGTGAAGAAGTTATTATCAATGATTTTAAAACTGGTGACTTGACACAAAAATTATATGATACTTTAACCGGGATCCAGTGGGGTCGTTTAGAAGATAAATATGGTTGGGTTCGTCACATCAAATAAAACTGGAGACACTCCAGTTTTTTCTTATAAATATAAAAATAAGAACATCGGTATGTTCTTATTTTCGTTTATTCATAGGTATATATTCATATGTTTCTCCAACATATTTAGCAGCGGGACGAATAATCCGTCCTGAATATAATTTATTTTCAATATTATGAGCTAACCATCCAACTGCTCGACCAACTACGAACATCAATGTATATAGTTCTGTTGGAATACACAACATATCATATATTAGTCCGCTATAAAAGTCGACATTCGCACAAACAGTAATTCCTTTACGATTTTTTATTGCCTGAATAGCAGCCTGTTCAAAACGATAATAGAAATCAAATTCTGCTTCTCGCCCCTTTTCAAGAGCTAGTTCGCTACATTGTTGTCTTAAAATAACACAACGCGGATCACTAACCGTGTATACAGCATGACCAATCCCATAAATCAATCCACTATTATCATTGTATTGTTTATCTAAAATTCTTTCGACGATCTCATTAATTTGTTTATCACTTGCATCTAGACCAATTTCATTAATTATCAGTTTCATTTGATTCATTACAGCAAGATTTGCCCCACCATGCTTAGGACCTTTTAAAGAACCAATTGCCCCAGCAAAACTCGAATAAATATCTGTTCCGGTCGAACTTATTACAACATTAGTAAACGTTGAATTATTACCACCACCATGATCAGCATGCAGAACTAAGCACATATCGAGTACTTCAGCTTCTTTAGGTGTGAAGTGTTTATGGTCACGCAATAAATATAAGATATTCTCTGCAATTGATAGATCTGGCCTAATTTGGTGAATATATAAACTTTCTTTGTCAAAATAATGCACTTTACTACGATATGCATAACAAACAATTGAAGGAATTTTAGCAATTAGATTCAATCCTTTGTACATTGTTGATGAAGGACTAATATTATCTGGATCCTCATCATACGAATATAACATCAAAACTTCCTGTTGTAATTTATTCATTAAATTTTTAGATGGAAACCCAAGAATTTTAGATTCCAAATAATGCGGTGGTAATTCATAACGCTCAGATAGCTCCTTTTTAAAATTTTCTAATTCCTCTTTGTTTGGCAAATAGCCAAACAAGATCAGAAAACAAGTCTCTTCAAATAAAAAGCGTTGATGCGGTTCGCGTTTATTGATAATGTCTGATACTGCGATTCCACGATAATAAAGCTCCCCATCACAGTCAACTTTCTTACCATCAATTTTTTTATACCCTACAACATCAGCAATCTTGGTTAAGCCTACTAATACCCCAGTACCATCCTCGTTCCGTAATCCTTTTTTTACATCAAATTTTGAATATAATTCATTATCTATCTTGTTATTACTTTCTTTTGCTTTTTCAATAAAACCATCAATAAATTGACTCATATAAGCACCCCCATAAATTTAAGTAGTTTTATTATAACACTTCTTCTTTTGATTGTATACAATCTTTGTGACAAATTGTATACAATAACAAGTTGTCCAATTAACTTTAGAATCATTTAATATATTCTTAAGTAAAATTAATGAGATGATTAATTTTAACTTATTGTTTAATCATTATAATTAAGTTAAAATATTCTAAAGAGGAGAATTATATGAAAATAAATAATCAAGATTATCATGGTTTATCAACCGCTGAAGTTAATCAGCGTATAAGTAATGGTAAAATCAACACGGTCGATAATAAAATCACTAAATCTTATAAACAGATTTTTTTAAATAATACAATTACTTTTTTTAATATTTTAAATGCTGCTTTACTCGGCTTAGTACTTTTTGTTGGTTCATATAAAAATACACTATTTATTTTAGTAATTATTATTAATACGATCGCTGGAATATATCAAGAGATTAAAGCGAAAAGAACGTTAGATCGCCTATCTATTCTTACTACCTCACACGTTGAAGTTATTCGTGATGATGAATTAAAAGAAATTGATATTGATCAGATCGTTCTGGATGATTATATTGTCTTAACTACAGGAGCCCAGATTCCAACTGATAGTATTTTAATTGATGGGCATATGGAGACTAATGAATCACTGCTCACTGGTGAATCAGATCCTGTTTTAAAACAAAATGGCGATACTTTGTATTCCGGTAGCTTTATTACCTCTGGTAAAGGAATTTGTAAAGTTATTCACGTTGGGGATGATAACTATATGAATCAGATTACACAGGAAGCAAAACGTTTAAAGAAACATAATTCTGAATTAAATCGTTGTTTAAATAAAATTTTAAAATATGTAAGCATCGTTATTTTACCGATTGGCGGTCTATTATTTTTAAAGCAATTTTTTTATGGAAATCAAACATTTAACAGCTCAATCGTTAGTACCGTTGCTGCTATACTAGGAATGATTCCAGAAGGTTTAGTGCTGCTTACAAGTGTTGCTTTGACCTTAAGTGTTTTACGATTAGCAAAACAGAATACTTTAGTTCAGGAATTATTTTGCATTGAAACTTTGGCACGTGTTGATGTCTTATGCTTAGATAAAACCGGGACTATTACTGAAGGAACAATGAAAGTTGAATTTGATGTTAAAATGAGCAATGTTGATATTAGTGAAATCGTTGGAAACTTAATGCATTCTCTAACAGATGTTAATGTCACTGCTCAAGCATTAAAAGAGCATTATCAAACAAAAACTAATTTTAATCCATATTTTGTTATCCCTTTTAGTTCTGATCGAAAATATAGTGGTACCTCCTATTTTAATCGTGGTACATATTATATTGGAGCTTATCAGTTTTTATTTCCAAAGGGAAATGAAGAATTGGAAGAAAAATGTGTTGACTATGCTAGTGAAGGCTATCGTATTTTAGTTTTGGCACATACTGATGAAGTAATGAGTAATGAAGCTTTGCCTGTCGATTTAGAGCCTTTAGGTATTATTGTGTTAAGTGATGTAATTAGGAAAGACGCTAAAGAAACATTAGCTTATTTTAACGAGCAAGGTGTTGATTTAAAGGTTATTTCTGGTGATGATCCGATTACAGTTTCATCTATCGCGAAACGAGCTGGATTGAATAATGCCCACCATTATGTTGATGCAACTACCCTTTCAACTTCTGAAGAAATAACAGAAGCTTTAAATAAATATTCAGTCTTTGGGAGAGTCACTCCGCAACAAAAAAAGGCTATGGTCGTTGCCTTAAAACAACAGGGTCACACTGTTGCAATGACTGGAGATGGAGTCAATGATGTTCTAGCTTTTAAAGAGGCAGATTGCTCTATTGCAATGGCATCAGGAAGTGATGCAGCTAAAAATGCAGCAAATCTAGTTTTGCTTGATAACAATTTTGATGCAATGCCTCATATCGTTGATGAAGGACGGCGTGTTATTAATAATATTACGATGTCAGCATCTATGTTTTTGATTAAAACTATATTTTCTGCTCTCATAGCTATTTCAACTATCTTTTTTGGTCAAGCCTACCCTTTTGAGCCAATACAATTATCACTTATCAGCGCATGTGGTGTAGGAATACCAACTTTCTTCTTGACATATGAAGCTAACTTTGCACGAGTTGAAGGAAATTTTTTAGAAACCGTTTTAGAAAAGTCTTTCCCTTCTGCTTTTACAATTGCCATAGGAGCTACTTTAATTACAAATATTGGTCTTGCTTTGAATTATGATCCTAACATGCTTTCAACTGTCTGTGTTTTATTTACAGGATGGAATTATACAGTAGCTCTTTTAAGGATATATAGACCACTAACCAAATATCGCAAGTTTATTATTTATTCAACTCAATTTTGTTACTATATTTCAATGATGATCGGGCAGTCAATTTTAGAATTAACAGGCGTTTCATTTAACTGGCTAATGATACTATTAGGATTAATTGCGTTTTCATCAATTATTGTTGACTTGTCTGCTGAACTATTTAAATATATAAAAATATTTAAAGAATTTCTTGAAAAACGTCGAAAAAAGAGATTGTCAAAAGGTTAAGGATTTTCCTTAGCCTTTATTGTTGCCAAAATAACATAAATATTGATAGAATAGAATAAAGGAAGAAGGTATATTATGTATAATAAAATAAAATTATTGGCACAACAATACCACCAAGAAACAATTCAAACTCGACGTGATTTTCATAAATATGCTGAGCGCGGCTGGTTAGAAATGCGAACTGCTTCACTAGTAGCCCGTAGACTTGATAGTTTAGGGTACCAAGTCTCAGTTGGCAAGGAAGTTATGCGTGAAGAGTTCCGGATGGGATTACCAAGTAAACGCCTATTAACTTTAAATTACAATCGTGCCCTCCTTCAAGGAGCCGACCCCTATTACATAGAAAAAGTAAAGAATGGTTTTACCGGGGTCGTTGGAGTAATGCACAACGGAATTGGACCTGTTGTAGCAATTCGTTTTGATATAGATGCTCTTAGCATTACTGAAGATGATTCAGCAGATCATAATCCTGGTAAAAATGGCTTTATTTCTTGTAATCCTGGTGCTATGCATGCTTGTGGTCATGACGGTCATACTGCCATGGGATTAACTGTGGCCAAAATACTAGCACAAATAAAGGAACAACTACATGGAACAATCAAATTAATTTTTCAGCCTGCTGAAGAAGGTGTACGTGGCGCTAAAAGTATTGCTTTAAGCGGAATTCTTGATGACGTTGATTATATTTTTGCGGGTCATATTTGGCAGCAGGTCGAAGGGGAAGATTATGATATTTATTTGGGAATGAACGAAACATTTGCAACAACAAAACTTGATGTAACCTATCATGGTGTTTCTTCTCATGCTGCAGGAATGCCACAATTCGGCAAAAACGCCTTATTATCTGCTGCTTCATGTATCCTAAATCTTCATTCAATTCCACGTAATAGTGATGGTTGTACCCGTATCAATGTTGGTACAATTAGAGCAGGAACAGGAAGAAATGTAGTCCCAGAAACAGCTAAATTAGAAATCGAAGTACGTGGCGCCACTACAGAATTGAATAATTATATGGAAGTTTATGCTCGGGATGTTATTAGAGGAGCAGCATTAATGCACGATACCATTGTAGAGATAAACGAGATGGGAAAAGCTTATTCGCTTGACTGTGATAAAAAAATGATGGATTTAATTCGCCATATTTGTATCGATCATTTAGGTGATATTAAAGTTGCCAAAGAGGATTTAAGCCCGCTAGACGGTAGTGATGATTTTTCCTATATGATTGCCACTGTCCAAGCACATGGCGGAATAGGCACTTATATGAAATTGACAACTGATCTAGTCGCTTCACCTCATAACTGTACATATGACTTTAATGAAGATGTTTTGTTAACAGGAACAACTGTCTATAGTAGCATTGCCTACTATTTATTAAATCAAGATTAATATTTGTGATAGAATCAAGATTCTATCACTTTTTAAATTAAAAAAGAGCACAATTTGTGCCCTTATTTAAAGAAATCCATAAATTTATCAACTGCAGTATCCACACCACTATCAAGATCGGTTTTAAATTGATCAAATCGAACTTTAGCATCAGCTATAATGTCATCAACTTCTCCATCTTTAGCATTATAAACTTTTGCAGCGTATTCTTTTGTGCTGATCCCTAAATCTCTAATTGAATTATCATCGTCAACTTCTCCCTTATCTGCAGCCATTTCTAAATAACTACCATGTTCGTAAAGCTTTTTCGCAACCTCTTTGTCTTTAACATCATCGATATTATCGCGAATATAATTTACTGCTTCATTTACATCATCACGATTAACTTTATAGTCACTACTAAATTTATTTTTAACTCTACTATCAATTCCCTCTAATCCATTATCCTCATCTGATTCATTAGTGGTAGTATTGTTATTACTATCTTTGTTAGTATCATCATTGTTTGAACATCCAACAATCGAAAAACTCATTGCAAATAATAACAATAAACAGCATATTGATTTTAAAATACGTTTCATATCTATTCTCCTTTAACTTATCTATCTATATTTTTCACCAAAATTATTTTTTTAAACAAAATATCATAAAAATCATGTATAATGAATTTGGTGATTTTTATGAAAGAACAACAATTAGATGCATTACTAGAAAATATTAATTATGAAATAAGTTTATTATCCAATGCAAGTGCCTTTATCAAACAAGTCTTTTCTGATATATCTTGGGTTGGTTTTTACCTTTGCCAAGATAATCAGCTGATCTTAGGTCCATTCCAAGGAAAAACAGCTTGTACACTCATCCCCTTTAACAAAGGTGTATGCGGTGCCTGTGCAACAAATCTTAAAACTTACTGTGTTCCTGATGTTCATCAGTTTCCTAGTCATATTGCTTGTGATAGCGCAACAAACAGTGAACTTGTTATCCCGTTGATTATAGATAATAGCTTGTATGGCGTTCTAGATTTAGATTCTCGTTGTTTTGCACGGTTTCAACCTGATGACCAGGAAGAGCTAGAAAAATTAGCACTCATAATTATTAAACATTTAAAACGAATAAAGGAAGAAACAAAATAGTTTCTTCCTTTTAACTTTTTTTATCAAATTTTTGTTTACATTTAGGACAGGTAATTGTAATTTGTCCCCGACCACGTGGCACTCTAACAGTTTGCTTGCAGTTAGGACATAGAAAATATTTATGCATTTTATCGTTTTTATTACTTTTAATAATATTAATTCTTTTTTTGACAGGCTGGATTAAAGATAAAAATTTATCATTTTCAGCTCGCCTTTTATAAATATTACGAGAATAGGTCCTAAAAATATTAATAATTAAAATTATCCAAATAATTGTTGCAAGATATGGATTGCGAATTACAAAAAGATTTAAAATTAATAAAATTAATGCAAATATTAATAAAAAATTGTTTAGTTGATCCGATCCATAACGACCTGACATAAAGCGATACAGCGCATTTTGAAACTTATTCATGTTAACCCTCTTTTCAAATTATACATTAAGTATAATTTGAAATTATTAAATCTTTATGAATTATTTTCATTAGTATCTTTTTTCTTATGTTCTTTACGACTACAATCGTATGTCTCTACAATTAACGTTTTAAAAAATTGAATTAATGCATTTCTTGTATCACTGTTCATATTTTTGATTTCTTTAATAGCCGTAATTAGATGTGATAATGATTTTTCTGAAAAATCATTAATTTTTTCAATTTTAGCTGCTTCTAAAATTGAAAATACTGCAGTAACTGCATCCTTTCGTGTTTTACTGTCGACTTTACTTAGCCATGATTTAAAAGCTGCATCCATAGTTTGGCTGTCCTTACTCATTTCAGTAGCACAAACAAATTGTGTTCCTTCTACTGACCAGCTAAAGCCACTATGTTGCATTAAACCTTTAGCGCTACTTTTAACTACTATTTTTTCTTCAAGATTCTCAAGCATTATCCCGAATACGGAACTTTCTGGAATGAATTTTTTTATCCTAGTAGAAATATTGCGGTAATTATCTGTATTTAGCATTTTTTGATTAAAACCAGGGCCGTCATTATTATAAATCTCAATAATTCGTTTAGATATTTTAGAATTCACACAACTAGATGCATAAACTGCTAAATTTCCTCCTTTTGAATGACCACCAACACGAATTTTAACGCCAGATATCTTTTGGGTGATATATATCCTAAAAATTTGATACCACTTCATTTTATAATCACAATGGCATAAAAGATAAAAAAGTGATTTAGAAAAATCGATTTCAGCAATTTTAGCCAAATACTCAACTGCTCTTTGCTGAGAAGCAACTGGAAATTGATAAGTCATTTGAAAATCCTCACGCCAGCCTAAAATTGTATCATCAGTGCCACGAAAAGCAACATAAATACTACTATCTTCTAATTGAAAAGTAATTGCTGCAAATTGTTTTATACTTTGATAGTCCAGTTCATTAATATAATTAGATAGCAGAATATTTTGATAACGCGGACATTTAGCTAATTCTTGTAATAATGTAATTGATTCCTTAGTGAAAGATATCTCATCTAGTAATTCTTCAATATTATTTACTTGACTAAAATTATTAGCAACATCTTTTAAACAATAACTTTGTTCATTGGGAAATGTGGGAACTATTTTATCAAAATCAACATAAACTAATTCACTTAAAATCAAGCCATCAATATCATTAAATGGATCTATTCTCATTGACAGATCACCTCGCCATTTTAAATAATCATATATATTGGACATTTTTGTTCCCCCTTTCCTTTTTTGGCATTATACCATATTTAAAAAAAATTATACAACTTCATGACATTTATTGACAATAAATTTTTGAAACCTATAATGTTTATGGAAAGGTCGAGAAAAATGAAGTTATTCAATAAATTTTCAAAAAAACAAAAAATTACCTTTATTTCAGTATTATTTATTTTAATTATTAGTACAGTTTATTTAATCTGGCAAAAAAATAACCAATTGTTAACTTTTGTCAAAGACCCAATACTAGAAATCAACCATGAGTTTGATTATCAAAAAATAATTAAAAATATTAAAAATGTCCAAACATCCGATATTAAGGTCGACACATCTAAATTAAAAAATGATAAAATTGGCAGCTATCCTGTTACCTATATTTATCAGGGCAAAAAGTTCACAGTAAATATTAACGTAGTTGATAAAACTAAGCCTAAATTTGAAATTAATAATATTGAAATAGATGCAGGAATGGATGTTGATCCAACAATGTTAGTTGATAACATTGTTGATGAAACAAAAACAACTATTTCTTTTAAAGATGCATATAATTTTTCAAAAAAAGGAAAAGTCAAAGTGACAGTAATTGTTAGCGATGAAAGTAATAATAAATCAACAAAGCACGCTACTGTTACAGTTTTATCTAAAGATACAACAAAACCAACTATTTCTGGTCTTAATGATCTAACTGTCACTTTAAATGGTAAGGTTGATTATTTAGCTGGCGTTAAAGGAAATGATAATCGTGATCCACATCCACAATTGACTATTGATAACAAAAAAGTAAGATTGGATAAATTAGGTGATTATATTGTAACCTATACTTGCAAAGATAGGTCTGGCAATAAAATAGTTGCTAAAAGGAAAGTTTCAGTTGTTGAAAAGAAAGAAATTGGAGTTTATGCTCAAACTGAAGAAAAAGTTATTTATTTGACATTTGATGATGGTCCTTCAAAAAATACCAAACGTATTTTAGATATTCTTGACAAATATCATGCAAAAGCAACTTTCTTTGTGACTGGTACAAACCAAAACTATAATTACTTGATCAAAGAAGCATATCAACGAGGTCATACAATCGGTTTACATACTTACAGCCATGATTATAAAACCGTTTATACTTCAGTAACCGCATATTTTAATGATTTAGAAAGAGTTGGAAACATGGTTAAAAATGAAATTGGCTTTATTCCAAAGTATATTCGTTTCCCTGGTGGAGCTTCAAATACAATTTCACGTAAATATTGTCCTGGAATCATGAGTATTCTAGCAAACGAAGTAATTGACCGTGGTTATCAATTTTATGATTGGAATTATGGTACAGGTGATGCCGGTGGAAACAATATTCCAGTTAATCAAATCATTGCTACTGCTACAGCTGGAAATGCCAATAATCAAGTGATTCTTGCTCATGATACAGATGCCAAAAATACCACGGTAGATGCCCTTCCGGCAATAATCGAGCATTATCAGGCACTAGGTTATTCTTTTAAAAGTATAGATGACAATTCTTATGTTCCTCATCATCATATTAATAATTAAAAGTAGTTTTCGAAATTGGCTCTAGAATTTGATTTTTCAAAAGATGGAACCTATTTCAATAAAACTATTTTTATTTTTAAGATTTATTAAGAGATTCTTAGGATTTATTATGATAGAATTTTTAAAATAGCGTGTTATGATTATAATTGTTATGTATTGGTTAATTCTTGCTAATTCATTGCAAAGCAATTGTAGTTATATTACAATTAGATAAATTTTGTTTTTTATGAGGATGTTATTTATGGGAAAAATTAAAGGTTTAAATAAACAAGAAGTTGCAAAGCGTATTAGTGAAGGGAAAGTGAACCTTTCCCCTAAACCAGTAATTAAAAGTAATTTTCAAATTATTATGGGGCATGTTTTTAACCTCTTTAATGCCTATAATTTTATTATTGCTGCTGCTCTAATTGCTGTTCAAGCATATTCAAGTTTATTTTTTGTTGTTATTGTCATTTCAAATACTGTTATTAGAGCGCGACAAGAAATAAAATCTAAAAATATGGTTGCTAAATTAAACTTGATCGTTTCGCCAAAAACTAAAGTTATTCGTGAGGGAAAAACGATTTCAATCGATAACGAAGAAATCGTTCTAGATGATGTAGTTTATTTTGAAACCGGTAATCAAATCAGTGCTGATTCAATTATTATTGAAAATAATGTTGAAGTTGATGAATCACTTTTAACTGGTGAAGCTGATCCAATTTCTAAAGGGCCTGGTGACCATTTATTATCTGGTAGTTTTATTTTGAGCGGTGCTTGCTATGGTAAGGTTGAACATGTTGGAAAAGATAACTATGCAAATAAAATTACTGATCAGGCAAGAACTCGTAAGCCTGTTAGCTCTGTCTTATTAAACACTTTTAATAAAGTTACTCGTTATACTAGTTATTTAGTTTTACCATTAAGTATTTTAATGCTCTATCAGGCTTATATCATTCGTGATCAAGGAATTACAAGCACAATCGTCAACACTGCTACAGCTCTGCTAGGGATGCTTCCTAAAGGACTAGTTCTATTAACAAGTGTATCTTTAGCTGCTAGTGTTGTTAAATTAGGGAAAATGAACACTTTAGTTCAAGAAATGTTTAGTATTGAAACCTTATCACGAATTGATGTTCTATGTTTAGATAAAACCGGTACCTTGACTGAAGGAAAAATGGAAATCGAACAAGTCATTAAATTAAAAAATCCATTAAATCTTGATCTGGATGAGATTATGTGTTCCTTTGTTAAAGGATCTCTTGATAATAATATTACTTTTAAAACACTTAGTAACTATTTTACTGGCCCTGCAAAGTATGAAACATTAGACCGTATAGCTTTTTCTTCAGCCCGGAAATGGAGCGCCATTGAACTAGATTCAATAGGAACAATTATTGTTGGAGCACCAGAAATAATTCGTCCTGATTATCAATTATCACCAAGAATTATTGAGATGCAAAAAAGCGGCGCACGTGTTTTATTAATTGGCCATCACCCAACATTAAATATCTTACAGGAAACTTTAGGACAAACAACACCGATTGGGCTAATTGTTATTAAAGATCCTATTCGGAAAGATGCTCATGAAGCCCTTAAATTTTTCAGTGATAATGATGTTGCTGTAAAAGTTATATCTGGTGATAATCCAGCGACAGTTAGTGCAATCGCTAGTCAAGCAGGTGTTGCTAATGCAGAAAAATACATTGATGCTTCAACAATCGTTACTGATCAACAATTAGAAGATGCAATTTTAAACTATAATGTCATTGGTCGTGCTAGTCCTTTTCAAAAGCACCAGATGATCTTATGTTTACAAAAACATAATCAAAAGGTTGCGATGACGGGTGATGGAGTAAATGATGTTTTAGCATTAAAAGATGCTGATGTTTCAATTGCGATGGGTTCTGGTTCCGATATTGCCCGCCAAGTATCGCAATTTATTATTATTGATGGTAAATTACAAACATTAGTAGAAGTTGTTCGAGAAGGTCGCCTAGTTATTAATAATGTTACACGTTCTGCGTCAATGTATTACTTGAAAACAATTTACACGATTTTACTTTCAATATTATCTATTTTAATGAATATACCTTATCCTTTTATTCCTTTCCAAATGACTTTATTGGATATGTTTATTGAAGGTTTCCCTTCATTTATGATTTTATTTGAACGAAATATCGAAAAACCAAAAGAATCAATTGGTCATCATGCTATGCGTTTTTCCTTACCTAACGCATTAGCAATAGTTTTAAGCGTTGCTGGTATAAGATTACTCGCACCAACCTTACAATTGTCGTTAGCAGAAACTTTTTCAGTCCTATATTTTACAACTGCTTTTGTGTCTATTCACATGATTTATCGTATTTATAAACCATTAAACTGGTATCGAGGTGGAGTTTTAATAATTGATATTATTGGCTTTATCCTCTCTACACCGATTTTTTGGCCACTTTTAGAAATGCATGTATTAACACCTAAGTTAATTCAAATTATCCTAATTACGATTGTTATTAGCATTCCTGTTTTAATCATCCTGACAAGGAGTGTTAGTTATTATCTTAAGAACCTAAATAGTAAAAAAGCTTTATAGCATTAATAAGCCTGTTCAAGTTTTTCTTGGACAGGCTCCCATTTAAAACAAATCTATTTATCTAAACAAAAAGATATATTTAGATACATTACTGTACCTTCTATATCTATTTTTCATTTAAAAGTTGAATTAACTTAATCACATCTTCTTGAATCCGAGGTGGTAAATATTGCGGCTTGGCTAATAAAAAACCTTGAAGATAATCAACTTTAAGCTTAATCACCTGCTTTAATTCATCAATCGTTTCAATTCCTTCAGCAATTAATTTCATATCCCGTTCATGAGCATAATTAACAATGTTTTCAACAATTTTACACTTATCAGGATCACTATCAATATTACGAATTATATCCATATCGATTTTAATAAATTTAGGTGAAATCAGCAATAAGATTCGATCACTATTATATCCACTTCCATAATCATCTAATGCTAATTCTGCTTGCCATTTTTTCATTAATTCTGCTTTTTGCTGATGATAATTTTCGTCAATGTACTCAACTTCAGTAACTTCTAAAACAACATTTTTTAAATACTTTGAATACTCCTTTTCTAGCTCATCAATTTTTTTAGTACTTAAAATTTGATTTGAAATAGAATTAATAAATATTTTACAATCTTTATTAATTCGCTCATTTCGTAAATGGTTGGCAAAGGTTTCAAGTGATGAGGACCATGTTAATTCTTCAATTTCTGCTAAACGTCCCTCCTCTTTAGCTATTTTTAAAATATCAAGGGGATTTTTTAATGATGGCATAAATGATCTCATTAATGATTCATATGCATAAATAGTACCATCTTTGCTACTTATAATTGGTTGAAAATAAAACTGAATTGCTCGATCTTCAATAATAGTGTTTAATTCTTCTTTACTTTCGCTTAAAAAAGAATCCGCAATATAATCATTGAGATTAAACTCTGTTAAATTACCTTTACTTGTACGTTTGATCTTATACATTGCATAATCAGCATAATGTTGGAGTTTTTCAAAAGATTCACTATCCCGTGGATACCAGGCAATACCGCCTGATGCATTGACATGAAAATTACTATTATCAGCCAAAGGAATAAAAGCCTTGCTAATTGCTTCCTTTAATTTATTAATTAACTGCTTAATTACATTTTCATCATCATAACCATAAAAGAAAACAAAAAATTCATCACCAGAAATCCGTGAAATAATAGTATTTTCTGGGGTGCTGTTTACAAATGTTTCAGCAGCTTTAGAAATGTAATTATCACCAATTTCATGCCCATAATTATCATTAATGTACTTCAGATTATCTAAATCTAACATCAATAGTGCTGCTATTTTTATTTTGTTTATTTCATTTTCAAATAAACTATTCATGATCCTAATAAATGCTCTCCGATTCAAAAGTCCAGTTAGAGCATCATGATCACGTTCATATTCAATCACATTCTTTTCAACAATTGTATTAGTTACATTCTCAATTACCCCAGTATATGCATTATCATTTACCAATAGCCGTAGATTCACAAAAACATAATTATCATCATCAGGAATTTTGAAGAGATATTCTTTTTTGCTATAATCATGTGAAACAATATATTGTTTATAGCCTTCAAATGTTTCTTTAAATTTTGTCATTGTTAATTCTGAAGTATTAACATCATATTTTAGTAAAACCTCAAAAAAGTTTTCTGATATAAACAATTCTTCAGTGTTTATATTATATTCGAACCCTGCTAGCTTAATACTTGCCATTTGTAATAAATTAGTGAATTTCAAGGCAGTATCACGAACATTTTGATTTAGTTGTTCCATCATATTTGCAAGATGATCAATTTCAGCAATATTTGTACGTCTGAAAGAAATCTTATTTTTAATATTAGCTTTTACGACTTCATCTGATAATTTTTTTATTGGTTTTGAAATGATATAACTAAAAATGAAACTTCCACCAATTCCAACTGTCAAGGTTAAAAAGATTGCGAACATCAAAATCGAAGTGATTTTATTTGTAAATGCAAATAAATCTGAAGTATCAACTATTCCTACTAAAGCCCAGCGTTGATTACTGTATGGTGTATTAGAATTATAAATATTCAAATATTTTAATGAACTATATAAAGTGTTAGAACCTTGATTGATATAATAATCATTCTCAGATTGCATTAATTCAGTTGTAGGACTTTTCGTCGTATAAATATTTCCATTAGTTAAAATATTACTTAAAATCAATGAATCATCTTGATTGATTGCCAACAAATAGCTTCCATTACCTTCATCAAGTAACTCTGTACTGGGCAATAATTTGTTCAAATAATCTAATGTAATATCAATTCCAACGACACCATAAACAGCTCCTTGATCGTTGATTAGCGGTAATGAGTAGGTGAAAGCCTCATTTTCAGAATCTCTCAGGCGAAAACTCCCACCCCAATAGCCCATATCAGTACTCGAAAATTCTTGTGAATTACTAATTGCCTGCTGGTATGGAGTATAGAAAAAATCATAATATTTTATGTTTGCTTTTTTAAATTCAAAACGTGGCCGCCATGATGAATCAGTAGCAATATTTAAAGATTTAACCACTTCAGTTGGAGCTCGTTCAATTAATAAATCCCCATTTTCTGCTGAAGCTTTTGATAATGGATCAAGATCTCTTAAATATATTCCAGGTTTATCTTCAAGTCCCTTATCCAAGTCATGATTATTAAAAATGATATATGCCCCTGTAACATGCTGAGAGCGCATTGTTGAAATCAATTGATCTACAACTGCCAAAATAAGTGGTGTTGCTGTTTCAGAGCTGTCATCAAGATGCTCATAATCAACCTTTCCTTCACTAACAAGCTGCTTAGCTGTCGTATTTATGTGGTCTGTCAATTGAGATAAATTGGACCAATTGTTTAACATTTCATTTTGAAGATAACTGCTTCGATTAATAACTCGCTGATCAACAATATCTTTAGCGTTCTGGTTTAATTTAGCAAACATTCCACCAGTTGAAAGGCTACCAACAAGGATTGTTGTCTCGATTAACACTAAAATACACATTACTACAAGTAAATATGAAAAAATTGATTTGTTTTTCATGATTTTACGAAACATCACAATCCTCCTTCTATAGAACTATTTAATTAATGATTCTAATTGGCTTTTAGTATTAGTATACCACTGATTAAAATAAGTATCATTATTAAATTGGCTAATTGCTTGTTCTAAATTCATTCCATTTGAAAGATTAGTAATAACTGTTTCACGATCTTGTTTAGCTAAATTACTCATTGTTGTTTCTAAAACATTTCTTGCATCAGTTCCCTTTTCAAAAGGAACTGATGTATACATATTATTATCTGAAATCATTTTAAGACTAGTATTTAACGTTTTCTTTACTGACTCATTGACTTCTACTTCATCAGTAATCTTATCAAGATCATTTGCACTTTTGGTAACTGGCAAATAACCACTAGCATTTGAAAAAGCAATATTTTGTTTATCACTAGTAAACCATTTCAAAAATTCAACAGCTGCCTGTTGTTCTTTTTCTTCACTTTTGAGAACAACCATTCCTGCTCCTTGTTGAACGACATAATCTTTACCATCTTTAAATTTAGGGCAAGCAAATGTCTCCAATTCAATTGAATGGCTTTCTTCGTCATTTAAAATAACTTCTTTAGGAAAATATGTGACACTCGAAGATGAAGAAACACAAGCAAGAATATTTCCGATTTTTATATCATCACTTCTAAATTTACCTGATGAACTAAAATAACCACTTATGTAAGGAACATAATAATTATCCCATAATTTTTTAGCAATATCTGCTTCAAAATTTAATACGATTTTATTATCCTTTTTACTAAAAATATCTGTTGCTAGCTGGCGATAGCCAACGAGCATATAATTTGCAAAAGCATCACGACCAAAAAATGCTTTTCCATCATTTGGAGCAGCTGTCAAACTATCAGTCCAGTTATAATATTGCTCTGCAACCTTAGTAACACCCTCAATTGTATTTAAATCATTTGTTGAAGCACCCGTAGCATTTGCAAACTTCTCCCAATCTGTTTTATTCAACATAAATAACTCTACTGATTTAGCCACTGGAAAAATTTTTAATGTATCTTTACTTGAAAAGTGTCCTTCTTCAAGATAACCATCGACATACTTAGATAGCTCGTCTTTACTAAAATATTTATTTAAATCTACTGCATAACCTAACTTATCCACTTGATAAGCTGTGTCACCATACGCTGCAAAAATATTCGGAATATCTGCAGCCCCAGCTTTTCCATTAATTGAATCTAAGACATTTCTTTCTAAATCAGAAATTGTTCCTTGACCAGAGCCCTCAACAATTATCCCTTTTTCTTTACCGACTGTTTTGTTAAATTCATCGACTAGACGATTAAATTCTTCTTGTTGCGCACCATTATAATAATGCCATACTTGAATCGTCGTTGGATCATCCTTGTCTAATAAGTTTTTATCCTCATTACTACATCCAGTTACAGCAAAAAACATTAATAAAGATATCAAAACTAATCTTACTTTTTTCATATGCTTATCTCCATTCCCTTATCCCCTAAAGGATAACACAAATTGGTCATTTATACAATCTTCACACTTTATCAATACAAAAAAGGATACCTATTGATATCCTCTATGACAACTCCATTTTTCCAGTATACAATTGATAATATCTTCCTTTTTGATTAATTAATTCATCATGATTCCCACGTTCTATGATTTCTCCATGATCGAGTACCATGATTGCTTTTGAATTACGAACTGTAGAAAGACGATGTGCAATTACAAAAACGGTACGATCTTTCATTAAACTATCCATCCCTTTTTCAATCAATTTTTCAGTATGAGTATCAATAGAACTTGTAGCCTCATCCAAAATTAAAACTGGGGGATTAGCAATTGCTGCACGAGCGATAGCTAATAGCTGACGTTGTCCTTGTGATAAGTTAGAACCATCACCGGTTAACATTGTTTGATAGCCTTGCGGAAGTCGCCGAATAAATGAATCTGCATTTGCTAGTTTAGCTGCTGCCACCACTTCTTCATCACTAGCATCTAATTTACCGTAACGTATATTATCTTCAATCGTTCCTGTAAATAAATGAGTGTCTTGCAAAACCATTGATAACGATTGTCGCAATGCTGCTTTTTTTATTAATTTAATATCAATTCCATCGTATGTTATACTGCCAGAATCTAATTCATAAAAACGATTAATCAAATTAGTAATAGTTGTTTTCCCAGCTCCTGTAGAGCCCACAAATGCAATTTTTTGACCTGGTTTTGCATATAAGTTTAAATTTTTTAAAATAGGATGGTTGGGGACATAACTAAAACAAACATCATGGAAGCGAACATCACCTTTTAACAAAACCAGTTCTACATCACCATTAGAACGGGGATGACGCCAAGCCCAAAGTCCAGTATTTTCATGACACTCAACTAGCTTACCATATTCATTGCGAACATTTGTTAAAGTGACACTTCCTTCATCTATTTCAACTTTTTCATCCATAATTTCAAAAATACGTTCTGCACCTGACATTGCTGCCAAAATAAAATTCATTTGTTGGGAAAATTGATTTACTGGCATCGCAGTTTGTCGAACAAAAACCAAATATGATGATAAACTTCCTAAATCCATAATCCCATAAATTGCCATAAACCCGCCTATTACAGCAGATAATGCATAATTCAAATATGAAATACTGACAACTGTTGGTATCATAGTTCCTGAATAAGTAACTGCTTTCGTAGCTGCTTGTCGTAAAGCTTGATTTCTTTTTTCAAACTCGGCAAAGTTCACCTGTTCATGATTGAAAACTTTAACTACTTTACTTCCTTCGACCATTTCTTCAATAAAACCATTTAAACTTCCCATATATTTTTGTTGTTGATTAAAATACTGCTTACTCTTTTTACTACTATAACGAATAAAAATAAACATCATTACCATTGAAGCAATTACAATGATTGATAGATAAGGATTTAAAATAATAATCATCGTAATTGTTCCTACAATCATTATAAAACTTTGAATCAACATTGCAAAACTATTATTTAAAGCTTCTAAAATTGTATCAATATCACTAGTAAATCGACTCATCAACTCACCATGAGTACGCTGATCAAAAAAACTAAGCGGTAAGTTTTGTATCTTATCAAATAAATCTTCACGAATTTCTTTAACGATTTCTTGAGCAGTTTTTACCATTAATTGATTATATAGATGACAAGCCCCGACACCAGTTAAATACATAATTGCCATCGTTATTATTGCTTGTAATAGTCCAGCATTATTACCTGGTAGAATGTAATCGTTAATAACCGGTTTTAATAAATAAGTACCTAAAATATTTGCACCTGCACTAATTAATACTAAAATAGCAATGATTATGAGTGTTCCTATATGTCGAGTTAAATAACTAGCCATTGCTTTTAAAGTTTTCTTTAAATTTTTAGGGCGTGGAGTTCCGTTTATTCTAGCCATATTATTTATCTCCTTCTTGAATTTTACATAAATCTTGATAGATATGATTACGATTTGCTAATTCTTCAGGTGTTCCTATATCATCAATTTTACCATCAGTTAAAATAACAATTTTATCTGCATGGGCAAGTGATGATAATCGCTGTGAAATAATAATTTTAGTTGTCTTAGGCAAATAGTATGCTAATCCATCTGTTAGTTTTCGTTCAGTTGCTGTATCTAATGCACTGGTAGAATCGTCAAGAATTAAAATTTTTGGTTTCTTTAATAATGCACGTGCAATACATAACCTTTGTTTTTGCCCACCAGAAACATTAACTCCACCTTGCCCTAAATCTGTATTGATTCCCTTAGGCAATGCATCGATAAATTCACTGGCACAAGCAATGTCTAAAACTTCATTAAGTTCGTGATCACTAGCATCTGCTTTACCCCATAAAATATTTTCCTTAATCGTTCCAGAAAATAGAGTGTTTTTTTGTAATACCATAGCAATTTCATCTCGAAGATGTTCGATTCCATATGATTTTATATCATGACCATCGATTAATAAATCCCCTGCTGTAATATCATATAATCTAGGAATCAATTGTACTAATGAAGTTTTGGCACTACCTGTTCCCCCGATAATACCAACAGTTTCACCAGGCTCAATTTCCAAATTTATATTATTTAATACATATTCTTTTGCTTTTAAGTCATATTTAAAAGCAACATTTTTAAATATGATTTTTCCCCTCGTAATCTTTATGTCACTTTTTTCATCTTTAATATCTATTTCTTCATCAAAAACTTCTTGAATCCGATATGCCGAAGCTAGAGAACGAGTTAACATCAAGAAAACATTTGAAATCATCATTAAGGAATTTAAGATTTGCATAATATAGCTTAAAAATCCTGTTAATTCACCTACTTGCATATTTCCAACCTGAATCATCCCACCCCCAAACCATAGAATTGCAATAATCGTCGAATACATCACAAATTGAAAACACGGCATATTCATAACTGCATAATGGAATGATTTACGTGAAACTTGTTGATAATTCAAATTAACTTCATTAAATTTAGCTTGTTCGTAATCTTTTCTAACATATGACTTTACAACTCTGATCGCAATTAGATTTTCCTGAACTATCGAATTGACAGAGTCTAAAGCTCTTTGCATTTTCCCATATAAAGGACGAACTTTTGACATAATTATAATTAAGCATGTTGCTAGAACAGGAATAGCTATTAAAAAAACAACAGCTAATTTAGCATTAATTAGTATTGCCATAGTTAGTGCAGTTAACATCATAAAAGGTGCTCTAACTAACGGACGAATCCCATTACAAATAGCGTTTTGTAAAATAGTAACATCACTTGTAAGTCGAGTAACTAACGATGAAGTACTAAAATGATCTGTATTTTTAAACGAAAATTCTTGAATCTTTTGATATTGTGCTTTTCGCAATTCATAGCCAAACCCCTGTCCTGCTTTGGCAGCAGTCTTTGCATACAATAAGCCTAAACCAAGCGACAAAAGCGCACATATAATCATTAATCCCCCTTTGATCAGAATATAATTTCTATCTTTATTTGCTACACCGATATCAATAATATCAGCCATTATCAAAGGAATAATCAACTCAAAAAGAGTTTCTAAAATAACAAACACTGCACTTAAATAAAGATATTTTTTATAGTTTTTAAAATAGCCAAAAAATTGTTTGAACATCTTATTCCTCCTTTAACAAGGCGTCATAAAGGCGCTCTAAGTAATTAATAAATTGTTTTCTTTCTTCCTTGCTAAAATCTCTCAAGGTAATATCTTCACGCTCATCTAGATATGCTTGCCATTTAAGAAAAGTGATTTTTCCTAATTCGGTAAGTTGAATATATACATTTCTCTTATTTTCCTCACTATAATTCCGTTTAATAAAACCATTACTTTCTAATTTGTTTAGCATAATTGAAACTGTAGCAGGCTCAATATCACAACCTTTAGTAATATCTTTTTGTAAACATTCTCTTTTCTGTTCATACAAATATCGTAAAACCTTTGGCTGTCCTGGTGCTAAATTCAGTTCTTTTAAAAAAGGAATATTCTTTTTCCTTTGTGTATGCGCTGTTTTAAATAATAAATAATATAATGAATTAGCCATCTTTCCTCCTATTATTAGCATCCTAACTATTAGTATACTAATCTTATTAATAAAGTCTGTCAAGGTATTTACTAAAATTAAAAACCGGCTTCTATTTAGAGCCGGTCATTTTATATATTTTACTTAGTGTATTATATGCTGTTTTAATCGTACCATCGTATTCCTCAGCAAAAACAATAGTCATTTCCTCTTTTAAAATAATAGCTAAACAATATTTTAATTTACGATTCAATCGTCTATCTAATAACGCCATTCGTCCAAATAATAAAACATTTACAGGATCCAGCTGTTTTTTTAATTCCTCGATTTCACCATATTTCACTTCAATAATATCGTTATAAGAAAACTTTCTACTTTTGAAGATACCATCAACTGAAAAGCTATTTTCTTTAAGATTTAAGGTATAAATAGCACGCTTTTGATATTCAGCAATACCACCAATATAATTAAGATTATATTTAAATGTTTTTTTCATTTTCAAACTCCTAATCCTGATTAAAATTCTTAAGTCCTTCTAATAAATAATTATGACTCTTAGGTTGTTTACGTCGGAATTCTTCTAATTTTTCTTGATCAAGTTGTGCTACTTCTAATCGAAGTTCGCGAGAAGATATTCTTTTCCCACCTTGCCCTAATACGATTAATTGTTCTAACGCATCAGATGTGGCCACTGTAATATTGTATTTACTTGCCAACTCATGAGTTGCCCGCTCAATATACATATCAGCAGTTTGTGCTTCTTTAGTATATGCGATATAAATATTATGATATTTAGTAGTTGAACCAATATTATCTTTAACCTTATATGCATCAAATACTAAAATCAAAATACATTTTTTGTAACCTTGATAGTTGCACATAATATCAATTAATCGCATTCTAGCTGCGTCTAAATTATCTTTTGCTAACTCTTTCAATTCTGGCCAGGCATGAATAACATTATAGCCATCAACTAATAAACATTCTGGAATGTATTTATAACTTAACTCATTAAATATTTTTTTAGTTACTTGATGTTCGCCAGATCTTTGTTTAACTGGTCCATAAGTGCGTGTGAAAATATTTTCTAACTCGTCATCAATATTATCAAATTTAGATTTATCCTGAATATTATTAGCGGTCTTCTTTATTTTTTTAAAAACAAATGGTATGTGCATATGTTGGGCAACTTGATCCCACCTTACATTATAACCAGCACCATGACTGCAAAATACTGATCCTGTTGGATTTTCTACATCTGCCTCACTATCATAGTTGAATGATTTAATTACTTCAGCCTGATTTTGACATGGGCGATAATCACTTAACTGACAAATTAGGCGCCCTTTTCCTTTAGTATATCTAACAACTTCACTTTGATAATTTTGCATTTTACTGACTGGTGCACTTCCGGTAATAACAGCAATGTCAGTTTGATTTTCCGGTAATTTAAAGTTCCCTGCCATTGCCTCAATATCATAAATCGCTCGACTCAGATATTCAATCGGTAATTCAAGTGAAAAATCAAAATACGGCTCTAGTAAAACCGATTTTGCTGTTTTCAAGCCTTGACGTATCGCCCGATATGTTGCCTCTCTAAAATCACCGCCTTCAGTATGCTTTAAATGTGCTTTTCCAGCCACTAAAGTTATTTTCATATCTGTGATTGGCGAGCCCGTAAGTACTCCCAAATGCTCTTTTTCTTGTAAATGCGACAAAATTAATCGTTGATAGTTATTCGCTAGAAGATATTCTTGACAATTTGTATCGAATTTTAATCCCGACCCTGGTTCCCCGGGTTCTAAAAGTAAATGTACTTCAGCATAATGACGTAATGGTTCAAAATGTCCTACCCCTTCAACAGTTTCTTCAATCGTCTCTTTATAAATAATTCTTCCATAATCAAAATCAACTTCAACTTTAAACCGCTCTTGGATTATATTTTTAAGCACCTCAATTTGAATTTCACCCATTAATTGAACATGAATTTCTTTGGTTCTAACGTTATAATTGATATGTAGCTGAGGATCTTCTTGTGCTAATAAATTTAACTTTTTTAACACTTGATGTTGATCACAATCAGGAGGCAATTTAATTTGATAATCCATGTATGGTGACAACAATGGCTGAGTCGTATTATCTTCTATACCTAATCCCTGACCAGCAACTATACTTTTAAGCCCTTTAATCGCACAAATATCCCCAGCCATCACTTCATCAGTTAAATGATACTTATTCCCAGAATAAATACGAATTTGATCAACTTTTTCATCATTTAAAAGTTGCGTTTTCACTTTTAAACTACCGCCAGTAATTTTTAAATGTGTCAATTTGTTTCCTTGTTCGTCATGACTTATTTTAAAAACTCGCGCTCCAAAAGATTCAGAATAATCCTTATTCTTTATATAATTAGTAAATTCATTAAAAAAATTATCAATCCGTTCCATTTTTAACGCAGAGCCAAAAAAACACGGAAATAATTGGCATCTAGCAATTTCATTAATTAACATCTCTTTGTTTAAGGTATTATATTCTAGATAATAATTCAATAAATCTTCGCTATTTAAAGCAACACTTTCATAAAATTCATCATTCAAATTACTAAAATCAAAACAATGTTCATCTAGTCGTTCTTTTAAATTCTGCATTAATTCAGATTGCTCATAACGACTAACATCCATTTTATTAATAAAAATAAAGGTTGGTATTTTATAGTATCTCAATAAATTCCAAATAGTTTCACTATGACCTTGGACACCGTCTATCCCACTGATTACCAAAATAGCATAATCGAGCACTTGCAGCGTACGTTCCATTTCTGTCGAAAAATCAATGTGACCTGGCGTATCAATTAAAGTAATTTGGCTATCATGCCAATTTATTATTGCCTGCTTAGAAAAAATTGTAATCCCTCGATTTCTCTCTTGAAAATCATAATCCAAAAAAGTATCCCGATGATCAACTCGACCTAATTTTCGTGTTGTTCCTGTTAAATATAATATACTCTCAGTTAATGTTGTTTTTCCTGCATCAACATGTGCAAGAATTCCTAATACTATCTTTTTCATTTATATCATCCTACTTATTTTCTAATAATATAATTATAAAGAATATTGCTATAATTACAATTGATATTACCAATTTATCTAATTCAGCTTAAAAATATGCTTAATTCAACTAAAATTATTTTGAATTGTTGTAAAAGCATGAATCAATGACTCATGCTTTTATAATAGTTTAAACAAATTAATGATTTTTGTGCGACCCCAATATAATTAGCAATAACTTCACATTTAACCATCAATAAAAAATAAATATTTTTCTCTTGTTCACTCAAACTTTCAAAGTTTGCCTGCCCTTTAGCAATAACTATATCGGCACTTCGGTATATCCTTTTAAATTCATTACTCGTACGTTCTAATACCGTACCCAAAGAATTATCACCATTACTGATAATTGTAGCGTATTCATCCATTCCAACAAAATATGCATCAGCTTCAATTGAATCATTTACTACTGGTTTTCCTCTTACACCAAAATATATATCAATCTCCGGATTGAGTTTTTTAATTCTTCTAATTAATAATTTATCAAGACAAATTTCACCACAATTATCACCTAAATATAAAAGTACCTTTGCACTTTTTATATCAGTTATCATTTCTTCAAGCTGATTAATTGCTAATTTTAATTGATCAATATTTTCAAACCACTTATCAATGTCTTTAATTTGGGTATTATAGATAGGACTAAAATCAATAATATTTCCAATAATTGCATATTTAACAGCCGTTTCAAAAGAGTTGATCTTATTTTCAAATTCAGTACTACGTGATAAGAAAAGTTCGTTATAATATTTCCGAAGTTCAAAATATGGATCCTCATCATTAACTTGCTGCTTGATCATTTCAAATGTAGCACCAATTATCTCTGGATTAGTTTTAGTAAAATTTAGTTTTCCCAAATACTGAAATACTCCTCGATAAAACATATCACGATTTTTTATATTTGTAATATTGGCCACTTTAATAACTTGACTGATCAAGCATGGTAAACAATTTTCATTTATTTTCATTCGACTCACCCTCCTTTAGCATAGCATTCTTATATTTAAATAAATATTATTTCCAAAAAATGGAAATTCTATTCTATCAAATTTTTTTGATATTTCATAAAAATCAAATCAACAAAACATTGCAAAGTATAGTTATATAAATCATGTTTTATTGGAACCAAAATAACTTCATTGACATATTCGAGCTCCTGCACTAAATTATTTTTAGTAATTACGTAAACCTTTGCTTTACTACTTTTTAAATAATCATAAGTATGATAAAAACGTGAATAGCCATTTTTCATGACATAGTTACCAGAAAAGCTAAAAATTACAATTAAAGTATTACTATCTGCACTTTTAATAAAATCTAGTTGGTCTTGAAAGTTAGTGTAATAAATGCAAATTTTTCCCCAGCCAATTAAATTATACTGTAATTCTTTTGCTCCATTATCACTATTTAAAATTCCAAAAATTGCTATTTTTGGATATTTGTAAAAATCATAGACAAGTTTATCCACTCGACTTTCATCAAAATTCTGATAAAAATATGTAATCTCCTCAGTAACCATTTTCTGATATACTCTATAATCAATTATTTCTCTTTGTAAACCTGTATGTCGCTTTTGCTCCCCGTGATATACCAAGGCTTCTTTAAAATCAGAAAAAGATTCAATCCCTAACGATCGTACAAATCGGCTTACTTGCGATATTGAAACATTTGTATTTTTCGCTAACTCACTAATTGATAGACTATTAATATTTTCGTGATTTGCTATTAAATATTTAGCAATATCACAATCAACTACACTATTGTGAGAATTATTTATTACATTTATTAACATTGTTGTCACCAAATTCATCCAATTTCTCCTATTCATAATTCAATACCAGGCTTTACTATTGTTTTTTATAAAAGTAATTTCATTTTGATAATAATTAATCTCATTATTTTTTGAAAAGCTTTATTTCCAGCCAATACCTCATGATTAGTCAAATTACAAAGTTCTTCGATTCAACATATCCCCCAAATAAAGAGATTATCTGGTATAATCATTCCGTAAGCTTTAAAAAATATTTTTATTCTTTCTTTTCTAAACAAAGTATCATTTGTCTTATAATCTCTTATTGTTCCATCCGAATTAGTCTGATAACTAGCATCATTGTGACAATATAATCTGTCCAAACAATTGCATGACAATTAAGAAAGTTGTTACCAGATACATATTCATGCAAAAAAGATAATATCTCACGATTATTTTCATCATCGCCTAAAAATCTTGGAACTCTATTACACTTTTTAAATTCTAAATATTGTGAAAAATCATGGATATAAGGTTTCCAATAGCTGTTACGATAGATTCTATCCCCTTTCTTTTCAATAGTTTGATTTACGTTTCCATTTAACCTTTCTATTTCTTTATTCCATGTAATATAAATACCTATTTATCATTAAAATTATCTTATCATACAATTTAAAAGGCAACAATTAAATGATCCATATCATTTCTATTTACAAGCTGCGATATGGATCAATAAACATAAATTTAGTTTTTATCCGCCATTTTTTAAATACTTAATTAATATGTTATCAATAACTAATGAATTATCCCTATTAGGATTAATAATTATTGCATTTTTCTCTTTAAATCTTTTCATTAACATAAAACAATCATAAATACTCAAAGTAACAAAATAGCGATATTTTGAATTGAATAAAACAGGACTAGAATATACAGGTAAATAATTTTGAGTAGTTTCTCCAGATAAATTATCTAAAATCATTATTAGATCATCATTGGGGATCTTTAGTAATTTTTGTTTTGAAATCTTAATTGTCGAAGGCATATAAATTGGTTTTGATTTTAAATAATCAAGAATATCTTTTAAACGATTGAGTTCAATATCATGATTGTATGCTTTTATTAGCTGGTTTAAATTATCATTAGTTTCTATAGTCATATACTCACCGACTTTCAAATTGATTTTCAAGGATATTATTGTAACATATCTAAGCTTATAAAGAAACGCGTTATTCACCTTTTCTTATACATTATGTTTAATACTAAATGATACGCGACTACCTTGCAATCACAGAGTAATTCACAAATTGTGAATTACTTGTGCATATTCTTAAATATTATAAAAAATGATGATATTTAACCATCATTTATATTTTTCTAAGATTTTATTCATTTCAAGATCATCGGTAATAAATTTACAATCAGGATCACTTTTAATTGATGTCACAAGCATATTTTTCATTTCTTGAACAAAGGTCTGATCAATTTTTTTTGCTGTAATATGGCGATATAAAGGAGAAGTATTGATATTCCATCCTTTATTAATTGCATTGAACATTTCTTTTAATATTTTTAAACACTCTAACCGTTTTTTACGATTTATACATAATTGAAAATGTGCAGTATAACTAGAATATTTCCATAATCCAAAAACTTCATGCATTTCTTTATATATATCGGCGATTATTTCAGCATCATCATACCGCTCTTGTTTAATTGCAATCTCCATTAAAGTTAAAAGCATAGTTGGAATCTCATTAACTGTCACTAAAAGTTTTTCTTCTTGTAATTTAGCGGCTGCTTCTAATTTTGCTTGAGCTATGTAGAGATTGACTAACTTTTGTTTTTTATCTATTAAATGTTGTTCTGGTAATTCATTAATTAGCTTCTCAGCCTGTTCAAGTTTCCCTTGATTAATATACTTGTTGATCAAAACTGCTTGAGCTTGATTTTTAATCATTGGATTGTCACTAGTTAAACACTGTTCCAATAAACTGTCAATTTTTTGCTGATATTTTATAGCTTCATCCATCTCGTTTAATGAAAGCAATCCTTCTAAAACAACTGCTACATTAACAATTAGATTATCACAAGTTGGATATTCATTTATTTTATCTATTGCAATTCTATATGCCTGCTGAAAATCTTTGATTGCAGCTAAATCGTTTAAAAACAACACAACTTCATAATCTGACAAATCATCTTTAAATGACAATAGAGTATTTAAGTCTGTTTTTAGGATTCTTGCTAGAGCTGGTAAAATAGTAATATCTGGATAACTAATCCCCCGCTCCCATTTATTGACTGCTGGCGTAGTAAGATTTAAAAACTTGGCTAATTGCTCTTGTGTATACCCTAAAGCTAATCGCTTTTCTTTAATTATTTCATTAATTTTCATTAATTTTCACCTCATTATAGTAATATAATAACATATGCATTCTAAGATACAATTGACCGTTAGTTACTATTGCTGGGAAAAAATAAACGAATTGTTAATTAAACTGTTACTTCCTCGCTACTTTGAATTACTTTTAATTCTTTACGTTTATAAATCCATCCACCAATAAAGACAATATTCGCAAAAAGCCACGCTAATGGATTTGCAAAACAAATTGCATTAAAACCAAATGATGAAACAAAAAAGAAAGCAACAATACAGCGAGCTATCATTTCTGCAACACCGCCAAACATTGCTAAAAAACTATAACCTAATCCCTGTAGTAAATTACGCAATATAAATAAAATACATAAGATATAATATCCCATCGAATTAATTAACAAATATTGTTTAATTTCTGCCATAATAACAACTTCTTTAGCATCGATAAATAACAATGATAGATAATCAGAAGTAAAGTAAACAAATATAAATACAATAGCACAATAAGCAGCGCCAATAATACAACTTACTCGTAATCCGGCGAAAATCCGTCCTATTTTATTTGAGCCTAAATTCTGACCGCCATACGTTGCCATTGTTAACCCTAAAGTTTCTAATGGCTGAGTCAACATAACAGAAATTTTAATCGCAGCAGTAACTGCAGCTACAACATCTGAACCTAAAGTATTAACAGCAGATTGAATCACAACACTGCCAATTGCAGTAATCGAAAACTGCATTGCCATCGGTAAGCCCATTTGTAATAATCGAATACTGTGTTTTTTACTGAATTTTTTATCATCATGTTCGAAAGTTAAAACGTCGGTTTTCTTTTTCATATAAATATAGCAGGCTGCTCCAGATAGAAATTGGGCAATTACTGTTGCATAGGCAGCTCCTACTGCTCCCATATCAAATTGAGTAATAAAAATCAAATCTAGAACAATATTAATTATTGATGATAAAATCAAAAAATATAACGGTGTCCTTGAATCTCCGATTGCTCTTAAAATACTTGATAAAATATTATATAGCATTGTGGCAAATAATCCAATAAAGATAACCACGATATAATCATATGCCTGCTGATAAATATCACTTGGTGTTTGCATCAACTCTAAAACTGATGGTAAAGCAATAACAGTAGCAATTGTCATAATTGCTGTAATCAACATACATAAATAAAATGAATTAACTATGTATTTTTTCATGTCTTGTATTTTTTTACCACCAAAACTTTGGGCAATTGGAATTCCAAAACCACTACATATACCAATTCCAAAACCAATAATCATAAAGTTTAGTGATCCGGTCGACCCCACAGCTGCTAAAGCTGTTTTCCCAACATATTTCCCAACAATAATTGTATCAACCATACTATAAAACTGTTGAAAAATATTACCTATTACTAAAGGTATCCCAAAAGCAATAATCAGCTTAAGAGGACTACCTGTCGTCATATCCTTTTTCATCATTTTCCCTCCTTAAACATGTTTATTTATTATACATTATTTTCTAACAATGTTAAGAAAATTTATAAATATGAAAAACTATTTATATCAAGTAATCACTTTATTAAAAAATATAGTTTAATACATTTATTGACTAAAATTGACAGTATCTTTAATTTATTATATATTCATTTGCAGAAGGTAATATTTATGTTAATATTTACTGCTTTATTAGATAGGAAAAAAAGAAAATGAGTTTATTAACAATTAAAGATTTATCTCATGATTTTAGAGATAAAATATGATATAAAAATGTAAATTTTAAACTTTTTAAAAATGAACATATAGTCATCTTAGGAGCCAATGGTGCTGGTAATAGCATATTAATGAAATTGCTTACCGGTGCTTATTTACCAGAGTATGGTCAAATTATTTGGCATTCTAATATTAAAGTCGCCCACCTTAATCAATATGCTACTCTTAATCAAGAATAAATAATCAAAGAATATCTTAGTCCTGTCTACAATGAAGAATATTTTTTAGAACAAAAAATGCTAACACTGTATCAAAAAAAGAAGTTTTAATAATAATGAAGAACTTTTGACTTTAGCTGGTAGATATCAAGAAAAATTGATTAACAGTGGTTATTATACTATCGATACTTCAATAAATATGGTAACTGCAGGACTTGGGATTAATCTAATTGGACTTGATAAAAAAATTAATAAAATCAGTGGTGGACAATGTGCTAAAGTGATTCTAGCTAAATTGTTATTAGAAAAACTAGATGTTTTATTATTGGATGAACTTACTAATTTTTTAGACACTAAACATATTAATTAGCGAGTTGACTTTTTAAATAATTTTATGGGCACCTATATTGTTATCTCGCACGATTTTGATTTTCTAGATAAAATTACTGATTGTATTTTAGATATTGATTATTATACAATAAAAAATATCGTGGAAAATATTCATCTTTTTAAAATAAAAAAACGTCTTCGCACTGATTATCTAAGACGTTATCAAAAACAACAAAAACATATAAAAAACGGAACAATTTATCCGCAAAAATATAGCTGGGAATAATTCAGAAATAACTCAAGGAAGACGTAAACAATTAGCTCACTTTGAACGTCTAACATCACCTATTACAATTATAATACTAGATTTTAAATTTAAAAATCTACCACTTTTAACGAAACAAATTCTTAAAGCAGCTAATTTAACGATTGGATATCATAAGCCTTTACTTTCAAAGATCAGCTTTTCACTGTCCGCTCAAGAAAAATTGCCATTACTGGATTTAACAGTGTTGGAAAATCAACACTTAAAAAACGTTACTAGGTGAAATTATTCTGATATCAGGAACCTTTATTTTTAATGATCAAATAAAAATTGCTTATTATAATCAAGATTTAATTTGGACTAATGATTATCAAACACCGTTAGAAATAGTTCACGATAGTCATCCTAAATTAGGCATTAAGACAATTCGAACCAATCTTGCACATTTCAATATTACAACCGATCTTATTGATAAACCAATTATCCAATTAAATGGTGGTGAGCAGACAAAAGTAAAATTATGTATGTTGCTATTATTACTAGCCATTTATTGATTTTAGATGAACCAACTAATCATCTAGATCAAGAAATAAAAAAAGCATTGGCAAAAGCAATTAAAAATTATTCTAGTAGTGCTATTTTAGTTTGCCATGAGCCTGATTTTTATCAAGAATTAGTTGATCACATAATTAAAATAGAAAACTGTAATTTCTAATAAAAACCTACATAGTAGTTAATGATCTGATGCCTCTTTAATATTCAGCGTTTCATTTATTTACACAGTCTGCTTTAGAAGTACCATACCATAACATCTACTAGTAGGTTTTAGATTTATTAAATTTGAAAATTTTACTATAATAATTTTTTTCTTAATTCATCACCAGATTCAGGATGTAAGTAAGCAGGCGCTATATCAAAAACAGTTTTACATCCATGTTGACCCTCTTGATACATCCGATGCGCTGCTCGAGCATATGCAACTAATACACTTGACGTGAATTCCGGATTTGAATCTAAGGTTAATTTATACTCAATTACATGTTTGTTTTCTTGTTCGAATCCAGTTGTACCGCTTCTTAATACAACCCCTCCATGAGGAATTCCTTGGTGATCACGTAATAATTCAGCTTCACTTATAAAATGAACAGTAGTATCATAGTCTGCAAAATAATTAGGCATTGTCTTAATTTCTTCTTCTATTCTTTGTAAATCAGCCCCTTCTTCAGCAACAACAAAGCATTCACGAGTATGTTTTTGACGTGTTACTAAAGTTGGATTCTCCCCATTACGAACACTTTGAAGAGCAGCTTCTACTGGAATAGTATACTGTCTTGCATCCTTAACTTCGTCAATTCTTCTGATTGCATCAGAATGTCCCTGACTAACCCCTTTTCCCCAAAAAGTATAATCATGACCCTGCGGTAAAATAGCTTGTCCATAAAGACGGTTTAATGAAAATAACCCTGGATCCCAGCCAACAGAAATAATACTTATATGTTTATTCTTTTTACTTGCCTCATCAACATTAGCAAAATGTTCAGGGATTTTAGCATGTGTATCAAAACTATCAACTACATTAAAATATTCTGCTAATTCTACTGTTTGTTTTGGTAAATCATTGGCACTACCACCACATAAAACAAGAACATCAATTTGATCTTTCATATCATAAACTTTATCCATACTATAAACAGGTACATCACTATGTGTTTTTACTGATTTAGGATTTCTTCTTGTAAAAACCCCAGTTAGTTCCATATCTTGACTATGTAATACTGCACATTCTACCCCACGTCCTAAATTTCCGTATCCTACAATTCCTATTTTTATCATGTTTCCACTCCTTATATTTTTTAATATTTTATCATTCTTTTATCAAAAAAACACGAATATGAAATTTTTCTTACATCAATATATTTTTTTCTCATATTTAAACTTCTACTATTAAATATATTTATTTTGGCAACTAATAACTATTAGCTAAAAAGGGGAGGAAATGATTTCAACAAAAGAAAAAATATTATTAGAAGCACTAACTTTATTTTCAAAAAATAGCTACGATGCAATAACTGTTAACCAAATTGCTCAAATCGTTGGAATCAAGGCTCCATCACTGTATAAACATTATCAAAGTAAACAATATATTTTTATATGATAACATTAAAAATATGAATGGTATCAAAAATTTGTCGAAAGTCTAGAAATGAATGGAATTGCTCTAGAACAAGAGATGTATCGATTCATTAATATTGATGAGAATATGTTTCCTTATTTTCTCCACGACGAATTTCAAAGTAAGTTTAAAAAATAATGACAGTTGAACAGTTTAAAAATAAAGATTTTGCCAACTAATATATCAAAGAATATTTTGACGATTCATTACCCTATCAACAATTCATTTTTCTGTTTTAACCAAGCATAATATTTCAAAAGACGAAAATTCATATATTATTACTTTACACTTTTATACTCCTATTTGCATTCTTATCTCTTTATGTAACAGTATCCCAGAACGTGAAGATGAGGTAGTTAATATTTTGGGACTTCGCATTAAACAGTTTAATCGTTTATATGCTAATAATGGTAAAATTTAATGAATCGCATTAGCATTTTTACAAGTTGCTTTTTATTTGCAATTTATTATCATATTGAAAATCGAAATCTTCCTTTTGTTCTACCAGCATGATTATTTTTCCGATCACGATATGTTTTCTATGTTTAATTTAACTTTATGCAAAGGATACCAGTTTTTAAAAAAATATATTTCTAGCCATCAGCTTAATCCAATACTTTTTAAAAGGACTGTTCAAATATATAATCACAGAACCGTCTTTACTTTGAGTTTCTAGATTTCTTTATCAAATTTCTCTGTCTTCTTTGCAAATTTTAGCTGGTATCCTTTTAACTCTTTATTTATCAAACCACAACGTTACATGGAATGCCGTATCTATAATTAAGATTCTATTTTCAGTACAGCCTTTTAGTTTTTATCCCTACTCCATTTACAATTTAGCTTTTTGTTTAGTGTCTATATTGGAATAAGAATATAGACATTATCATCATCCTGAGCATTTTTATAAAATCAGTAATAAACACTCAACTTGTGAAAACTACAACTTAGATACTTGTCATAAGCATGAAACAAAATTATTTCATAAAGCACTCAAAGATAAATATCAAAATAAATAAAAAGATAACTACAAAATCTAATATATTTAAAGTTATCCTCTTATTTATATGATTTTAAAATTAATTTAATCGTACTCTGTTTTACTTAAAATTATTAAAGAGCTTATTTTATATTAATAATTTCCATAAGTATTTTGGAAATATCATCATAATCATTGATCCAAATGACATTTATCCCCAAACTATTAAAATAATGCTACCTTATAATTATAATAGTTTTTTATGTACTTATCGTTATTAGCTGCAATATCATCACAATTCTCTTCAATGATATCTATATTCTCTTCTAACTTTGAAGTCGGAATATATACTTGATTATTTCTTATTACCAAAACAACCGCTTTATCATCAATGTTTTCTCCATTATATATATCACTGATTTTCCAAATTTCTCCCCTATTATTCATATATTAGTTTAGTTATCTTTCAATATATAGTAATTCCAAGTATACTTAAGTTTTGATTGCCCATCTCATTTTTGTTGATTTAGCACGACTATTCATATGACACTCTTCTTTACTTGGTCTAATCACATTTCTAGCTACATCACGATAAATTCCAAGATTTTTCATTTCTTTAAATGCCTTTTTAACAATTCGATCTTCACCAGAATGAAATGTTAATATCGCAACTCTGCCTCCAGGTTTAAGAATCGTTGGGAGTTTATCCATAAATTCTATGAGAACATCAAATTCACGATTAACTTCAATCCGTAAAGCTTGGAATACCCGTGCAGCTGATTTCTTCACTATGTCTTTTCGTTCTGTCACTGGAATAGAAGACAGGCTTTTTTCAATTATTTTATACAGTTGTGTTGTCGTTGTAATTAATTGGCCTGATTTTAAGTATGAATCAATATTTCTAGCTATTTCTTTTGCGTATGGCTCATCAGAGTTTTCAATAAAAAGCTGCTCTAACTGATCTCTATTTAACTCTTGTAGCTTAATAGATGCTGGAACTCCTTTTTGAGGATTTAATCTTAAATCTAAGGGACCCTCTTTTTTATAGGAAAAGCCCCGTTCTGGATTATCTATTTGCATAGATGATACCCCTAGATCAGCTAAAACAAAATCAAACAAACCAACCTCTTTTGATATGATATCAATGTCTTTAAAGTTACAATTTTTTATTGTTAAAACATCTTCGCCATATCCTTTACCTAATAAGCGTTCTTTAGTTTTTATACTTTCAATTGGATCAATATCTAAAGCATACATATGACCAGTATAATTTAAACATTCCAGCATTTTTAAAGTATGTCCGCCATAGCCTAAAGTACAATCTAATCCTATTTGCCCTTCTTGAATATCTAAAAATTCTAAAATTTCATCAACCATGATTGATAGGTGCATACCTACTGGCGTGCTACCTTTTTTAATTACTTTTTCAATTGTTTCTGGATATAATTCTGGATTTAATTCTTTATACTTCTCATTGTATTTTTTAGGATGCGTTCCCTTATATCTAATCCTTCTTTTATGTTTAGGTTCCATAATTAGATTCCTCTCTTTTTTAGCTACTAATTTTTTATTTACTAACAACTATCTTATCATCATTAGATAGTAAATGTCTAGGATATATGCAAATCATCTATGCTTACTGAGATAATCAAAAATATTTATTAAGTAATTTAGAAAATTTTATATAAAAAGGATAAAATGTTTTAAAACTAACCTTTTATCCTTTCTTCAAAATTATCCTCTTTATATAATTTTTTCATTTCTACTGCAGTATTATTACCCAAATAAAATGCAATGGGTAGAACTCTCAATTTTTTTAATTTTAAGTAATGATTTTAATACTCTTTAAATTCCTCATATCAAAATTTATTGATATCTTTTAATATAAAACAGCATATTTATACAACACTTTATTATATATACAAAGCTTATAATTGATTATATTTTTTACTATTTCCTTTAGCTTTTTCAACAGGATATTTCTTTTCAGTCTTTTTCAATTTCTTTAATACTATATCTTCCAAATCAACATCTAACTTATCAGCCATCAAAATACAATAATTTACCACATCAGCCAATTCATCACATACATCTTGCTTATTAAAGCTATTATCCCATTGAAAACACTCTAATAATTCACCTGATTCAATTGCAATACTTTTCGCTAAATTCTCTGGAGAATGGAATTGATCCCAATCCCTATCCTGATTAAACTTAATTATCTCTTCTCTAACTTTTTCTAACATTCTCTTTACCTCTTTTAAGTTTTAATTTTAGATATTCATTTAATTCTTTGTTTGTACAATATATATAGCATCCTTTTTGTCCCCTAGTAAGAAGTGTTCTATATGTATTCTTTATAATTTCATCTGCTAATTTTAGAGCACTTTCTTTATCATTTTTATATTGACCTTTTAAACCACGAATTGATCTATCCGTAGGTGCCCGTTTAAAAAAATCTGTAATAATCTTGCCATTTTCATAACGTAAATCATCTCCAATAATGACTCCTACATAATCAAATTCCAATCCTTGACTTGTGTGGATACACCCTACTTCGTTTATAGATTCCTCATCAATTGCCCAAGTTTTAGTTGATGCAAAATTCCATGACATCGAAAAGTCTCCAATTTCAATATCGTGAACATCTGATCTATTTCTACCATTTTTTTGCCATTTCCAACAATAGCCCGCTAACATTCTTGATTTATTAGCAATTTTATTCTTTTCGAAAATAGCTTTTTTTAATGCTAAAGGATCATCAAAGATTCTAACATCATAATCAATATCCAGTTCATCATTTGCAGTGTCTTCTATCTCTAAAACATTATCTACCCACGATAAATAAGCATCACTGCCATTACATCTAAATTGCGAAGTCAGCTTATCCTCATAAACAATAGCATTATAATATTTACACCATTTTTTTATTTCTTTACTTGAACCAATATCACTGGTTGTTACAATTTGATGATCATCAACAAAGAAAATTGAAAACTTGGCAGCATTAATAATCTCCTTAATTTGATTTTCTCCATTATTTTGATACATTCCAGATTTTGCATTTAAGCGATGTGACTCATCAACTATTATACAATCAAAATCATTTTCATTCGCATTTATAAAAACACCTGAACCTTTAAATAAATTATTAATATAAACCTTTTTATATCCACCATCAGTTAGTTTCTTTTGATATACTTCACGAGGTGCAGAATTTTTAGTTACATAAATAGTATTTTTATCTCGATTGATCAATTCAACTAACATATTAACTGCGATAACTGTTTTACCAGTTCCAGGACCACCATGAATAATATAAACTTGTTTTCTAGCAGAATTTTCTTTAGCAATAGCAAGAGCTTTTTCATAAGTAACTTTTTGTTCATCTAACAAGGTAAACTCTGGTTTACCCTTTAACATATTAGTTAAACTATCCTGTAGTGATTTACTCGGCTTAATTTTACCACTATCAATATGATACATTACATCAGGATTGCCCTTTTTTACATATCTAGCAATAAACATTGCTAATTTTTTAGTATCACCACGGGTAAAAACAGGAGCTTTATCTAAATAATATTCATAACATAAGTCTACTAAATCATCATATTCTTTCTTTCGATAGTTATGTAAATAAGCACATGGCTGTAAATTAATTTTATATTTTCTTACATCTTCATTATAATCTTCAATTAAACTAACATATGACCATGCTTGATATGATGGATGAGCTACTGGTGTTAAATGACCATTTAATTTCGTTTCTACTAATCCATCCATATTTTCAATCTTATTTAAACTTTGCCATTGTTTTAATTCAATAATTATAGCACTTTCTCTACCTTGTTCATCTTCACCACTGACAATAAAATCAATTCTTTTATTAGAATTAGGTACTTTGTACTCTATTGCAACAATACTATTTGATGGTATAGCTTTATTTTCCAATACTTTATACATGTATTGCATTGAATTCATCCATGTTTGGTATTCGCTATAGCCTGTTCTTCTATTCAATCTTTCAAATACTAATTTTTCTATTTTTTCATCTATTTTATCATTATATACATCTAATAGAAATAGTTCTTTTGTTTCTTGATATACTATCATAACTTCACCCCAAATTAAAAACTATTTATTTAAGTATAACATAATATCAATAAATTAATGAAAACAAAATTATATGTTAATTTTCATTGATATTAATAAACTCCAAAAATAATATGCAGCTTCAAATAATACATTAATTAGAATCATCCATTATTTATGAAACTGTATGAATTAACACATATATCTTTTATATTATTATCTTATTTAAATATTGATTTCACTAAAATTAACCACTATTTTTATAGTTTAGTAAAAATAGACAACAAATGGAAATTATTTATACTATAATTATAATATCGTAGTTAATTCTACATTTTCTTGTAAAAGATTCCACTTATCTAAAATAAGTATTTTGCACTCTTTAGCACTTGTCATTTGAAGAAGATCGTCAACAGTAACGCAGACAATAAAACAACCTTCAATTGCCAATCGATAGATTTCTCTTTGTGCATCGCTAGTTATCCCGTTTGAGGCAAATAAAATTGCTGTTCTATTTCCTTTCAAATTAGAAATATGTGCGATATTTCTAATTTGGTGTACGCCTACACGCGAACTCCAATTTTTGCATTCAACCAAGATATATGCTCCCAATTGCCAAAGTTGATCATCTAATGATATATTTACAAGACTGATATCTATTTCTTGATTACATGTCCGAATTCTTCTACCAGTGATTTTTAAACCTTCTATATTGTTTAACACATATGCTATAGCATTTTCCCAAAGAATTCCTTTTATATAAGAATCATTTTCTTTCATAGCTTCATTTATTTGCTTTTTAAAATTATTAGCTGAAAATCTATTTTTATATGTATTTGGGGGAATCAATTCCCACAGATATGGCAAATATACATACCTTGAGTTCATTGTTTGGAGCAAATCTTTAGAAAGTACTGGCTCATCTTCTCCTTTAAGGAAACTACGGAAATTTATAATATGAATCAATAATATTTTGTAATATTCACTTTTAGAAATTAAAGAAGGAGCCTCCATTGTAATACATATATTTTTTCGAAGAAAATCTAAAAACTTATCATATATTTTGGAGATACTTACTTCATTCCACTCATTATCTGAAATAGCACATAGATAAAGAAACACTTTATGCCATTCTTCGCAAACATCATTTGGTTGAAACCATTGACCATATGCATAAATTGGGTTCATTAATATACTTTGTATATTTGATGAACAGAATCCACCTAAATCATCTGGATGTAATGTTTCTTTTAAATAAGAAAATTTCTCATTCATTGAAATCTGATGACCCCCTTCAAAAATGAATCGCCATGATTCATTCTCTTTGTTAGGAAGTGAGGCTATAACTTTTCTCCCAATAAAATCACGCACAAAGAAAGATCTTATCATCAATTGTCTACCACACAACATTGGTTTCTCGCGTTCTAGCCATATATAAATAATTTCATTCGTAATAGAATCTCCTACATAATCCGGTAAGCGGCTAGAACAAATTCCTTTGATAGTAAAATCGTTAAAATCGTAATTAACTTGTTTAGGAAAATGATCTAATTGTTCACAAAAAAACTCTTGAACACAGCGAAAAAAAACATTACCTGTTTTATCTAGCATTTTCGAAGATTTTTTAATATTTTTCCCAGCTATAATATTATTAAAATTATTCTTTAATCTTTTCTCTATCATAGAATATATTTGATTTGCTTTTTCTTTAACTCCAACAACAGCAAAAATATGTACTATTTCATCAACTTCATTAGCTATTGTTGAAGCCTCTATTACACGTTGATAAAAGCCATTTTCTAAACAGCTATAAGTATCAATGGATTGAATATGCAGCCTTTCATTTTCTAAATATCCATTAAGATATATGTATACTAATCCTGCTGAAACGATTACTTCTTTCATAATTTCATCACCATCCTTAAAAAATTTTAAATCTTCATCATAATAATAGCACATTAATTTTGTATCCTATTTCATAAAAAACAGATGTATCTGATTTACATATGGCAGCTCTTAGGACTATAAGTCCATCAAATTTTCTATACTCAATATTCTCTTTTTACAAAAAATACTTCTAATAACCTTTATTTAATACAACTTATCATTGTAGTTATAGAATATATCATTTTTTATTATATACCACATATGTTCTCATTGCTTAAAAAATAAATATTTTTACCAACTTGTCTTATTAGTTTAGACAGTCACTCTTTTGTAATCATATTTCTTTTATCTATATATTTATATTTCAATATTATTCTAAATGACTATTAAAAATTAAGCACTCAAAATATTCTAAAAAATATAAAACTATTTCTATAGATATTAGTATCACATAATTTAACTATCTAATAGGCAATGGTGGGATAATCATACCTAAAAACCAAATATTATAGAAATAATTAGCATCATAATAATAGCTCCTACCTTTTGAGCATTACTCTTGAAAGTATTCATAAACGGAACAAATAGCATTACTAAAAATGGTAGAAACGGACCAGATATGGATTTTATATTATTATCTATGACTTCTCAACTATCACTGTGATGATTTTTCATCTTATCCAAAATATCATCATACTCTCTCTTAGTTATATCTTTAGATTTTAATAAATTAAAATCTAAACTAGATATTTTTTTAAGTAAATCTACTCTTTTATTCATATCAATATAATATAAATAATTACTTTCTATATAATGAAAACTTATACTCATAATGTACAAAACAATAATAATCAAATATAAAATGAAGGCTTTCGAAAATTGACTTTTATTGCATCAAAAAATAATTTTCAAAATATATCTCATTGATCTTTTTAACCTCAACTTCTTCTATAAATTTTACAAAGGGTTTGCTTTGCTAAGCTAAGCACAATTATTATGCAAATTATTGATAATAACTTGATATCACAAGCTAGTACCATTCAATATCGTTTTAATAATTTGTAATCAATATTTTAAAGCGCATATCTATCATATTCTTATTCGAACTCGTCAAATTCATACAAATTTACTAATCTTTTTAAATTAAGATATAAGCGCTACTTCTCTTAATTTATAAATTTTCAATAATAATCCATATTTCAAAATCTAATAAAGTCAATTTAAAGCATTGACCCCGTAAGTATTTAAAGCTATTTAATTTTTATCCCGCAATTTTTTAGAGAGCTCAATTAAGAGCGTCCATGGTGTTTAATTTGATTAAATTTTCAACTCATCATCTAATTTATAAATATTAATGGGTAGAAAAAATTCATCAGTCATCATTTGTTGCTCATTAATATGAGCACTCAATGATAGATAGATTATAGTTAATAGATATTATACCAATGCAATTAATCAAAAAATGTGTATAATAAACAATGTATTATTTATAGGAGGTTTTTTATGATACTTGAACAAATAAATCCGGATCTACTTACTTTAGCTAAAGAATCTGATACAGTTTTACATGATATCTACGAAAAGATCGACTCTATTTGTCTAACAAATTCTAATCGAATTTTATCTGCTTTTATTGAAAACAAAGTTTCTTACTCAGATTTTAGCGATATCAATGGTTATGGAAACTATGATGAGGGAAGAAATAAGATTGAAAAGATTTTTGCAACTGTCCTTGGTTGTGAGGATGCTTTAGTACGGCCTCAAATTATGAGTGGAACAAATGCTTTATACATAACTCTTTCAGCCTTATTGAAACATGGTGACACAATGATTTCATTGTCTGGGGCTCCTTACGATTCACTTCAGGAAATGATTGGGATAAGCGGAGATTCAAGTCAGTCGCTAAAAGCTGCTGGAGTAAAATATGAACAAATTGAATTAATTAATGATGATTTTGATGATCAAATGATTATTGAACGCTTAAAAGAAAAGGATATTAAATTAGTTGAAATTCAAAGATCTCGGGGTTATTCGCATCGTAAGTCGTTATCGATAGCAAAGATTGAACGGATCATTAAAAAGATTCGTGAAGTAAATGATGAAGTAATTATTATGGTAGATAATTGTTATGGCGAGCTGGTAGAAACCAAGGAACCAGGGCATGTTGGTGCTGATATTGTTGTCGGATCTTTAATGAAGAATCTTGGTGGCGGGATTGCTCCAACTGGAGGATATGTAGCCGGTAATCAAGATTTAGTTTATATGGTAGCTGAAAGATTGACAGCTCCAGGAATTGGAAAAGATTTAGGGGCTAATTTCAATTTAAACAATGCTTTTTTTAAAGGAATTTTTATGGCACCCAATGCTGTAAAAAACGCATTAAAAACTGCTATATTTACAGCTTATATGTTGGAAAAACTAGAATATTCAAACGTATCTCCTCGCTATGATGAACCACGGACTGACATTATTCAAACATTAGAACTTAAATCTAAGGAGAATTTAGTAAGCTTTACTCAAGGCATTCAACAAACTAGTCCAATTGATTCATTTGTCCATGTTTTACCAGCTCCAATGCCAGGATATCCTTTTGATGAAGTTATGGCTGCTGGCAGCTTTACTCAAGGCAGTACGATTGAATTAAGTGCTGATGCCCCAGTTATTGAACCATATACCTTATATATGCAAGGCGGTTTAACTTTTGAGTATGGAAAATTATCTATTTTATTAGCATTATCAAATATGAAAAGGAAGTTGGATTAGCAACTTCCTTTTTGTCCACCATCAATTCGAATTACGGTATTATTAATAAAATCAGCTTCTTTGCTTACTAAAAACTTCACTAAATAAGCTACTTCTTGAGGATCACCATAACGATTGACCATGATTTTTTCAACTTCTTCTTTTAAAAATTGCTCATCATAACCATTCAGTTCATTTTCCGTACCAATGAAACCTGGAGCAATGCAGTTTACATTAACAAAAGGTGCAAATTCAAAGGCAAGATTATGTGTCATAGAAATCAATGCAGCTTTAGATGCATCATAATCAATACACATCGGATAATAGGTATTAATGCCATTGGTCGAAGCAATATTAATGATTTTCCCATATTCTTGATCGATCATATGGCGATAAACACGTTTACTGCAATTAAATGCTCCTACTACATTTACATCTAATGTTTTTCTAAATTCTTCAGCATTTTTTAAATGAAATAAATTTGATAAATCTACGGCTGCATTATTGATCAAAATATCAACACCACCAAGTTTTGACTCAATCAAAGATACCATTTCATCTACTTTATCTTCCTTAGAAACATCTCCTGCAATAGCCAAACAACGTACTCCATAATCATCAATAATCATATTTTTTAATGCCTCAGCTTCTTTTTTAGATGTTAAATAATTAATTACAATATCATATCCTTGTTTTGCCAATTCTAAAGCAATTGCTTTGCCAATTCCTTTAGCCCCCCCAGTAATCAATACAATTTTATTCATAATTTTAAAAAAGAGCTTATTAAGCTCTTCCAGCATACTTTCCATCAGTTGTAAACACAACGATTTTTTCTCCAGTATCAATGAACTGAGGAACCCGTAATGTTAACCCTGTATCAGTAACGGCATCTTTTGTCTGGTTAGATGGTGCACCCTTGATGGCTGGATCCGTTTCAACCACCGTTAATTCTACTTTTTCAGGAACAGATACTGATAACAATAACCCGTCAAAGAACATTAATGAAACAGTTGAACCTTCAATAATATAATATTTATTGTCCCCTACTTGATCCTCTGCCAATTCATATGTTTCATATGTTTCTAGATCCATAAAATAAAAAGTAGCATCTGCTTCATATGAATATTGCGCATCTTTTCTTGAAATATTTGCTGCTTCAAACTTAGTCGAAGCATTAAAGTTTCTTTCTTGAATCGCTCCAGTTTTTAAGTTTCTCATCTTTGTTTTTAAGATGGCTGCTCCTTTACCTGGTTTTACATGTTGAAAATCCATAACTTGACAAGGATCACCATCAACAATCAAAGTTAATCCTGTTTTAAAATCACCTGCTAATATAGCCATATTTTCACTCCTAATCTTGCTCATATTAATATATACTTTATTTTATCAATTTTAACATCATTCCTCAAGGCACATTATGATATTTGTGATTGTTTTTCTGTTGTATGTTCCTTAATATATCTGCTCCACTTGATATAACCATATGTTGTATTAGTAAAATAGCCTAATTTTAAAACCAATAAAACATATTGTCCCGAAATAATATTTATAACGGCTTCAAGAAATGCACAAATATACCATGCAATCCACTGTTCTTGCAACCTAAAGAAAATAAATAAACCATTTGCAATCCCTACTGCTGAGGCACAAGCATCAATATAGATAATGAATGTTTCTAATAATTCATTGTTGTAGAAATCCGTGGCAATATTTAAACCACTAATAAGATATCCAATTACAAACGTCCAAACAATGATTCCAATGATAACTAAAACTTCCTGGTATCCTCTTAGTTTTCTTACTACTGTTAATTCATTTTCTTCATCATCTTTGTGTTTTGACCAATTTATGTAACTAATAATATCAATTGGCAGCCAGAAAAATAATGTTGTTGCCATTGTAGCAAATCGATACATTAATACTACACATATAGCAATTTCAACAATTTCAACTAATACTGACACAAGAAAATTATATCGTGATTGTTTAGAAATCAATAATTCACAAAGAATATTTAAGAATGTATCCAATAAATAAAGTAACATAATGATAATTCCATTTACTCCATTAGCACTTTCTTCTGGGAAAACTACGGAAAAAATCGTTGCTAGAACCATGATCGAAATAAACCATGATTTTTCATAGGTTGTAAATTGTTTTGCAAATAACATCATAATTAAAATGGATAACATCAAGATTAAAGAAGCAATCCCAAAGTTAAATAATGAGGCTAATTCATTAGCTCTTACTTGTTTGTAGGCATACTGTACTTCTTGATCGTTTATATTTTGGTGATCAAAATATAATTTTGTCCCGTTTTTTGTTTCGTATTCATATGCTGTAATTGTCTTATCATCTAATTTAATATAGTCTTCATATGAATAAGATACAATTAGCTGCTTGTCACCATTTGTATAGGTAACATCACAAATCGTGTTATCTTCACTATAATCTTCTAAGTCAGTATCTCTTGTCATCTGGATACTTTGTTTAAACTGTATATCTTCAATATTAGCATTAATATCAAGCAAGCCATATCCAATTGATATAATTGAAGCAATACATAATCCTATTGAAAATATTACTTCTATCATTCTTAACATTTTGTTAGGTTCTATGTTTACTTTAAAAAATTTAATCATATCAAACCTTCTTCCCCTATATATTTACATTTTTAATGCTTTTACATTATAATATATTTTTGTAAATATGAAATAACTTTTTTATAAATAGTAAGCACAAAATAATATAATAAAAAGAGCAGAGACAAAAGAACTTATACAACTGGTTTTTAAGCAGTGTACAAAGTCTTGTACATATGGCGATTGTGGTGACTGATTTGACTGCAGTCAGCTTGGTATTTAATGCTAGCGACATGAAAAATATGCTGCTTCAACTATTTAATAAGATTATTGAAGCTTAAAATTTAATTGTATCACTTTTCGATAATTGCTAAATTGCTATGATGTATTTATAACAATCTTAGAAGTGATATAAAATGAATGTTTCTGTATTCTTAAGTTATTCTCATCCATATGAGGAACCAGCAAGTATTAAAAAAAGTTGAACCTCTTTTTTAGTTTTATGTTAATTATGAAAGTGATTGTCTATTAATTTTAGTTTCTCTTCTTTAAGAGATGAATATCATTATCTTTTTTAGCAATACAAATCTTGCTAAATATGATTCTTTTTTGTTATAAATTATTTGCGTTTATGCGATGTGGTGATTTAATGATTTTACTGATTGTGCTTTCATGAGTAGCTTGAACGATCTTTCTAGTCTTATCGAGACCAGAATTTTTTTATTACTGCGATTATCTCCATAGAATCAATTATATTCTTTAAATAGTTTCTTATATTTGTTACTGCAGATACAAAATTTATTTTTTTAATGTGTTTCAATTTCACATCCTATTTAATTTCTATATTGAACGTTATAATTGAACACAAAATATGCAAAATTAAATTTGCATATTTTTTCTGCTTAATAAAATTTCTGTTTTTAGAATGAAGGTAGACTGCCCAACTGTATGTTTAAGCATTCTAAATCCTACTTCCTCAAACCCTACCCAAACCTAATTAAAATCCAAAATTTCATTGTAAAACACTTCTGTTCTATGGTTTTCTATTTAATAAGGTCTGAGTTTTATTTTTTTACATATATGATTATCTTACCAGGCAGGTATATTAGCACCACTACTATATTTTACGTATACATTATTTATATTTCCTACTTTTATTTACATACGAACAATCTATAATTTAGCTAAAATTTTCTTATCCTTAAAAGCATTTTTCATCCTACTTAATTTATAACAGATCATTTTCTTTCAAGATATAATACTTATAAAACTATTTGCAAGTTCAACATATATACTTTCTTACAAATAAAAAATAAAGAAATAATACAAAATATTACATAATTTAATAAGATATTTATATACAAGATAATCACATTCTCTATATATAAATATATCTTTCCTCTACAAGCCACTTATATTTTCAGAAATATAATTCAAGTACCCCATTTCTACTGATTTCAAACGTTTTTTAGGATTTACTATTCGTATAATATCATTAACTTTTACACTATATTTAAAATATTCATTATATAGTTTAATAGCAATTTCAGACTTCGACATTGAAATCATAATTGAGCAATATTCAAAATAGTATGATTGCATAAATTCTAAAAATTTTTTATGATCAAATTTATCTGATGTGTATAAAATTTGATTTTTAGTTGCAGGGGTTTCTGGTAAATATGGTGGATCACAATAAATAAATAAATCTTTTTTTGTTTTTATTTTAGCCACTTCAAGAAGAAATGATTGATAATCCATACAATAAAAATGTACATTCTGTATTAATTTTGATAAATCAAAAAAATATGATTTATCAAAATTAATGATATATTTTTTTCCAAAAGGTACATTAAACTCATTTTTTGAATTTACTCTGTAAACACCATTATATCCAACTTTCATTAAATACCAAAAAATTGCACTTCTAGTTTGACTTTCTAGTCTATTACTATTAAATTGTTTTCGTTTCTTATAATAATATTTCTCCTTTTTATCAATTGTATCTAATTCATTAAATTCTTTAGAAATTTTCTCCATTTTATTACATAAAAGAATGGCATTTTCTTTTAGATCAAGATAAAAGTTAATGAGATTCTCATTTATATCATTGACAAAATACTCAGTATACATGTCAAATTGTAATAAATTTATTAAGACTACACCAGATCCTAAAAAAGGTTCAACATAGTATTTTTTTTGTTGATCAAACATAACGATCATTTCGTTAAGCAATTTTTTCTTTGATCCAGTCCATCTTAAAGGACTCTTATAAACTTTTTTTAGTACATTGGTACTTTTCACTTCCACTATATACACCCCTTATTAATTATTTCTTATCAAGAATTAATAAGATACATTTTCTATATCTTTTTTAACCATTCATTTATATTAACGATATACTCATAATTATCTTGTGTAATTGATGATGTTGTTTCAATTTTCTTTCTAATTTCAAATATATTTTCTAACCACTTTGTTTTTTCTTTTTTATCTCCCTTACATATACTAGGGTATGTAAACTTTTTATTGAATACTTCTGTCCAATTAGAACCGAAAATTATAATTTCTCTTAAATCTATAAAATCTATAAAATCCCATATATCTTTATATTGACTACGTTCTTTTCCATAATTATGTTCTGCTACCTTAGTTTGTAATCTGGTTGCAATATTTTTAGGTGCCCACAAGTCTAAGTGCCCTTCACCAAACTTATTATCTAACATTTCCTTAACACTTGTTTTTATAACATCTAATACTGTATTTAACAAAATTATAGATTCATCAGTATTTTTTCTATTTCTATCTTTCCAGTACTTTTCCAATCCTTCTGGATTAAAAGAATGAAAATGAGAATTAATCTCTCTTTCAAAGGTTCTACATGATTTAATTGGTCCTCCAGCTCCATAAGAAGTACTTAATTCTATTTTTTCTTCTTCTGATATATTTTTCCAAAATTCAGCTATAATTTTTAAATAACTTTTCATTTCATTAACAATTTTTTTATAGTTATCAGCAAGTGGATTGATTTTTTGATTGTTAGACAAATAATTCACCAAAGAATTTATTACTCTTATTATTCCTGAAATAACATTATTTTTAACGAATGCACTCTTTGTATCATTACCTTTTTGCCATTCATTATCACCTAATTGCTCACTCAGGTATTGTAAACATTCTAAGAGAACAGGGTATAATTTATCAAATGTTTTATCATTGTCATACATATCAAACGTACCATGTGATAAAATTTTAGAATTACTATACTTAGAAAGAAAATTACTTTCTCTAATAGCTTTACTTAATGTTTCAAGAGTAATACATCTTTCTGATGTTGGTGTATTTTCACCAACTATTACCCTATCAAATAATGGCGAATCACGATTTTCACCAAGTTCTCTGGAAATTTTTAACGCTAGCCCTTCTCTACATTCTTTTGGATCTTTTGATTCATATTTTAAATCCTCATCTAATGTATTCCGCAAATTTTTTGGAACTGCCTTTTGATTTTCATTAATATCCATAAAAATCTTTATTTGTTCTTCTTGAGCAAGATTTTCAAATGCAACAACAGGTATCGTATTTGTAGTTTTATACTTAGAATTTGAATAACCATATAGTCTATGTTGTCCATCAATAATATATATGCTTCTATAAACTTGTGGCAAATGAAGAAGACCAATTTTAGATAAAGAATCACTCCTATTCTGTTTGGATTGTTCAAAAACCAAATTCTTTTTACCTGTCTCAATACTAACAATAACTGAATTAGGAAAATAGCCACCATTTTCCACAAAATCTTGGATTTTAATCAAACGGCTTTTTTTTATTAATCTTTGATATGTTGGCATAGAATCTTTATTTGAATTATTTCTATGTAAAACATACCCAAGTTTTAATATAATTTCTGGTTCAATAGAAAATGAGTAATAATTGTATCCTCCCATTTTTCCTGAAATGGCTGGAACAACATAATCCAATTCTGGTATCTTTTGATTAGCAAATAAGCTTCCTAATAATTGATATCTTGAAGCAACGCCTAGATGATTTGCTAATGCCGTATAATATGAAATTCTTTCTTCATCAAAATAGGCAAACCCAAATTCTCTCATTCTTTCAATATCTTGTTTTCCAATATTATAATTTTTTGTTGCAAATATTATTTTTATTTTATGATTTGGAAATTCTTTTTTTATAGTTTTAAATAATCCCTCTCTTTTACCATGCCATGCCTCTAATTCAGTTTTAAAATCTTGTTTTTTATTTTTAATTATAGAAGATTTACATTCTACAATTAAAACAGTTTCATCATCAACTGCAAAAACATCAATTTGCTGAGTTAAACATCTATTTTCAGAGTATGAAAGCGTAAAATTTCTATCTTTGTTCATCATTTTAAAACCAAGATTACAAAATAAGACCCATATTTGATTTTCAAATATCTCATCGAATGGTTTCATTTTCTTCAATCTTGTAGTCGCTTTATGCTCTCTAAAAATCTGCCACCCATCATTGAGATAAACATTAACCTTATTTATAGGAACTGATACATACTCATATTCATGTTTTTTTCTTTTTTTATAACTTAATAGTTCATCTCCAAAAATTAATTTTTCCTTTATTGACATGAAAATCCCCCTCATCTTGATAAACTAATTTAAGCATAACATAATTTATCTCTTTTTTTAATATATTGCGTTATTTTTTTAATATTTTTATATAATTGTCAAAATATACCATATATAAAATTAGTATTTAATTTTATAACTATTTTTACGCTATGTTGTATTTTTAAAATAGTCATCACTAATAAGAACTCATTCATTTCCTTTTTGACTCTTATTGATTCAGGGTATATAAGTGAGAGAAAATCGCTCTTTTAAATAAAAAATATACGTAGATAAATTATAATACCCACTTGCATAATTAAATATTGCATTTAATTGATTGCAAATTTTTTTAAATACGTTTGACTATAACAATCTCCATTGCCATTACGATGTGGCAACATTTCATTTTGCCATTCTAAAATATCTGCTGGGGTAATTTCATTTAATTTAATTTTCTTTCTTTAAAATAAGGAGGAATTTTATCCCTAATTAAATAGCTCTTTGTTACATTTGTGTTATATTTTAATCTAGCTAAACAATTACGTTCATAAATCTCAATAAATTCAGAAAATCTCATATCCGTTGAATTAGATTTTTTAACTTGAATTTTCTTTCATATGCTTGTGCTTCAGATTTCTTTAGAAATCCACTTTTGGTATGTGACCGATTAATACCTTGCCAATCTTTGTAGTAACATTTTACATACCATGTTTTATTCTTATCATTTTGATAAACAGACATTTCAATCACCTCATTTTGCTGGGATCAGTCCGTAAAATTTTTCATAGAAATATTGTCGGTTGGTCTACCCTTCTACTACCATATATCCTTTTTGAGCAAGTTTTTTGTTCAACTCACGCACAATTTTATAGCCATAAGATTTCGAACTTTTCCATAACCTTTGCTATTTCTGCTTCTTTTATGAATAATTCTGTACTCACTATCACCATCTTCTAACCTTTAAAAGTTAGTATCTTATTATAATACTAATCTTTATAGATTAAGTAAATATATATTCTAATTTTTTTAGTTTAATTTTTAATCATTTTAGTTTAGTATATTCTTTACTTTTATGATTTAGATGATATAATTTAGGGGAAAGGGGTGACTATATCATGTCATTTGGACAAAGATTGAAACGAATTAGAAATCATAGAGATTTAACAATGAAACAATTAGGAATGAATTTGAACATACCTGAAAGACAAGCCGATGTACGTATATCCCAATATGAATCAGATAAAAAAATGCCTAGAAAAGACATCATTGAACAAATGGCTCGTATCTTGGATGTTAATGAATGGGCATTAGATAACCCTGATATTAATACATATTATGGAGCCATGTATAATTTATTTGAATATTATTTCTCTTATGGTCTACATCCTATAAAAATTGATGGTAAAGTATATTTAACTATAGATAAAAATATTGCTATGGATTCACTCGTTGAAAGCTTACATGATTGGTATGATGAATACGAAGCATTCCAAAGCGGTACAATAACTAAAAGTCAATTTATAGATTGGATGCTAAAATATCCAGAATATTCAAAAAAGAATATTAATAAAGAACCTAGAAAAAAATGGCTAGAAAGGAAATAATATCGCAACAAGTATTATTAATAAACTCATTAACGTATTTCAATACAAAGAATGTAGTTTATTTTTTAAATTCATTATTTGTGCAATTATATTGCATAAATTGATTGAAACTAATATTTATAAATTTGAACTTGTATGATTAATTTTCTTTATAAGGGAGTGTCAATATTGGATTATATAACATCGTTAGTTGAGAATATAGGAATAATAAAAGATGTTTTATGGATCATTTTCACTTTAATCGCAACTATTGTAGCTGTCTTAACATATAAAAGAGCAAGATTAACATTTTTGCAACCTTTGAGAAGTGAAGTAGTTAAAAGACAAATCGATGAAATGATTGAGTTACTTAATTTTTTAAACACTGATAATTTGGATAAAAAAATAGATTATTATAATATCTTGTTAGGAAATTTTGAAATTAAAATGGATGAAATTGGATTTAGTGATGAAACTGTCAAAAAACGAGTAAAGTATTATGAGGATATGTTTGTTGGAACTTATATTACAAAAGATACCTTTGACGAAAATAGATATTATCCAATAACACCTTTTTTTGATCCAAACAAAATAAAAGCTAAGAAGGCAAAAACTGATTTTGAATTATTACAAGAAGGCATAGTAAAATTGCATGGAATTAAAATAACTAAGCAACACAGCAATTATATGAACGAATTCAAAAAATATTTAGAGAGCCCTATTATCCCAACTAAAATAAAAGAAAAACTTGAACTAATTATGAAAGATATTAACGAAAATATAACTATTAAAATTCCTATAATAATTAAAACTGTAGTTTTATCAGTCTATGAAAAACAAATAAATAATGTAAGTGCTATTGGAATAATTAGTCTTTTTTCCGAAACAAAGAAAGAACATGATGAACAAATAAAAGATTTAAGAAAAGAAATACGTGATTATTTAAAAATAGATTTAGAATGGTAAATAATAAATGTCTTTATTTTCTCTATTGTTACTTATTATTCAATTAAAAAATGACCCATTCTTTGACTTTTAAGGTCAATTTAAGGTCATTTTCTTTTTAATACTCAAAATACGCTTTATTTATCAGCTATTTTTGAGTTACCTTTTTATTCGAATTCAATAGACTGATTGGTTTAGCACATATTTTAAACCATATTTTCGTGTAAATAGTGCTATTTATGTCATTATTATCGCATTTGTTATTCTCTAGCAAAATTATTGTACTCAAAATGTACTCAGTGGTATCAAAATGGCTGTAACAGTAGTTTGTTTTATTTAATCATAAATCCTCTAATTTAGCCTCTATAAGTTTTATGCCTGGTAAGTTTGCATAACACGAAAATTTACTGTCTTTTACTAGATTGTTATTATTCAAACGTTTTCCACTTGCTGAAACAAAAATTTGTTTCTTAGCTCTTGTTATAGCAACGTAAAAAACAGACAATTCTTCTAACATAGTTTCGACAAATCCATCTTCATAAGTTGATGGAAAACTGCATTTTGCCCCTGATTTAATAAATTTATTGCTGCACAAATTACAACATGAAAAACTTGGGAATATCCATGGTTCTAAATCCGATAAAACAACATAATCCCATTCAAGTCCTTTTGCACCATGGACTGTCGATAATATTACAGTCGCTTTTATATACTCCATAGCTTGTTTTAATTGTCTATTTTCAAACACATCTAAAATGAACGTATATTTATCGTCAGGTTGCAATTCTTTATAATCTTCTTTTACCTTATATATAAATGCTTCCAATAGAATTAATAATGAACTAACGATTCTACTATCGCAACAAGAATATTCACTAGCAACTTCCTTATAAAAATTATCAAGTGCAAAATTGCTAATTGTTTTCTTATATCCGAATAAATTTATAAACTTTATTTGGCATTTTTTATGAAATTCAATATATTCTTCGTCCTCATCTGTAAACATCCCATAAAAATAATCGATGTTGGAATTTTCTAATTCTCTTTGCATCACTTCTACATTCTTATTTCTACTTCTAAACAGGATTGCTACTTTACTATCAACATTTAATTCAACAATGCATTGAATAGCTTTACACACTTGATCACATTCATCCTCTTGTGTTTTTCCATAAAAACCTGGAATATTTGCTGTTTCAATGCTTTGCATATTAAATTCTTTTTGAGCATTTATTCTAATATTTCGATCGAGTTTCAGCATTTCCTCATTTGACATGAATCTATAATTTTTACTTAATTCGATTCTCTCCATACTATATCTATTTTCAGCTATTTGCATAATATTTGGAACAGCTCCAATAAACCCATAAATTCTTTGCAACGAATCTCCTAGAAATAGCAATTTAGTTTTATCATTTACAATATGTTGAATAAGTTCCCAAGAAATGCAATTTGTATCCTGGAACTCATCGACAACAACTACAGGATAGAATTGCTGATAAAAATTCTTTACCTCAGGATATAACTCAAACAACAGAATTGTAAAAATAATAAATGAAGTATGGGTTGCTATATTAGAAATTAACAGCTTATCAATTACAATTTGAGAGTACTTAGTCATCAAATCAATACTTGGCACCACAGAATTCTTAATCGATGACTCTATCGATAACAACAAGTCTATTTCTTCATTTAATAAAAATCTCCTGATGTTATCGTCTGTTTTAAGTTCAATTTCGCCAATTGCTCGTAGTGTATTTGGATCCTTCTTCAATAATGGAGTTAATAAATAGCCATATTTCTTTATTACCTTTTTGCAAAAGCCATGGTAATTTGTAATATCCAAAGAATCTTTTAGAGTAAGTGGATTATTTGTACATCCCAATAAAGCTGGCAATTTTTCGGCAATATCTTTTTTTATTTTCAATGCAGCATTCACACTGAATGTGAGTCCTAATAATCTTTTGGGATTAGGTATTAATCCACATGAATATAAATACGCTATTCTACTAACCATAGTAGTTGTTTTTCCATATCCTGCAGGTGCTTCAACGATTACTCTAGAACTATCTGATAGTATTACTTCTAATTGCTTTTTATCCCCCTTATGTATTTTCTCGATTTCCGCTATAATTTTATCGTTACGATTTATCATATGAAATCTCCTTGGCTTTTATTAGAGCATCTTTATAACACTTAGGAATCGCTTCTACAGGAACGTAATCACCTATAATTCGCCCTGATAATACTCCTTTTGTTTTCATCCACCAAACTGAATGCATATCGCAAAAATCTCTTTCATCATTTTCATTTATTTCTGTCAATTTTTTAGGTACATATCCCTCTATTTCTCTTTCTAGTTTTTTAAACCCTTTTTTAACATAGTCATTATCCATTAAAGTGTCTACTTTACTATTCAATTCTTTAGATATGGTTTTTATTAATTCAACTTTACCTTTTTGATACAAAGAATCTATTAATTCTATTTCAAGACAAGGTTTATTTGTAAAATATTCACCATTAACACCTGACACTCTATTTCCTTTAACATCTCCATCATAAATGGCAATAGATGGTATTTTAAAATAGTCTAATAATCGTCGAAGAGATGGAATATTAGTCTCTCCTTGACCGAATATCGCACATATGCAATTTTCATCAAGAGAAATTCCTAATTTTTCGGCAAAATACGGTATGCATCCAAATTCCGTTTCACCTTCAAATAAGACCACACAATGAGCATAGAATGCTTCTCTTAAATCTCTAAATCTCATTATCATTTGTTTTTCAACACTCGATGAAAAGCAAATACCATTTTCTTTCCAACTTACAACATTCGTTTTCCCATTTTCATTATAGAATCGAATAATATTTCTATAATCGTCAATTAATACTTCTGGAGAATGCGTAACAACAATCAATTGTCCGTCTAAACCATCTAAGTCAAAACAATCCTTCAATAATTTTAAAAAATCCTCATCGCTATTTTCAAGAATAGTTTTATAATATTTAACTAACGATCTTTGAAGATAGGGATGTAGATGCACTTCTGGTTCATCAAGTGCCACTATTATTGGCAATATTTTTCTACCCTCATCCATAACAGAAATATGTTCATTAGCATTTACAGTCCTTTTATACAATAAATTCATTATTTGACTTACTATATTTAATGAGGCCATTGCTATATATTGAACACCGCTTCCTGTAGTTTCTAGATGCCTAACCTCATCAGACAAATAAAATAAGCTAGAAATTATATCATTACTTTTATCCGAAATCACTGCTCTAATTCCATATTGAGAAAAACCCTTTATACATGAAAGTTTTTCATTAATAAATTCCGAGAAAGACTCCAAAGAATCTTTATTTAAAAAATTTTTTTTGCAACTTTCATCATCTAAATATAATTTCGAAATCCCACCAAACACTCTTCCAGCAGTATTAGATGAATTTATTCTTAATTCTTTTGATGGAGAATCTGTGGAAGAATATTTTATATAATGTAATTTTTTTAATTGTTTTGTAGGTATAATTTCGTCAGTATCAATACATGTAGCAGTAGGATAAGAATCATTTATATTCTGCTTATATAAAATAGAAATTAAATTAGAATTATTCGGAGAAAAATTATCTGCAAAATAACCTTTCTCATAATCTTTTAATTCAAGTGTTATAATAATTTCAATATCTTTAGTTTCATCACCATAATCATTTTCATCAAATTTCTTTCCATTCAAAACTGTATCTAAGGCATCAAGAAGATTGCTCTTACCTAAGTTATTTTCACCTATAATATAATTGCTGGATGAATTAAGAGTAATCTCAATATTGTTTAAATTTCTATAGTTTATAAGTCTTATATTTTTAATTATCATAAATAATCACTCCTTTATATTATTCCAAAATACTATGAACACATTGGCTAAAAAATATATTCACCATCTAAATCGAAATATCTACCAACCATTTCTATATGGATTAAGTTATATAGATAATAAATGGTAAACTAACATCAACAATTTATTATTCAATAGACCGATTGGTTTAGCACATATTTCAAACCATATTCTCGTTTAAATAGTTCTATTTATGTCATTATTATCACATTTGTTATTCTCTATTAAATTTATTGTACTCAAAATGTCCTCACACAAAGCATATTGATTCTAACTATCAAGGTCGTCTTCGCTCGAAATATCGTATTCATAAAGAAGTGATTCAATATAAGAATCTATTCCAATTTCATTAACATTTCTTTGATATTCTATTGGAAATATTTCTTTATAATTAAAGTTTTCTCCTTCTTTCCATACAAAATATGTTTTATCTGTATAATCTATAATTTGTTGATAACGTTCTCTAGCTTTTGGAGATGGCTCTCTACAAACACGGAATAGCCAAAACAAACTTAAATTCATATTATCTAATCCATTGTTCAATTCATCATTTTTTGTCATCAAAATTTCCTGATATGTTCCCCAATTTTCTCCATCATCACTATAAGTTGCAATCACATTTCCAGTCTTGTCTGTATAAGAAAATCCATCACCATAAACAATACCTGTTAATTTTCTTGCAAGTTTCGATGGTAAAACAAATCGTTTTTCAGTTTCTATTTCGTCAGAACTTATACATTCTTCAACTAGTTTATTTACTTCAACAAGTCCCTCATTACTTGGAATTAATATACAACTATTTATTTCACGTTCCGAGTGCACTAAACACGCTTCTTGTGGAGTGCAATAACATCGACAATCTTGATATGCATGAAAATCATTTACATTCAACATTTCACTTCTACTTTCGAAATAATTATCAATTGCTTCCAATAACTTTGAAAAATCTCGCTTATTCACTACACCTGATCCAACCCATACCGCTTCATCAATACCACACAAATCATTCCTAATATTTGTATAAGTGCTTAAAAGAACATTTCCATCATATTCTGATAGCCATTTTTCAAACTGAGGAATATTTTCCTCTTTTACCCAGCCTTCTATTTTTTTCTTATCAATTGTTTCGAAATTTGGTGATGCCAGGAGTTCAGCATTAAACCAATTATGTATATTCTTTTTGTTTTTTACATTAGTGTAATCTTGATATGTATTGATAAAATTTTCTAACTTCGAATAATCCTCAACAAATTCAAAATCCCTATAATCATCACACAAAGGAATTTCATTCGCAAATATAGCTTCAATCTGATGCTTTGCAAGCCATACATTCTTTTCAGCTACAGTCATAATTTTACTTTTTTCACCATGCGTCGCAGGGTAATAAGTTCCACGTATTGCACAATCAACAGAACTTTTATTTTCATCATTTGAAAGCCAGAATTTATTAATACTCCATCCTTGGTTCAAAAGATACTGATATGCCATCGCGATAATCAATCCATCTATTTTAAATTCAGGCAATTTATACTTATCCTTATATCTTTCAATGAACTTATTAGCATTTTTATGGTATTCTTTTGTTTTATAATCCACTCTAAAATAACCGTCCAAACGATCACAAAGAACGTATCTCGCCAAATCATAATCTATTGCTTTATAGCCTCCCATACGAGTAGAACTTAATGCTTCCTTGTGCAGCTTCAGAAAATCAGGTTCATAATTATACGGTGGGATTACTATTTGAATTATTTGTTCATCTAATAAACCTTTTGCATAAGCAATTTTTACAATACCAGTTCCATAATATCTAACGACTACGTTTTCGTATTTTTTTAGCCCGATATCACTGAATAAATTTTCTAAAATCCAAATAGAAGCAGTATGCAAATATTCTTCACAAACAAATTGATCTAAAGCTATACCATACGCTATTGAAAAAATATCTTCTATAATTTGCATATCATTTATAGAAATACATTTTTCCAATAATCTCCAGAACTCCATTGATTTTGAAATCCCCCATTTAGTTAATTTAAATCTACTCCTTTGTCGAACATGATTATTTACAGACGATAAGCTCCAAGCCAAAACTAAAGGAGCCCCATAATATTCATCTGTACTTTCAAGGTTTATGCTTTCAAAATCCATTTCAGTATAAGAATACCATTCAGCATCATAGCTATTTCTTAAGTATGAAGGAATCGACCACCATATATCCCGTTCTGAAGAATTATCAAATTCTCTTAAAAATTCATCTAGCAATTCCGCTCCTAATGGATGTCCATCAATTTTAATAACAGGTAATATTACATTGTTAAATATTTCCCTAAATTGTGCTACAGAACTTCTCATTAATTCTATTAAATATTCAGAATACTTCTTTGAAATACCTATTGAACAATTTGCTAATGCATAACATATCAATTCAAAAGCGTCATGATTGCTAACTTTTACATTCGAATATTCTATTATAAGTTTTCCTCTTTCAATTGAAATTAGTGAAAGCATCTGATATATACCATTCGCACTATGAATTTCAACAGTTTCACCAGCATTTAAACTATTATAGACTTTTTGTGCTATAAGATAATCGAATGCAGGTTGCATACCCCACGAATAGAATGTTTCTGGTTTAGAAAATTCATCTTCCTGCTTGATAACAGTATAAATAAAACCTTCGTTCATAAGAAAATCCAACATCTCAGTAAGAGAACCTTTCAATTGAGCAGAAACCTTATCATAGATGTCTTCATAACGAATAAAATCACTTTTAGTAAACATTTCCGCCAATTCTATTAACGCTGTTTGTATTGGGTTAAATACAATAATTTCTTTATGATTGGCTCCATAAACTTCCTCTAACGATGCAATTTTAGCTTTATATAATTCTGTTAAAACAACTGTGTTATATGGTAAAGTAACAATTCTTTGGCCTTGATAAATATCGCAAAATAGTTTTATAGCAGCCGGTGATTTAAAATTCTGCTTAATCCAAGTATTACCTCCTATATCAATTTCATAGGCAGCAAAATATTTATTACATATTTCTTCTAAATTCCCATCCCCAGTACTTGGAATTTGGTAAAATGAACTTCTATACGGTAATTTATAACGGTTTGAAAACACATAAGGTCTTGAAAGAAATACAAATTTAATCCTCGGAAAAAGTTTTTGATAAGCTTTTGTTTCATTAATCTTATCAATCCAAAACTTCCAAGACGTCGATTCATCAATTCCATCAACAATAATCACACATTTAGATTCAACACCAATTTTATGATTATTGTACCCCCTTAAAAAAGAAGCGTTCTGTAATGCCTGAAACAATTCAATTTCGTTCCAAGTAGTTTCAAGCCCTAATGTTCTAGTTATTATTGATGTCCAAGTATCATCACTTGAAAACTCTTTTGCATGTATAATGATAGGAAGATGTAATTTATTATGCATAAACTTCGTTGCTTCAGCAACTATACCTGCTGTTTTTCCAGTTCCTTGTACCCCTAAAAATATAATCTTGTTATCGTCACCATTATCAAGCAATTGTATGAGATTAGAAAATTCGTCTTCAACATTTTCTAACAAGTTTTCTACCTCACGTAAATGGAAATACTTTCCAAAGTGTAACGAACTCCCTTTAATATCGTTTGGATGACAATTTAATTCGAAGGGCTCGATTATTAATTTAGATATTCCTCCACATTTGATTATATCTTTGTTATTTTCAAGGAGTTTATCCCACTTTTGCAATATTGGCAAATCTTTTTGGATTTTACACTTTAAATCTATAGTATTTTCAGGGATTCCAATTTCTAGCAAATCATTATATGCTCGTAATAACGAATCAACTAATTCTTTCACTTTGCATACTTTTTCATAACGAAGTTTAGTTAATTCGCCGCTTCCTAAGAATTTTTCTAAATACTCATGAATATGACCTGCCGTATGAATGTCAGGTATATAATTATGCTTTGCCCATCCATTTATTGTCTTTTCATACGAATGTGTAAATAATTCATCAAAAATAATGGTATTCTCAAACCAATATTTATAAATACCTTGCGATTCTACGTTAGTTAATCTATCTTGTAACGTTGTTTCATCCCAAAGAGTTATCTTTATATCTTGATTGATAGAATTGCAATCCAACACAAACTGTTCCCATTTATCCCTCTCCGTGTTACTCGCAATGCCTCCGCCTTTAACAACTTTTTTTGATCCCAAATCTCTCGGAATACAAACAATATAATTTCTTATACTCGGACGTATCTTTATAGCAGTTTGAAATGAACTTTTTATTTGATTAATTTGACTATCTTTAATTTTCTCTGGAAACCATTTGGATTGAACTGCAATGGTAACTCCGTTCTTCAAAATACCATATGCTTCAACACCACCATCTCCTCCATCACCATTTACAAATACAAACTGTTCTAATTCGTCTTTATAAATTTTCTTACACCAAGATTCAAAAAGTAAATTGCACATAACCTCAAACGCATGATTATTCGATTCTCCATGGTTATTAAACTTTGTCCAATCCATATTACCACCTTCTCTACACGTAGTTTATCCATCCGTACCCTTGAATGCCCATATCAATAAAGTGATTCAATAATAAATCAGTCTTTGCGTTAAATGATTCCTTGTCATAACACATAGGCAAATCATCGTTTAGAGATACTTCAATTGTATGCCTTACTTTTGCTTTTGGTTGTTCATCTTTATACCAATCCACAACTAATAATTTTGAACGTTCATTGGCGATTGTTGTGTATAGATGTTTGGCAGCCAATTTAACTTGTTGTTCTTCTTTTTGAGTTAGCTTTTTACTGCGTATCAATAAGTCATACAATTCTAGTTCTTCCTCTGTTAATCCTTCAAATGTAGGTCTTTCAGATTCTTGTTTTAATTCTTCCATCAACTTGATTAATTGCTCATAGTAATCTTCATTTTCTGTACCACCAGCATTATATCGATCTATAATGCCTTTATAACGTTCAGAGAATTTAATTCTTGTACAGTTTTTATTAATCATTTGTTGCAGTAATCTTTCAATAAAGTCTTTCATATCATCAATTTCAATCGCTTTATATGGAGATCTTTTAATTTCTTGACGCAATTGATCAAAATCCATCTTTGATAAATCTATTACTTTCGTTCCTTTGATTGCATAATTATATGGTGTTTCTTCTTCCTTCACCATAAATTGATTTGCTGTAACACTTCCATCCAATACTTGTTGCATTCTTCTGCGTGCTCTGTTGATTTTATCGTCATCGATTGTATTGTGTAACAACCCATGAAGGTATGCCAAAGGAGAGAAATTTGCATTAGACCAATGTACTTCAAAAATTTCCGGTTTACTTGATTCATATAAATTAATCATTGTATTGGTAATAATTTTAAAACGTTCTTTATTATCATCTAGTGCAACGATTGTATTGTATGCTTCTCTAAGTTTATCCAACTTATCCAACGTATTATCTTCAGCAATAATTTCTTCCAAACCCACACCAATACCTTGTAAGAATGTATCTCCTTCAGAAATACTATCATTCAACATTCCAATCAATTGGTTCATATCTTTTGCAGGGAATTCATCTTCATCATCACCTGTTGCATAATCACGTAAAGCTTCTTTCATGTATTTAAATACATTCACATAATCAACAATAATACCACAAGGTTTACCTGAATAAACTCTATTCGCACGAGCAATAGCTTGCATCAATGTATGAGACTTCATTGGTTTATCTAAATACAATGTAGACAAGTTCTTAACATCAAATCCAGTTAGCCACATTGCACATACAAAGACCAAGCTTAATTTATCCTTTGGATCTTTAAATCGATCTTCTAAATCTCTACCTTCTGAATCAATAGCATTCATCTTATCGATATGTTTTTGTAAATCTAATCCTTGATCAGCAAACTTCTTAACATCTTCACCATTATTTGTTGAAATTACAACTGCCATTTCAACATTATTCATGTAATTGATGATATTTGTGATTTCATCACGCTGTTCTTTTGTTTTTGCTGCATTTCTTTCTTTAGTTAACTCTTTGATTTCTTCTTGCCAGTAATGTTGTACTTTATCATACATCTTAACAGTCGTAAATTTATCAACTGAAACAACCATACCCTTTCCTAAGAAACCACGTCTAGGAAAATGATGTGCGATATCCTTAGCAACTTTATCTAATCGGTCATCTCGTTTGATAACTTCAAGAATTCTTGATGAAGAGTTTTCTAATAAACGTGCTTCATCTTCATTTAAATCTTCATCTTCAATAATATCGACAATATCATCATCTAAGAAATTATTTTGTAATCCAACTTCTGGAACTCTTCGACTATAAAATAATGGAACTGTTGATCCATCTTCTACAGATTGAGCAAAATTATATTCAGATACATAATCCCCAAACCATTGATTTGTTAATCTACGTTTTCCAAGTAACGGAGTACCAGTAAAGGCAACAAAGTTAGCATTTGGTAAAGCTGTACGCATATTTTCAGCTAAATCTTTGTATTGCGTTCTATGCGCTTCATCAACCAACACAAAAATATCATCACGTTTTGACAATACTGGATATTTCTTTGTTTTATCGTATCTAAACTTATGAATTAAGGTAAAGATAAACGGTTTATTTGTCTGTAAGTATTCACGTAATTGAGCGCTATTTTTCGGTCTACATTCTTCTTTTTCACCAATAACTTCCGTTCTAAAGAAGTTCTTCCAAATCTGTTCATCTAGATCATCTCTATCAGTGATAATCAAGAATGTGAAATTACCAGTTACTTTACGTTTTACTTTTCTAGCAAACATAATCATAGAATATGATTTACCACTACCTTGTGTATGCCAGAACACACCCAATTTACCATTTAATTCTTTACGATTATGTACAGATTCCATCAAGTTATTAACACCAATGTATTGATGGTTCTTCGCAATGATTTTAACCTTTTGATTTTCAAAAAGAATAAAGTTTTCGATGTAATCAATAAGATTATTTTTATCAAATAAACCATAAATCAATCTTTGAATAGATAAACCATTTGCTTTGATAGTTTCACGATCTACTTTTTCTTTTTCATCATGAATCTTTAACCATTCAAAGAAGTGTTCATAATATGCATTAAATGCTCCAACACGTGTTTCTATTCCATTAGATAAAACGCAGATTTGATTAAATGCAAATAAGTTTGGAATATCACGTTTATAATCCTGTAGATTCTTATCATAAGCTTCTTGTACTTTGACAACACTGTTCTTTAGTTCGATAAATACTAAAGGAAGTCCATTCACAAACAATAAGACATCTGGTCTTCGATAATTATATCTACCTTGAATCCACATTTGTGATACAGCAGTAAAGGTATTGTTTTCAACATTATCAAAATCAATGAACTTAATAAATTCAAAGTCTTTCTTTCCATTCTTAATTACATCAATCTTTTTATTGTTACGAATCATTTGATACAGATTATAGTTAGTCGTAACAATATCTGTACCTGTATAATCCTTTTTATATTCTTGTACTATATCCTTTAATTTATCAACAGATACATTTGGATTTAAACGTTTTAATGATTCAAGCATGATATTTGGTAAGACACATTCTCTTTTAGAAGAACGACCTGTACCATCATTTAAATCGTCACGCTTTGCAGGATCACTATCACAAACAATGATATCGTAATAAAACGGTTCATCTTCTAATGTTTTAAGTATTGCTTGTTCAATATCATCTTCTGTAATAAACTTTGCCATCTTCATGACCTCCCCTCTAATTTAACTATTTTTTATCAATGCAATTGAAAAAATTGCTCCCCCATGGTAATATATGCATATACTAACTCGTGAAGGATTAAGGCTGGGTTCTCGAATGAGAGTAGGTGTAAACCAAGAATTCCTTTGCCCCTGGGGTTAGTGTTTTTTTATGCTCTTTTTAAGATTTTCAACAATATTTGTTGGATCTTTTTTTATCTCTTCTACAATCAACTCAACAGCTTGCATTGAATATGTATATTGAGGCTGAGAAAATTGTTTGTGCACATAACAGAATTTTGGATTTTCTTTAATACCATATACTTTATTAAACAAACCAAATAAATATTGATTCACATTAATATCTATTCCTAATTTTTCTAATCTCTTGTTTATTTCTTTACAAGCATTTTTCATATTATATTTATGTGTATCGTTCACATCCTGTAATTGTTTAATAATCTTCACAGTTGAATCAGCCTTGTTATCTACCTTTACAAAAGAAGTTGCTTCTTCTTTTTTCTTAGTCAAGTAATGATAATGTTCGACTTTAATAGCGAATCCTTGATTATTTTCATCAATCATAGGTTGCAACTTATGACTACTTTCAATTAATTTATTCGCAATCTCTTCAGGATATTTCACTTTTATTGCTTCTTCATCTAATGCTTTCATACTAACAACTAAAGTCAAAAAGTTTTGAGGAACAATTTCAGTCATATCCACATTATGAAATTCATTCATCTTATCAACAAAATTCAATACACAAGCTTGAAATAAAGGTATATAAACCATTTCATATTCTTCAGTAATAAAATGCGTACTTGTGTTTCTTAACTCAATAATCTTTTCAAGATTTCTTCTCAACGGTGTCTTTTCGTTTGTGAAGATTTTTTTAATACAGTTTTCTAAAGTAATCGTTCTTTCTGGATTATCTTTGTAATAAATGCTGTCTTCACCTTCGCGTTTAATTAAATAAGCTTTTAGCATCAGTTCCCATGCATTACATATAAATACGCTAAATCCTTCAACTCTATATTTGATGGTTGGCTTATTATAGATTTCATTTGCCATTGCAAAACATTCTTTAGATTTTTCAATCAATTTATCTTCTATCACTATTTCACCTTCTTTCTATTTTACTTCTAATTTACCTGACATTAATCTAGGCAATAATAGGTCTCGTTGCTTGATTAAGTTCTCATTTTTTAAATGTAATTTCTCTATCATATCAAAAAATTGACTTACCTTTTCTACAAACATATATACATTTTCTTTTTCTGCGATAGGAATTTGAACACTCTTAATCATATCCGGTCTTAAATGAAGAACATTAGCACCATTTGCAAATTGAGAAATGTATTTTGAAATTCCTCCATATCTAAATAGACAATACAAATAAATATTGCTGATATCAGAATTCATTAATACTAAATCAGCCGATATAACCGATTTGCACTTAACCGTCGGTATTAAAGCAACTGAACCAACAGTTCTTCTATCTTGTGTCATATCGGTTATTCCCATAACTAAGTCGTATTCTTTTAATAATTGATCATCTTTAAATTTACCGTTATATTTTTTATATCCATCTCTTCTAAAACCGCCAAATGAATCAATATTTTTAAGATTTATTAAATCCATTCCATCTTGACAATCTATTTCTTTAGATGAATATGAAATTCCTCTTATAAAACTGATTATTTCTCCAATTTTGTAATATGATGTTTTTAATTTATTTCTAACAAACCATTCTTTATATAATTCTTCAGCCATTTGTTCTAAAATATTAATACGTTTGTTATTGTTTTCAATAAGAGAATCGTAATAGTTTATTATTTTAGATATTTTTTGTTGATTTTCGTAAGATGGTAACAATATTTTTTGTTTTTTTAACATAGTTACAGACAATCCAGGTTGAGCGGCTTGCCCAGATAATCTATTAAGATTTAACGAACTTAGTGCATATGATAAATACTTGATATCATATTTCCTATTTGCCACTCCAACAATCGCATGATCCGTCATATACCCTTCACCAGAGAAATATCTTACATTTCCACATTTTGCACCCTGTCTACCTACGATTATACACTCTCCATTAAAATTACTCGTTTCCGTATATCCTCTTAAACCATTACCTCCATATACAGGATATTTGCCATTTGGAGTAATGTATTTTTCACTTAGAGTTTTTCCACTACTAAAACGTTTAAAAACTTCTCCGATTCTATATGTATAAAATTCCATATTACTCACCAAACAATCCTTTAATATTTAATGCTATTTGTTCTTCTAATCGTTTATCTTCTTCATTAAGTTTAGATAATTCATCATTTAAAGATAACATTGTGTCTTTAAATTCTTCTTTGGTCATGCCATCATCTTCAATGACTACACCAACATATCTACCAGCATTTAATGAGTAATCTTGATCTTTAATACCATCTTCACCATCTATTTTTGCTACTTTACATAAACCAATAACATCTTGATATACTCCATCTGGGAATCTTTCATTTAACCAATCAATTTGTTCTTGCCAATATTCTTTATTTTCTTGGGTGTTTAAATTATTCTTATATTCATTTAAAAGATCTTGTAAAGCTTGTGTATCTCCTTCGTATAAACGAGTAATAATACCTAAATTCTTGATTTGTTCTTCACTAAATTTACGGTGTGCTCTATCCACTCGTGTGAATACATTTCTAGCATCTATAAACAAGATTTCATCTTTCTTGCTTGTATTTGGTTTATTCTTATCAAAGAACCAAAGAGTCGCAGGTAATGTTACGGTATTAAACATGTTAGAAGGTAATGTAACCATTTGAGAAATAATTCCTTCTTCAATCATCTTTGTTCTTATTTCAAGTTCACTTTTCCCTGCATCCGATGCACTATTTGCCATAACTAAAGCAGCTTTACCGTTTGGATTTAAAGCTGAAGCAAAATATGAAATCCATAAATAGTTAGCGTTTGGTACAGTTTCTTTTTTATCTGAATCCTTCTTTGTAGACTTTGTTTTGTTTCTAGGAATACCATATGTGTTAAAACGAGTATCTTCTTTTACACGCTCATAATTGACTTCATCCACATTAAATGGTGGATTGGCCATAACATAATCAAATCTTCCTACTGCATCATATGGATCAGCATAGAATGAATTTGCTTCTGTAATTTCACCACGAACATTATTAAGAAGTAAGTTCATTTTAGCAATCTTATTTGTATCTGGGTCTTTTTCTACACCATAGCATCTAAAGTTCATTAAATCTTCATCACTTACATTGTGATTGTGCATATAACGAGCTGCTTGAACAAACATACCTCCAGAACCACACGCTGGATCTAAGAATTGTTTGTTTCCTGGTGTTGGTTGTAATACTTCAATCATATATTGAACAACACTGGCTGGAGTGTAGAATTCTCCTCCATCTTTTCCAGATGCAAAGTTACCTAAGAAGTATTCATAAATCTTACCGAATAAATCAATGCTAATGTCTTCCGGAATATCTTTAAACACACGAATAACATTTGATAATAATTCAGGTTCTTCTTCTGGCACTAATTGACCATATACATCTTTAGGTAATACACCTGCCATCGTTTCGTTTTCTCTTTCAATCGCAATCATAGCATTCTTAACTAAAATTGCCTTATTAGCATCATCAGGCGCATTATTGATATCATCAAAATACGCTTCTTTTGGTAAGAAGAAACCACACTTTTCAATAGCAATTTCTTTTAATGTACGTTCCATTCTTGTACCAGCATATTTATTGTATTCTGCTTCAATTTCATCTTTAAATTGTTTATATCGAATATCAGCATAACGTAAAAATATTAAACCTAGAATAGGTTCTCCATAACTTGTAGCTGACATATGAGCACCTGCACGTAATAAATCAGCAGAATGCCATAATTGTTCTTCTAATTGTTTTAATTCTAAATCCGTCATTCTTAATCCTCGTCCTTTACAAATTCTACAATGTCTTCTAATCTACAATCTAACCCTTCACAGATTTTAATTAGAACTTCCATTGATACATTTTCATTCTTAGAGAGTTTTGCTAAAGTATTTTGTCCAATACCAATCTTCTTCGCAAACTCTGTCTTTTTCATTTCTTTATCTATTAATAACTTAAATAGTTTTTTATAACTTACTTTCATATATTTTCACTTTCTATCTATAGATTAAAATAATAATCTTTGATTTTTTGAGCCATCAACAATCTTCTTTGTTCTAAGAATTGTTTATAATCATCAATTGTATAATTGACAAATTCTTCTGGAATACAACTTTGTCTCAAGGATTCCATTAATTCTTCTTTATCTACAATTCCACCAATCGTTGGTTCTTTGTTTTCAATTTGTTTTAATACTTCTGCCATATATTCACATGGTGTAGCAGCTTTGATCTTTATATTAATTTCTGATTGCGTATAAACGTAGTTTGCAATCTGATTGTATTCACCACGTACATCCAATCCATTCTTTTGAAGATACTTTTTAGGGAATAAATGATGAATACCACCACGATCTTCAATTAATGCTTGTACCGTAATATGTTTTGATAAAAATCCTCTGTTTCCTGCTTTTACTTGTGACATTAAGAAGATTTTAAAGAACGGACTACTTGCTACCGATGTATTTAATCTTGTTGGTAAAATGTGATTCCAATAAGCATCAGATAATTCACCAAGTTCTACGCTCTTCAAATATTCCATAGGTTCATTCATATCAAATCTCTTTATATCATAATCAAACATAGATTCAGGCGATCCTGAATAGCGTCCTGTAAGCAATGATAAAACCAACCATTTACGCACCACTGTTTCAATATAGTCTGGATTATATTTCTTTCTTCTTAGCATAATATATAGTGCATAAGCAAAGTTTAATGCATTATCCGAACGAATTAATGATTTATCAATAATACCTGTTGATTTCACAATCATCACAAAGCGATCAAAGTTCGTTTTATTAATAAACTCAGATACCCCTTCTCTTAATTTGTCATAAGATGCTTCGGCAATCTCATCCACAAATTCTCTTGTAGTAAAATTTCTTCCGGATAATAAGCTAACTAATTCAGCTAAACGACCTCTTAGGAATTGTGAAGTAAAAGCAACACGCAATACATCTGTATATAAAGGTGTATAGATTTCTTCATTGGCAGTTGCTACCCATTTAATACGATTGAATTCTTCTAGTTTTGAGAAGTCAATATCATTGTTTTTGATTAATTCTAAATCCATCGGTCTTTGAATTAAATGACAGAAATAATCAATTGTCTTCCTAATAACATCTCCACCATATCTTTCATTTGATGAAATTTTAGACATAGCAAAATCGGCTTGAGATAACACTGTACCTTTAGAATTAATACGAATAAAGATATCTGTTACTGTTTCAATATCTAAAGATGCATCTAATTCGATTACACCAATACTATTATTCTTTAATGCTTGTAATTTAGTAATTGTCTTATTTACATCCGATGGATTGATATTATTCTTATTTGCATAATCTAATGAAAAATTAAAACTATCAAATCCAGGTTTAAAGATAGCTGCAATATCATCTATCATCTTTACATCTTTACCAATAGCTGGGTTATATACTTCAAATGTTTCATCAATTGGATTAAATGATATTTTAATTGGAACTTTCTTATATTCTTGATTCACTACTTCTTTTCCAGTAATAGATGCGGTTAAAGCGGTAATACGTTGTTGTCCATCGATTACAATCTTTTTCCCAGAACTAATTGTTCCATCTTTTAGTTTAACGTCAGGATTTTTCCAAATAATGATATACCCAACAGGATAACCTTTATATAATGAATCAATCAAATCACGAACTTTTGTTGAATCCCATACAAATGGTCTTTGCATTTCAGGAATTGCAATTTCACCACTTTCAATCCATCCAATAATATTATCTACACTATAATTATTTACCGAGTACTGCGCCATGTCTTTATCCCCCAAATTCACATAGTATTATTAATTCTAATTATAAACCTTTTAATCCTTAATTAATATATAAATCTTTGTGTTTTGAAACAAAAATACTTCTTTTCGATACTTATTATTAGAATTTATACCAATATTTCATTTTATATGCTTCCGGCAAGTGCTATTATTGTATTAACTAGTAATAATCACGAATAAAATCTTATCAGCGAGGGGATGATAAATATGAAATGTGAAGTATGTAATGCAAAAATGATATATAAACAAGAAGGTTCATCCTGTTCATGGATCTGTCCAAATTGCGGATGGGGTCTAGCAACAACATATAATTCACCAATGGAATTAGATATGAAAAAATACACTATTCAAATTGTGCTTGTGCCAAAACCATCAATTGAAATGATTCGTTGTATTTCTAAAGTATTCAACAAAAACTTTATTCATACCAAAGAAGCAATACAAACTGGAACTTTATCAATCAGTGATTACGCTTGTGCAATCAATGATATCAGAAACGTATTAAAATCTGAAAAAATTAAGTATATCATTTCACCAAAATTTCCATATTGATATTCACGGAGGAATAAAAAATGACAGACGAAATCAAGAAAAAAATAAATGATTACCTATCTTCAAAATGGGATGACGATAACATCCCTGAAGAAATTAGCGATAGACTTCTCGATGAAATGGAAGAAGTCATCTCCAAAGAAGGATGGAAAAATATCTATCCAATCATGAAAAATTATTTAGTAAATCAGTGTAAAACACCTGACGAAATAATTAATTGGTGTAATTTATTTTGGGACTGTGCTGGCTATAAAAAGCTTCCAGTTCCTGAACCATATAAACTAGTAGCATATTTATATTACAAAGTAGATGTTAATAAATATGTAAATGCATTTACAATTCTGGATTCAATTGCTATGAGCATTTTACCTGTAGACATGATAAAAGAACCTTGTTATGCCGCAAATGCGGATTCAAAGATTCTAAAAATCATTGATGACTATAAATCAGGAAAAGACACATTTTAATTTCAAAATCAATTTCACATGAATAAGTGATTTCATTTAAAATCTTACAACGTAATGACTTATTAACTTCACTAAATAACATTGATTTAGTTTTCATGTCTTCATTGCTATAAATTGAAATCATATAGTCCATTTCAAACATTGCTTGAGCATAGGATTGATATGCATCAAACGAAAACTTGGCAACGCTTCGAATATCTTCTTCAAGACAACCATTCTTAATTAATAGATTCAAGTAATCTTGTTTTGAAGTTTCTAAGACATGCTTTCTTCTTTCAATAAAAAATTCCAAAAGCTTATCATTAATATATTTCTTTTCAAATTCTTCATACAAAGTCATAATTAAAACTCCATTCCATTTAAGATATCTCTTAAATTCATCATTTCTTCTTTACTAAAAGAAATACCTTTTAACATTCTATCCTTGTTACGATCCCATTTTCTTAAATCATAAACAGGATTTGCATCATTGAATTTAATCAAATTCAGTTCCTTTGTCATTCCGTTTCTATCACTTAAAGTCGCAATACTTTTTACTAATTCATATTTGAATTCCATTTATTTTTACCTCATTCTTTCTTTCATTTTTCTTTCGTTTTGTTGAATTTGTTCATAATTCTTTTTAAAAAAATCTTTAATATTCGTACTACGATCTGCGATACCATCACAAAGTTTTACCTTACTTCTTAATGCTTTGATTTCAGTATTTAATGATCGTAGTTGTTCTCTTAGAGCTGCTTTATCTTCAGGTGTGACTGCTTTATTGAGTTGATAATAGAGCTGTTGTCGTTCTTTAAATAATGGTTTTAACTGCTTCAAACATTCAATTCTTATCTGATTTACATTATCCAATGTTTCTAAATTATTCTTACAAATAAACGTTGTTTGATTTAATTTCTTTAAAGCGGATGCTGTTTCTTTTGAATAATGTTTTCTTCTTGTATTGTTTTTCGGAAGAATACCTAATAGAAATTGATAATGAATAAATAACCTTTGTAGTGGTGGTAACTCATTTCTTTTCAACTTTCTAACATAAAAGTCTGTATCAAATCCTTTTTGAGAATACAAAGAAGGTATTATTTCTCGATTCAAAATACGTTCTTTGATTCGATCAAAAGTGTAATGATAACCTAGTCGTTTTAATCGCATTGGTTGTTTTACATCTGGATGTTTAATAGACATAGAATCATCAAATCCATTTAATTCAAATCCTCTATTAAACAATTCTCTTTCGAATTGTTGTAGTGTTAAGCTTTTAGAAATAGCTTCATCAATTACTCTTTTATACAGTTCTCCTAATCGTTTCTTTGATAAATAGTTATGTTCAGTACTTGGATTTTCAACCACAAATAACCTATGTTCCCTACATATTTCATCATTCGTATTTCTTAAATCATGAATATCTTTATAGCTATTACAGAATCGTTTTCCATCCACAAATGAAGTGGCATTAAACAAGAAATGATTGTGTACATGATCTTTATCTAGATGTGTACTAACAATAATTTCAAACCTATTTCCCCATAATCGATTAGCAGTTTCTACTCCAATCTCATGTGCTTTTTGTACATCTATTTCACCTGCAACAAAGGATTGAAAACCATGAAAGGCTTCAATTTCTTTATCATCATTAAACTGTTTCTTTGTATTGACCATTGAAGAATATGGATCAGCAAAGTTACAATTTATGCAAGTCACATATCTTTTTTCTGCAATTTTATCATCAGAACCATACTTAAAAGTATCATCTGATCCAATCGTTTTTGCTTCATTGACAACATAATTCACAGCTCTTTTTAATCCATTTTTAATACCCCAAAAACGAGTCGTAGCCATTATTCACTTGGTCTCTTAATCACTTTATCCAAATCAACAATCATGTTTTGAAGATTTTCTAATACAGTAATCACTTCATTTTGAATTGGATTGTTGTAAGAATTACGAACTAATTGATTTAAATTATTACCAATCGCATTAAACTCTTTAATCAGTTTTTGATATTCAATTGGTGGCAATTCTTTTGGTACTTTACCAGAAATAAGAGTTCTTAAATAACGTTCTCTACTATATCCTGATTTAGAAACTCTCATATTTAACTTTGACAATTCATCTTCAGTTAAACGAATTTTAATATCTTTATTACGTTTAGCCATAGGCAAAACTCCTTTCTTGAGGGTCTTAGGGCTTGCCCTATACTTTGTATTTGGGTACAAAATACGTTGCTTGCTAATTTTATTTGACAAGATATTGCTATCTTTTCTAGTGAGTTTTTAAAGCTATACCGAAAGAAAATGAAGCATGCAAGGTTGTCAATAAGCCTTGCAGTTGCATTGTTACAACCTTACTCATTTCCTTCGGCTTAGCAATTCATTATGAAATAATGAATTCAATTCTTAATATATGATTCCGTTTATTCTAAACGGTTGCTAACCGAAAAGAATAAGCATTGTTTGATTTAAGATTGCAACATTGTAACTCACTTGAACATTAGCAACCTTGCATTGTTAATCTGTATTGATTTGCCAGTACCAACCATTTCCAATTCGAACTGATTTCACATCTAATACTTTCTTTGCTTCATCAATTGTTCTTTTAGAAATATTATATTGTTTTCCTTTAGAATAAATATCTTCAGGAGTACGAGGGCCATCTACTAGCATTTCTTCTATGAAGTCCATTGCAATTTGTTTCTTTGTTTTTAAAGCAACACCAGCAAGAATTTCTTCTTCACTTAAATCACTTTCACCATGCCAAATAAAACCATTATCCGTAATTTCAAACTGTAATGTTTTTCCTTTCTTGCATAGTGAACTTTTAACATGGGCCATAGCTCTCATTCCATCCTGATCTTTAATGTCACCAACAAGTAAAACACTTCTTGCTGTTGCTGTTAAATCCATAGTACCGATGTGCCTACCGATTGCCTTTGAGCTATTCTTCTTATTCAAGTGACTGATAAGGATGATGGCACATCCAGTTCGCTTGGCAATCTCTACCAAGTTATTAAGTGCTGATCTTACTTCATTGGCAGAATTAATATTTACATTCGCTCCAAGATAAGATTGAACAGGATCTAGAACTAATAGCTTAGCATTAGTTCTGATGATTGCCTCTTCAATACGTTCATCACTCATACAAAGAAAATCTTTTGATTCATCTATGAAATGGATGTTTGCATAATTTCCATACATCTTTTCAAGTCGTGGTTTGATGGTATCATCATACGCATCTTCCACTGTTTGATAAATGATGTTCATTGGCTCTTTGTGTTCTTCAACAAAAGGTAGAGCTACACCTTTAGATAATTGAGATGCAAGTCGCAAGGCTAACATCGTTTTCCCACTTCCTGGATCTCCTTCGATGATTGTTAATTTTCCTAATGGTATATATGTTTTCCATAACCATTCAACTTCTCTAGATTCAATATTATCTAAAGAAATTATTTTTAGATCCCTCACTGTTATTTCTTCCTTTTCATTTTAAAAAGTTATAAAATTACAGTGCATAGTTTAAATTGAAATTTGTTAATTGGTACATTTCTCAGGTGCTCCATTATCATTCAATTTATTCTGTGCTTTTTTATTTTTATCAACAATCATCAATAACTCATTTAATAAAATCTTACATGCTTTCACATGTTCTAATGAATCATCAAACTCTAGTAGTTGTTGATTCATTTTTTTAAGTTCATAAGCAATTCGATCACTTTCAAATTTACTTCCTTGAACTTCAATCTTTTGTTCTAATAAAAGTCTTCTTAGATACTCTCCTCTTCGAAGTCCACTAAATTTAATACGTGATTCAATCATATAGTATTCATCTTCAGTTACCCTGAAATTGACAATACGATCACGATAACGATTTACTATCTTAGCCATTTACATCATCTCCTTAAACTTGTCATTTAAGCTCTCTGCAAGCTCTTTTTGTTTATTAGGATATAGATGACCATATACATTTAAAGTCGTTTCAATCTTCTCATGTCCTAGTCTTTCAAATATCGCTAGAACTGGAATCCCCATTTCAATTAATAATGCAACATGACTATGTCTAAAGTCATGAATCCTAATCTTTCTTAATCCTGCTTCCTTAGCACCTCGTTCAGCTTCATGTTGTAAGAATCCTTTAGAAACAGTAAATAGTCTTGTATCATCATCTGCATGAAATACTTTATGATGATCAATATACTCTTGTAATTCTTCCTTCAATCTTTCAGGAATGTGGACAACTCTTTTAATCTTTGGAGTCTTAGGTGTTGTAATTAGTGTTTTGCCTTGCAAACGTTGTAATAATTTATTAATACGAATTGTATTATTTTCTAAATCAATATCACCATAAGTTAATGCAAGTAATTCACCCATACGCATCCCAGTCCAATATAGAATCATAAAACACATATATGATTCCCATTTATTTCTTAGTGCATCAATGAATTGATTAAATTCTTATTGCGTATAGAAGTCCATTTCATCGGCTTTACTTTTACCAATACTTCCTGCATTTCTACAAGGATCGGTTTTTAATCCATGTACTCTTACTGCATAATTGAATATTGCACTAAGTTGGTTGTTAATCGTTTTTAGATATGTCTGAGAATATCCTTGGTTCAATAACGTATTTTGCCATTCACGCACCATAGCAGCAGTAATATCACCAATCTTTACATCTCCAAAATAAGATAAGATTTTAAGATCAATAATATACTTCTTAGTACTCATCGTGTTTTCTTTAAAACGTGCTTGGCAATCTTCATAATACAAAGCAACAAAAGACGATAACTTCATATTGAAATCATTAGCCTTTGTCAGCATAAATTCTCGATACCACTCTTCGGCATCTCGTTGTTTGTTAAAACCTCGCTTGGTTGTTTTCACTCGTTTACCAGAAGCATCCGTATAACGAAATTGAATTTCCCATTTTCCGGTTTTAGCATTTTTCTTTGCTTTCATGCTTTACCTCCAATCTTCTACATTTAGCATTTCAAATCTTGTTGTCCACTGTACCAACGCATTTCAAAATACTTCGTTGGTACTCTACCTGCAATCACTATGAATCCCTTATCAATCAACTCTTGATTCAAAGTTCTGATAAGTCTATATGCTCTACTTTTTGAAATGCCTAGTCTTATCGACATATCTTGAGCATCAATATAATCTTTTATGACCATTCTAGTTCACCTCCTTATGTATTTATCCTCCTTTCTTATATCGTGATTGACTATATTTATTATTATACTAATATCTTATAGTAAGTAATATTATTCTAATATAAATTATTATTCTAATATTATTCTAAATTTGCTATAATTATCCTGAAAATTAATGAGCATTATTAGCAACTATCAGCAATTATTGAGCATTAATGAAAACTAAAATTGACACAAGGAGTGGTATAAATGGATACAAATTATAATTTAGGTGAAAGGCTCCAATATTTGAGAAAACAAATGAAAATGTCTCAAAAGGACTTTGCTTCTTTCATTGGTATTCCCCAACCTTCATTATCTGCTTATGAAAATTCAAAAAATTCACCAACAATCGAAGTATTGGTGAACATAGCAAAGAAATGTAATATTTCATTAGATTGGTTATGCGGAATTCAAACGCATAGTAATCAGTTTGCAACATTATCTGACTTTGGTGATTTTCTATATGCATTGTTAGAATCTGAAGACTTAGGAATAGAATTCGATATTCACGATCGAGTGAAACAAGATTTGGAAACACCAGAAGATCGTGTTTATACAAAACTAACACTATACGCAAATGATAAACGTTTTAAAGCTAATGGTGATGCTCAACAATTAGTAAAAAAGGTATATAACGATTATAAAGAGTTAGAAACATACGCTATATCAAAAGATACATATGAACTTGCGAAAGAACAAACAAGATTACAATATAGTGAATTTCCTATTACAAAAAAATCGTATCCAGAGATGTCTTATGAAGAATTGTTAAAACATCGTCTTGAATACGTAAATAACTATTTTAAAAACAAAAATAAAAAATAAAACAAAGCGACTTTATTTAATCTAATAACTAATTGACATGCTTGGTCTTATTTAATATCATTAGGTCATCAGCAGGTTTGCTACCCGTATATTGGAAGTGATTCCGGAAAGGAGGTAGCCTTATGAAACCTGTAGTCGTAGACTGGAAGTTTTTACTTGCTGGTGGTGCAGCTATCAGTATGATTATTCTTGCTTGCAAGGTTAATCCTGATGATGCAGAAAAAGCTATTGGACATTTGTCTAATACTTTTAAAAGCGACGCGATTGCTGATAGCGATTGCTAGCTTTTTCTCGATATCCAATCAGCATGTAACAATTAAGTTATATGCTTTTTTCTTTATAAATATACAAAACAGGAGAAAAATAATAATGGAAGTATTCAATCATAAAATAAACAAAAGAATCATATCTAGTAACTTTCCAAAAGAAATACTTTTTCCATGCACAAAGTTTAATTTTATTAATGACAAAAAACTCGATTACAGTTTCCCTATTTTTTCAAAATATAAGGACACAATTGAATATTATATCAATTTTGGCAAAAGTAGAATTGAAGAATCCAGACACTTTAATTCAGATGAAATATATCAACAGCAACTAAATATAGAAATCAATTCATCAACACCTTTGGAATATATTCCTCAATGCCTATATAGTGAATATACTAATCTTATCCCAATATTTTCTCAATTTGACGAGCCACTATGGTTTTCTCTTTGTACTGTTTATAACAAAATGCAGCTATCTTCTGATTCTGATGATTTCATTCTCGAATTTATTAATTTATATAAATTCATAATAAATAAGGAAATTAAATCAAATAAAACTATTAACATCAGACTTATAGATAAAATCCCTAATATCTTGGAACTTATTCTTTCTGATTGGGAAAGCAGTGAATTTACAATTGCTCTTAACGATAACGAAATAAAAAAAATAGCTTATTATGTGAAATCACTACAATCGTTAGAAAACAAGAAAAAAATGTACTTTATTAATGCAGAAACAATCGCTAACGAAAGTTATAACGAATGGAATATTTTCATAGATATTATTAATCAAAGATCAAAACTGGAAGCAACAACGATTGCCGAACTATTAAAAACAAATTCTAAATCAAAGAAATTAAAAATAATTAATAGATATAACGATGAAATTAAAAAAACTTATACAAAAGCTTATTGCATCAAAAGTAAAACAGTAGACATATGGCATATTCTTGATAGAGTTAAAACAAGATTCAACGATGCACCAATGTATTGTCAAACATACACTAAAAATTATAATAATTTTATTTTACATCCAAATGCATTGTTGCTATTACTTACTTGGGTTACATACAATTACATATTCATAAAATTTAACGAATATAGACTCAACCCAACGAGTTCATTGTTTAAAAATCTGATCAATGATTCAACACAATACATTTTTAATTTAATAAGCATAGGTGAAGTTACTAAATCTCCTGATACCAAAAGCGTAATGGAGATTGTAGATGAATATGTCAGACTAATATACTCACTATATACTGAAAACAAAGACAAAATAACCAATTTACATTTTAATAAAATTCAAAGTAATAGTTCTCTTTTTGATAATTCGATTGATTATAAATATAATTTTAATCTATCTCAAAATGAATTTAGAGACTTATTTACAAACGACGAACAATACACTAATAACAATGTTTTGGAATCACTAGGTGAAAAATCAAAACTTGAAATTCAAACTCAACTAGACGAAATAATTCGTGTGAGTCATATGCATGACAATATATCGTTCACATTAATATTCGCATCATTACAAAACCTAAATTATATTGTTTCTCAAACTATCAAAATTTATATCGACAACTCAAATGATACACAGCTAAACGAAAGCATGCAAAAAAAGCGTACAAAATTGTTGAATTTAGACTCAAAAATTACATATGCGCTATATTCTGATTTGGATGAAAATGAAATTGGAATGATGGAATATAGAGAAAAGATTGGACTATCACTTTCCTCTTTAATGTACAGTGAACAGAAAGAAGAACAATTTAGAAATAATCAATTAGCTGATGCACTTATAAATTCAATCAATTCATTAACCAGTAACATTGAGAATAAATCAATACCTGAACTAATAGAATTAAAGGATGAAATGAGAATAATTATATTTAATCATCCCGACTGTAGTGACAAAGAAAAATATATTTGTTTATTTGATAACTTCAGTGAATTATTATCAAAATCTTTAACAAAGAAACAAAAAGAAGACAACAGTTCTTTCGATACAATTAGATTACAAATCAAGGAAGTAATTGGTTCAAAGTATTCATTGCTTCCTGAAAATTGCATTGATACTCTTGCTACTGCAGAGTTATTGTATTCTAAATATGCTAATGAAGATTTAAACAAAAAAGGATTTGATTACAGTAGTATTTCAGCACTATATTATCAATCGTTTGAAATAGCTTATAATAAGCTTATTTGGAACGGCTACGCAAATATTATTAATAAAGCAGTAATTAATAATATTCCTTTAATTAAATATTATTCACAACATAAAGGAAAAATCGAAGACAACGATTATTTGGGATATTTAAGTCCACACTTTTCCGATCGTAAGTACTATTTAGATATAGAAAACAAAAAAATTATTGGTGCTAAAACAACTTGTATGTATGCAAGTTTCCACAAATTATTAGAAACAGTAACCAGCACAAGCAAGTTAGAAAAATTTGCTGATTATATCTCTTCAATTGCCAATTTCAAAAGTCAAAATGAAATGTATAATTGTGATGATTTCATGAAAACATTTAGCCAATTAGTTCAGGAAGTTAATGAATCAATTAATTACCGTAACAACGCTTCTCATGGTGGAACAAAAATAAATATTGAACAATGTTCCAAAGATAAAGACATGGTTCTTAATGATTTATCAAATATTAGAATGTCTAATATCGGTATGTTACAACTCTTATTAAAAATTGTAAATTACAATGAAACAGGTAACGAAAAAGTTTAGACTACTTATAAAAGAGAAAAATCAAAACTCATATTTCAATTATTCTTAGAATATTTTAAAAATTGTACTCATTTTGTACTCACATATTGAAAAAACGCCCTATTTAAGGGCGTTTCTAACGTTTTTCGGCTATTCGAATTCAATCGTTCCTGGTGGTTTTGAAGTAATATCATACATTACTCTATTTACCCCACGAACTTCATTAATAATTCTAGACATAACCTTATTTAATACTTCATAAGGAATTTGAGCAGCTTCTGCTGTCATGAAATCAATTGTGTTAACAGCTCTAAGCGCGATAGCATGATCATAAGTTCTTTCATCACCCATAACCCCCACTGAACGCATATTTGTAAGAGCAGCGAAGTATTGACCGATTGAACGATCTAATCCTGCTTTTGCAATCTCTTCTCTGTAAATTGCATCAGCATCTTGAACGATTCTAACTTTTTCTGCTGTTACTTCACCAATGATCCGAATACCAAGTCCAGGCCCTGGGAACGGTTGTCTAAATACTAAGTATTCCGGGATTCCTAATTCAAGACCTACTTTACGAACTTCATCTTTGAAAAGATCACGTAATGGTTCAATGATTTCTTTGAAATCCACTGCATCAGGTAAGCCCCCAACATTATGATGAGATTTGATTACTGCTGATTCACCACCTAATCCACTTTCAACAACATCAGGATAAATAGTTCCCTGAACTAAGAAATCAACAGTCCCAATCTTTTTAGCTTCTTCTTCAAAAACACGAATAAATTCTTCACCGATAATTTTACGTTTGGCCTCAGGTTCTTCAACACCCTTTAACTTTTCATAATATCTTTCTTGAGCATTAACTCGAATAAAGTTTAAGTCATATTGACCATCAGGTCCAAATACCGCTTCTACTTCATCACCTTCATTTTTACGAAGTAATCCATGATCAACAAAAACACAAGTTAATTGGTTTCCTATTGCTTTAGATAATAATACCGCTGCCACTGATGAATCAACTCCGCCAGATAAAGCACATAATACTTTACCATTACCAACTTTTTCTCTAATCGCTTTAATTTGTTCTTCAACAAACGAATCCATACGCCAATCACCACTACAATTACATACATCTAAAACAAAGTTAGATAACATTTTTGTTCCGTATTCAGTATGTAAAACTTCGGGATGGAATTGGATTGCATATAACTTCTTATCTTCATCTTCACATGAAGCAACTGGACAGTCTTTAGTGTAAGATGTAATTTCAAAACCTGGAGCAATTTTTGAGATATAATCAAAATGACTCATCCAGCAAATCGACTCTACCGCTACATCTTTCATTAATTTAGATTCTTGTTTACTAACAATTAAATGAGATTTACCATATTCTCTAACATCAGCTTTTTCTACTTTACCACCTAACACATGCTGCATTAACTGAGCCCCGTAGCATAAACCTAATACCGGTATCCCTAATTCAAATAATTCTTTTTGATAAGTAGGTGAATCTTCTAAATAACAACTATTAGGACCACCCGTTAATATAATTCCTTTCGGATTCATCTCTTTAATCTTTTCAATATCTACTTTATAAGAATAAATCTCACAGTAAACATTACACTCACGTACTCGACGTGCTACTAATTGGTTATACTGACCACCAAAATCAATTACAATTACTAATTCATTTTTCACTAGCTATCCTCCTATTTAAAAATTTCTCTTAACACAATTGTTTGCTCTCTATCAGGACCAACAGAGAAAATTGCAATTGGACAATTAATCAATTCTTCAATTCTTCTTAAATACTTTTGACAATTTTCAGGTAATTCCTCAAAAGAAGTAACCTTAGTAATATCTTCATCCCATCCTGGCATTTCTTCATAAACAGGTTTAACCCTATTCAACTGTTTAATCGTTGAAGGTAATGCTTTGATGATTTTACCATCTAATTCATAAGCTGTACAGATTTTTAATGTCTTTAACCCTGATAATACATCTAATAACATTAAACTAATTCCCGTCAATGAAGACATTCTTCTTGATTGATTAACAACAACAGCATCAAACCATCCAATTCTTCTTGCTCTTTTTGTTACTGTACCATATTCATGGCCACGTTCACGGATTTGATCAGCCAATTCACCTTCAATTTCTGTTGGGAAAGCCCCACTACCTACTCTTGTTGTATAAGCCTTAACAATTCCCACTGCTTCATTAATATATAATGGGCCAATTCCAGAGCCTTCAGCTACTCCATTAGCACCGGGATGTGAACTAGTAACAAATGGGTATGTACCATAGTCAATATCTAACATTGTCCCTTGAGCCCCTTCAAATAATACATTTTTACCAGTTTGAAAACATTCATCTAAAACAACACCAGTATCACAAACCATTGGTGCAATGATTTTAGCATATTCTTTATATTCTTCAAAGATTTCCTCGGCACTACATGTAAGTTCAGGATATTGCGCTTTTTTAGAAGCCAAAGCTTCTTCTAATCTTTCTTTAAATAATTCCTCATCAATGAATTCACCCATACGGATTCCCACCCGTTCATATTTGTCGACATATGTAGGTCCAATTCCTTTTTTAGTCGTTCCGATATTATTAGCTCCACGCCTAGTTTCTTGAATTTCATCGATTTCTAAATGATAAGGTAAGATAACATGAGCCCGATCACTAATCATGATCTTATCAGTGCTAATATTAGCATCATTTAAATATTTCATTTCTTCAAGTAAAGCTTTAGGATTAATTACCATTCCGTTACCTAAAATAACATCATTACCACTAAAAATCCCTGAAGGAATCAAACGTAAAGCAAACTTTTGACCATTAAATTCAATTGTATGCCCGGCATTATTACCACCTTGATATCTAGCAACGATATCTGCTTTTTGAGCCAGGTAATCAGTAATTTTACCTTTACCCTCATCGCCCCATTGACTTCCTACTACAACAACTCCAGCCATTAAATTCACACCTTTCTTATTTACTATTACATTATATACAATAAACTAACAAAATGCATCAATAAATATACATTAATATAATAGTTTGACTAGTTTACAGAATAATTATATTATAGTCTTAGCTATTAGTAAAATTAATATATTATAATTATGATATAAGGAGAACTTATATGTATATCAAACTAGAACAATACAAAATATTCAATGAAGCTGCTACGACCCTATCTTTTTCAATCGCAGCTAGAAATCTTTTTATTTCTCAATCTGCAGTTTCCCAAACAATCAGCAGTATTGAAAAAGAACTACAGACTCAATTATTTATTCGCAATTCTAAAGGTGTTAGTTTAACTAAAGAGGGTAAATTATTACATCAGCAAATTGACAAAGCTTTAGCATTGATTACCGGAGTAGAAAACCAGTTATCAAATTATCATGAATTAAAAGATGGTCAATTAATTATTGGAGCCGGTGATACTTTTAGTGAGTATTTTTTAACTAATTATATCGTTAAATTCAAACAACTATATCCTGGGGTTAAAATCAAAGTAATCAACCGAACCAGTCTAGAAACCCGTGAATTGTTGAAATCTGATCAAATAGATCTCGGTTTTTTAAATCTTCCCATCAAAGATGATTCTTTAGTAATTAAAGAATGCTTCCAAGTTCATGATATTTTTGTTTCTAAAAAGCCTGATAATCATATTTACACCTTCAATCAATTAGCTGATAAGCCCCTAATTCTTTTAGAAAAGTCATCAAATACCCGTAATCGTATCGATAATTACTTTGCTAATAAGGGACTATTATTAAAGCCAACAATTGAACTTGGAGCTCATAATTTATTGTTGGACTTTGCCAGAGCAGGACTAGGAATTTCTTGTGTCATTAAAGAATTCTCCCAAGAATTACTTGATCAAGGGATTCTTCATGAAATAAAAACATCACAACCATTGCCTAAACGCAGTATCGGTTATGCTTATCCAAAACGACGAACTCAATCTGTTGCTACAAACAAATTTATTGAACTAATTGCTAATGATCCAACTTTACATATCTAAAAACGTCACTGATTAATTTAGTGACGTTTTTTATTTATCCTTTTAACCCTCTTGACTGACGTTCCATATCCTCAACAACGATATCATAGATTTCACCAAGTGATGCACAATATTCCAACACTTGCCACGGTTCGTTAGTATGGAAATGAATCTTGATCAACTCATCATCACCAACCGCTAACAAACAATCTCCTTTAAAATGTTCAGTAATGTAATCATTGATAACATCTTCATCGAGATTTTTACCTTCAATCAATAGTTGAGTATCATATCTAAATTCTAGCATCTTATTCTCCTAATTATAACCTGGTTGAGTTAAAAATTTATAAACTCGCTCAATAATTTTTGATTCTAACTTATTATATGATAAAGTTGGATCTTTTAATAAAGGTATTTCGAAAACATCTTTTCGTCCTTGATAATCAATCGTTACTTTAATAATTGATCCTAAAGGATGTTCACGGCAATCGATTAATAAATTCATTGTATCTTCAGTATGGTTGTGACCAAGATTAAAATCATCTCTAAGCGTAAAATTATCACATTCATAAATTGTCCAATAAGATGGCATTATGTTTGCTAAGGCCTCTTTTAAATTCTTCTCTTTGATAATATAATCTTTTAAAATCTTTTCAATTTCTGTCTTAATTGGAGCAATTTTTTTATCAGCAGTTTCTTTATCGCTTGCTTTACAACCTAATCGAACCCGCACTGTTTCTTCTGAAGCATAAAGAGCAATACTAACTTCTTCTTGGTGATCAATTAAATCTGCTAAGACCTCATCAACCCGACTTTCTCCTATTCCCATGGTTAGAAAATCATATGTGTAAATAATATCCTGCTTAAATTGACTTAAATAATCTTTTAAAACATGATCAACAACATAAGTCATTTCTTTAGGCGGACCAGGCAAATTAACAATTATCTTTTCATCTTTCGACATTACACAGCCATTTGCTGTCCCTACTTCATTTTCTAAAATATAACAATCTTTAGGAAAAAAAGCTTGTTTAAAATTATTTTCCGGAATATCACCCCATCCCGTTACAAATCGACATTTTTCTTCTACCTTTTTAGCTTCTTCTTCATTATATAATAATTCTAAACCCAAATATTCTGCCGATAATTCTTTTGTTAAATCATCTTGGGTAGGTCCTAATCCCCCAGTCGTAATTACACAATTAGCACCACGTTTAAAAGCTACATCTAGACATTCTTTAAAACGATCATGATTATCACCAACTGTCGTTTGATAGTAAACATTAAACCCCAAGTCTTTACACATTTTTTGAATATAAGTTGCATTAGTATTAACAATTTCTCCTAATAACAATTCTGTCCCAACATTAATTATTTCAACATTCATGAAATTATCCTCCTTAATGATTAACTATATTATAGTTAATTTTAATCATTTTGCTAGTCTTTTAATCATTAAAATTATTTCTTGCATATTTTCCTTCTAGCACCTAAGACCAAAGGTCTAGTTGAATACCAAAATAAACTAACAAAAATGACTAAACAAGCAATAAAAGTTAATTATTAGCTGAATTATTCCTAAATCGAATTCAATATACATATCACTCACTCGTCAACTTCACTTCAATAGTAATAAAAAATTTCTATCAGCTGACTTAGCATCTCTAAATAACCGTATTTGGCAATAAACTGACTATCACAAAATGCTAAAATAAAATCTTTGATAATAGTGCTTTTGAATTCTAATAACCCCTTATCAATAATAGTTGCTATCCTCACTTTCGGACTATCCAAATATTACTTATAGCGATTTACAGTCTATAAACGTTTCAGTCCTTCATCATTTCTGACTGCTATGACTTCATCTGATTTCTTGTGATAAATCTTTTTCTATCGATGGTATCATTACTGTTTTTAAAGTTTACTGGACTTCATCGTCCACAAGGCCTCCCGAGGTAAGGTATACATCTTTTTTATCTTCACAGGTTTTTGATTTACTGTCTTGGTTTTACGTTTACCTTTTGGACTTGGTTTGTTCTGCAACCTTGTCCACCATTCAGCCTCATCAAATTTCTTTTCGTAACCTCGAAGATTTTGCCACACCACTTCCTCCGCCCATAGCATCACTACTAACGGCTTGTGGTTCACTACTCTTGGCGGTAAATACCCGTGGTTGGACTTTCACCAGCTAGATGTATGCCATGCTCGACACACAGAAAAAGAAGTCATTGGTTTTACAATCAATAACTTCTTTTTTATATTTTAACTATTGAATCTTAGATAATCCAAGAACAATGATTCCTCCAAAAATAACTGCAATAATTGATGTCACAACTAAACTTAAATTATAACTTACATCAAAAGGAATCAATACTAATGATGAAGCAACGATCAATCCTAAAATCAAACTCAAGAATCCAGCTTTATGAGTTTTAGTGAAATATGAACATAATTTTGCACTAACAACTATTCCTACGGCAATACCAATTGCCATAAATCCTAGCGGCATAATAACATCCAGACTAAAACTAGTAACATTTGCTAGATAAGACTTAAATAGATAATATTCTCCTAAAATTAATAAAACCATACTACCGCTAACACCGGGCATAATCATAGTTGCTCCTGATACGGCACCAATAATTATCATTTTAACAAACAAACCAGCACTTAGAGCAGGAAAATCAGGATTAACAACTACTTTCCCTTCTCCAGGATTTAAAAATTCTAACCCAAAGATAATTGCTAAACCACAAATAAAAGGGATAATTACAAGTTTTTCACCTTTCATTTCCCCTTTTAAAAATAAAGGAATACTAAAAGCAATCAAACCAATAAACCAATAAATCGTCTGCGTTGGATAATATTCAAATAACACTTCCAATATTTTCGCAAATCCAATTATTCCAACTCCAGCGCCAACCAAAACCTGAAAAATAAAGATAATATCTTCTTTGCGATTAGGATTTTCTTTTTTAAAGATTCCACTAATAGCATCCATCATGCGATTAAAGATACCTAGAATTACCATCATGGTTCCACCACTAACGCCTGGAATAACGTTAGCAATACCAACAGCGATTCCGCCAATTATGTTTTTTATCATTGAAACTTCTCCTTTAAATACCTTATCATTATAATAAAATATCACCATTATCACAAGCAGTATTTTATTTCCCTTTTAAAATCAAGTAATAAATTGCTTCTTCACTCTCTAAATCATAATCTCCTAAATGGCTGTTAGGATAATGGTAAATTACTCCATTAGACTCATTTTTCCTTAAACAAACAATTAATTTTTCTTCCCCATATTGTCCAATAAATTTACAAAATGTTCTAATCCGTAACTTGTGTAAAATACTATCCTGACAAGGAAAATCAGGACATTGGCAACAACTATCATATCCTGACTTTGTGCAGCACTGATAATTTTTACAAAAATCCTTTTCTGGACACCCACCTTTTTTACAACCAACACAGCTTTCATTTTCACTACACAGCCCACAAACAAGACCACAATATCCTAATCCTAATTCATCCTTCATATTTAATCCCTAATCCTTATGATGCTTTCGTAAATATTCAATTTGTTCCATCCGTTTAATCACCTTTGCCTCTGTTCCTTGATTAGTAGGAAAATAATAACGATGATCCTTAATATTATCTGGTAAACACTGCATATTTGTAATTTTATCATCATAATCATGCGCATACTGATAACCTTTACCATAATTTAATTCTTTCATTAATTTAGTTGGCGCATTGCGAATTTGTAAAGGAACGGGATCAGCAATTGTATTCAAAGCGTCATGTTTTGCTCGTTCATATGCTTTATATAACGCATTAGATTTAGGTGCCAAGGCCATATAAGTTACACAATGAGCTAAATTAACATTACATTCTGGCATGCCATTATAATGGCATGCTTGATATGTTGCTACTGCAATTTCCAAAGCACGACTATCAGCCATTCCAATATCCTCTGAAGCAAATCGAATCAGCCTCCTTGCTACATATAGAGGATCTTCACCAGCTTCAATCATTCGTGACATCCAATAAATTGAAGCATCAATATCACTATTACGCATTGATTTATGCAAAGCACTAATAATATTATAATGTTCTTCACCTTTTTTATCATATAATAAAGATTTTTGATTGATACATTGTTCAATCGTTTCTTTATCCACTACGATTCGATCATGAGTAATTGCTCCATTTAAGACTGCCATCTCTAAAGTATTTAAAGCAACTCGAGCGTCACCGTTAGAAAAACCAGCAATCATGTATAATAAATCATCATCAATCATAACATTTTGATCTTTAAACCCTTTCGGACTTATCAGCGCATAATGCAATAAACCAAATAAATCATCGGTTGTTAGTGCTTTTAAAACAAAAACTTTACATCTTGATAATAAGGCAGAATTAATCTCAAATGAAGGATTTTCAGTAGTAGCCCCAATTAATATAATACTCCCCTGTTCAACATATGGTAAAAAAGCATCTTGTTGAGCTTTATTAAAGCGATGAATTTCATCTACAAAGACGATTGTTTTTTCGCCTAGATCCTGAACTTCCTGTGCTTGTTTCATAACTGCCCGTATATCTTTAATGCCGCTAGTCACCGCACTAAAATTAATAAACTTAGCTTTTGTTTGATTTGCAATAATGCGTGCTAAAGTTGTTTTCCCAACTCCCGGTGGTCCCCAAAAAACCATTGAGGGAACAACATCACTATTGATTAGCTGGTACAAAATCTTTCCCGGTCCAATTAAGTGCCTCTGTCCTACATATTCAGTCAAAGTTGTTGGTCTTAGGCGATTTGCCAGTGGTTCATTTGACATGTTTTTAAACATTGCTTGCTGCTTCATCATCATCACTTCCATTTCCTTATAATTATAACTAATTCCCGCTTTAAAAGCAAAAAAGAAACAGTTGTTTAAACTGTTTCTATTCATCTGATCCCTCGAATTGAGAACGATACAATGAGGCATAGAAGCCATCTTTAGCCAATAATGAATCATGATTTCCAAGTTCTACAATGTCACCATCTTTCATTACAATAATTGTGTCAGCATCACGAATTGTTGATAAACGATGGGCAATGACAAAACTTGTTCTTCCCTCCATTAGCTTTTCCATTCCTTTTTGAATTAATACTTCTGTTCTTGTATCTACTGAAGAAGTTGCTTCATCAAGAATCAAAATTTTTGGATCTTTTAAGAAAGCACGTGCAATTGTTAAAAGTTGTTTTTGCCCTTGAGAAATGTTAGATGATTCCTCATTGATCATTGTTTCATATCCATTCTCTAATGTTTGTACAAAATGATCAACATAAGCGACTTTACAAGCCTCCTTGACTTCTTCATCACTTGCATCTAATTTTCCATACATTAGGTTTTCCTTAATTGTTCCATTAAACAACCAAGTATCTTGTAAAACCATTCCAAATAATGATCGTAAATCCTGACGTCCAAAATCACGAATATCTTTACCATCAATAAGAATCGAACCACTATTTAATTCATAGAATCGCATTAATAATTTTACGATCGTTGTTTTTCCAGCACCAGTCGGTCCTACAATTGCAACAGTTTGCCCCGCATGAACATGTAAACTAAAATCATTAATAATCGTTTGATCTTTTAAATACCCAAAATTAACATCAGCAAAGGTAACAGAACCTTCAACTTTAGCCACCTCATCAGCAGTAACTTTTGGTGTTTCTGGTTCTAATTCTTCTTCACCTAAAAATTCAAAAACACGTTCAGCCGCTGCTGCTGTACTTTGTAACATATTCATTGTCTGTGCTAATTGTGTTATTGGTTGATTAAATTGTCTTACATATTGAATAAAGGCCTGAATATCACCAATTGTGATACTACCACCACCAGCAAGAACACCACCTAATAAACATACCGCAACATATCCAACATTTCCAACAAATCCTGTGATTGGCTGCATCAAACCCGAAAAGAATTGTGACTTCCAAGCACTTTCATATAAATTATCATTATACTCATTAAATTGTTCTACTGAAGCAGCTTCACCATTAAATGCTTTAACCACATTATGACCACCATACATTTCTTCAATATGACCATTGACATCACCTAAAGCAGCTTGTTGACGCGCAAAATATTTTTGTGAACGTTTCATTACTAAACCAATCAAAACCATAGATACTGGTAATACGCAAACTGCGATCAAAGTCATAACTGGTGAAATAGTCAACATCATGATAAAGATTCCAATTACCGTTACTGTCGACGTAATTACCTGTGACATACTTTGATTTAGTGATTGTGCGATTGTATCGATATCATTTGTTACTCGGCTTAAAATATCACCACTAGTATGTTTATCAAAATAACTTAATGGCATCCGATCCATCTTTTGAGAAATTGATGTTCTTAAATCATAAGCAACTCGTTGTGAAATAGTTGAAGTAATAAAACCTTGTATATAACTAAATAAAGCACTAATCAAATACAATCCAACTAAAATCAAAATAATTTGACCAATATAATCAAAATCAATTCCACCAGTACCAGCTACTTTAGCCATGATACCTTCACTTAATTTATCTGTTGCTTTAGCTAAAATCTTTGGTCCTACGATTGCAAAAACCGTTGATGCTGAAGCAAAAATCACAACTATAACTAAACGAAAATAATACGGTCTTAAATATTTAAATAATTTACCTAAAGTACCTTTAAAATCTTTAGCTTTTTCACCGCCACGCATTCCGTGCATACCACCAGGTCCGAATTTAGGACCATTTCTTTTTGGTTGATTACTCATGTCCTAATTCCTCCTTTGATAATTGTGAATATGCGATTTCTTGATAGACATCGCAATTTTTCATTAACTCTTCATGGGTTCCTTTTCCAACAATCTTACCTTCATCTAAAACAATGATTTGTTCAGCTCCCATAATTGAAGCAATACGTTGTCCGACAATCAATACTGTATTTTTAGTCTTCTTAACCATCTTATCTAATTCTTGACGTAATTTAGCATCTGTCTTGAAATCTAGAGCTGAAAAACTATCATCAAAAATAAAGATTTCTGGATTTTTAGCAATAGCTCGAGCAATTGCTAAACGTTGTTTTTGACCGCCAGATACATTTGTTCCACCTTGTGAAATTTCACTATCTAATCTTTCTTCTTTATTATCAATAAATTCTTTTGCCTGAGCTACCCGAATTACTTCTTCAAGTTCATCGTCTGTAGCCTCAGGTGCACCATAAGTTAAATTTGATCTAATGGTTCCTGAGAATAATAATCCTTTTTGAGGTACTAAACCAATTTTATCTCTTAAATCATGTTGATTAACATCACGAATATCAACACCATCAATCTTAATATTACCTTCAGTTACTTCATAAAAGCGAGGAATTAAATTGATTAACGTACTTTTACCGGATCCCGTTGAACCGATAAATGCTGTAGTTTCACCAGGCTTTGCAGTAAAACTAATATTTTCTAATACTGCTTCATTAGCACCAGGATATTTAAATGTAACATTATTGAATTCAACTAAACCTTTTTTACTTTCAATAAAAGCTTTAGGTTCCTTAGGATCAACAATTTTAGGTTCCATTGAAATAACTTCATAAATACGATCTGCTGCTACACTAGCCCGTGGCAACATAATTGAAATCATTGCAATCATCAAAAATGACATAATAATTTGCATTGCATACTGCATAAAAGCCATCATTTGTCCGATTGCAATATTACCTAAATCAATTTGTTTTGCTCCATAATATACAATCAATAATGTTACTACATTAAAAATGAACATCATAATCGGCATTAATGAAGCCATTGTTCGATTGACAAACAAATTGACATTTGTTAGATCACCATTAGCCTTTTCAAATCTTTCTTCACTATGCTTTTCATTACCAAATGCCCTAATTACTAGCATACCTGAAAGATTTTCCCGCATTGTTAAATTTAAACGGTCAATTAATGATTGTACGATCTTAAACTTTGGCATCACAATTGCAAAAGTAACACCAATCAAACAAAAAATCACCAATAAAACTAAACCAATAATCCAAGTCATTGATGGTGTATTATTAAAAGCTTTGATCAAGGCCCCAATTCCCATCATTGGAGCAAAACATACTATTCGAATGAACATAATTACGACCATTTGTACTTGGGTAATATCATTCGTTGTTCTTGTAATCAGTGATGCAGTTGAAAACTTATTGAATTCTTCATTTGAAAAACTTTCAACTTTCTCAAAAACATCACGACGTAATAATCTCGAAACACCAGCCCCAACCTTACTAGCCAAGAACCCACAAGCAACAGCACATACAGTACCAGCTAATGCAATTGCTAACATTTTTAACCCAGACCATAAAATATAGTCATTTTGAATCTTATCAGTATCACAACCTAGTCTAGAATATTCTGCTTTTACACCGTTACCGGCAGCAATTTTTAAAGTTGATTCACCCATCGTTTCCATCTGACTATCAATTTTACTAAACATTTTAGCTTTAGTTGTATTATCCATCATTGCTAAAGCATCGTAAGGTGTCATATTTGGCGGTAATTGCCCAAACTGTTCTTGATATTCTTTACTATTTTTATCCATTCCATCAATTGATGTTACCATCAACATTGGTTTAACTAAAATACTCTCTAAACGGTCTAATTTTTTTTCACTTAGATCTTTTAATTTATAGATATTTTGACCTTTTGCTTTAGGAAACTTATCTAAAGTATCTTTATCAAGATTACTGGGTTCAACTAATTTATATGCATCCATAAATTGTTGCTGATCCTCTTCATCCATCAGTACTAATAAATGATTATATGTTTCTTCACTCAAAACATCACTTACTGCACTATCAAAGCCACCAGCCTGAATTCCTACCGAAACGATATCCGACATATAATCAGGTAATGCTAATTCTGATTGTGATTGTAAGAATAATAATCCTACACAAAGTAGAATTGGTGCCCAAAACTTTTTAAAATAATGTTTTAATTTTAGCATTATTCTTCTCCTTTACATTTTTCAATATTCTTTTTCATGATATTAATAACATCATTAATAACAGTTATCTGTTCCTTAGAAACCCCTTCAAACATAATCATTGTTTTTTCTTTCATAATTTTGATTGCCGCCTCAATAAATACCTCTCCAGTTTTTGTAATATTTAAAATATAATTACGTTTATCATTTTTATCTTGTGTTCTAGTTAAATAACCCAGTTTTTCAAGGCGCTGCAATCTCACTGATAAAGTCGCTTTAGTAATATTTAACTTCTTTGCTAAAGCATTTTGATTAATGTTTTGATGATTCTGCAACATAAATAATAACCTTGTTTGATCCGGTGATATATCAAACTTTTCTGTTTTTTCCATCATCATATAATGCATTGTTTTATTTAACCCTTGAAAATTATTAATTACTTCTTCAACATCATCAAAACTTATCTCTTCCATGATGTACCTCCTTTCATTAGTTAGATGACTAACTATTCCGTTAGTACACTAACCATTATAGTTAGTCTACTAACCATTGTCAACTATTTTATAATCAAGTAGCGAAAAATTTTAAATAATTTTCCTCTCTTACACCACTGTCCATACGGTTCCATATACGGCAGTTTAATTAAATTTCAATTTATATCTCAATAAATAATAATCCAAACAACTAACTAGTCTTTATGTGCTAGCCTTTCTTTTGCTACAGCACGCACAACACATGTTTTAGTTATCACGAATTAATAGCGTATGATATTTGTCTTGCTCTACCATGATTGACCCAAGTTTTCTAACACCATGACTAGGCTTTGGTATTTCAACCCTTTTAACAGGTTGTGGTTTGTAAAACCTTGTTTCGATTTGTCTTTTGATGTCTTTCTAGTTTTAATTAACATAATCTTTTATTTCATCATTGGCTACATTATCCACACGACTTGTACTTTTATAGACAAGTATCATATTTTTCTTAGATAAGACTTCCTCTAATAATTTAGACATAATTTGCATGCTCTTCTCCTTTTCACTTTCTAATGCCTAGATCCTAGTGTATATGTCCTTTGGCTCAAATACATTTCCGATGCACTATGCGATTCGTCGACAACTACGTTCACGAAGGACTTTCACCCTAAATGTATGACAAGTCGTCATACTTAAAAAGATGTCAAATTTGACATCTTAATCAACTAAATATTTTTCTAGTAATCTTACTACTTCAGCAATTAAATCATCACAAGTAGCACGATTAACTTTTTTATTTGTTTCCCGTAATCCTAGTAGTTCTCCACAAACCACTGATCCATGAAAATCTTCAAATTCTTTACACAAAGCTGCTACTTTTTCATTAACAAATTTTTTTTGTTTAACATCTGCTTCACCTTTACCATATTTAAGTCCTAAAGCCATAGCCCCACCAGTTAAAGTTCCGCAAATTTCTCTTGTCATCCCGACACCGCCACCAAAACCATAAGCAATAGTCATTGCCCTATCCATATCTAAATCAAATAAATCCACATATGCCCCAAGTACTGCCTGAGCGCAGTTATAACCTGAATGATGTAAAGCATATGCTTTTTTCACTCTTTCATCAATATTCATAATTTAGCCTCACTTTTATATAATTTAATTATAGTTTAGTGATAATTATAATCGATGTCAAGACATTAACAATTATGTATTCGTCTTGAATCTAACCCTTTAGAAAAAACTCACCATACAATAAATCATGATCAGAAAATGATGATTTTTTCAAACCACAATTCTTTAATTCAAAAAAATCTGCATAAAAAATATTATCAGGTGCTGCAAATTCGCAGAAAGTCTTGTATTTTTTATTCTCGTTGATACACTTTACCCCTTCCATTTTAAATTTATTGTTCATTTTAAATGAATTAAAATCACCAGCTAAGATGCTGTAACTGTTAAAATCAACATGCTTTTTTACATAATCCATTTGTTTAATACGATATTGATTATCCGCATAAGTTAAATGGGTATTATAAATATTAATTATCTGCTCATTAAAATAGAGCTTTGTTCTTGTAAGGATACGCGGTTCCCTTATTATGCTATTTGGTAATCGTTGAGCCATAACTTCTATTATAGAATATTTACTTAAGATTCCCAAACCATAGTAACCACTTAAAATCTACATGGTAGGATAAAAATAATAATAACAATATCCACTAGAATTTGCCATGATTTTTAGCATATCAAAATTGCCTGAACGTAAAGAATTCTTATCTACCTCTTGCAAACAAATAATATCAAGTTTTAAATCAATAATATCCTTATTAAAACTTTTTAAATCATTTTTCCCATAATTTAAGGATTTTATATTATATGTTCCTATCCCCAAGGTATTAGTCTTTAAATTTTGAATCTTTTTTTGATCAACAAATTTATAACAATACTCATTAGTTAAGATGCTATAATAATAACGACCTGATATTATCATCAATAATATCTTAATTATTAATTTAAACTGTTTATTCATTTATTTACCTCAATTATTTACTAATTTATTATTGGATAAATTAGTAATTTTAATACAATCAAAATATTTATCTAACTTTCAAAATTCTAATCTGATTCAACTAAAAATAAAAAAGATATAGACAGTTAATTTGCCTATATCTATCTTATTTGCCCATTCCCAAATATTTTATATTTTGTTGATGTCATTTCCTGCAGTCCAATTGGGCCACGTGCATGTAATTTTTGAGTACTAATTCCAACTTCAGCGCCAAATCCAAATTCTCCACCATCAGTAAAACGAGTTGAAGCATTATGATAAACACAGGCAGAATCTAAAGAATCCATAAAATATCTAGCTGTATCTTCATTATCAGTAATAATACTTTCAGAATGTTTGGTTGAATAATCATAGATATGCTCAATCGCTTCATTGATATCATTCACAACTTTAATATTACAAATATAATCATCATATTCAGTAGCATAATTCTTGGTTGTTGCCTTATTGCCTTCTAGATATTTTAAAACTATTTCATCACCAAATATCTTAATTTTATCAAACCTTGGTTTTAATAACGTTAAAAATTCATTTGCAACACCTTGATGAACTAAAATAGTTTCAATCGCATTACAAACTGAAGGACGAGAAATTTTAGCATTAACTGCAACTTCAACAGCCATTTCTAAATCAGCTTCTTGATCAATGTATAGATGACAAATTCCTGCACCAGTTTCAATTACTGGGACAGTTGCATTATTTACAACATGTTGAATCAACCCTGCTCCTCCCCGAGGAACGACAACATCTATATAATTATTGGCTGTGATAACTTCAGTAACAACACTACGATCTGTTTTCTCAATCAAATTAACAACATTTTCAGGTAAAATATTTGTGATTGCCTCTTTGATTACCCTTACTAGAGCAATATTAGAATTAATCGCTTCTTTTCCGCCTTTTAGAATACAAACATTATTTGTCTTTATACAAATAGCAGCTATGTCAACTGTAACATTAGGGCGAGATTCATAAATAGTAGCTACTGTTCCAATGGGAATACGAACTTGTTTAATGATTAAGCCATTTGGACGTTTTATCTCACGAACAACTTCACCAATGCAATCATGTAATCCAGCTACTTTTAAAACATCATTAGCAATACTTTCAATACGTGACCTAGTTAATAAAAGTCGATCAACCATTGCCTCACTGATTCCGTTTTCCTTGGCGCAAGCAACATCCTTCTTATTTTCGGCCACGATATAATCAATATTAGAAATCAAATTTTTACTAATAGCTTCTAAAGCTTTTATTTTGGTATCTTTATCAATATTTTGCATCTTTCGACAAGCTAGTTTAGCCTGTTTTAATTGTTCTTCTATCATTAATTTTTCACTCCTTCTACTAATACCAGGTTATTTGCGTGAACTACTTCATCATAATCTTTATAATGTAAAACATCCTCGATTTCACTAGTGTTCAATCCTTTAATCAATCTTATCTCATCACTTGAGTAATTTACCATTCCACGTGCTAACAGACTATCATTACCATCAACAATATCAATAATCTGCGAAATTAAAAAATTTCCTCTTACCTCAATAATTCCCTTAGGCAACAAACTTGAGTGGCATGTAACTAATGCTTTTTTAGCACCTTCATCAACAACGATTGTTCCTTTTGGCATACTTCGATACATAATCCAATGTTGTCTAGAATTAAGGAGTCTTCCAGGTTTACCATCAAAATAAGTACCCACATCTTTTCCTTCAATCAGATCAATCAAAACGTTTGGTTGGTTACCATTAACAATAGCCATATCACAGCCAAAGTCATTACAAACTTTAGCTGCTCTAATCTTAGTAATCATTCCTCCAGTTCCAACCTTGCTTGAAGCATCTTTTGCCATGCTTTCAATTTCTTTAGTAATCCCATCGACATTACGAATCAATCTTGCATTCTTATTCGTATGTGGATTATCATCATATAATCCATCAATATCACTGACTAGTACAACCATATCTGCATTAACAGCCGGTACTACCAGTGATGCTAATGTATCATTATCACCAACTTTAATTTCTTCGACCGCTAAAGTATCATTTTCATTAATAATTGGAACTACGTCATATTCAATCAATGCCTGCATTGCATTGTTAAAATTCATCAACCGCTTACGATCATCAAAATCATCATGATTTAATAAAATTTGTGCACATTTTAAATTAAATAAGCTAAATAAATCTTCATATATTTGCATTAATGAAGCCTGTCCAATAGCTGCCAGAGCTTGCTTTTGAGGAATAGTTTGCGGGCGACATTCAAGATTCATTACATGAACTCCAGCATTAATAGCACCACTGCTGACTAATGTAATACTTATCCCTTTACGCTTAATATATGCTATTTGTTGAATTAAATTTAAAATTTTCTCTTTATTAATATTCCCTTCATCATCACATAATGATGATGAACCTATTTTAATAATTAGATTTTTAATATTGCTTAAATCTCGCATTCTAACTTCCCCCTGTAATTATTTTCTTAATTATACAAGGTTTATCTCATCTTCTCAACAAAAAAGTGTTTAAGCATAAATTACTCAAACACTTTATCTATCGATTTCAACTTCATAAATATATTTAAATTCACCATTGACCTTTAGCATAAATTTATTACAAGTATACTCGATTTCAAAAACGTGAATGCACTTGTTTGCTAATATAGCTGTTTCACCAGTTAGAGCAATTTTTAAAGTTCCATTTTTATTCTATATAACAATTTTTTCATAATCAATATTTTGACCAACTAAAATTAGATATTTTTTTATTGATTTTATAGACGGAAATCGTCTTATAACTTCTTGCAAGTGTTTATAGACCTACCGAAAATTCCTGTGTTTTCAATGGTTTTCCCATATCTCTATATATTCTGTCATATCTCCGCACAGCTTCGTTTTGTAAGCGCGGGCGTCAAAAAAGCGTCAAATACAAAAGCAAAAATCAAATGCAGAAGATGATTTTTTCCTACTCTCTATGTTACGCATTAGAGGCTCATTAAGCCTTGCACGAACGGCATTGCAGACACGAAAACTGATAGGGTAAGGTGTTTATATCTTTTCCCTGAAAAATATCATTTGACTGCGTAACATTCCAAAGCAAGCTGCTATCTGTTCTGATTATCCTTTTCCTTTCCATTCCTTTATGAAAAGTTCCGTAGCAAGCATAGGAAAGGGGTACCCTTTCCGTAAAATGCAAGCATTTTTTGTCGTTGATAAGTTAACCTCATTTGCCTTATTTTCTACCTTTATAACAAATCAGTATGAGGTCTTTGGCAATTTTAAGGGGAAAACCGCAACAACTTTTCTCTGTTTCATATCACGGACAAGGACATTGAAAACACTAAAAATTAATTAAAACAGGTATCTGCCGTCAAATAAATAAAATCCTGTATCAATCAGCAATACGATAGCAATGATTAATAATACGGCATAGATGGTATAGGTGATAGGCTTTATATTTTTCGCTTTCAGTTTATCAACCAATGCAACCAACTTGTCCAATAGATTTAGGCTGTTGGCGACATAGACAATTAGTGCCATAAACTGACTGACTACAAACCAAATCGTCAGGAGCAGAGTTGCGGTCAGAAAGTTTCCCACTTCACCGCCCATAAGAATAACGGCATAATAAGTGGGGTCAGTAAAACAAGAGATTGCAAATACAAAGCCGGTACTTAGGTACTTAATCCAAGCCCCATTAACAGTTTTCTTCTCCTTTTTCTCATTTTTTTTGCTAATATCCAAAAATCTTCGTAGCACCCATATCAGAATAAAAACGGATACCGTAAACTCCAGAACTGCCCAAAACGGGCTATTGTCCCCAGGCACTATACTTTTAAGAATATCTACTGCCGTAGCACCGAAAATAGCGGAAAGTATAGCGCCGATAAAAACGCTAAATCCCGCATAGGAGAGGAAGAACAGCGTAATATTCGACTTCTTTTCTTGCCGCAGTCCCATAGACAAAAGGTAAACTGCTGTAAATGGGTCAACACCTAAAATGCCCAACCCGATTGTACTGATTAATTTGTGTATCATCATTATTCCTCTTATAGATTTTCAATTTTACTGCGGAAAGATGTTAGATATTTTTCCACCAAACGCAATATCTCTTGATGTTCCTTTTCTGTCATTTCCTCAAAGACTTTGTTTTCCGCTTGTTCAATAGGCAATATTTTTTCCCTTACAAGTGCCTCGCCTTTTGCTGTCAAATAGATTTTTAATTCTCGTCCGACACCTGCTTGAAATTCAATCACTCCGTCTTGATTTAGTTTTTTTGCCGATGAATTGACGGTTTGCTTATTCAAGAGTGTGTACTTGTAAATTTCTGTCTGCGTACAGCCGTTTCCTAACACAAGAATTGCCTGCAAAATCGCATAAGCACTATCGGAAAGTCCTTGCATTAGGCAAATATCGTGATAAAGCTCATCAATCGCATTATTCAAACGGTCAAATTCTTGTAGAACGGGATGTTTTTCAAACTTCATATTTGCTCTCCTTTAAGTATGAAATCATACTCAATATTATAGTATGATTTCATACTCCTGTCAATGCCTTTCAGAAAACAAATAGCAGAACCAGCCGCCCTTGCTTGCGTGGCATCCAAGAGAGCAAAAGCAACAAGTGCTTTCGCTCTCGAACAGTATGATTTTTCTTATATCTGCCCGTATCGTTTCATATTGCCTTATTGAGTTAGGGCGGCAAAAAAGCGTCAAAGTGTTTTTTTGAGCATTTGAAACCGCGGTTGTATATACCGGAAAATCAAGCATTTATGCGGGTTCGGGGCGTTTTGTTTGTTGCACCGCTAAAAAAATAATACTATTTTTTATTATTTATTCAATCATTATCAATATGTGCATTTTCTCAAAAATAAAAATCAGTATATACTAAAACTTTTTTAGTATTGTTATTGTGATTCTTTAGCCACTTTTAATAGATTATCACTCTTAACCTCTAAATCATAATCAAAATTATAATTATCCAAATTAGCAGCAAAGATTTCTAACCCCATTTCAATCAAAAAATCATAATAATACATATCATCGTTGTATATTGAAGATAATTTGTGCTTTGATTAAATAATATATATGTTTTATTTTCACAAATTTATACATGTACTTTTAAAATTACCAGATCTCGATAATTAAAATGTAGAATTGCCAGCCATTGACAACTATCATAAGTAATATTTTTCTTTTCTTGTGTTGAAACCAAATTCAACCATCTAATAACTCCTTATAACTCAATTCTAAAGCTTTTGCAAGTATTGGATATCGTGATAGCTCCCATTTGCTGATTATCTTGTCTGATACACATAATTTTTCTCCAAATTCTTTTTGTGTCAAACCTTTCTCTTTTCATAACTCCATCATGAAGGATCCGCATTTTTCATTATCTATATTGCTCATATCTTTCACTCCTTGAGCCTATACTACTATTAAAATTCTGATTATTCAATCAACCATCAGTAGAGTTTATATTTATGACAAAATTACTTATATATAAAACTAATCAGAATATTTAGCTTTTATTTTCTGATTAATTTCCAATTTTCAAAAATATAATCTTTTTTTGTTACAGTGTTTCTAACAATTCCAATAATTTATCAGCATGCATAACTGCTTTTTCTTTCATTTCAGCCATTTTTTCAGTATCATTTCTATTTTGATAAGATACTCCGCCTGTATAGACATATCCAAAGTAATCCAATCCACACAAATTGCACATTGCCTTTATCGGCGGGAGGAAATCTTCAATAGGATATTTCTGTGCCCCTTCATAACTATACATAAATTCTGGAGCACCAGTCGTAAAAGAAGCAATCAATTTCTTTCCTTTCAATTTATCACCGGTTGAACCGTGGGAAAAGCCATGCTGAAATGTTTCTTCAAGCCAGCGACTTAGTAATGAAGGCATAGCATACCAGAAAATAGGAAATTGCAAAACAATTATATCTGCATTTAAAAGTTTTTCTTGCTCTGCTTCAACATCAATTTGAAAATCTGAATAAAGTTTGTCTAAATAGACAAATTCAGCCTGTGGTAATTTATTTTCAAGCCTTTCTAATATTGCCTTATTTGCAACAGAATTATTTAAGTCTGTGTGTCCAGATACTACTAATATATTTTGCATAAGTCATTACTCCTTTTATTTCATTTTTTTAACCCAGTCAGATAATTCATCTGCACTAACATTTTCGTCAAATCTTTGCCCTTTCATCAAACGAGCACCCTTGCATGAATTTTCTAAATAATCGTTTGTTTTTCCCATTCCGCTCATTCCAGATGTCGCAAATGGAATAATTGTTTTATCCCTTAAATCGTATTGTTCAAGAAAAGTATTGATGATTGTAGGAGCAATATACCACCAGATAGGAAATCCTAAATAGATTATGTCATATTCTCCCATATCACTTATTTTTTCTTTAACGGCTGGTCTGAACGATTTATCGTTCATTTCTACTGATGAACGGCTTTTAGGATTTGTCCAATTCAAATCAGCACTTGTGTAAGGTTGTTCTGGTACGATTTCAAACAAATTCCCCTGCACAACTTCATTTAATCTTTCTGCTACTTTTTTGGTTACACCACTTGCACTAAAATACGCTACTAAAGATTTACTCATTTTTACACTACTCCTTTTCATATTCTATTTGTGTTAATATAAAATTATCTGTTCTGAAAAAGTCTGGTGCTGTTGCACTTACCTTTTGATGAGCAACACTTTGAATAACTTTGTCAAAATCTTGTTTACTTTCTACATCAATCGTCATAGTAACAACATCACTTAGACCAATCCACCCTTTACTTTTTTCTACGATAATTTCTTTGATTTCCGGAAGTTCATTTTTCATGCTTCTCATCAATTCCATTTCTTTTTGGATTTCACTGTCAGTTACTCCCTCTTTGATTGTTGCAATAAAAATATGTCTTATCATTTTTCATCTCTCCTTTTTATTTCTGCCCGACATGAAACATTTTGAAAAATTTATCAATATCCTCTGCATTTTCATGGTTCATAAATACATTTTCACCCAAGTCCAATTCTTCAATTTTTTTCATTTCTTCATCTGATAGTGAAAAATCAAATATATTAAAGTTTTCTTCCATTCTATTTTTATGAGTCGACTTAGGAATAGCGATTATTCCATTCTGAATTAGAAAACGTAATGCTACTTGCCCGATTGTTTTATTATGCTGTTTTGCAATTTTCATTAAAACTTCATTCTCAAAAATACCTTGACTACCTCTGGCAAATGGTGCCCATGCTTCCAATTTTGTTCCATACCTCTCTAAAAACTTTTTATCATTTTTATGCTGTTGGAAAACATGAGTTTCTAATTGATTTACCATAGGCTTAATTTCACTGAAAGTTGCTAAATCCATAAATCTGTCGGGGTAAAAATTAGACACTCCTATTGCCCTTACTTTTCCTAATTTATATGCTTCCTCTAAGGCTTTCCATGTTCCGTAATAGTCATTGAACGCCTGATGAATAAGAACTAAATCAATGTATTCTATCTGTAATTTTTTCAAAGACTCATGAAGCGAAGCCTTTGCCTTTTCATATCCAGCATTTTCAATCCAAATCTTTGTTGTAATAAATAATTCTTCTCTAGGTACACCACATTTTATGATTGCATTACCAACACCTTCTTCATTGTAATATGCTTGTGCTGTATCAATCAGTCTATATCCAGTTTTAATTGCTTCCAAAACGCAACGCTCTGTTTCCTCATTGCTCATTGTGAATGTTCCATATCCAAGTGCAGGCATTTTTACGCCATTGCTTAAAGTGATAAACTCCATTTTTTTCAACTCCTTTTCATTTACGCATTCTGTAATTCATGCCGTAAAAAATCTATTTCCTGTAATTGATTTTCTTTTACATGAATTTCTTCAAGAATTTTTCTACGTTTTTCGCTTACTATCTGTATTCGTTTTTCTTTTGTTGAAGTGCCTAAATGTGAAAGTCTAATATATAATTCAATTTTTGCATTTGTGAACCCCAAATCATTAAGGATTGTATTGTATTTTTCACCCCTCATGTAAAGGTTCAATTTTCCACCCCTTTCAAAGAAAATAGGTGCACCAAGATAGCGGGTTATCTTGTTACACCTATATTTTAAAGTTCATTCATTGATATGTCTAATGCTTATGTTGGATTAACAGAAATACAAATATTGAATTTCTATTTTAATTATGTTTATAGCGGTCTTTTATAAAACTGATAAAGGTATTTGTTGCCTTAGAATATGATTGACGGTCTTTCCATGCAAGTACAGAAGTTAATTCAAGTTTAGGTTCAAAAGGAATAAACTTCATGTCATCATAATAATTATCTAACTTCACACAGATAACTGCTCCTTTTTTCTCTTTGGCAACAATTACAGCATTATACAATAGATTATAATTTGCACATGATTCCATTTCTTTCGCAAAATCCCCTGACCAACTTGCCAACTCATGATGAACTGGCGTATCAAGGTGTATTGTTATAACCTTTGTGCCTACTAATTCACCAGGGTAGATTACCTGTTTCTTAGAAAGGGGATTATCTTTATGAATGAGAACGCCCCATTGTTCCTTTGTCCTCATACGGATAAAATCATACTTTACGACATTCACTGGTTCTAATAACAAGCCCAAGTCTAAAGTACCTTGTTCCATACGTTCCTTAATATTTTCGTTGTTTCCGCTATATAACTCAAATTGTACGAAAGGGTATATGTTTTGAAAATCAGTGATAAGTTTTGCGATTTCTTGTGCACTTCTCATTTCTCCACAGCCAATTGCAATGTTTCCTGATAATACATCAGTATCTTGTTTTAATTCCGCCTGTGCCTTATCTGCCAAATTCACGATTTCCTGTGCTCTACGGCGAAATAATAAGCCGTCATTTGTTAAGTATATACTATGATTACTCCTTTGAAACAATTTGACACCCAATTCTTCCTCTAGCTGCATAAGCTGCCTTGAAAGCGTAGGCTGTGTGATATGAAGAAGTTGTGAAGCTCTTGTTATATTTTCTTCTCTTGCAACCATTAAAAAATAATTTAAAACTCTAATATCCATTTCCCCACCTGCTTTTTGTTTCATTATAGAATAATAAAAATACATTTACAACATTTCTCTTATACCTATATTCATTTGCAAGCAGGTAAATACAGGTTATTCCTTAATATCCTTTTGTTTAGGAAATTCCACATTCCCATTTTGAAATTATTTTATCACTAATCCTCAATTAATCAGTCAGTTGTTTTGAGATGATTTTTCTCTGTCATCATAAATATACTATTTCTCCAATATTTTCATTTTATACAACATGATTATAATTTTAACTCATTCTATAAAATAATAAACACTTCATAGCATACTAATAAAATAAAAAGTTAGCAGTTTGTCATGATCTTAATTATTTCTTTATCTGTTTCTTTCATTCCTTCTTTACCAAGACGAGCAACATTACGAATCGTATTCTCTACACCTTTAACAACGATTCCATCACCGTCTTTGAATTCTTGACCATCTAAATACATCTTATATCCAAGAATACCAGCATCCACACTAGCTGCAATTTTTGCCGCACAAGAAGATTTTGCACCATCACAAATAATTCCTGAAGTTATTGCTAGTGAATTTACAATTGTGTGAGCAATGCATTCATAATCAGCACCATATAAATAAGCAATTCCACATCCAGCTGCACATCCGGCACTAACAGCCCCACAATAAGCAGATAAACGACCAATTCCAGTTTTTTGATGAATCGTAATCAAATTTCCTAGTACTAAAGCACGGTATAACTTCTCATCATTAACATTTAGCTCTTTTGCATATTCAATGATTGGTAAAGAAACGGTCATTCCTTGATTGCCGCTTCCAGAGTTAATAACAACTGGCAATTCACACCCTGACATTCGTGCATCACTTCCTGCAGCGGCAAATGCCTTTGCACGAGTAATAATATCCTGTCCTGAATTTAATAAAACACTACCAATATTGGCGCCATAATTATTAGTTAATCCTTCTTTTGCAATGGCACTATTATAAGCAATTTGTCTTGAAATAATCTCTTTGACATCATTTAGATCAACAATATTGGCAAATTCCAAAATATCCTTAACGTTTAGGCTACAACGATCAATTACCATTTCATTATTACAAATTTTATTTTCTTTAGAGAATAAAACTCTATGATTTTTTTCAATTGATATAATATTAGTGTGTTGATCAACAATTCTGACCATGGCATAATTATCATCATCAAATAAAGTAATTTTAATATCTAAGATATGCTCCGTTTCTAATGGTCTTACTATAATACAATTATGCTCTAAATAATCTTTTATTTCCTTGATTTGATCTTTTTTTACATCAGCAATTACTTCCAATACCTTGTTCGCATTGCCAGCAATTATCCCTGCTGCTACTGCTGCTTCAATCCCTTTTAATCCGTTTGTATTAGGTACAATTACACTCTTAACATTTTTTATAATATTACCACTTATTTCAACTAGACAGCGTGTTGGAGTAGTTCCTAAAATATCACGGGCCTTACTAGCACAATAAGAAAGAGCAATTGGCTCTGTACACCCCATCGCCGGTACTAATTCCTCTTTTAAGATTTGTACATATGTCTGATATTTTATTTCATCAAGTACCATTTTTATGCCTCCTTCTATTGTAATTATAATCTTATCGTCTTTTTTTACTTTTTACAATAAACGTTTATAAAAATTACTCGATTTTATAGTTGTATACATGTATTTATACATGTTACAATGTAGAAAATAATTAAAAGGAGATTAATAATTACAATGAACTTAATTATACCTGAAAACTACGATCCAGTTTTGGATCTTCGTCAAACCCAGGAAGCAATTAAATATATTCGTGATACTTTCCAAAAAGAGATTGGACGCGCTCTACATTTATCAAGAATATCTGCTCCGCTATTCGTTCAAAAAAGTAGTGGTTTAAATGATAACTTAAATGGTTTCGAATCACCTGTCTCATTTACTATTAATGAAATACCTGGAGAACAAATTGAAGTAGTTCATTCACTAGCTAAATGGAAAAGAATGGCACTTAAAAAATACGGTTTTAAAATGCATGAAGGTTTATATACAAATATGAACGCCATTAGAAAAGATGAAGAAGTTGATAATTTACATTCTTATTACGTAGATCAATGGGATTGGGAAAAAGTGATCGCTAAAGAAGAACGTACTGAAGAAACTTTAAAACGTCATGTTAAAAAGATTTTTAAAGTAATCAAACATATGGAACATGAGGTATGGTATAAATATCCACATGCTGTAAACCGCCTTCCTGATAAAATTCATTTCTTTACATCTCAAGAATTAGAAGATCGTTACCCCGATTTAACTCCTAACGAAAGAGAAACAGCGATTTGTAAAGAATTAGGATGTGTTTTTGTAATGGGCGTAGGCTGTAAATTAAAAAGTGGAATTAAACATGATGGTCGGGCTCCTGACTATGATGATTGGAATTTAAATGGGGATATTTTATTCTGGTTTGAACCATTACAATGTGCATTAGAAATTTCTTCAATGGGAATTAGAGTCGATGAAGATACACTTGTAAAACAATTAGAAGCTGAAAATTGTTTAGATCGTCTTAAACTCCCTTATCATAGTCAAATCGTTAACAAAGAATTACCATACACAATTGGTGGTGGAATCGGGCAATCAAGACTATGTATGTTATTATTGAAAAAAGTTCATGTTGGAGAAGTTCAGGCAAGTATTTGGCCACAAGAAATGATTGATGAATGTACTAAACACAATATTAATTTACTATAAAAAACATTGGAAGATACTCCAATGTTTTTTAATTATGACGATAATAGTCACATAGGTATTCTTTTGCAGCAGCTTTACCAATTGATTTATCTACATCATTTCCAGTTAAATATATAATTGCATCATGCCATTCTTTCATACTATAATCATCAACATTTAAAGACAGAATTGCAGAATACAATACATCTTTACCAACATACCTTAAATCAGAAATAATCATACAATTTGTAATATTTCTTAATTGACCTAATAACTCTTCTTTTTCCACTTCTGTACCCCTCAATATCTTATTAAATATATATTATTTACCACATAACACGTATTATGTGGTATTTGATTAACAAGAACTATTCTTCTGAATATCATTTTACATCATTAAGTTAATTTTAACAAGGAATTTGAAATATTATTAACAGCATTTTTATGGGAATCTCGGACAATTATTTTCTTTTTTTCTAAAATATATATTTTTTAATATTTTTCAAAATTTATTCACACTTAAAAGAACCTCAAATTTTTAATTTTTTAAGGTTGTTTTTGCAGTGTTTATTTTTTATAGTAGTTTACCACATAATACGTGTTATGTGGTATTTGATTTTTATTTTAATTATTTTTTCGGTTAGAAAATACTAGATCCATCTGATCAAAATATCTTTTAAATTCACGACCACTTGACATTGTATAAATACGAGTAGTGTCCATACTTGAATGTCCTAATAAATCTGCTAAACGTGCAATATCTTTTTTTAAATTATAGTAAGTAACCGCAAAAAGATGACGTAAGTTATGAGGATAAACTTTACTGCGCTCAACCTTAGCATCATCACACAAATCTTTCATCGCTTTCCAAATATTACTGCGATCTAACGGTCTTCCGCTTCTGGTTACAAATATTGCCCCATTTTCAATTTTATTTTTATGACAATATTTTAATAAGATTCTTTTTAGATCATCACTAAAAAAAATTTCTCTTACTTTTCCTTTATTATATATTTGCGCATACCCATCCTTAAGTGCTTGGACTGTAATGTATCGATGTTCGCTAACACGTATTCCAGTTGAGCAAATTGCTTGCAGTAAAACATATAGACGCTCGTTTTTTTGCTTTCGAGCAGCATTAACTAATCGTTTATATTCATCTTTTGATAGTTCTTTGCTTTCTTCTAAAAAAACTCTTTTTTGAATTTTTAGTTCTTTGATTTTACATTCTAGCCAACCATTATATTCAAAAAACTGATTTAATGCTGCAAGCATACTATTTATGCTAGTAGGCTTATATGATTTCATTAATTCTTCTTTATATAATTTAACTAATTCCTTAGTAACTTCCTTTTTATCCGCATATTGATAAAATTTTTCAATATCCCGTATATATTTAGTTATTGTTGCTAAACTTTTTTCTTCATCAATTAGATGATTTTTGTAATTAACGATTAATTTTTGATTTATTTCTCTTTTATTCATCTATAATAATCTCCTTAATCTCAATAATCTAATATAAAATAATAACATATACATCTCATATTATTAAATAAATCATATATATTATTGGATTTTTTACGAAAAATAAACAAACAAAAAGAAGAAGTAATTTATCTTTACATCTTCTTTATTCAAACATCTTTTTTTTACTTATATACCAGTCAACTACCTCTAATACACCATGTTCCTCATTAGAGGAAATTGTGTAATCCGCAATTTTCTTAATTGCTTCTTTTGCATTTGCCATGGCAAAACCATATGTAGCCTGCTCAAGCATCTCTAAATCATTACCACTATCCCCAAATGCCATTGTTTCGGCATCACTAATTTTCCAACGTTCCATTAACAGGTTAATTCCATGTGCTTTATTAATCCCAGGGATAATCAAATCAATTCCAAAATGTCCACAATCAACTGGTGTCATAATATGTCCGATCTTCTCTTTCAATTCTGTTAAAATCGTTTCAAAATTATCTTTTGAACAATGCAGATATATCTTAAAAATAGTATCATCAAAATCATCAAAGTTATCTACTTTAGCAAGACGATGATAGTAAAAGTTCATTGTATTATAAAAATCTTCATCTATGTATTTACTAATATAAGCACTTTTTCGACCACAGACAATTTTTTCTACTTCAGGATATTGATTAACTACCTTTAAAACTGTCTGAATATCCTCTTTTGCAAGTTTTGCAACAAAAACATCTTTTCCTTGATCAACGATATAAGCTCCGTTTTCAGCAATGAAAGCTAACTCGTTATGAATATCTGGAAAAAAAGATCTTAGTTGATAATATTGATTCCCACTAGCAACTACAAAATGAATTCCCTTTTCCTTCATAAATTCGTATTGCCTCGTAAATCGTTCTTGATCATATTCATTATTATTTGTTAAAAAAGTTCCATCCATATCTACTGCTATTAATTTTACATTCATATTTACATCCTTTCCATCTTTCGTTATAACGTGACGTATCTTTATATAACTTAGTATATATTGTTTATAAAAAGATTGTAGATTATTTCATAAAATGAAAAAATGACTGGAAACCAGTCATTTTCTACTATTTATTTAATTCGATTTTAGCAAGTTCTTTAGCTAAACCAATATAAGAAGCCGGTGTCATATCAACTAAAGTTTGACGATCTTGATCTGATAAGATATCCAGACTTTCAGCAAATTTTAGAATATCCTCTTTAGAAATACTTTTACCTCTTGTTAAAGCTTTTAAAGTATCATAAGCATCAGGTACTCCATACTTTCTTAACATTGTTTGAATTGGTTCTGCTAATACTTCCCATTTTTCATTTAAGTCACTAGCTAGTTTGTCTTTATTAACTACACACTTAGCCAACCCATTCATCGTTTCATTGATGGCTTGTAAAGAATACCCAAATGCTAAACCTAAATTTCTTTGACTTGAAGAGTCTGATAAGTCTCTTTGCATTCTTGACTTAGGAAGTTTATTAGATAAAGCAATACAGATATTATTAGACATATCAATATTAGCTTCACTGTTTTCAAAGCGAATAGGATTTACTTTATGTGGCATAGTACTGCTTCCAACTTCACCTTTAACTGGAATTTGTTTAAAGTATTCCATTGAAATATACAGCCACATATCAACATCAAAATCGACTAATACATTATTGAAATGACGAATACCATCCAAAATATGACAAGTATAATCATGACTTTCAATTTGAGTAGTCAATGGGTTAAATGTTAAACCTAAGTACTCTTCAACAAATTTTTTTGCTAAAACTTGCCAATCTTCATTAGGGAAAGCCGTTAAAATAGCACTATAGTTACCTGTTGCACCATTGAACTTAGCTTTGATTTTAACTGCTTCAACATTTTCAATACTAGACAAAAAACGATAAGCATAAACTTTAAATTCTTTACCAATTGTTGTTGGTGTTGCAGGTTGTCCATGAGTATGCGCCAACATAGCATCATTACTATGTTCTTCAGCCCATTTATCAATGATAGCTGCAAATTCTTTAGCTTTTGGTAACCATACATCTTTTAATCCATATTTTAGCATGCAAGCATATGAAGTATTATTAATATCTTCAGATGTACAACCAATGTGAACAAAGCTTTGTAAATATCCAAATCCTAAAGCATCAACTTTTTCATCAATAAAATACTCCACTGCTTTAACATCATGGCGTGTTGTATTTTCAATTTCTTTAATTCGAGCAAAAGAGTCGTAATTAAACTCACTTGAAATAGTAGTAAGTTTATCCATATCTTGTAAATCAAATTTAGCTAAAACGTCACTTTCAACATTTTCAATTAAGAACTTTAGCCATTGAATCTCAACGAAAACTCTATATTTAACTAATGCATATTCAGAGAAATATTCTCCTAAAGCATCTTTAACACCTGAATAGCGACCATCTAATGGACACAGGGTTAGACATTCAAATTCTTGTTTTTCCATTCTATTTTCCACCTTTAAAATAATCTACACCAGCTTCAAATAATTTTTGGTCCATTTCACCATAAACATTTTTAAAGCGGTTTTCACCTTGACGCTCACTATGTCCCATCTTACCAATAACACGTCCATCTAGAGAAACAATTCCTTCAATCGCATACATTGAACCATTAGGGTTGTATGGTGTTTGCATTGTTACCTTACGATTAGGATCAACATATTGTGAGAACACTTGTCCATTTTCAAACAATTCTTCAATCACTTCCTCAGGAGCTACAAAACGCCCTTCTCCATGACTTACTGGAATTGTATGAATATCATCAACATTGACATATTTTAACCATGGTGATTTAACACTTCCAATACGCGTATCAACCATCTGAGAAACATGGCGACCAATTGTATTGAATGTTAATGTTGGATCATCTTTAGACATTTCTTGAATTTTACCATATGGTAATAATCCTAATTTAACTAATGCTTGGAATCCATTACAAATTCCGATCATTAAACCATCACGATTATCTAATAAATCCGTAATTGCTGCTTTTAAACGTGGATTCTTCAATACTGTGGCAATAAATTTACCAGAACCTTCAGGTTCATCGCCAGCACTAAAACCACCTGGTAACATTACAATATTAGCTTGTTTAATGGCAACTTCTAATTCATCAATTGAATCTTTAAGCATTTGTTCAGTCTTATTTCTAATTAAAACTAATTGAACTTTAGCTCCCGCTTTTTCAAAAGCACGTTTTGAATCATATTCGCAGTTAGTTCCTGGGAATACTGGAATAACAACTAGAGGTGTTTCTACTGTTACTTTTGGTTTAAGATCTGATCTTGTTTTACAAGCTGCCACTTTGATTTTACTAGTAGGTGCTTTTTCTCTTGTTGGATATACTTTTTCTAGAGGCGCTTTATTAATTGCATAAGCTTCATCTAATGAAATTGTTTCACCACCATAAGATAATAATTCACTATCATTAGTAGTTCCAACAATACGATAATTATCAAAGATACTTAAATCTTTTTCAGATTTAACCTCAATAATAATATTACCATAATCACGCACTATGTAGCTTTCAAGACTATTTTCATTATTAAAAGCTACTCCAACACCATTACCAAAAGCCATTTTACTAACGGCTTCAATAACACCACCATCTTTAACAGTATAAGCACTATAGATTTTCTTATCTTTCATTAATTCCATAATCGCATCGTATTGTTTTTGAAGATGATTAAAATCAAATATATGATATTGATCTTTATTAATAATAATTTCAGCTAAAACATGACCAGTTTCTTTAATTTCAGGTGTCATGATATCATTAACATCTCCACTTGTAATAGCAAAAGAAACTAGAGTTGGTGGTACATGTAAATCTTCAAAAGATCCTGACATACTGTCTTTTCCACCAATTGAAGCTAATTTTAACGCACTTTGAACACGGTATGCCCCTAATAAAGCAGCCGTTGGTTTTCCCCAAGTAATTGGGTTGTCTAGAAGTTTCTCAAAGTATTCTTGGAATGAAAATCTAATTGTATGATAATTTCCACCCATAGCCACAATCTTCGCTATCGATTCAACAATTGCATACATTGCTCCGTGATATGGTGACCATTTTGAAATCAATGGATTATAACCATAAGTCATAACTGAAGCTGTTGTTGTCTCTTTTCCTAACACTGGAATCAATGCTGCCATTCCTTCAGTTTCAGTATGATATTTAATTCCACCAAATGGTGATAATACTGTTCCATTACCAATTGAAGAGTCAAATCTTTCAATTAACCCTTTTTGTGAAGCAACACTTAATTTTGATAAAGTTTCTTTCACAGTTTCAACAAAACTAGTTTGTGACTGTTTATCAAAAGGTGTCTTTTCAAAATCTGGTAAAGTGATCTTAACATCTTGATAACGTTTAGCGCCTGCAGCATCAAGAAAATCACGAGAAATATTAACAATATCTTCACCCATATGTTTCATTACTAATCTGTTTTGATCAGTAACCACTGCAACTTGAACTACTTCTAGGTTTTCTTTAGCACACTCAGCTTTAATGAAATCCGCATCTTTTTCATCAATTACAATAGCCATTCGTTCTTGTGATTCAGAAATAGCTAACTCTGTTCCTGTTAACCCTTCATATTTTTTCAAGACTGCATCTAAATCGATTACTAATCCTGGAGCTAATTCACCAACGGCAACACAAACACCACCAGCTCCAAAGTCATTACAACGAACCACTTTTTCACTAACTTCTTTATTTCTAAATAAACGTTGAATTTTTCTTTCTTCAACCGGGTTTCCTTTTTGAACTTCAGCCCCAGCTGTTTCAATTGATTTAACATCGTGAGATTTAGAAGAACCTGTCGCTCCTCCAATACCATCACGTCCAGTACGACCACCAATCAATAAAACTATATGATCTTTTAAAGGTTCTAGACGTTTTACTTGTTCTTTTGGTGCCGCTGCAACAACTGCTCCTAATTCCATTCTTTTAGCTACATATCCGTCATCATAAATTTCATGAACATAACCTGTAGTTAACCCAATTTGGTTACCATAAGAGGAAAAACCATGGGCAGATTCTTGACACAATTTACGTTGAGGTAACTTACCAGCCATTGTTTCTGCTAATGATTTACGAGGATCTCCAGCCCCTGTAATCCGCATACTTTGATATACATAAGCGCGACCAGATAACGGATCCCGGATTGCTCCACCTAAACAAGTAGCAGCTCCACCAAATGGCTCAATTTCAGTTGGATGATTATGTGTTTCATTTTTAAACATTAATAACCATTGCTCATCACCATCAGTTGTATGTACCGTAATCTCAACTGAGCAGGCATTAATTTCTTCAGATACTTCCAAATCATCTAAATAACCAGTTTTACGTAACTCTTTCATTGAGATTGTGGCTAAATCCATCAATGTTAAAGGTCGTTTTGTATCAATACCATAAACTAAATGACGACTAGTTTTATAATCCTCAATATCCTTTTCTAAGATCTCTTTAAAAGCTCCATTTTCAATATCTAAATCTGTAATAACTGTTGCAAATGTTGTATGCCGGCAGTGATCAGACCAATAAGTATCTAATACTTTTAATTCAGCTTCAGTAGGATCTCTTTTTTCTTCATTTTTAAAATAATCTTGAGTTACTTTTAAATCTTCATAGTTCATAGCCATACCATTGTCAGTTAAGAACTTTTCAAGACCGGTTTTATCTAATTCATTAAACCCATTAATTGTAGGCACCGGTTTAATTTCTGGAGCAACATCATTTAAATCAGCTGGTTTTTCTAAACTAGCAAGACGCTGATCAACAGGATTAATCAAGAAGCTTTGAATCTTCGTCAAAATTTCATCTTTATCGCCTTTAAAAGTAATGGCAAATACCCGTGCACATTTAACTTTAGCACTACTATTCCCTGTTAAAATAGCAAAGCATTGTTCACATGAATCTGCTCTTTGATCATATTGACCAGGTAAAAATTCGATTGCAAAAACTACTTCTTGATTATTAGTAGGAAATTCTTCTTGATAAACATCGTCGACCATTGGTTCAGCCAAGATAGTGTTGATTCCTTGTTTTAAAATGCCATCACTAACTCCTTGAACATCATAACGGTTGATAATTCTTAAGGTATCAATTTCTAACCCTAATTGTTCAATTAAATTATGTTTAATTTCGTTTGCTTCTGTTGCATACGCTGTTCTTTTTTCAACGTAAATACGCTTTACATCACTCATTTTCATCCCCCTATCTAAGTCCGATATCACTTCGGTAATATTTGCCTTCAAAATCAATCTTTTTTGCTACCGCATAAACTTTTTCACGAACCTCATCTAATGAAACTCCTGTAGCACAAATATTTAAGACCCGACCACCATTAGTAACTAATTTTCCATCTTTGATTGCTGTCCCCGCATGGAAAACAACACAGTCATCACAGTCATCAATATTCTCTATTTCAATTCCTTTTTGATAATTACCTGGATATCCTCCACTTGAAAGAACTAAACAAGCAACGTGTTGATCATTCCATTTAACTTCAACATCTTTTAAAGTTTTTGTAGCACAACCAACCATGATATCATATAGATCACTATCTAAGCGAAGCATAATTGATTGTGTTTCAGGATCACCAAAACGAACATTAAATTCTAATACTTTCGCTTTACCATCTTCAATCATTAAACCAATAAATACAACACCGCGATAGTCCATATTATCATCTTTTAATCCTTGCATAAAAGGATCAAGAATATCTCTTTTAATTACCTCATCCATACCTTCTGGCATAAATGGATTTGGTGAAACAGTTCCCATACCACCAGTATTAGGACCCTTATTCCCATCAAAAATTTGTTTATGATCTTTAGCACTTACCATTGGAACAATTGTTTCTCCATCTGTAAAACAAAGAAGTGAACATTCAAATCCGGTTAAAAATTCTTCTAAAACAACTTTACTTCCTGCTCCATCAAGACTTCCGTCAATCATCATTTCTTTTAAAGTTACAGTAGCATCTTCATGGTTGTCAACAATAACGACTCCTTTTCCTGCTGCTAAACCATCAGCCTTAATAACTAACGGATAATCAAATTCGCTAATTGCTTTAACGGCTTCATCATAACTATTAACTTCTTTATATTTAGCAGTTGGAATACTGTGTCTAATCATAAAGTCTTTTGAAAAAGCTTTACTACCTTCCAATGTAGCTGCATGTTTAGTTGGCCCAAAAGCCATTAACCCGGCTGCCTCTAAATCATTTGCTAGACCATTACAAAGTGGTACCTCTGGTCCTATAACAGTTAAATCAATTTGATGTTCTTTAGCAAAATTAACGATCATTTCATTATCTTCAACCTTACCATCAATACACTCACCAATTTTAGCAATTCCCGGATTCCCTGGAATCGCATAGATTTTATCTACCTTACTGCTTTGATTCAATTTATACGCAATGGCGTGTTCACGACCACCACTACCAATTACAAGTACTTTCATATATTCTAGGCCTTTCTATTAATGTCTAAAATGTCTGTATCCAGTAAATACCATTGGGATACCTTTCTCATTACAGAAATCAATTGAATCTTGATCTCGAACCGATCCCCCTGGTTGGACGATTGCTCCAATTCCAGCTTTATATGCTACCTCAGCACAATCGCTAAATGGGAAAAAGGCATCACTAGCAAGAACTGCACCTTTAAAATCTTTATCTTTATTATTGATAATCGCATTTTCTAAAGCCCAGATTCTTGATGTTTGTCCACCACCAACAGCCAATGTAACACCATCTTTAACGATACAAATAGCATTTGACTTTACAAATTTAACGACCCGCATACCAAATTCCATATCTTTAAGTTGAGCTTCTGTAGGTTTGGCAGTTGTTACACAATTCATTTCTTTAATCATTTCAGTATTGATATCTTGAACTAAAACTTTACCCTCTAAATATTTAATATCATATTTAGCTTCACGCGCATATAGATTTTTAAGTTTTAAGATTCGTAAATTTTTCTTTTTCTTCAATACTTCTAAAGCATCATCATCAAAGTCAGGTGCAGCTACGATTTCTAAGAAGATCTTATGCATTTCTTCAGCCGTTTTTTTATCGATTTTATAATTTACTGCTACAATTCCGCCAAAAATACTTTGAGGATCAGCCTCATAAGCTTTCATATAAGAATCATAACCATCTTTGCCAATCGCTACCCCACAAGGAGTTGAATGTTTAATCGCAGCTGTAACAATTTGATCTTTAAATTCACGTACTACGGCAATAGCACCATATAAATCATTAACATTGTTGAAAGAAATTTCTTTACCGTGTAATTGTTCATAATCCAATAAAGTTTCTTGCACAAATGGATCAACATAGCCGTTAGCTCTTTGTTGAGAATTTTCACCATAACGCAAATGTTCCGTTTTCTTTAAGGAAATGTTTAAAGTATCTGGGAAATCATCCCCTACAACACCTGCAAAATAACGAGAAATCATCGCATCATAAGCGCCAGTAGTTGAAAATGCTTTATATGCAAGATTTAATCTAAAATCAAAATCATCAGTTTTATCTTTGATTGCAGTTAAGACGTTATCATAATCAGCAGGATCGGTAACGATTAAAACATCTTTAAAATTCTTTGCTGCTGAACGAATCATCGATGGTCCCCCAATATCGATATTTTCAATCATATCTTCCATCGGTTTACCAGCTTTTAACGCTTTTTCAAATTCATATAAATTAACACAAACCACATCAATTGGTTGGATGTCCATTTTTTTAACTGTGTCAACGTGTTCTTGAAGATCACGACGGAATAATAATCCACCATGAACTTTTGGATGTAAAGTTTTAACTCGACCATCTAAGATTTCAGGAAATCCGGTTACATCATCAATTGCAATACATGGTACATTTTCTGCTTGTAATTTAGCCATCGTTCCCCCAGTGGAAACAATTTCAAAACCTAAATCTACTAGGCCTTTACAAAAATCAACGATACCATCTTTATTAGTAACACTAACTAATGCTCTTTTCATTTTAAATCACCTTAGCCCTTTCATTTTCAACAATAATTTTACCATCACAAAATAAAGCAACTGCTTTAGGTAAAATGCGATGTTCAATTTCTAATACCCGTGCTTGGATATCTTCAGCATTATCTAAATCATCAATATTGCACGCCTCTTGAAGAATAATCGGTCCTCCGTCAACCTCACTACTAACAAAATGAACTGTTGCACCAGTCACTTTTACCCCTCGCGCTAAAACTTTTTCATGAACATGCATTCCATAATGCCCTGGTCCACAAAATGATGGAATCAATGAAGGATGAATATTAATAATTTTATTAGGATAAGCATCAATCAATACATCCGTAAGGATCGCTAAATATCCCGCTAAAACAACTAGACCAACATTGCGTTCTTTTAACATTTTAACAATTAATTCATCATCTTTACGCACTACAGCAGTTTCAATTCCTGCCTGTCTTGCACGTTCAAGTCCATATGCATTCTTACGATTAGAAATAACGATTGCAATTTCACCATTGATGCTGTTATTTTTAACAGCATCAATGACCGATTGCAAGTCTGTTCCTCCCCCAGAAACAAAGACAGCAATTTTTAGCATAATTGCACTCCTTTGTCACCTGCTTCAATACTTCCAATAATATAACATTCATCACCTGCTGCTTTAATTGCCGCCATACTAGTTTCAATATCAGCTGGATCTAACGCAATGACCATACCTAATCCCATGTTAAATGTGTTATACATCATTTTCTCTGCAATATCACCTTTTTTAGCAATCAGATCAAAAATTGCGGGTACTTTATAGCTATCTTTTTTAATAACTGCTTTTACTCCATCGGGTAACATTCTTGGGATATTTTCATCAAAACCACCACCAGTTATATGAGAGCAGCCTTTTATTCTTACCCCAGCATCTTTAACATTTTTTAATGCTTTTACATAAATTCTAGTTGGTGCAATTAGGGCTTCGCCTAATGTTTTTCCAAGTTCATCATAATATGTATCTAAGGTTTCTTTATTCATCTCAAATACGTTTCGAACTAATGAGAATCCATTACTATGAACTCCACTTGAAGCAATTCCCACTAAAACATCACCTGGTTTAATGTTTTCACCATTAATAATATCTTTTTTATCAACCACCCCGACTGCAAAACCAGCTAGATCATAGTCGTCTTCAGGCATTAATCCAGGATGTTCCGCTGTTTCACCACCAACTAAAGCACAACCAGATTGTTTACAGCCTTCAGCAACCCCACTTACGATCGTCGCAATTTTTTCCGGATAGTTTTTTCCACACGCAATATAATCAAGGAAGAACAATGGTTCTCCACCTGAACAGGCAATATCATTAACACACATTGCAACTGCATCAATACCAATTGTATCATGTTTATCCATTACAAAAGCAAGTTTTACTTTTGTTCCGCATCCATCAGTTCCTGATAAAAGAACAGGTTCATCCATATCTTTGATTGCACTTAAATCAAATGCTCCTGCAAAACCACCAAGACCACCTAAAACCTCCGGACGCATTGTTTCCTTAACGTGTTTTTTCATTAATTCAACTGATTTGTATCCTGCTTCAATATCTACTCCAGCCTTTTTGTAATCCATTTTTTAATCTCCTTTATTATTTTTGCATTCTTGCTAATACTGCTTTATAAGTTTCGATTAAATCACCAATATCTTGTCTAAATACATCTTTATCGTATTTTTGATTAGTTTCAACATCCCATAAACGACAAGAATCTGGAGAAATTTCATCAGCTAACAAGATTTGACCATCAGGTGTTTTCCCAAATTCAATTTTAAAATCAACTAATTTTAAATTTAAGCTTAAGAAAAATTCCTTTAATAATTCATTTATTTTTAATGTTTCTTGTTTAATAAAATTATATTCTTCTCTTGTACATAGTTTTAAGGCAACTGCGTGATCTTCATTAATCAATGGATCACCATAATCATCATTTTTATAACTTAATTCAAAAATTGGTTCGTCTAAAACGATTCCTTCAGGAGCTCCTAATCTTTTACAAAAAGACCCTGTTGTAATATTTCTAATAATTACTTCTAATGGGAAGATATCAACTTTTTTTACTAAAATATCTCGTTCATTTAATTTCTTGATCATATGAGTTTTAATTCCTGCTTCTTCTAACATATCAAAGATAATGCAAGAAATTGTATTGTTTAAAACTCCCTTACCTTCAAACTGATCATGTTTTACACCATTTCCAGCAGTTGCGTCATCTTTATAATGAATCAAATATTCATCTTCTTTATCTGTTTTGTAAACTTGTTTTGCTTTTCCTTCATATAATAATTCTGCCATTTTGATTTCTCCTCTTATCTTTTATTTATATTTTGCAATAACTTCTTCATTAGCACTCATTGCTTGCTTTTCCATATCTTTACGATATGCTAATAACTTTTCTTTAATCTTATCATGTTTGATTGCCATGATTTGTAACGCCAAATATGCAGCGTTCTTGCTCCCGTTAATTGCCACAGTAGCCACAGGAATTCCTGAAGGCATTTGAACGATTGATAGTAACGCATCCATACCATCTAATGTAGCCCCGCTAATTGGTACCCCGATAACTGGCAATACTGTTTGAGAAGCGACAACTCCAGGTAAAGCTGCTGCCATTCCAGCCGCTGTAATAATTACTTCGGTTCCATCAGTCTCTGTTTCTTTAATAAATGTACTTAATCCTAAATGTGCCCGATGAGCTGAAAGACATCTTACATTTACTTCAACACCATAGTCTTTCAAAATTCCAATTGCTGGTTCAACCTTACTTAAATCGCTTGTAGAACCCATAATAATTGCTACTTTCATAATTTCTTCCTTTCTTTTTAAACCACTAAAAGTGACAATGAGTCACTTTTAGAATAAGCCTACTATCTTACCATCTTTATCAATGTCCATATTAACCGCTGCCGGACGTTTTGGTAATCCTGGCATTCTCATAATACTTCCAGAGATAGCTACTAAAAATCCTGCTCCAGCAGATGGGATAAGATCATTAATCTTAATCGTAAATCCCCTAGGGCGACCAAGCAGCGTCGGTTGATCAGATAAAGAGTATTGGGTCTTAGCTACACAGATTGGTAAATCAGCTAATCCTTGTGCTTCGTACTTTTTCATCTTTGTTAATACTTTTTTATCAAACGCTACTCCGTCAGCACCATAGATTTCTTTCGCGATAGTTTCAATTTTTTCTTTGATTGATAAATTTAAATCATATAATGGTTGATAATTAGCTTCTTTAGTATCTAAGATTTCTAATAGTTTTTCAGCAAGCTCGATTCCCCCATCAGCACCTTTTTCCCATACTTTAGAAATAGCTACATCAACACCCATTTTATTACATGTATCTTTTAATAATTGCAACTCTGCTTCACTATCAGTTGGAAAAGCATTGATTGCTACCACTGAAGGCAGGTTATATTTCGCAATATTTTCAATATGTTTTTCTAAATTTTTAATTCCTTTTGCTAAAGCTTCAAGATTTTCTGTGCCTAACTCTTTTTTATCAACACCACCATGCATTTTTAGCGCTCTAACAGTTGCAACGATCACAACTGCTTGAGGATCAAGATTAGCTTGACGACATTTTATATCTAAGAATTTTTCTGCTCCTAAATCAGCACCAAATCCTGCTTCTGTAATTGCATAATCACCTAATTTAATAGCTAATTTAGTTGCCATCACTGAGTTACATCCATGAGCAATATTAGCAAACGGTCCCCCATGAACAAAGACCGGCGTATGATCTAATGTTTGTACTAAGTTTGGTTTAATTGCGTCTTTTAATAATAAAGTAACTGCACCAGTTGCTTCAATATCATTTACTGTGACTGGATTTCCAGCATAGTCATAAGCAACGATCATTTTACCTGCTCGTTCTTTTAAATCTTCAAGGCTCGTTGCCAAACATAAAATTGCCATTACTTCACTAGCGACAGTAATATCAAAACCGTCTTCTCGAGGCATTCCATTGACTTTTCCGCCAAGACCACAGATAGTATTACGTAAAGCGCGATCATTTAAATCAACAACTCTTCTCCAAACAATATTACGTACATCGATATTTAGAGGATTTCCCTGATGAATAGAGTTATCAAGCATTGCCGCAATAAGATTATTAGCAGCAGTGATTGCATGGATATCACCAGTAAAATGTAAATTAATATCTTCCATTGGAACTACTTGTGCATATCCTCCACCGGCAGCTCCACCTTTGATCCCAAAACATGGCCCTAAAGATGGTTCTCTCATTGCCACAACTGATTTTTTTCCTAACTTATTTAAGGCTTGAGACAATCCGATCATCGTTGTCGTCTTACCTTCCCCAGCTGGAGTAGGATTAATTGCAGTAACCAAGATCAATTTTCCATCAGGATTGTTTTCCAGCCGATTAATCGCCTCAAGTGCAATCTTGGCTTTATACTTACCATATAATTCTAAATCATCATCTTCTAAACCAACCTTTTTAGCAATCTCACTAATTGGTTTCATCTTTGCACTTTGTGCAATTTCAACATCAGTTAACATAACGCCACCCTTTCAAATATAATTTTTAAATAAACATTCTAAGGTCACCAATAATCAAAACAAAAATACACCTAATTTATATCATATTTCGGCTTTTTTCTCAACCAGTACAGTTGTTTTAAAACCACTCTTTTCGCCCTCAAAACAAGCAATTTGACCAAAGAATTAAAAAAGAGCCTACACTCGTCCAGACTCTTGCCCAGACGGTCGGCTCTTACATGATTATACTCCCTGTGGTTAATTCCACTTCCGTCAGTCGTATAACTATTTGCATAATATCATTTATTGATTCAAGATTCAAGCATTTACAAAAAAATTGTCGCATTTTAAACTCAACAAAAATAATTGATAATAAAAATAATTACTAACGGAATTATCATTATAAACAACTCTTTGATTAAAATAGCATCATCACGGCTTTCTAACTTATCTTTGATGGTCTGTTCTGTATCAATTTGACGAGTTGGATAACCAACAAAACCACCACAACAAAAAGCTAAAACACCAATAAAAATAAATAAACAGATAATATTTAAAGTACCTTTACTGATACTATTAGCAAAACGGCTTCCCAATAACCCAACCAAGAAAACAATATAACCACTATAAAGAAAATATACTAATTTGCGCTTCATAATTATCACCCTCTATGTTAATTATAAAGCTAATATAATGAGATTACAAATATTATATATATTATTTTATAATAAAAGATGGTTTTATCCCATCTTCTAGTAACTATATTTTTGTATTTTAGTTAGTACTCTCTCTTTTTCATTACCTTCTAAAATTATTGGCTGATAATTATTTCGTCCTTTAACCGAGGTAACTGAACAAGGAATAATTTCGTGACTATCTCCAGTATAAACACCATCAGTGAAATTCATTGTAATTGAGTAAATCATTGAATCTGTATCACTAGGATTGCGATTTCCACCAAAACAAAAGTTTCCTAATGAATAAACGATTTGTTTTCCATTATATTCTTCTGTTCCTTGAACAACATGCGGATGTGAACCCATAACTAAATCCGCACCACTATCTATTGAAAATTTTGCTAACTCACGCTGATCACTATTCGCATAGTATTCCCGCTCAATTCCCCAGTGATAAAAAACGACTACGGCATTAGCTCCCTGGTTATTTTTCAAGTCATTGATTGCTGCTTTAATTGTTGCACGCCCTTTTTCGTTATTCATTGATAAAGACATTGAACGATACCCCAAAAAGCCAATTTTAATTCCTTTAATTTCCTTGACACATGACGTTTCATAGCCAAAATAGCCAATTCCCTTTTCATCAAGTACTTGCTTAGTATCCGTCATCCCTTGTTCATAATAATCTTCTGAATGATTATTGGCAATAGAAACCAGCTCAACACTACCGCTAGTTAAAATATTAACATATTCTTTTGGTCCGCTAAAAGGAAACTGTTTTTCTACATGTGAAGTCGCACTTGTCAATGGGCCTTCAAGATTAACAATTGTAAGGTCATCATTTTCGAAAACATTTTTGACATTCTTAAAAAAATATGTAGCATCATTTCCCTGTTTGGCATACTCTTGATTAAACGATCCATCATAAGCTTGTCCTGCATAATTTCCCAATGTACAATCCCCTGCAAAATTTAATTTAATACTAGTATTGACAGGCTCTTTTTCTTCTGTTTTTTCTTCTTTCTTGACTGTTTCTTCTTTTTTATTCTTTTGATTCGATGATGAGCAGCCAACCACTAAAAATAACATCATCAAACAAATTAATATTTTCTTCATCTTTGCTGCACTCCTTTGTCCATTAGTATATCATATAATTAGATTCTTTTACATTAGATAAAACTTTGTTATAATACATCTTGGGAAGTGAAAACAATGATAAAAGAAATAAACAATAAAATGGATTATGATCACCTTTTAACTGAAAGTGATCCTAATATTAATTTAGTTAGAGATTACCTAGAAAATGGTGCTCTGTATGGCTTTTATTTAAAAGACGAACCAGTTTCATTCATTGCAGTAGAAATAATTGATGGCGAAGTTGAAATCAAAAATCTCCTTACATTAAGTGAACATCGTGGTCACGGCTATGCCAAAGCATTAATCAAATTTATTGAAGAAACGTACAATTCATATGATACTTTTCTAGTTGGTACTGCAAATTCCAGTCTTGAAAATATCACTTTTTATACACGTTTAGGATATGTTTATAGTCATCGGATTGAAAATTTCTTTATTGACTATTATCCTAATAAGATAATTGAAAACGGAATGCAGGCAACCGATTTAATGTATTTTAAAAAAAGTCGACAAGGCTTAAATTAAGAGCAAAGACATATTTGATATAATTATCTTTAAATAGCCAAGGCAAATAACCAAAATCTATTTAAGAGGGAATCATATCATCTAAACACTTTGCTTTTTTATTTATTATGATGTTTTTAAATCAGTATCTATGTTAGAATATTAATATAAGGCTGGTGAGAAAGATGATTGAACTTCCTGAAGCATATGCAATTGCTGATGACTTGGAAAAAGAAATACTTGGTAAGACTATAATTGATCTCGGGGGTAACTACACTGATCATAAATTTACTTTTTATGAAGGAAATCCTAATTCATACAAGGAATTATTAGTTGGTAAAAAAGTAACAGGTATTATTAAGCGAAATTACTATGTTGAAATAGTAATTGAGAATTACCGTTTAACCTTTCGTGACGGCGCTAATATTCGCTACTACCAAAAACCAACTAAATTAAAAAAAAGCAAATTACTAATTACTTTTGCTGATCAAAGTTTCATCAATGTAACAACATCAATGTATTGTTTTATTGGACTTTTTGATCAAATAACAGGATCAAATAATGAATATTATCAAACAGAATTAACCAGTATTGGTCCTTTAGATCAAGAATTTACTCTTAATTACTTTAAAACATTAATTACTGATGAAACTGAAAAACTCAGTATTAAAGCCTTTTTAGCAACTAAGCAAAGAATTTTAGGGATTGGTAATGGTGTTGCTCAAGATATTATGTTTAATGCCAAACTCTTTCCCAAACGAAGGATTAAGACATTAAATGAACAAGATATAAAAAATTTATATGATGCGCTTATTAGAACTCTAACAAAGATGGTCGAAAACCACGGTCGAGACAGTGAAAAAGATATATACGGAAATCCTGGTGGCTACAAAACTATCTTATGCGCTAAATCTTATAAAAGTGGTTGCCCAATCTGTCACTGTGAAATAAAAAAAGAACAATATCTAGGTGGTAGTATCTATTATTGTCCTAATTGTCAAAAATAAAAAAGTAAGATAGAAATTAATCTAAGGGCTATCAGGTAGATACACAAAATAAATAAAATTTTTAACCCGGCTAACTTAGTGATATGCTCCCACCTCCATAGATACCCATTTGGTTATTTCGTGTGTCTACTTTAGTGGAATCATCATATCATGTTTTCATCTACTTTTTTATCTTTCTGTTTAAATCAAAATAAAAACCTGTTTATTTTCAATCAGTTATAGCATTCACCTAATCATTTGAACTTAAATCTTTTATCTTCCATAAAGGATTTTCGTGAAGGATTTCCTTCAACTCGAAAAATCCTTTTATTTTTCACATCATATATGACCGACCAAACTGTATCCTTTCCTGTTTTTCGATCGTACTGACAAATATAACCATACCTACCTGATAATAAAGCAGCCGCATCATTAAAATCGTTGATTTTATCAGTTAAAATCGCTTCTTTGATAGTTTGATAGCGCTTTTGAGCTTGCCAATTATCAATAAGATGATTATTATATTCCCGCATTGCTTCACTGAAGAACCAGTTAGTTGCAAAAGCATTCTGATTATTTCTATTGATTTTAATTTGTTTACTATTGCACTCAATCAATGCAATATCACCACCAGTATCAACCAGTGTAAAAGTTTGACTTGAAGCAATCGGTAATGTATTCAACAATTGAATTACTTCATCAACTGTTTTACACTTCTCCAAAAATAGCCGCAGCATCATTCCGGCATTTAGCCCCAGTTGTTTTACAGTCGGATAAACAGCAGTTAATCCAATTGCTAAACCATACTCGTTGATACCATCTTCCATCTCAACGCACGCTGTAGTGTTGCCATTAAACGCATATGAATCATTAGTAAATTGATATATACAATTAGTATACAGTTTTTCAATTTTTGTTAAAAAATCACTATTTCGTCCAAATAAGATTTCATTTTCATTTCTAAAAGCAAAACAAGAACAATGTACTTCTGGAACAATGCAGTACATACTCAACAAAACAGCACAAATACTTTTAAATGAACATTTTTGTCCATCAGCAATTCCCCTTATTTCTTCAATAATTTCTGGGAAAAATTTTTGATAAATCGGTAAACATTGTAAAGCAAAATCATAGTGCTCTAAAGTAATTTCAAAGGGTACATTAGTTAAAAACAGTTGCTTATGTTTTAATAAATTTCTCCCCCACTTAAATCCAATCTGATAATGTTCTCCTTTAAATCTTGAATGATACATAATTTTTCGCTCCTTTTTATAAGAGCCACCGGTAACTCATAATCCAAGCATAAATCAATAAAATTTTATTGTCAATGAATTAAATTTATTAAATCAATTACCCGTTTTACTTATTAAAAATCATGAAATTATCTATTTAAAGGCAAATATAATCACTCCTATGATAAAAAGAGATAGCGGAGCAATTAAAAACTAAAATCAAAATAACTAACGTACGTTTAGGAAAACTACTATTTATTAAAGACTTTAATATAAATAATTTATTTCCTCTTCTCCCCCTTTTCAGTATTATTTATATAAGTATGAAGCTTATCAATCTGTTGAGAAATTTCGCTACCTCAAGGGTTATCCAAGCCATATTTTTTTGCTATTTAGACATATTATTATCAAAATATTTTTCAAGCTCAGACAAATTTTGATATTGGGTAAAAATACCGTTCAAATTGAGCGGATCTTCGATTATGATATCCTTATCTTTTAAAATAGCAAAGATTTCATGAATATTATCTAGAGAAATACTCTCAAATAAATGACAACTATATTCAGCATATATATCCAAATCTATATAAATACCGTGATAATAATCCAATATGTGACCACATTGCAAATAGCAAATACCCATGATCGCCAGCTAACGCTGGAATATAAGTTCTGGAACATATCGAAAAAACCACTCTCTTGATATCCTGATAATTATATTTGGCAATCCTTTCTTATGTTCTCCCTAATCATTATTTCTTCATTTGAGAAAAGAACGTGTACTTTATTTTCAATGTCTACTGGAATTTTTAAATAACCTAAAAAGCTTTCTTGCGTGATAAGTTTTTTTCAATTAAATCAATGATTCTCTGCTTTTTACCTATCTCTTTTAATAAATATTCTTTTTTCTGATTCAAACATGTATTTAAAGAAATTTCATTGTTAAATATACGTCTGATGTCTTCAATTGAAAGATCAAAAGAGCGCAACATAATAATATTTTTTATTATTCGAATATCTTCATAACTATAATTACGATAACCATTATCATCACGTGATGGCGAAATTAATTCCTCCTTTTCATAATAACGTAAGGTATCCTTTGTAGTCCCCAATAATTTTTCAAGTTCATTTGTTTTCATAACAACCTCTCCCTGTTATAAAATATAAAAATCTTAAAAAACCAAGAAAACGTAAGAAGCCTTCTTGCATCTTACGTTCAATTACTTGTTTAAAAACTTTTTAATTCCTTCAAATACTTCATCACTTATAATATGTTCAATCTTACAAGCATCATCCTCAGCTACTTCTTTAGAAACCTTTGCAGTATGCATTAAAAATTCTGTAAGACATTCATGTTTTTCATAAACAGCAGTAGCCTTTTCCGTTCCTTTTTCAGTTAGTTCAATATATCCTTTACTATCAACAATAATATATCCGTCATTCTTTAGAATGCCTACACCACGACTAACACTTGGTTTACTAAATCCCAACTCTCGAGCAATATCAATTGAACGGACATTACCGTTTTGTTTTTTTAATAATAAAATTGTTTCCAAATACATTTCACCAGATTCGTGCATCATCTACTCTTCCTCCAATCGTTTTATATAATTATACCAATAAAATAAAAAAAAGAAAACCGGAATGCTTCCGGTTTTGAAAGTTACGAACTTAATGTAAAGAATGATAATTATAATGGCTAAATTATTTATCACTTACTTGGATGTGGATTTAAAGTTCGTTACATTTGAAAATATTATTTATAACTTGAAGGATATTTTATAAATTACATTTTCTATCACTTTCTAATATGCCATGATTTCAAGGACAAAATACCATGGACGAATGTTTAGAGAATGAACTGATATAAAGGAAATTCACTACTATGTTTAAGGAATTTGGAAAATAGTTAAATCTATTATTGTTTTCGACGGGATAATTTAGTAAGAAGTATCCGTCTATGTCTTCGAGAAAAAGGTGAATAGCTTATCACGGATACCTTTCTTACTATTTTTTACTTTTAAAGAGTGCTAATAATTATATTAGGAAATTTTATCGTTGTAGGTATGATATATCAGCAACCTCTATCAGCAAATATTTAACTATTGATTATTAATTATTTTTTTAATTTCCTCTATATCTTCATCAGTTCCATCATTCTCAACTTTGTAAAGACAAGGAACATTGTATTGTTCAGCAATAACGTCACCAGCTTTACAGAATGCTTCACCGTATCCTTGATCACCACTAACTATAACACCTTTTAAATGGTCACCATTACTATTTAAAAATGATTCAACTTCCATAGGGACATCACCATAACCATCAGTATAAGTGATTAAGAGAAACGGCTCGCTAACAGCCTCATCTCCAGAAGATATTTCTAAGGCGTCGACACTTAAACGATCAACAATACTTTGAACATTACCTGTTCTTGATGCAAATACTACTTTCATACATTTCTCCTTTTCTCTAGTTAGCTTTAACTAACTATCTATATGTTAGCACAGACTAACTGACTATGCAATAGTTTTTATAAAATTTATCCAAATTATTTATTCAATTGGTAAAATCCTGATAATCCAGAATATTTACTTTGTTTACCTAGACGATCTTCAATTCTAATTAATTGATTATATTTAGCAATTCGGTCTGTTCTTGATGCAGAGCCAGTTTTAATTTGTCCCGCATTTGTTGCTACCGCAATATCAGCAATAGTTGTATCTTCTGTTTCTCCTGATCTATGAGAGATAACTGCTGTATAATTTGCTTTTTGGGCCATTTCAATAGCTTCTAGAGTTTCTGTTAAAGTACCAATTTGATTTACTTTAATTAAGATTGAATTAGCTACACCGCGTTTAATTCCTTCTTCAAGACGTTTAGTATTAGTTACAAAGAAATCATCACCGACTAACTGTACTTTGTCCCCTAACTTCTCAGTTAGATAATCCCAACCTTCCCAATCATCTTGATCTAAACCATCTTCAATTGAGATAATTGGATATTTAGAACATAATTCAGCATAAAAATCAACTAATTCTTTTGAAGTAAATGATTTATTATTTTCTCCTGGTAATACATATTTACCATCTTGGTAAAACTCACTGCTTGCAACATCCATTGCCAATTTAATATCTTCACCTGGTTTATAGCCAGCCTTTTCTACTGCCTCTAGAATAGTTTTAATAGCATCTTCATTAGAAGCTAAATTTGGAGCAAAGCCTCCCTCATCACCAACTGCTGTATTTAATCCTTTTCCTTTTAAAACGGCTTTCAAAGCATGGAATACTTCCGCACCCATTCTGATTGCTTCTTTAAATGTTGGAGCGCTAACCGGCATAATCATAAATTCCTGAAAATCTACATTATTATCTGCATGAGCTCCACCATTAATGATATTCATCATTGGTGTAGGTAATACATAAGCATTAGCTCCTCCAATGTAACGATATAATGGTAAATCTAAGCTCGTCGCAGCACATTTAGCAATAGCTAAAGATACACCTAAGATTGCATTTGCACCTAACTTACCTTTATTTGGTGTTCCGTCCAAAGCAATCATCGTTTCATCGATTTCTCTTTGATTTGTTACTTCTTTACCAATTAATTCTTTAGCAATAATCTCATTAACATTTTTTACTGCTTTTTCTGTTCCTAATCCTAAATAACGGTTTTTATCACCATCACGTAATTCAACTGCCTCATGAACACCTGTTGAAGCTCCACTTGGTACTATCGCACTAGCGAATGCTCCACATTCTGTAGTTACTTCTACCTCTACAGTAGGATTACCACGTGAATCCAAGACCTCACGGGCATATACACTTTTAATTTTACTCATTTGTTTTCCTCCTTCATGATTCCTTAACCTGGGTGACTAAGCCAGGTTAGAAAGAATCATTTATTCACACGAAGTTAGTTTTACCTAACTACAATAAGGTTAGCACATACTAACCTTATGTGCAAGTAAAAAGCATTAAAAAAATCACAGAAATTTCTGCGATTACAAATCTTTTGTTAACTCATTATCCCAATCCAGATCATTATAACAAGCCCATAGACCATTAAGTGATAATTGAACCATACTGCTAACAGCTGCATCAGTATAAAAAGCTAAATGTTGTGTCATGACAACATTAGGAAATTGACGTAAATATGCCATATTTTTATTTTTAATTATATCAGTACGCATATCTTGATGATAAATTCCTTCTTCACCTTCAACCACATCAAGTCCTAAAGCCCCAATCTTCTTATTTTCGATTCCCCTGATTAAAGACTCGGTATTGCATAATTGCCCCCGAGCACAGTTAATAATGATTATTCCATCTTTCATTTTACTTATTGTTTGATCGTTAATTAGATGGTGCGTACTTTTAAGATACGGCATATGCAAAGAAATAATGTCACATTCTTGATAAAACTGCTCTAGGTCGACATAAGTTGCATATATTTTAGCGGTTTCATTTTGATGAATATCATAAGCTAATAAACGAGCTCCAAAGCCGGATAAGTTTTTTAAAACTGCTTGACCTATTCGTCCAGTCCCCATAATTCCTATCGTTAAATCTTTCATCTCTCGCCCTTCTAGCCCTTGTAAAGAATAATCATTTACCTGTCCTAACCACAAAGCTTTTTTATAATGACGTAACGATAACAGCATTAGCATGACAGTAAAATCTGCAACTCCTTCCGGTCCATAACTAGAATTACAAACTTTTATTCCTAATTCTTTGGCATATTCGATATCAATATGATCATATCCTATTGTTCTTGTTGCAATAACTCCAATTCCTGCTTTAGCAATAGCATCTAAAATTTCATGATTAATCTTACTCTCCCCTAAAAAAGCAATTCCATCATATCCATTCAATAAAGATAAATTTTTTTGGCATAGATATTCCTTATAATAAGTTATTTCAAAGTTATTTGAATTATTCATAATTTCAAAATCTGCCATCTCGTCACTTCGTACTTCAAATGCAATAATCTTCATTCTCGTCCTCCTCAATATCAATATTATATCATCTCAAAATGAATTCTAAACATTTTGTTGAATTTCATACACTGAAGTTCTATCCTACATTATCTCTTTTAAAAGCAAGATTGTGTTTTCTACCATATCATTAGTTGCCTAATCGCAACACTCTACCAATTTCTTTGAATTAATCAATTCATCACATTCTGTATCAATAATAATGATTCTACCTTTCACCTTTATAAAAATTATCCTTATTAATAGCATGATATGTTTTAGCGCTGACTGGAATATGTAAAGAAATAAAGTCCGCAATTGAACTAACTGAATAAGGATTATTTGAAATACCAATTCCTAATACCTTGGTAGCCTTAATATTAATATGATCATACCCAATTGAATGGATATTAATGAATTTAACACCATTCCTTTTTAATAAGATTAATAATTCATGATTCAAGATTGAATTTTCGACAATGCTAATTGCTTCAAAAATTGCTATTATAAATAATTTTCTTTAGTCAAAGGTTCTTTGAGTAGTTTAATTTCTCCCCCATATTTCAATAAAAATCATCTTAGTGTTATCCCTATATATCTTTACGATGATTAAACATGGGTATTTTCATACTCATAGCCTGTTCAATATGTTTTTATTAGTGTAATAATATTATATTAAAAGGTATTCATAAACTCCTTTTTTTACCGATTATTTTGTCGAATTTATTTTGATAATCGTTGATGTTTCATTGACTTTAACTCGGCTTTATTCTATACTTTACTCAGGTGATTTTAGTTCGCCTTAAATAGCATGACTAGCTATTTATAATCGAAAACACGAAGGGAGTTAGAAAAAATGATTTATTCACACGAAGTAGAACAAATGTGTAGTGTCGCTCAAGGTGCTTCACATGGATGTGCTCCAATTCCTGAAGAAGGAAAATGGGTATATTCTAAAGAAATTAAAGATATCTCTGGTTTAACTCACGGTATCGGTTGGTGTGCTCCTCAACAAGGTGCTTGTAAATTAACATTAAACGTTAAAGAAGGTATCATTGAAGAAGCATTAATTGAAACTATCGGATGTTCAGGGATGACTCACTCTGCAGCGATGGCTTCAGAAGCATTAGTAGGAAAAACTTTATTAGAAGGTTTAAATACTGACTTAGTTTGCGATGCAATCAATACTGCAATGAGAGAATTATTCTTACAAATCGTTTATGGACGTACTCAATCTGCATTCTCTGAAGGTGGTTTACCTGTTGGAGCTGGATTAGAAGACTTAGGAAAAGGTTTAAGAAGTATGACTGGTACTTCTTATTCAACAAAAGCTAAAGGTCCTCGTTATCTTGAATTAACTGAAGGTTATATTAATAGAATCGCTTTAGATGCTAATAATGAAATTATTGGTTATGAATTTGTTAACTTAGGTAGAATGATGGATATGGTTAAAGCTGGAAAAGATGCTAATGAAGCAATGAAAGAAGCTACTGGAACTTATGGTAGATTCGATGATGCTGCTAAGTACATCGATCCAAGAAAGGAATAATAGGAGGGTACGAAAATGGCATTATTTGAAAGTTATGAAAGAAGAATTGATCAAATTAACGCTGCACTAGCTAAATTTGATATCAAATCAATCGAAGAAGCTAAAGCTATCTGCGATGAAAAAGGAATTGATGTTTACGAAATCGTAAAATCAACTCAACCAATCTGTTTTGAAAATGCTTGTTGGGCATACACTGTCGGTGCTGCAATGGCAATCAAAAATGGAGATGTTAAAGCTGTAGACGCTGCAAAAACAATCGGTGTTGGTTTACAATCATTCTGTATTCCAGGATCAGTTGCTGATGACCGTAAAGTAGGTTTAGGACATGGTAACTTAGGTTCTATGTTATTAGATGAAGGTACTGAATGTTTTGCTTTCTTAGCTGGACATGAATCTTTCGCTGCTGCTGAAGGTGCAATCAAAATCGCTGAAAAAGCTAATAAAGTTAGAACTAAACCATTAAGAGTTATCTTAAACGGTTTAGGAAAAGATGCTGCAAAAATCATCTCAAGAATTAACGGATTCACTTACGTGGAAACTCAATTCGATTATTTTACAGGTGAAGTAAAAGTATTATCTACAACAGCTTACTCTGATGGTCCTCGTGCTAAAGTTAACTGCTATGGTGCTGATGACGTTAGAGAAGGTGTTGCTATCATGCATAAAGAAGGTGTAGATGTATCAATTACTGGTAACTCTACTAACCCTACTCGTTTCCAACATCCAGTTGCTGGAACATATAAAAAAGAATGTATTGAACAAGGTAAAAAATATTTCTCAGTTGCTTCTGGAGGAGGAACTGGACGTACTTTACACCCTGATAATATGGCTGCTGGTCCTGCTTCTTACGGTATGACTGACACTATGGGACGTATGCATTCAGATGCTCAATTCGCTGGTTCTTCATCAGTTCCTGCTCACGTAGAAATGATGGGATTAATCGGTATGGGTAACAACCCTATGGTTGGAGCTACAGTTGCTGTTGCCGTAGCAATCGAAGAAGCTTGTAAATAATTACACATTTATATTAAATTCTTTAAAAAGTCCTGATTAATTCAGGACTTTTTTGTTTTTTCAACAATATTATATTTAACAATATATCTATATAATAGGTTATACATTGATTTAATTCTAGATTTTGTTGCATTACCTACATTAGCTTTTTCAATCACCCCTTCTGTATGATTAGGTCTAATATCCTTAAATCTCATATTGTGCAATGGTTCTGAATGATTAAATGCTGCTAAGGCTTCATTTTTTATTGAATAGTGACCAAGTATTACTCCTCTAAGCCTTACATCATTTTTCAGCTTTTACGCATCGCCCCTTTAATTTGTAAATATTCCTATATCCGTTTGGTAATTTTATGATTTCTTCAATAACAAGTTTCACTAAGTCATTAATCATTATGCTTCAAATAATATCTAATTTAATATTTTTATTTGCAACAAAAAAAGTAGATCAATCAATATCCTCTATCTTGAAGATCAACCATCTACTTTAGTTTTATAAATATCTTATTTTTTTGTAACTACTTTTACATAGTTTAAATACCTCTTCAGACACTTCTATGTCTTGGTTTTTCAACTTACAATAATACTTCTTCTCGCTTTTAAATCAAGACTTACTCATCTATGTTAAGAATATGAAGTTTATAAATGTAAAATGCTAAAATATATTCTATTTCGTGTTTGGTAAAAGACCTACTATAGAATGTGGTTTATAATCTTCTTCTAGATACCTGCAGTCTTCATCACTCAATTCTAATTCTACCGCTTTAACTGCATCCTCAAAGTGAGGTATTGATGTAGCTCCTACAATCGGTGAAGCAACACCTCTCTTTAATAACCAAGCCAAAGATATTTGAGCCATTGACACATTATATTTTTCAGCAAGTTCACTTACACGATCAATAATGATCGTGTCATTATCTATTGCATGATCATACTTATCACGGCGAACTTTATCGGTTTTTGCTCTCAAAGAATCACTATCCCAACCTCTATGTGTTAAATGGCCACCAGCCAAAGGACTATATGGCACTAAAGAAACAGCATATTGTTGACAAATCGGAATCATCTCATGTTCATCTTCACGATACAACAAATTATAATGATTTTGCATTACTGAAAATAGTGTCCAATTATTATTCTTCGCTACTTCCTGCATATTATGGAATTGATATCCATACATTGAACTCGCTCCTAATGCTCTTACTTTACCACTTTTGACTAGAGTATCTAAAGCCTCCATCGTTTCTTCAATCGGTGTATCATAATCAAATCGATGAATATAATACAAGTCTAAATAATTAGTCTGAAGTCTTTCTAATGTTTTCTCTATCTCTCTAAAAATCGCTTCTTTACTAAGTTTACCTTCATTAAAATAGACTTTTGAAGCAATAATTACTTTTTCTCTAGGAATTCCTAGTTCTTTTAAAGCATTACCAATAAAGATTTCACTTGTACCATGAGAATATGTATTTGCTGTATCAATGAAATTCACCCCTAATTCATAGGCATGTTTAATCATAGACGTTGTCTTTTCTTGATCCAATGTCCATAAATGGAAATCTTCTGAAGGTTCTCCAAAAGACATCCCACCCACACAAATTCTAGATACTTCAATATCAGTGTTTCCTAATTTTATATATTTCACTCTTTTTTCCTCCTCAATATTTTATAAAAATATCTTATTGTAAAAATATTTTTTAAATTCTTCTTTATGCATACTCATATATTGATTATAAAGCTTTTCACATACAGAATCTGTAGGATAATCTATTTGATCTTTTCCATCATTAACAGCCTTCCATATTACCTTGGCAGCTTCAGTAGGTTCTGGGAATTCTTCATTTCCACTTAATAAATACTCTCTTTGTTTGGCAGCAGGCACTTCATATCCAGTTAAATCATTGAGTGGTGTTTGAAAATTAGTTTTTGTACCACCTGGAATCATCGACTTCACACTAATACCAAATGGTTTTAATTCATAATATAAAGACTCCATCATTCCTTGTTGAGCTCGTTTTGCTGCTCCATAAACACCATCACGAGGTAATGCAATAATCCCAGCTAGAGATGTCGTCGTTAAAATCATTCCAGCTTTCTTTTCCTTAAAATGAGGAATAAATTGTTGTGTTACTAACATTGTCCCTATAACATCTGTATCAAATAGTTTTTTAATATCTTCTTCTGGAATTCTTTCAAAAGCAGCCATTATTCCATACCCTGCATTATTAAATAATACATCAACATCATATTCCTTAATTGCCTTGGAACAAGTCTCTTTTATTTGAATAGAATTTGTTAAATCTAGTGGCATAATAACAACATTTTCAAGACCTAATAACTCTCCTGCTTTATTTAAATTCCTCATCGTTGCGATAACTCGCCATCCATTTTGAGCAAAATACTTTGCTGTTTCTTTGCCAATTCCTGATGAAGCACCAGTAATAAAAATTGTTTTCATTATTTTATTCTCCTTATTTTAAATTAATTTACCTAATTCATATGCTTCTTGTATATCTTTCTTTTTCTTTACCTCCCCTTTATCATAAACACCTATTGCATAAATATGACCTTTCAATATGGGATTATTCAAACATCTTAAAAATCTATAAACTTATTCTTTACATAGTTCATTGCATTTAAAGAACTATCTATACTCGTCATAATATAATAAAATCTTTTATTATTAAATATCTAATGAAAATATCAAATACAATCAATAAAGATTATATCCACAGTATCTTTCTGCTAAGAGTTTAATTTAACGGCATTTGAAAAACATTGTTCCGTTATGTAATGTATAATTTTACATATTTTTATTTTCTTTTATATTAAACAACTTGATAATTCATCCATTTTCCTTTTATATAATGATAAGTATATATAATTGCCTTAACAATCCAATCGAGAAACATTGCATACCAGGTTCCCATCATTCCCATGTTAAAAATAACAGCTAAAATATAAGAAAATAGTATACGACAGATAACCATTGATATTATTGATACAATCATCGGAAATTTTGCATCACCGCTACTTCTAAAAATAATTGGAAGCATATAGCCATAAGGCCATATTAATGTCATCATAATTCCATGAAGTATAATAATTTGCCAAACATATGATGTTGCACGACTTGATAAGTTATAAAAGGACATAATCAGTGGCATTAATAACAGAATAATAACTGTACTAATAATAAAACTTATATGCATCCATCTATTTATTTTTTTAGTATAGTATTTAGCTTGATCATAATCATTTGCTCCAATACAACGAGAAATAATACTTGTTAAACCAAGATTTATTGCAGTACCTGGCAGTACTTGAAACATGACTAATGTTCCGCCTACTGAATTTGCTGCAATACTCGCAGTACCAAACAATGATACAATACTCAAAACAATTAACCTTCCTAAATAAAACATACTGTTTTCAATTCCAAAAGGAATACCAATATTTAGAATTTTTTCAATCATATTTCTATTTATTTTTATATTCATTAATTGAGATAAATGAATTGTTGTCTTTTTAGAGAAATATAATATAAGTAGTGCCGCTCCCACTCGTGAAACTAATGTCGGAATAGCGATTCCTTCAACACCCATTTTCAAAATGAAAACACATAGTGCATTTCCTATAACATTAACAATATTCATCACTAACATGATTTGCATTGGTAGTTTTGAATTGTTCATTGTTCGAAATATTGCTGCTCCACCATTGTAAATGGCTAGAAATGGTATTGATAATACAACAACATTTAAATATGTCATCGCATGATGATAGACATCACTACTAATGGAACCAAATAATAAATGTAATATTGAGTTTTTAAATACAAAAATTATTAAAGTGATTACTATAGATAAATAAAATGTCACTTTCATCATTTGTAAGGCTGATTGATTAGCCTCATTATCCTTTTTACTACCTAAATATTGTCCCGTAATGGCTCCACCACCTGTAGCTAAAGCTGTAAAAATACTTATCAATAAAGCCATTACAAAGTCCACAAGAGAAACACCAGATACTGCTGCTTCACCTACTTTAGCAACCATTAATGAATCAGCAAAGCCAACTAAATACTCAAGACCCTGTTCAATAACCAATGGTATAAATAAATAGAGCAAGTTTTTATTAGAATATAATTTTTCTTTCATCTTCATACCCCCCTATGCAATAAAAATAACAACCATAGTATATACAAATAATGTAACAATCATAAAAATAGAAACAAAAGCACTTGTAAATGAAGCATCGTCTTCATCTTGATACAACGGTTCAATAATAGGCATTAATCCAAATCCAGTCGGGCACATAAAGTAAATAATAGGTGCCATCATAAAGGACTTATCTGCCATTAACTCTGGAAATAATACAAAGAATCCAAGTATAACAAATGCATAATAGACAAACTTAACAGCAATTAATCGCAAAACAGGTTTTAAATTATGACTATCAATATTTAAATCATATCCTAAAATAAATAAAATCATTGGAATAATTGGTGCTGTCACTTGATTTATTGTTGTTGAAATCATATCACCAAACGATGATGCTAATAATAATTCATATAAACCAGTAAAATTCATAAATAATCCTAAAATAACCGCAATAACGAAAGTATTAGTAAAGATACTTTTTATAATATCTTTATAAGATGAACCGGCTGATACTTCCTTGGCAATTAATATTGGAATCGTTATAAAACAAATCATAATCCCACCCAAATCAAAAATCACTGTAGTACTTGATTGACCAACAATAGATAAATATAAAGGTAGGGCAACATTCCCGCCCTCAACAACCGTTAGCAAATAAGGAGCAAATTTTTGATATTTTTTAGTGATATGCTGTGTTATAAATTTACCTATAACCAAAATCACTAAATAAGCTATATATACATATAAAATAATCGATATATGACTCAATTCAATGTTCGCATTTGCCATTAAATTAAAAACAAGAACCGGAAAAAGAATTTTAAAGATAATGCTATTTGCACCATTTTTTTGATTTACCGTTACCCATCCCTTTATATGCGATACTAATCCTAGTAATAACATAAAGAAAACAGGAAACAAAGTCGTTAAAACTGTCATAAACAATCACTCCTTATCATTTTATTTCGATTATAATATATTATAGAATTATTCATAAGTAAAATACATTTTTTATCATAATATCATTATGTTTTAGTTATGTCATATTAAAAATATCAACTTAATTTCTTTTATTTATACTTTTAAATAATAATCAAAAAGAGACTTCTTATATTGCTCATTCACTCAACAATATTTGAAATCTCCCATTTTAATTATCCATTATCAAAATTTCTTTTACACTATATTTTCTTTTAGTATCCTAACAAATTCCTTTGCAACTGGAGTTAATTCGTTAAGGTTATTTGTAAACACTCCAATTTCAAAATTGATATCAGGTTTTAAATCATTTATTGTATATTCCTTTTTGATATAAGTTAAAGGATGTGCAGAAATAATACCATCACCTATTCCATCATTGACCATATTCATCATTGAATCCAAATTTTGCACAATAATGACATTTTTCATATCTATAAAATTTCCATTTTTTGTATTATCCATTACAGTTTCAAATGCCGATTTAGTAAGAATTAAAGTATGATCTAATTTTGATAAAATAACTTTTCTTTTTGAAGAGGATTGACTTATACATAACATCTGATCCTCTTTTATTGTTATATAATCATATTGATCATATGGTGATGTTGAAAAAGCTAAATCAACCATATAACCATCTACCATTGCTTTTACTTCTTGAGGTGTTCCCTCTCTAATTTCAATTTTGACATTGGGATATAATTGATGAAACATCTTTAGAGTATGAGATACATATGATGCTGTTAAAGATGGTAATGAAGCTATTCTTAGAGTACCACTAATAAGATTGTTTTCTTGATAGGCTATTTGAGTAATACGATTATCTATATCTTCCATTTGTCTAACTAGAGATAGTATTTTTTTACCAATATCAGTAATAACTAAGCCTTTTCTTTTATCACGGTAAAATAGTTGTACTTTTAATTCATCTTCCAAATGCTTAATAGCATGACTAACAGCAGGTTGTGATATGTATAGCACCTGAGCAGCAACTGTAAAACTATTAAATTCAGCAACTTTTATAAATATCTCAATATTTCTATCTAACATAACCTTTCATTCATCTCCTTATAATGTTTTCTAGACATTTCTTATAACTCATATTAACACATAAAGTTATAAGAATGATACAAAATATTTCATAAATAGTTAAAAATTAATGTGATAAGTAATAAATTATGTCATCATTATTAAATTTGTATTTCAGTTATTTAAAAATATATACTAAAATAAGTGCAACAAGGAGGAATCAATATGAAAAAGACATTATACATGATGCGTCATGGACAAACACTATTTAATGAATTAAAAAGAATGCAAGGTTGGAGTGATTCTCCACTTACTGATTTAGGTATTCGTCAGGCTAAAGGAGCTCGCCAATATTTTCTGGATAATGGAATTGTATTTGATCATGCATACTGTTCCACTTCTGAAAGAGCTATAGATACATTGGAAATAGTAACTGATTACTCAATGCCATATAAAAGAATGAAAGACTTGAAGGAAATGAATTTTGGAAAATTTGAGGGTCAAAGTGAAACATTACAACCACCTAGAGACGTTTTTGAAAATTTCTTTTTAGATTTTGGTGGTGAAAGTCGCCAAAATGTTCGCGATAGACTATATAAAGCTAATTTAAAAATAATGGAAGAAGATAATAATACAGTTTTAGTCGTTAGTCATGCTGGAGCATGTGGGCATTTTTTTAGTGTCATTGAAAGCGTTGAAAGATTGCAAGAGGAAGTAAAAATTGGTATTAGTAATTGTTCGATTTTTAAGTATACCTATGAAGACGGTCAATTTACATTTGAAAAAATCATTCGACCATTACCATCAAAGGAGTAATTATAGAAAGCACTGAATTATACACACGCATACGAATTCACTAAAAACATAGTTAATTAAAACCTAGTGATTCAATAAAAATTTATGATTCTTAAACAAAATTAAAACAACTTAAAAGTTCATTTAAAAAATAATAACCGTTTCTATCGAAAAAGCTTGTAAATAGACAAGATGTTCTTAAAAAAGTGTGATTAATTCACACTTTTTAATTTCTAAATATAAACACTATTTAACACGCTTATACAATCCTTCAACTTTAATAAAAAGAGCGCTATTTTTCATTCTCGTCCACAATTCCACTTATCAAGACGAATAAATATAAAAGAGTCTTTTTTATTATGGTCTTAAAAAAGTTTTATCTCATCATTTTTGAGACTACTATCATTGTTCTAGACTCTATTTTTTAATTTTCATTAATGCTTTTTTCTTGTAACATCAAGATACTTAATAAAAAATACTAACTATACTTTAGATATTCAATAACTCATTTATAAGTCCTAATGTGATACCCTATTTCAGTTTATAATTTTCAGGTATATTTCTTCTCTATCTATACTCATCAAACAATGCCCATATCACTAGAAAACGTAATTTTTTTACATATATTTAAAATTGCTACACTATTTTTATTACTTATTTTTAAATATACAAAATAATAGATATCAATTTAAACAGAAAAATAATATAATAATTTCTATTATTTGATAAAAACATTTAAAACCAATATGATTTTTTATCATATTTCATCTTTTACCTTTATAAAAATAGAATTATCATGTAATCTTATATTATAAAGTAAAGGAGGGTTTAATATGCTAAAAGCAATTATCTTTGACATGGACGGTTTGATGGTTGATACCGAAATCATCTCATTCCAATGCTACAAAGATATTATTGAAAGTTATGGTTTTAACTTTACAAAAAAAGAATACATAGAAGATTATCCTGGAAAATCTGTTATTTCATCAATGAACTTTATCAAAAATAAGTATAATATAGACTTTGATACGGATGAAAAGATAAATCAATTTAAAATATTGGAAGAGCAATACTTACTAAAAAACAGTGTAGAATTAAAAAAAGGACTAATTCAACTATTGAAGTATTTAAATATTCACTATTATAAAACGATTGTTGCAACTTCCAGTGGTAAAGAAAGGGCCGAAAGAATACTTGGTGAACATAATCTTATGAAATATTTCAATGGTATTGTATGCGGTAGTGAAGTAGAACATGGAAAGCCGGCTCCAGATATTTTCTTAAAAGCTTGTGATAAATTAAATGTTGAACCAGAAGAAGCACTTGTATTAGAGGATAGTGAAGCGGGTATTCAAGCTGCATCTGAAGCAAAAATATCAGTTATCTGTATCCCTGATATGAAATTTCCTCAAGAAAAATATCTAAAAAAAGTTGAGCATGTCTATGATTCATTAGAAGATGTTATTTCTTATTTAGAAATGAAAAAAGATATTTCAAAATAGAAATATCTTTTTCTCTTATCTAGCTATCTATTTAATCACTTAAATCATCACCATTAGTGGCAATAACTTTTTTGTACCAATAGAATGAATCTTTA